>Ga0310786_10001340_pt1 | contig 39507 bp, 66 predicted proteins | sample AusTroGonzalo_MG_FD_203881 | JGI IMG/M metagenome (GOLD analysis project Ga0310786, IMG submission 203881) | Bovine rumen microbial communities from tropical cattle in Woodstock, Queensland, Australia - Gonzalo_03 (v2) (version 2) | ecosystem: Host-associated > Mammals > Digestive system >... | reverse complement strand
TTCCCCTGCGCAGTGTCCCTTCAATGGTACCTGGGGGTACATCTTTTCGTTACGTACAGCCGTTCGATTCACCTGTAAGACTTGCGGCCCTACCGGCGCAAATACAGACAATAGCGGTCCTAGCGCCGACAATCCTCAAAGGTTGCGCGGTCATGCACGGTGTGCTACCATCACGCGGACGCGGGCAATAGGGCCTGCAAAGACGCGGCCGAAATGGGCCGAGGAGGTAAGAAGATCATGAGGAAAACCAATTGCAAGGAAACGCGGCGCGCGGTTGAAGCGTATGTGTTGGAGGAGGTGACAGACATTCTCGATCGTTGCGAGCTAGTGAATCCACTGCGTCCGATTGATGCAGCGTTTAACGTGTTGCGCGATGAGATGGAATATCAAAGTGATACACGCGATAACGTTTCGATCGTTGGCCGTGGCATTGCGAACTTGTACCGCAAAAGCGAACGTGTTCATGGTTACGTTCCGGCCGTTGATCCGTACAACGTTTGGTATTTGGCAGTGTGCGCGGGCGAGTTCGTTTGTTACTACGACGACGCGCGCGCGCTGGTCGCTGAATGGCTAGACGAAACGCCCGAGGAGGCAACGCGTTACTCCAATAGCGACGCATGGAAGCTATACGCACACTTGAGCGCTAGCGCGTTTGAACGTCTCCACAAAAAGGAAAACGAGCCCCATAACATTAAAGTTTCGGACTTCATTACTCTTTATAACAAGCGCAACAAAGGACACTTTTTCGATCGCGAAACGTTAAAGTTTTTCGGTCAAACGCGAAAATCATTCGACATTGAAGCATTCCATTTGATCGAAGATCACGCGGGCGTCGTCCATGATTGTTACAAGGTTTTTAGCCGCTGCAATATGGACGGCCACAAATTCACAAGCGTGCATTATTTCGATCGCGTGACGTTGGATGAAGTGCACATTATCGTTAACGCTAACGAGGAGGTTTAACCATGACACGCGTTTACTCACATTGCATGTTGCATGATGGAATACGACTTGTAAACCACGATCGCGGGCATTAGGGCCCGCATGAATGGAGATATCACAATGTATGACTTCGAAAAATACGCGCTTCAGGGGAAAAGCTACACGCGCGATAATGGCGGCACTTGCTACCTTTTCCCGAATGAGAACTATTTCCGCGTTAACTGGCTCAACGATGAGAAACGCACAAAAGGCTATCAGGTTTTCAACGCGTGCGCGGACCTTGTCACAATTCCGCGCGAGTTCTTGAAAGACATTAGCGATAAACCAGCGTTAGACGATCGCGACGTTGTGACGGTCGTTTACCAGTTCGTAACGCGTGCGAAAACGAAACGCGGCATTATCGACGCGGCGACGCGGCAAGCGTACAAGCTAGGACCGTGGCACTATATGCCCGCGTGCATTTCGGCCGTTTGGGGCCCTGATACCAACATTGTGAAAGATATCAAACTGGCAATGTATAGCAGGCTCGAACGTTAACACAATCGACGCGGGCGCGAGCCCGCCGGAAATATCCACCAGGTAAAGGCGGGCGAAAAAGGGCCCGCGGAAAAGGGGAAACCATGAAAACCATTACCACGACGGAATATAATTACGACACCGAAAACGGCACGACGACGATAAAGCGCGTTATCCCATTGTTCGAGTATTACGAACTTAACGAAGACGCGCAAAACCGCGTTATTTCCGAATACGCGATCGAACGCGAGAATGATCCTTACTTCACGCAATACTTCGTCGACTGCTACGAGTCCGAAATATGGGAATGCGTTCACGCGCTCGAAAACTCCATTGCATGCGCGGACGTGAAATGGAATTACAACCGTTGGTATTCGTGCGACTTCGATTGTGAATATAAGATTAAAGATATTGACTGGTTAGAGCCCGATACGTGCGAGCCGGTGAAAAACACTGGTTATTATGCAAGCATGGATATAACCGAAACATGGAACGCACACGTGCGCAAGCTAAACGCGCTTGCAACCATGTACGGCAATTTATGCGATCAGATTATCGAATTGCCTTATGAGGAATGGGAATTTTTCGCAAAACCTGAAAATAGGCATTTTTGCGAAAAGCTCGAAAAAATGAAAGAGACCACTTTCGATAATTGGATTATCGAGCTTGAAAAAGCATGTGACGACGTGCGCGACACAATCGAAACTCTTTTACGCGGCGAATGGGATTACTACACGTCGGAGGAATACTCGCGCATTGAATGCGAGGACGAAACCACGCAGGGCGGCGAGTACCGCACGCGCGACAACGCCGGCCGCGTGTATTACAGCGACAACCGCAAGTGGTATACGAAAGACGGAGAACTCTTTGAGCAAAGTGACATTGACCACGTGTGCATTTCGATCGTGAAAATTAGCTAACTGCCAATACATGTAAGGGAGTGGAGACGATGAAAAACACCTACATGAAAAGCTACTGGGAGGGATACCGCGCCGCAAAGTCGATCGAATATTATTGCGGGATCGACGCCGTTCAATGGGAGTATGACTACGGCCTCAACGGACAATCACGCGCATATTGCGCCGGATATCTGCGATATCTCACAGATAGGAGGAGGCGCGCTAATGAGTAACGTGACATTGGGCGTGGTCGTTTGGTCGGTGTTGTTTCCGGCGCTGCTCATAATCGCCGCATTCGTCGCAAGGGCGGCGATCGCGAAAGCAAAAGACTACCAGCGCAAGCGAGACGGCGCGGCGGCGGCAGCAAGAGTAAGACGGCAATTAGACGACTAGCACGGGCGACGGACCGGGCCGGGATTGATACCCCGGCCCGGTTTTTTTGTGCCTGAAATGTCTCATCCTCCAGTGACGACGGTGCGCGGCGTCCGGATCATCGCCGCAAAAGGCACGCGCAACAATACCCCGCCGTATCACGTTAAACCCGCTTTATTTCGATTCTAAGGCCCTATATCGTATTTATTCGTGTAAGTTTCCATCTTCAACAATGTGGCGGTTTACGCGGCTAATTAGGGCGGTTTCGTAACGTTTGCGCCGGTAGACGGCCATTATCGGGTAATTGTGGAGATTTTGTGTATTTCCCGTGATACGAATATTTGTTCGCATATCGGCCGAAAATCCGCCGAAAATCCGGCGTTCGGCCGTTCCCGGCGTTTTTCCGGAGCCGATGAAAAACCGATATGAACACGGGCGCGGTCGACCCAGGAATTTTTCCGGTAACTCGGAGAATCCGCTATGAACACGCGCGATGGGCCGTCGGGCGCGTGGTATCATGGCATGCGACGCGGCGGGCATGCGCCGCGACGGCGATGGGAGGACGCCCGTGCGGATCGACATAGAATCAATGGACGAGGACGAGTACAAGACGTACCGCGACGAGTGCGACGCGAGGGGTTCGGCGGAGTTCCGGATGCGCCGCGAGGCGTGCGGCATCGAGCTGGCCGACATCGCCGGAGCGCTTGGCGTGAGGCCCGACACGGCGAAGCGGTGGGAGAACCCCGGCAAGGGGATGCCGCCGTCGGTCAGGGCATGGGCCTACGTCGACTCCGCGTACCTCGGGCTGCTCGATGCGGTCGAGGCCGCGATTAGGCAGGTCGAGGACACGGAGGGCGCTCTCGGCGAGCCGCAGGCGGTGCATGTCGCCTACCGGCGGCACGGGATGCCGACCCGCGACGGCGAGACGGTGAAGCAGGCGAACGCGGTGGCGAGGGCCGCTGCGATCGCGCTGACCGCGCTCGGCTACAAGGTCAGGGCGGAATGGGCCGACGAGGGAGCGGCCAAGATGGCGTCGGAGGCCCCGAGGGAATAGCCCGACGCTACTCCGGATAGAGCAAGGCCCCGGCCGCAGGCTGGCTTGCAGCCCGATGGCCGGGGCCGATTTTCCCGTGCGATTTATTTGTCCCGGAATGAATTTGCCGAAATGATTTTCTCTGGAAATGATTTTCTCGGGTTGATTTTCCCGGACTGACTGCCAGCCGTCCGCATCGGCGACCGCTGGCACGTTTTCCACGAAGATGATTTTCGCGACGCGATTTCGCAATATGATTTTGCTTACGGTTTTACATACCTCGCCTTTAACGTCCCATCATCATCATAGAGCTCGATATTCCTGTCCATCCAAGCGAAGCAATCCATGCAGCGGTCGAACGCGTGTTGCCGCGAGCACCCAAGCATGTCGGCCACCCGTTTCCACCCGGCCCCCCACAGCCATCTCTCCGCGACGGCATCGGCAGCGGCGGTAGAGTAGAACCTCGACGCTATCGACACGGCCTCGAACGCCGCATCCAGCGATTCCTCGTCGCCGTCCTGCGCGCGCTCGAACACCGTGGCGGCGTTCATGCTGCCATCATGTTCCATACGGCTCATTTTGCTCTCTCGCGGCGTCTATTCGCACGCGCCGTCGCAATCGCCCTCGTCAACGACTCCGGACACGATGGCTCCGCATACCGGGCACGATTCTTGCACGCTCTCGACCACGCAGCCGCAATTTCCGCACTGCAGCATGCCGTCTCCTAAGACGTACAGCTCGCATTCCATTCCGCCACCCTCCTCTCCCTCCTCTTTCTCACGACACGAGGCATTCCTCGCACACTCCGTTCCCGCCCGACGAGAACAGGTCGAGCGTCGGTTGCCAGCACGACTCGCATAAATCAGGACCGCCTCCGTCCCATATCGCGGCGGACTCCGCCTGCCTCCTGTTATTGCCCGGATGCCTCCTGCGCAGGAACTCGCGGAAATCCATCTTCTTGAATATCCCCGGCTGGTTGCACCACGAGGCCACGTCCGTGTAGAACATCCCGTATTCGCTGCCGTAGCAGTTCGCGTCGCGCATGACGTACGGCAGGCACTCGTGCGCTTTCAGCCACTCGACGCGCCTCACCGTGTCCTCCGGCACCATGCGCTCCGCATCGACGTAGACGAACATCTTGACCTTCCACGGCGTCCCTATGTGCCTTTTCACCAGCCCTATCGCGTCGTCCATGAATCCCATCATCCTCACGTCATCGAACGCGAAGACGTACTCGCCCATGTAGTTGAGCCTCGCGAGCCTCGACAGGTTGTCGTCGTCGGCGAGACGGATATCGAGCCCCTGGTTGAACTGGCACCTGATTCCGTGCTCTATGAGCCAGTCCATCGCGTCGTTCGCGCCGTCCCATGCGAGGATGTTGTTGTCCATGAACACGGCCTTCCTGAATCCTCCAACGACCTCCTCGACACTGCGGTATGCGCGAAGCGCCCCCTCGTGTCTCGGCACCTTGCAGAAGTAGCACTGCCTGACGCATCCCCTCGTCAGGAAACCGTGGGCCGTGTCCTCCCCGTCGAAATACTTGGGAGGCGTCGCCTCTATCTCCTCCGGGAGCCTCGCGCCTTGGTTCCTTGAACCGACCCCCCCCCAGATGACGTTCTCACATCCGTAGACGCGAACACGGTCGGCGTTCGTCTCGAATATGTTGCTCACCGCGACGAGATCGTAGCGGGAGCCGTCTATCTGCGCAGTCTTCGAGTGCGGGTAGAAACCGAATCCGAGGTCCATCATCTCAACCTCGTCGCCCCGGTTCTCGTTGTATGCGTACATCCTGCGCAGCGCGAGGTTCCATTTGCAATCGACGTTCACCAGCAGAATCCTCACGCATCCACCTTCCTCCCGCATTCCCCGCAATACGCCGGCGGCTCACCCGAATCCGACTTGACCGTGTGTCCGCACGACAGCTCGTGCTCGTACCAGACGGGCTCCAACGGGTTGTAGTCGTGCATGATCGTGCCGACCAGTCCGCACATGCCCCATCTGGCGTCCCATCCCTCGCGCAGCTCGGCGAACAGGGCGTCGGCCCTCTCCCGGTATTTCTCGCCGTCGCCGTTCACGCCGAACACTATGCCGGCATACGCGATCCGGTGCAGCGCGTCAATGAACTCGCGCTCCGTCATGATTCCTCCCAATAGCCCCTGATGTTCTCCATTCCCGGCGTGTCGGTGATGATGTTCGGCGGGTTGTACGGGAGCGTGATACTCGGCACGCTAGTCATCGCGTCGAGGATGACCTCGCGCAGCGCGGAGATTGCCTTGTCATCGAAGTCGCATGCCGCCATCGCGGCATAGGCGTCGAGGATGTTCTCGGCCTGCTTTCTCGTCATTGTCACAGCTCCTCCTCCTCGTCCAACACGAATCCCAACGCCTCAAGCCGCTCGCGGTACTCGTCCTCGAATCCGTAGGGACTCCACGGCCACAGCTCGCCGACTATCTCCTCCAAGCGTTCGATGCGGTCTTTCAGCGCCTCGGCCTCGGCCCTCCGGTTCCATGCCTCGATGCTCGGAGCGACAAGCCCGCAATCGTCGCACATCACCTCGTTGGTGAACTCCGAATCGGCTGGCGCGGCCCCGCCCCAGAACCCGGCACACGTCTCCACATGCCTTGAACCGCAACACGGGCATGGTTTCAGTTTGGAGCTGATGATGAACTCCCTCATGGCTCCCTACTCTCTCCCCATGCGCAGAAGCCGTCAGGCTTGACGCACGGGTAAAGTACAGGCGCTTCGTCCTGTGCCCAGAACTCGCATAGCGTCTGGTCGTATGCCCAATCGAACATGTGCCTGCAATCCCTGCACCGCACGATTTCCTTGTCAAGTCTCGCGCCGTGATGCTCGACCTCGGCCATAGACAGTCTCACGAACTGAATGCTCTTGTCACTGCCGAAGTTGACCACATACTCAACATCGCTCATTGCTCCATCTCCCCCGACACGTCCTGCTTTGGCAGCATGTCATGCATGAGGCGGTGTATCGCGTCAGACGGCGTATGCCCGTCCCACTCGGGTGCGAACTCACGCTCCATGCAATCGAACAGCGGCCACCACACGGCATCGCAATGGTAGGTACACCAGCCACGCGACGTGTAAATCCCAGCGATGAACATGCCGTCGTACATCGTGCCGTCCGAATGCCTCCATGACTTGAAGGCCATCTGCCTCGGCTGTGACGCGACGAGGCACGCGAACAAGGCTGTCCGGTGGTAATACAGCTCATCGAACGTGTGATAGCCGTCCGACGTGGAGCCGTCCACATGGCGCGTGTTCCATGCGTCGATGGCCTCCTGCTCGGTGGCATAGTTCTCGATGAAGTGGCCGTGATGGAACTCCCCGTGGGAATCGGCCTCCCAATCCCTCGTGCATGCGACGCCCCATGTCTTCCATCCATCGGCGATTGCACCGAGGTCCATGTGGATCACGTGCGCCTCCCCGCCGCAGAAGGGGCATGGTTTCAGCTCGCTCATGCGTCCACCACCTTCGCTCCGCACTCCTCACAGAATTTCGGCGGCTCCTTATCGACCGACGTTATGACATGGCCGCATGAAAGCTCATGCTCATAGAACTTCGTCCATCCGTTCCATGCCCAGCTAATCGTGTTATCGACCTCGCATGTCTGCTCGCGCACCCATGCCGTGCCGTCGAGGTCGCACACGATGCGGTCATAGCCGCCGCCCATGATGGGCAGGTGCTTCTCGCTCATTCCGCCACCTCCATCTTCTCCTCGTACCTCTCGATGGCGTCTTCCAACGCCTTCCGAAGCCGCTCTGCGACCATCGACACCATCGCGCATCGACATTCTGCCGGGTACCACTCCCCCATGCAGATGCCCTCGTCGGGGTCTGCGAGCGCGATTATGCTGTCGCCTTTGTTGCCATCTGTTGTACCGACCCAGTTGCAGCGCGTCTCGCGGATGCGCAGGGTATATTGAAACTCGTGCTCCTCTATCGTCGCGGCGAGGTAGTACCCCAGCTTCATGTCGTCGAACCTCTCGAACAAATCATCATCGCCCTCGGCGATGAATTCCTCGACCTGCTCGATTGTGTACACACCCTTCTCAAGCATGTACTCGCTGAAAGTCCATCCGCTCGCGACGGTTCCCCTGATGGCTTTCGTCATCTGGTGCAGGTCCGTTACCCCGTATTCGTTGAACCTGCTCTCATACGCGGCCACCTGCTCCTTGAGGACCGCGTTCTCGTCCTTCAACCTCTCGTAGTCACGGAGGAACCAACCCTCCAACGTGTTCTCGCTCATTAAAGCTCCTCTCCGCACCACGGGCAGAACCTCATGCCCTGCCGCCTCCACGGGTTGACGTGCTCCAAGTACGTGTAGTCCCACTCGCTGTCCCATGCCGGGCGGGACAGCACCCAGCCCCCGGATTCGGGCCACGGGTATCTCTCATCCGACCTGTATTTCCGAATGCTGAATCCACTCGGCATGGCCCCGCAGCGGTGCGTGTCGAAGTTGTGCCTCGGGTCGGTCATCGTTCTTCCTTCCACTCTCCGCACCACCCCGTCTCGAGCATGCCGATGGCCTTGGGATACCTGTGGCAGTCCCCGGCGTCGGTGCCCCAGCTCCACTTGTGCCACCACCGGCACGAGCCGCAGGTTCGCTCCTGATGGCCGCTCTCGCCAGGTTCGGGTTCGGTGTCGCGATTGTCCGCAGCGAGGTTTCTGACGGCCTCTCGCTGGCTCTCGAAGGCATCGAGCGCTCGCTTGTCACTTCTTTCACCCCATGCACAGAAGCCGTCAGGCTCCACATCGCCGAATTGCTCGCAGTACCAGACGCGCCCCCATTCCCCGTAATGCTCCTCGTCCACGGTCGCGCAATCACAACACCGCACGACCTCGCCGGTCAGCTCGTGGCCGAACATCTTAGTGCCGTCTATGCCGAAGCGGTCGATGAACAGCGTGGCCTTCTCGTCCGGCACGCTCACGATGAACTCCCTCATTCGGCCACCACCGACCTTGTTCACGTCGAACGACTTGAGCGCCTTCACGACATACGGCTTGTCGAGGTAATCGCCGTACTCGTTAAAGTGAACACGGTCGAACGCGGTTTGAATCTCGCTCATTCCGCATCATCCCACTCGAACTCGTCTGCATCCATCCACGTCAGCATCCAATCGTCGGCAAAGCATTCTTCCGAGCAATAGCAGTTCGCTTCGGCGCTCGGGCCAATCTTGATGTAGTGGTGCCATTGAAGCCAGTTATCGAGCGCCATATAACCGCCATCGTCCAGCTCCTTGCCGCATTTGACGCAGCGCAGTTGTCTCTCGTTCATTCCGCATCACCCTCTCCTTCCCCGCGCAGCCCGATAACAGCCATCGTGTAGTTCCCGCCGCTGTGCTCCTCGCTTGCGATGTGCGACGCGAGTAGGGCGAACGCGCACGACGCCTCTCCCACGCCTCTTGGCGCGACGACGGCCTTGGATGCTATTAGCAGCATCATGCAATTCGTATCGCATTCCGCTTTGAGCAGCGGGCATACCGTCCCGTCAATAGCACTCATGACTCCCCTTCCCCGCGCAGCCGTTCGGCGTGCGCGTAACAATCGCATACCTCGTGCGGGCGCTGGTCATCGCCTATCGTCCGCTTCGCCACCTTCCTGTTCCCCCTGTCGCTCGTCCAGCATCCGGCGCAGCTCTTCGGTCTCGGTGACTATGTGCTCGCTCATAATTTCGCCTCCAATGCCAGCAGCGATTGCCGCAAAGCTACTATCTGCTTCTTGATTGCCGTCTTGTTCTGCTCCGCGTTCTTCGGCGTGTCGTATCCGGCGTTGATGCAGCTATCGCGTCGGTCAGCTCCACGATGAACTCCCTCATTCCTCCTCCTCGTCTCGCGACGCGTACTTGCCGCACCAGTCGGTGTTCCATGTCAGCAGGTACCTGTCCGGGTACTGCGGCGGGTAGCGGTGGCACGCGCCCTCCAGCGTCTTGTGGTTGCGCTTCTCCCACCAGTGGCACCCCATGCAGCGTCCTACCATGGCCCCACCATGTTCCGTTCCATGAACTCGTCCTCATGGACGTGCGTCTCGAGCAGCCACTCCTCGGCCTCCTTGTGGCGATCGAACTCGACGCCGTAGCGGGCGAGGTCGCCGCACCACACCTCCTCGGCTACGTAGTTGCGGAACCTCTTGTTGCTCCGGTACAGCCATTCCAGGTTGGTCATGTCTCCTCCTATCGCTTGCCGCCCGCGCAGATCGCGCAGAAATCGTCCAGCCGCATCACGACGAGGTTGCCCCCTGCCTTCGCGGCCCCGCATCCCGGCCTGTGGACCACGAGCACCGGCACGTCCGCGCCGGCGTTTAGCGCCTCGCGCTCCGCCTCGTCCATCCAGCGCACGGCCTCGATGCGTTTCCTGTCCTTGCACTCGATCGCGAGCGCCATGCCGCGCACCGTGGCCTTGAGGTCGCCCTCGTCGCCCGTGCCGTGGAGCGCCACGCGCTCCGCCGGGATGCCGTGCGCAGACATGTACCTCGCGGTGGCCGTCTCGAACTTCGTGCCTTTGTCCTTGGACCTGTTAGCCATGACACGCCGCCTGACGCACCCGGTACATCTTGTCCTTGAGCAGTACCGCATCTCGATGCTCGGAGTAGTAGCGCCGCTTGTACTCCCTGCGCTCATCCGCGTGTTCGAGGTAGTAGACGCGCATCTTGGCCTTCATTTCGTCGCGGTGCCTCTCGTAGTAGGCGCGGCTCCTGCACGCATCCGAGCAGTATTTCGACTGCTGACCCGCGAGCTCCGCGCCGCACACGACGCACCTCATAGCGCCAGCTCCTCGACCGTGCATCCGATGGCCTTGGCGGCGAGGATGGCGTCGTCAAGAAGCACCGGGCACTCGCCCCGGTTCATGGCGCTGAACGCGGCGTCGGTGATGCCGGCCTTGTTGAGCACTGTCGCGGGCAGCTTGCCCTTCTTGACGCACATGTTCAGCACGTTGTCGTGGAACCTGGCCGAGAGGAGGCCGTCGTGGGCCCTCCACTCCTGCTTGGCCGGCATGCAGCGTCCCTTAGCGCTGCCGTAAATCTCCATGTCTTCCTCCTAGTAGAGCTTGCTTATGCGTTCCCAGAAATCGTCGTCGCGGCACTTCGTCCAGTGCCTCGCCGTGATGCCGTTGGAGCATGTCCCGCGCCACTCCCAGCCATCCTGCGCGTAGCGCAGCTCGAGGTCGTGGCGGTGGCGCAGGGCGTGGCATCCGGTGAGGTTGTCGCAAAGCGATACGACCGGAGGCTCGACGCCCTTGCTGCCGACGCCTCCCAGCCCCTTCGGGGGCTCGTGATGGCGGTCGGTCGCGGGCCGACCGCAGACGATGCAATAGCGCTGTACCATGTCATGAGGATGGCTCATCTTGCCACCCCCGCAGCGGCCCAGCTCCTCGCTATCTCGTCGTTGACAATTCCCATTTCCTTCTTTCGCAGCAGATGGGCCTCGTCGTTCGCCTCGGCCAGCGACTCCGCGCACCTCCACGCGATCTTCGCGTTGACAACCTTCTTGTCACCGTCAGTCGCGATAGACGCCGCGGTGGCGGAAAGCCCTCCTGCCTGGTATTCGAGAAACACGTTCTTCCTCGTCATGCGGTAACGTCCCTCGGCCTCCGCTGCCTCGCGGTCGAGCTGCGGCTTCTGGTCGAGGCATGCCTGCGCCTCTGCCGAGAGGTCGTGCATCATCACGATCATGTCTCGCCCGTCGAAGATGCTCATGACGCCGCCTCCCCCGCAAGGCCCCGGATGGTCGCGAGAGCGGACTCCGCCTGCCTGTGCGTCTCGTCGTAGTCGGGCGGCGGAGGCGCGGCCCCCGCCGTGCCGGGGCCGACGCCGCCCACTTCATTTGGAAGGGACTCTTTAAGAGTCCCTTCCTTCCTTCTTTCTTTCTTTCTTTCAGGGCCACTGGTGGCGTACTGGTGACGCACCAGTGTCGTACCGAGTGGTTTTTCACACCCTTTTTCCACAGTTTCCCAAGCCTTGATGTTGGCCGTGATTCCGGCCTTCTTCACCTTCTCGGGAGGCTCCGGGACGTTGGTGCTCGACGGTTTCCTGACCGTCTGGTAGGTGAGGAAGTTAGGCACGTTGATGTACCTCTCGCCATCCACCTCGTAGCCCTTGATGCACCCGACGGACTCGAGCTCGGCAAGCATCGACAGGAACTCGTCTGCGGTCATGTCGTCGTAGGGGAACACCCTCCGCCGCAGCCGGTTCAGGTTGGCCTTCTGGTTGCCGTAGTCGTCTCCCATGACCCACAATCCGATGAACAGGAGCCTCGCGCCGAGCGAGCACTCGGCGAGCGATTCGGAGTCGAAGAACTCGGGCTTCACCATCCTCTGCCTCGCCATGCCGGCCTCCTAGAACGGCACGTCGGCGTCGGCCATCGGCATCTGCTGGCCGGCGTTGTGGACGTTCGCGATGGCTTGCTGCGCCCACCCCGGCTGCGGGTTCTGGTACGTCGCCGCGTACGGCTGCTGCGACGGCATCTGCTGCTGCTGGTAGCCCTGCGGGGCGTACTGCTGCTGGTACTGCTGCTGGCGCGGGCTGGCGAACTCGATCTCGTCCACCACGACCTCGAGCTTGCTGCGCTTCTGGCCGTCGCGCTCCCATTGGCTCCACCGCAGCTTGCCCTCGATCGTGACCTTCGTTCCCTTCGAGAGATATTGCGCGATTCCCTGCGCCCTCGCCCCGAACATCGTGCAGTCCACGAAGTTCGCCGAGTCCTCCCACTCGCCGGTCTGCGGGTTCTTCCTGCGGTCGTTCACCGCCACCCCGAGGCCGAGCACGGGGGTGCCCCCGGCCGTCTGGCGCAGCTCGACATCGCGGGTCAGATTCCCCGAGATAACCACCCTGTTGATGCTCATTCCTTCTGTCCTTTCAGCTCGTACACGTACAATCCCGCCTTCTTCGGGACGTGGCTGCACGTGATGTTGTATCCGTCGTGGTTGAGCTCCCAGATTCGCGCGCCGTAGCGGAGGCACACGTGATCCGCGAGCCACTTGTTCGTCTTAGGCCCCGAGCGCAGCGCGTCGAGGATTCGGTCTTTCTGCGTCATGACAGGTACCCGCCGTTCCACTGCATCTGCGGCTGCTGCTGCACCGGCTGCTGCTGCACCGGCTGCTGCTGCGGCTCGATGGCGTCGCTGTCCTTGGTCCCGTCGATGGCGAACAGCCCCGCGAGCGCGTACTTTCTCGCGTAGCTGATGGCCGCGCCGGTTAGCTGCGCGGAGTCCATGCCCTTCTTCTCCCTCGGCATGATGGCCGGTGCGGAGACGGTCTGCTCATCGCCGTCGGGGCTTTGCAGCGTCGCGTCGGCCCAGATGACCTGCGCCGGGGCCACGCCTCCTCCATAGGACACGTTGATCGTCTCGATGCGCGTCTGCATCACGATGGTCCAGCCCTCGGGCAGCAGCTCCTTGACGGCTTGCAGGATTGACTCCGCGTTGCGGTAGGGGTAGTTGCCGAAGTCGTTCCACCGGTCCTTCGGCACCTTGAGGCCCGTCTGGACGGAGTGCAGCACGTCGGCCAGCTCCTTGCCCGCCATCTACTCCACCCCCACCTTGAGCTCGGCCTTGAGCTCGTCGCGCTCGTTCGTCAGGTTCTCGATGGTCCAGCTATCGACCTCGCGCATCGACCTGCATGCCAGGTACTCGCGCTCGACCTCCGCCAGCTTCTCGATGAGATAGTCCGTGATGGTCCTCCACTCGTGCTCCGTGCGCTCCCTCATCGCTCCCCTCCTAACAGCGGCAGCTCGCCGCCAAACAGTCCGTCGGCCCTCGCGGCCTCTAGGAACTCGAGTCTTTCTGTCACCTTCACGCCGGTCACGGCTATGGACGCCGCTCCCCTCTCGACGCGGGCTCCCGGCACGACCTCTCCGGTTTCGGCCCAAATGACCTGACCGCCGACGTTGACCACGCAATCCTTCCATTCGGGGTCGACGACCTCGTGCGTCATGCCCTTGTCGCGCATGAACTCCACGAACTCGGGTCCCACGCCATGAAGCGTCTCGCGCCCGGATTTGAGCGTCACGTGGGCCTTGAGGCGACCGAATCTGACCTCCACACGGTCCTGCCCGGTGCGCTCGTACTCATCGAGGAGCTGCGCCTTGACCTCTGCCGCGTCGTTCTTGAGCCCTTCTTCGATAACCTTCGCCGCGATGTTGCGCACGGCGTAGACGCTTGCTTTCTCCTTGAGGTCCATGCCTACACCCCCGCCGCCAGCTTCGCGATCACCATGATTGCGAAGCACGCCGCCATGCCGGCGACGAACCACCGGAGGCGTTCCTCGTGCCGACGCTCCGCATCCCCCGGCGAGGATGTGATATACTTCTTGCGATGGGTCATCTTGGGCTTCATCCTTCTGCGCCTCGTGTTCGCCGACACGGGGCGCGTCCTCTTGATTGCCGTCATGTGCTACCTCCGTACCTGTTGCCATTCCTTGAACCACCTCTCGAACTCGTCCGGATCGAACATGCGCCCCTTGCCTGTGATGTAGTAGGGCAGGCTGTTCGCCCGGAGGTTCGACCATTCCCTGATGTTTCTCTCGCCGATACCGGGGTACCGCTTCGCGAGATTGCGTGCGCTCAACAGCTCCATGAGCGCTCCTTGTCTTGTCGCGAACATGCCCGAAAGCGGCTGCTGACGGCACGGGGCTGGGTGGACCCCGAAGTATGCGTTGGAAAGTGGGAAATCTCGAGTGAGGATATGGCAGGCCACAGAAAGGAGATTGAGAAGGACAACTTCGCCTCCAGTAGCCGCATTGGGGCATGTTCTGATCTTGTCGCTCGGCCCTTGCGGGCTATCCGCGTTTTCTTCGTTTGTCAAGATGCTCCCGGATGGCTGCATGGAAAAGACTGGTATCATGTGCCCTGTCCGCATCGAACAGACCCGGAAGGAGGTAACCCCCGATGGGCGAGTTTTTGAGGACTCGGCCGCTCGCATGATGGCGGGGCCGGCAGCGCGGGCCGCTGCGAAGCCGCCATGCCAAGAAGGTGCGGTGACACCTCGGCGGCTCCCCAGTCTTCTCCATGCAGCTATCCGGTTGTCAAGGTGCCGGGGGAATAAATGTCCGCCGTGGCTACTTCGCTTGCGCGAGAGCCTGTTGGCGCTCCTCTTCGCTCATGCGAAGCCAATGTGAGCGTTTGTTTTGGGATTGCGTCTTCATGTCAACCCATCGGCAGTTCGATGGCTCGTAGTTACCGAACGGGTTGATTCGGTCGATGGTGCACACGCCTCTTGGAGCGCTCTCGTCGTATCCGTGCGAGTATGCCCATTCACGAAAAGTCGGATAATTGTGCCACTCGTCGCAGACTTCAACGTCTTTGCAGTAGCCGTAGTCATCGTTGCACCTTGACCTCATGTTCATCCAGACTTTGTACAAACGCTCGTCGCGGTAAGGGTTATCGCCTGACTTCCTGTATTCCGGGTGAGCACTCCACCACGCGCTCTTGGCTCTACCTGTTGCCTTGTGGCCGCAAGCCGCACATTGCGTCGTTTTGCCGTTCAGCAATTTTCCGATTGTTGGGACTAGTTGCAGATTTCCGCAATCGCATCGGCATATCGCGCCCGCTGCCCTTACCCCGTTCTTTGCCGGGTAGCTGATGACAACGAGACTTCCAAACCTCAACCCGATGTAGTCATCGGTATACTTGCATCTCTTGTTGATTGGTGCTGCGTCTGTGGTGTACTCGTATTCAAGCATGGCTAATCAACCCTACAGGCAAGTCGGTCGAGAGAGCATCCGAGCGCGTCTGCGAGTTTCGTGGCGTTCTCCATGCCCATCACGCTCGTCCCATCCTCATAGCTCTGGATGGTCGCTATCGGCACCTCCGAAAGTTCGGACAGACCCCTCTGGTCGTAGCCCTTGTCGATCCGCAGGCTCTTAATTCGCAGTCCGACCCTTTTCTTGTCGTATGGCATGTCTCCCCTCCTTCCAATAAGTCCGTATCTCGTACCTTGTGACCCATGATAGTACGTTTTTCGTACTTGTCAACAACAAAATATTCTCTATTCGTACTTTTCTGCTAGAATGTGCTTCCCGATGGCCGAATGGAGGAAGCCATGAAGCTCGAAATGCGTAGTATCCGGAAAAGAAGTGGCCTCACACAGGAAGCCGTTGCAGCCGCTATCGGCGCGACTAAACGGCAGGTTGGGGCGTGGGAGCGCGGCGAGAATGACATTCCGATGGACTATGCCGTGTCTATTGCCAGCCTGTTCGACTGCTCGATAGACGAGCTTGCAGGCCGTGAGAGGCCACAGGATGCCCTCTCGCGGGAGGAACAGCGTCTGCTCGATGCGTTCCGCGAACTGGACGAGGACGGGCGCAGGATGGCGCTCTACAGCGTCGAGGGTATGGCCGCAGCTTCGCGGCAGTCTCTAAATCAGGCTGATTCTCTAACTGCATAAAGTCTGGAAGGGTGAGCCATGAGCATCATGAAGCTGGGTCCGCAGCTCTACCGCGTGCGGGTCATGGTCAACGGCGAGAAGTGTGACGAGCGCGTGCATGGGCCGCGTGCGATGGCTCTGGCGCGTCAGGATGCCATGAGGGCCGAGCTGGCCGCGAAATCGAATAAGGTGTCGTGTCCGACCGTATCGGGCTTCTGGGGCGATTTCATGGCCCGGTGCGAGCGTAAATCGCTTGCCCCCTCGACCATGCAGGGCTACGGTCAGGTGTTCAGGGCCGACATAGAGCCTGTCTTCGGAAGGATGCGCCTGGACGAGGTGAGGCCCGCCGACGTGAGCGCGTGGCTCGGCTGCATGACCGCAGGCAAGGCGCGCCACTGCAAGGCCGTCATGTCGGCCATGTTCTCCTACGCCGAGGAACTGGGGCTTGTGGAGCACTCCGTCATGCGCAGACGGTACACGATGCCCAAGGAGCGGGCGCGGGAGAACGACGCGGGGCTGCTCGCGTGGGATGCGATGCTCGATATCTCGCAGGCGTGCGAGGGCGAGCCGTTCGAGACGTACTTCCTCGTCATGGCGTTCGCGGGATTGCGCCGCGAGGAGGCCGCAGGGCTGCAGCCGGGGGACATACGAGAGCGAAGGGGATGGGTGACGATCGACGTGGCGCGCACCGTGCAGCGCATCGGCGGCGACGTGGTGGTTGGCCCATGCAAGACGGAGGGCAGCAGGAGGACGGCCCTGATGTTCGCACGCGGCGAGCGGCTGCTCGCGCTGCGAGACCTCGCGGCGGCGGAGGGCCGGGAGTGGATGACCGGAGGCGCGGTGCCGGACAACCCGAACAACGTCTCGACGGCGTGGAAGCGGTGGTTCGCGTGCCAGCCGTTCGCGGGCGTGCCGATGCGCAACCTCCGCAACTCGTTCACGACCGCGATGGTGGCGATGGGCCACGATGCGGCGATGGTCTCCAAGATTACCGGCCACGTGTCGATGGACGTGACCTACCGGCACTACCTGCGGCCCTCTGCGGACGATTTGATAGACGCTTTTGACCGGGATTTGTCCGCAGGCGGCTCCGGGGATTTGTCCGCAGGCGGGTGATATGCCGCACAACCTGCGGTTTCATGGTGCTGGCGACAGGAATCGAACCTGCAACCTACGGTTTACAAGTTCGGATATCGGCGTTTGGCGTTTTCCCCGGTAAACTGCCGTTTTCGGGTGTTTACCGGGGAGGACGCTAAACGCTGGCGTGCGCTCATGAACGCTCACGGACGCACACCTGCGCGCTGCTTTTGTCCGTTTTTTGACCGCGACGGCCATGTGCTTTTGTCCCCGATGCGCAGGCGAAAGAAGAACGGCGCTGTTTACTATGGGCCGTACGGCAAGAGACGGCACGCCTGCGCACCGGGAACGAGCAACGGTCCCCCGTTAAGAGGGTCACTGGACGCCGTCGCCGGCGTCGATGGCGAGTCCGGACTTGCTGCTGACGATGCGCAGCACGCCATCCCCGCTGTCGATGAACTGCCAGCGCTGCGCGGCGGTCCCGTTGGACTTGTGGGTTTGCAGCCCGGTCTTCTTCGTCGTGCCTCCGCCCTTCGCGTCGAGCCTCAATCCCGGCGCACACTTCGGCTCCAACTCGTACAGCAGCGCGTAGGGCCGCTGCACGGGGATGAGTTTCCAAAGCTGCGCGTTGCCGTTGGTCTTCTCCCACACCCTGACGGGCGTGTCGTTGGCCTTCGAGCCGTCCTTAACGTCGAGGTACATGTTGCGCCCAACGTTGCGAATCTTCACCCATCCGCCATCGGCCTGCTCGATCTTGAAGTGCTGCATGGCCGAGTTGTTGGAGTTCCACAGCTTCGCGCTGTAGCCGTAGACCTTCGCAGGCTTCGGAGGCTCCATGGCCGACTTCACGTCCGCGACGATCTGGCCCATGCGGTCGTGTATCCACGGGCCTGGGCAACCGGTCGCGGCGAACATGCGGTGCTCGGTGAAGCTGGCGTACTTCGTGCCGTCGTACGCCGGCACGATGCCGTAGCGCTTGCAGATATCCGCGCACAGGGCGATGAGCGACCGATAGCTCGCGTCCGTGATGGCCCACGTGCCGTTCGCCACGCCCTCCCGCGAGTTGGATACCTCGATGGTGACAGCTCGGTTGTCGTTCCATGCGCTTCTGGAGGTCCACGGCGCGTTGGCCTCATCGACGTAGCACGCTATCTCGCCGTCCGGCCCGATGCCGTAGTTGGACGAGGCGTTGCGGGAGGTAGGCTTGAAAACCGCGCCGCACTGCTCGGCGGTGAGACAGCCGGCCATGTGGTGAATGGTGACTTTCGTGACGGCGGCGTTGCGCCCGATGTAGTGGTTGGGCGAGAAGATGGTCTTACTCGCAAGCGTCGAGATCATCGCCTTCCTCCTTCCCGTTCGATAGCTCCTCCTCCATTTCTGGCGTCAAGATGGTGTTGTCATCCATTGGTTACTCCTTGTTAAGACGTGTAGTTGCCGGCATGCGCGTGGTACTCGCGGCTAATCGTTGGCATTTTGCGGCTCGACCTCGTAGTGGCCCATGTAGGGAGGCAGTCCGCCATCGGAGCCGCTGTCAACGTCGAGCGGGAGGACCGGCGAGCCGTCGCGCACCGACAGCGAAATCGGCGATGGCTCGTCGATCTCGAGCCTAATCTCCCTCCTGCAACTCATCGCCATCGTCAATTACCTCCTCCGGTAGATACCCGTCGAGCAGGATGCGCTCGACCGGGACGTTGCCTATCTTCGTCGCGATAGCGTCCGCCCCGCCGTTATCGACCCCTCGGAGCTGGACCTCGCACGTCCCGCACGCCATCGCGAGGGTGTCGTGCTGCGTAAGCGTGCAGGATATGACGGTCTCATCGTCTATCTGCTGGTACTCGACGTTGAGATCGCCGCCGCTCTTGGTCACAAGCCCTGCGGAGGTCTTGAAGGTCAGGTACAGCTCGTATTGCGATATGTCCCCGCCGACAGTCACGGTCAACGGAGGCGTCGTGCCTCGTCTCATGCCTCATCGCCCCCGTCCGGCGCGAAAGGCGACCTGCCGTCGTCCACCTCGGGGATGCCCGCGAGGCTCGTCAGCAGCGACAGGATGGCCGCGAGCGCGGTGCCGGACGCGACGAGCACCCAATCCACCTCGGTCACGAGCGCGGACGCGCCGATGATGCCGATAGCCGCCTGCGCTGCGGTCTTCACGGCGCGGATGAGCGCGGCCTTTGCCCAAGTCTTCATTCGGTACCTCCTATCTTTAGCTCTTTCATGTCCGTCCGAATTTCCTCATAGCGGTCATGCAAGTTCGAGACCTCGGTCTCCAACTTGTACGTTCGCTCCACGATGCGGTTGTGCTTCTCCACGTCGGCCTTCAACTCCGCGAGCAAGGTCTCGAGCTTCGCGATGCGGCTCGATACGCCGACGTAGACCCCGACCACGGCGATGAGCACCGTGACTATCGAGCCGAGATATGGTGCGATTGTTTCCATGCTTGCCTCCTACTAGCTCAACCTCTCAACAAGCAGATAGGTATTGTCGTTCGATGCCGGAACCGAGACGGCCGTCTGGCTTCTTGCAGCGAGGTACAGGATGTCGTTCGCCGCGAGGCTAACAATCTTCGGCCCGACCTGCACGCAACTCGCGATGTCGCTGAGGAGGTACTCGCTCAGAATCTCGCTTGCGGACGAGAAAGCCCCCGAATTGGACGCCTTGTAGATATAGCATCCGCGACGGCCAGACGACGCGAGCGGAACCTGCACGGAGCCGGTGATGCGGTATGTGCCGGCGTTCTCGATCTTGATTCCGCCTGACGCTATGGAAAGCCCCGAGCCGCTGGATAGCTTGCTAGTTGTGGTGAGCGTGAGCTGTGCGATATTACCGGCCGTCAGCGATTTCGCCGCGCTGTTCCGCGCCTGATAGAAGATCGGCTCGACGCGGAGCTGGGACATGGTGCCCGAGGTAATCTTGCTGGCGGCTAGATTCGGGATATCGGACGCAGTCAATGCCCGTGCTTCGACAGTGTTGGTGCCATCGAACACGAGCGGCCCAGCCCCGGCACTGTCATCGGCGCATTGAAGGGCCAACGAATTCAACGGCGCAGTCCAATTCCCGTCCGCCATCAGCACTGCGCCGAAGTCGTTGTCCCCAGCCTCCGGCGCAGGCACGAGGCCATGAACGCCATTAGTGCTTGATGTGGCACCGGTGAAGTCGGTATCGGTTCCGCCGCCGCCGCTTATCGTGATATTACCTGAGCCGAGCAGGCTTTCGTTATTGATGGTCTTGATGTTGGTGCCGGAGACAAGAGTCTCCTGCTTCCCCGATAAAGCCGTCTTTATCAGGGTCATCAGATGCGATATGCCGGTGCTGTCCGCGTATTTAGGCATCTCGGCTCCTATGCCGCCGTCCAGAGGGCATCTATCTCGGCCGTGGTCAGAGCCTCAATGTTCGTCTGGACCGCGTCGATATCATTTGCGAACGTGGCGGTCTTATCCTGCTTGGCGATAATCATGTCACCCGGCTCGACGTTGATGGACGAGGTGAGGGCGAAGGATGCGGAGGCAATCCAATACCAGCCCTTCTTGTAGCTCTCGCCGCTGATGGCTGCGGCGGTTGCAGCCGTCCCCTTGTAGACCAGAGCGCCGGCGACGTCGCCCATAGCGGTGCTGATGGCGGTCGCGACAGCCTTACTCGTGGGCAGATTGGTGGAGGTGGAGTTGGCAGATATCGAATTGTCCACAGCCTTGGCGCACGCCGCGCCGAGCGTGTAGCCGTTATAGGTCTTGTTCGTAAGCGCCTGAGAGTCGGACAGATTGACGACCTGCTTGGAGTCCGAGTACAGATGACCGTCGGTGCCGACGTATGCCGTGTCCTGCGAGTAGGTCTGCGGATTCGCGGCCTGACTCGTCGCGCCGATGATGAAGAGTTTCGAGCTGCTGTCCGTGCTACCGGCGGTGTTCTTGGTATCGGTGTCAGAGGCTGTGATTGTGACCTTGTCGTTGGTTGCATCGGGAGTGAGGGTGACATTGTCGCCAGCGACCAGCTCCAGCGTATCGGTCTTGGCGTCAGCGGCGACCGTCGTGCTGCCGACCTTCACGTTCGAGAAGGCGTTCTGGTTGACCTCGGCACCTGTATCGATGCCATTGAGTTTGGTTTTATCGGCTGACGAAAGCAAACCGCTGGCGCTTGTAGTTGCAGGTTGGATGGTCACGCTTCCGAAACTAGCGAGTTCCTGTGCCTGCTCGTTATATCCGGCATAGGAGATAACAATTGTGTCATTCGTGCCATTTGAAATACTAAAAGACGGGATGGCCCAGCTTCCTGCACCGATAAGAAGAACTCCTGTTGCACCTAACGCCGGTGCTGGCACCAAACCATGCACACCAGCCGCGCTGGACGTAGCGCCTGTGAAGTCGCTGTACGTGGTACCTGTAGGAACCTGCCACGAACCGTCGTTGCGCAGGAATTTCGTGGTATCGCTCCCGAAGCTCGGACCGTTCGTAATCTTGCTTGCGCTCTCGTCGTTGATGATGAGCTTGTCCCCGCTGGCAATCGTGGGAGCCGATGCCGTGATGTCGCCCCCATTAGTGATGTTGCCGTGAGTGTGCGAGCTTGCAGCTCTGCTAGTGTCGGTCGGATGGACATGGTCGCCCCGCGAGAAGGTCGATGCGCTTCCCGCGCTCGCCGTCCCGTCCATCGCCGGGTTCGATGTCTCGGCAAGGCCGGTGACCCAGTTCTTGATGAGCGTGAAAGCGTGGCTCAGTCCATTGCTGTCAGTGTATTTCGCCATGATGTCCCTCCTATGCGTTGGCGAACAGAACCGATATTTCCTGATTGCTCAGTACTTCGAGGCCGAGGTCTTCCTCGCCGATGTCCACGTCCCCGGTGCGGTACTCGTCCTCGGCGCTCCCTTTGACGCCGGTGACGATATCCCCCTCTATGTCGGACACGACGTGCGTATGGCCCTCGACGCTCACCTGCACGCCGTCCTGCTTGAGCGGTACGGTCGCATTGAACTCGCCGGCGCGCCTGCGGTATGCGGAGGCTATGACGATGGTCCCGTAACCAACAGCGCCGAGGTACGTCCTCGCATTTGCCTCGAAGTCCTCAACGAACGAGTTGGGACTGTCGGACAGGAACTCCCTGCCGAAGTCTCCCGGCTGCTCCGTCCCGTCGATGCCGTATTCCTCCCAAAGCCCGTGCGCGAGGGCCGGCCTATGCTTGCCCGCATCCCATGCGGGACTCGCATCGGCGATATAGCGGTTGGGGAACAGCTCACCCTCGCCGACACTGACCAGCATGTCCGCGACCTCGCCGTCGGAAACAAACCACATCTCCGGCTCCGGCTCGCCGACCGGAGGCACGACATACACCGTCATGCCGTCCGGGTCGATATGGACGTGCTCGTCAAGCGTCCCAGCCTGCAGCGCCTCGTAGACGGAGGCCGAAAGGTTGCTCCCATCGAACACGCCGTACACGCGGTAAGGGGCCATATCGCCGTTGAACTGGAACCCGTCTAGCTCGTATTCGAGCGCGTGGACCTCGTAGTCAGACTCCCCGTCGTTCCATACTGCGGGATTACCGATGGGCGTGCCGGACACCGCGAGCCAATTATCCGGGCCGTTCTCCACGGAGAACCCGGCATCCGACACGGCTACGTGCATGTCTGTCTCGCGGCCTATCTTCGCGCCGGTCGCCCCCATGCGCGTGACGACGTTGCGCGAGAGCAGCCCACGCCCATCATAGAACGCCATGTCGCCCGCCGTGATGTCCACGTGAGGCTCGCCCACCTTGCCAACTCTCGCGCCGTCCTTTCCGAACTGCGCTACGACATTGGCGGGGTCGTTGCCGAGGCCGTCAAAGAACGCGACGGCGCTGCGCGTGATGCTCACGAGGTTGGAGAGCGCCGTACGCAAAAGCAGACCGAGCGAGTTGATAAGGATGTTGTGGCCCGCCGCGGACTGCTCCCATGCCTCTTTCGTGACCTCGGTGACATGGATGCCATCGTCGCCGGGCCAGAAATGCTGACCGGTCGCGTTGGCGACCTGCGCGGCCTCGTCTGCCGCGTTCTGCGCCGCGTCGATCGCGGCCTCGACCGCATCGCCCCAGCCAGCCGAGGCTATCGCGGCCGCGCCCCCGAATCCCATCGAGACCACCGGGGTCTCGCCGGCCTTGACGGAGCCCACGGCCGGGACGGTCACGATCTGCGTCTCAACGACCGGCTCGACCTGGTACAGCGGGATCGGCTCGCCGTCGTCGCCGTAGGTGTATACCTGGTCGCCGTTGTCGTCCAGCACGGGCAGCGGGTTCCCCTCGTCGTCCTCGCGGTAGATGGGCTCGCCGTGCTCGTCGGTCTGCGCGATCGGGTTGCCGTCGGGGTCGTAGGAGAGTATCGGCTCGCCGTCGGGGTCGGTGAGCTGCACCTTGCGGAACACCGGCTCGCCGTCCGGGCCGAGCACCGGAACGGGGTCTCCGTTCACGTCGTAGACGGTCTGCTCCTCGTAGATGACGTTCCCCTCGTCGTCCTCCACGGGAATCGGGTCCCCCTCGTCGTCGTAGATGAGGTTGCCCTCGTCGTCCGTCTCGTAGACCGGCTGCATCGCCGTCTCGTACACCTGCTCCATCTCGCCGACGTAGATATCCACCTCTCCGCCGTCGGAGTCGGCTTCGGCCATGCCCCAGATTGCGGGCGATGCGCCCGCACCGGCGGTCCTTGCGAGGAAGTCGGCCAAGGAGTTGAAGCTCATCGCGTGCGCACCCTCCTTATAGTCGTCTGCATCTTCATGCCGGTGAGGCCCAGCGTGTACTCGATGTTCGTGACGAGCCCATCCACGTCGATGCCGCCGGACGCCTCGTTGTCCTTGTAGGTGAACCGGATCACGTCCCCTATCGCATAGGGCATGTAGTATGAGTCGAACGTGTATTGCACGCCGCCTCTGGCGAACCGCTTGAGCCTCGACTCGGCGATGGCGTTGGCGCGGTCCTTCGTCTCCGGCGTCATGTTCTGGATGGTCTCGGTCTCGTCCACGAACCTGCCGCGCTTCTCGAAGCTGTAGGAGTTGTCTGCGGCGAGCCTCGCCTGCCCGTAGATCGTGACCTTCTTCTTGTCGACGGTCTTCTCGTACCGGATGCCGTACCGGTTCACGCAGTCGGTCCGGTTGACCGTCACATCAACGCCCTCGAACACGAGCGACGAGGAACCGCTCGGCACGGAGTAGTTGACCGGCTTGCTCGCCGGGGCGACGTATGGCACCAAGACGATATGGCCGTTCGCGTCGACCGTAACCTGCGCCGTCAGGAAGTCCGCGATCTTGTTCAGCGCAGTGAGCCGCTGCGTTCCGAAATCGACTATCTCCTCGTTCTTCCAGTTCGCGTCCTTGACGCCGTTCACGAGCGCGATCGACTTGGTGCCGCTGCCTTGATGGAGCTGCCACCAGACGTTTAGCGCGGACTTTCCGGGCGTGAACGTCACGGAGCCGAGCAGCTTGCTGTCGGTTTGCGTCTTGAGCATCGAATACAGCTCGATGGTGCCGGTGTAGCGCCCGTGGATGTATCTCTGGTTGTCGTTGCCCGTGTGGAACGTCCCGAGACATATTGTCGTTGACTTGCCCTCGCTCGCGAGGGTCGCGGTGTAGTACAGCCGCAGCAGCCGCCCGGTCGTGAAGTTAGAGCTGCTGACGTTGATGCTCCCGCTGTATTTCAGGTCGCCCTCGTAGCTCGCGGATATGCGCCCGTCAACGAAGCCGGTCATGTCGCCGAGCTCCGCGAGCGTGCGGTTGTCGCACATGACCCAGCGGAACGAGTCGGTTATGCCGCTCTTGGTCCAGTCGGACGCGGCCCACGCCATCTACGACACCTCCTCGAGCGAGAGCGTGACGGAGTGGGCGGGTCGCGCCGTGTCGATGTCGATGCCGGTGACGGCCACCTTCGCGTAGATGCCTTGCGGCAGGCAGATGGAGCCGTCGCTGCCGGTGTACCGCTTCATCGTCTCCCAGTCGGTGAGCCGGTTGCCGCTGCCCATGTCGTGGCTGTCGGTGTCGTAGACGATATCCCCCTTGACCTGTATCGAGGCCACGCCTCCCGTGCCGTGCCTCGATACCTCGCGGCTCCTGCCCGCGCATACCTCGTGCTCGACGTTGGGCGCATACGAGCGCGTCCACGTGACGCCGGCCTCCTCGAGAGCGCAGACGAGCGCGGCGATCTTGCCGCCGATTGTCAGGTACGTACGCCCGAGCGACCTCAATGTTTCGATCGCGCTGCCCTTCGACGCCTTGTCGGAGTCCGCTGCGACGCTTGTGATCTGCGCGGTGTATTTAACGGGGATGTCGGACGGAACGTCGGAGAACTCGTACGTGCCTGTCTTGGCGTTGTAGTCCTCGCTCACGACCTTCGACGGCTTGGCGCTCCCGGTCGTGCCGTCAGGGTTTGTCCATGTCGCCTTGAGGCTCGCGCCGGTCCACGGGTAGCCGCCCGAGCCTCCCGTGACCACTACGGTCATCACATGGGCGTCCGAGTCGGGAGTGGGCGTGACGGTCGGAGCGGTCACAGGCGTCCCGTAGATCGACTCCACGCTGCCCGAGAAGGTCGTCCTCTTGTACGCGCCGCCGCCTCCGCCCGCGTCCTGCACGTTGTTCAGATCGAACATGGCGGAGAACGCGGAGCCTATGTCGTAGTCCTTGTTCAGCTTCGAGATCGGTATGGTGAAGTAGGTGCCTGTCAGCCCTCCCCTGACATCGCCGATTTCACAGCCCGAGTTGTTAGGCCATATCACGGTGACGGAGTTCCCGTCGCGGTTCCAATCGGTCGTGTAGTACACGCGCAAGGAGTCGTTGGTCGCGAGCTTCACGGCCGTCACCGAGAACGATGCGGGCGCATGGATGATCGAGAACGTGATGGTCTTGGTGTTGCCGTGCTTCTTCGCGCCCTCGTCGTATGGGCGAACCTGGACCTTCCATTGCTCCATGTCGTAGGTGCCTAGCGCGGTGGCCGAAATCCGCACGTAATGCGTGTAGCAATACTGGTTGGCGGCGAACAGGTTTGTGCTCGATGACGGGCGTGCGTTCGCCATGTTCCAAGTGTCCCAGTCCTGCGTGTTGGAAGGCGTCACGAGGGTCGAGCGTGCGGTCTTTGTCGAGCACGTGTTGGCTCCCTGCCATGCCCCCCATCCGCCCCATGCGCCCTCGACCGACGCGGTAGGGGTCTTGCGCTGCCGTTTGCACCACCGGACCTGATACGTCTTGTACTTGGATTCCCAGCCGATATAGAAGCCCGTATCGCCGTTCTCGTATACGCCGTAGGTCCCGCCGGCCCCACCGATGATTACCTCGTCTATCTGCGACAGGCTCGCGTTCATGAAGACCAAGGAGGGAGCGGCGAGCGAGGTGTTGATCGTTGACATGCTAGGCCCTCCTTCTGGCCGTTGCGGACACAAGCGCCTCGTCTATGATGGTGAGCACCGCGCCGCGTATGGCGGCGTTGTCGTTGACGGTCACGCCGTCTATGGAGACGTTGTACGTGATCGTGTCGTCCCCGCGCCCCATCTCGCTCGCTATCGCGTCGGCTATCGGCTTCATGTATCGCGTGTTCGTGAGAGGCACGACCGCCCCTCCCGTACCCCAGTTGAGGACGGCCTCCGCGCCTGCCTCGCCGACCCAGCCGTTGTTGGTGAGCGTCGGTCCGGTGGCGATGTAGCCTTTGGCGTGGCGCGGTATGAACGGCGATGACGCGACGCTTCCGGTGGCGGAACGAAGCGACTGCCCGATCACCGAAACGGCCACGCTCGCGAACTTCTGCGCAGGGGTCCAATTGTTCCACCGGTTCATGAAGTCTAAGGCCGTTCTCATGCCCTGCGAGACCGTGACGGAGGCGTGCTGCTGCTTGAGCGAGCTGCCGTTCCACGTGTAGACGTTGCCCTGCGCGTCGACAAGCGATTGGTCGTTCACCACGGCGTTGCCGTTCTTGTCGAGCAGCGTGGTGCCGTTCCATGTGTAGACGTTGCCCTGCGCGTCCTTGAGCTCCTTCTGGTTGATTTTCGCCGTGGCCTTCTTGTCTTCCAGCTTCTTTGCGTTAACCTCGTCTATCTCGATGCCGAGGCCCTCGAGCGAGGCGACCATGTTCCCGACCGAGCCATCCCACGTGCGCGCGATGTCCTCGATCTCGCCAGAATGCGCCTGCATGTCGTCGTAGCTGACGCCGAGCTCGTCCAGGTAGTGCGCGAACTCGGTCACGGACCTCCCGTTGCTCCACAGCGCGACCTGCAGCCTGTCGTTGGACGCGACCCACTTGACGCCCGCCCTCGCGTTGTCTAGCTGGGCCTCCGCCATGAGGTTCATGCCTTCCTCATACTGGCCCATCGCGTTCGTGGTCTCCCACATCTTCGTGCGCGTGTTGTCGAGTTTCTGCTGCACGGCCACGAGGGATTGGTACAGCGTCGCGGAGTTCTTTCCGGCGTTCTCCGTCATGTCGCGCTCTATCGCGGCCTCGACGTCTGCCACCTCCCGCTCCGCCGCCTCGATGCTCTCGAGCGCCGTGCGGTAGTCGGCCATCTTGGCCTCGTAGGACTCTTGGAAGAACTTGGCCTTCGTGGATGCGAGGATGGAGTCTGTCAGCTTGTTGAACTCCTCGGTCGTGAGGATCGCGCCGTCCCGCATGAGCTCGAGAGCGCCCGTCGCGTCCTCCGTGAACGATATGGACTCGCCGGCGGCGCTGTTATACAGGTCGAGCTGCGTCTTGAGGTTCGCCATGCTCTCGGCGCTGCGGTCGCCGTTGTTGTACGCGTCCAGCGCCTCGACAAGCGCATCCGCGTAGTGCTCGATGTTCGCGGTGTTCCCGTATGTCTCGTCTGCGCTCTCCTGTATCTTGCGGTTGTTCTCGGCAAACTGCTTCACCATGTCGTCGTAGGACGATGCGACCTCGCCGAACGCCCTCTCGCTGTCCTTGGCGGCGTTGGAGAGGGACGAGCCTATCACGTCTCCCGCGTTTTTGGCGGCGGTCTTCGACTCGTCCATCTTCTTCTTCAAGTCGAGCAGCGCGGCAACGACGAGCGCTATGCCTGCGACGACTGCCCCGACGGCGAGCCCCTTCAAAAGCGACGTGCCGAGGGTCTTCGCCCCTTCCTTGATGCTCGCGAGGCGCATCTGCATGCCTCCTGCGGCCGCGCCAGCGTCCGCGAAGCCGGACTTCATGATGCGCAAAGCCCTGCCCATCGCGCTCGATTCGGTCAAAAACGTCTTGATGTTCTGGCTGGCCGTCATGAACGTCGACGCCATCGTGAGCAGCGGGCCTATGGCGGCTCCCACGCCAAGCAGGGCGACTATGGCCGACTTAGAGCCATCATCCATCTCGTCGAACGCATCGAGCGCGGACTTCGCGAGGTCGGTGAACACGGCGATTATCGGCGTGGCTCCCTCGGCGAGCGACGCCATCGCGTCGTTGCCGATGTTAGCGAGTATCTGCAGCTGGCCCGAGAAGCCTTCGGCCTTCTTCTCCGCCTCGCGCGCCGCGTCGCCGGCCGCGCCCCATGCGTCGCTCTGGCCCTTCCACGCGTCGTTGCTCATCGTCAGGTTGTCGTTGAGCCCGCCGATTGTCTGCATGAGGCCGAGGATGGACTGCTTCTGACGCTCGCCCGTTATCTTAAGATCCTCCAAGGTTGACACGGCGGAGCCGCCGTCGGACTCGATTCGGTTCAGGCCCTCGATGAACGCCTTGAACGCCTCGATGGGATGGGTCTCCCACGACCTCGCGAACTCCTCGGCCGACGTGCCGGCCACCGCCGCGAACTTGTCGAGGTTGTCCCCGCCGTTCGCCACGGCCGACTCGATGTCGGAGAACGTGTTGGAGATTGCGGTGCCTGCGGCCTCGGTCTTCATGCCAGTCGAGGCTATCGAGCTCGAAAGCGCCAGAATCTCGGGGACGGTCATGCCGACGATGGTGCCCATCGAGCCTATGCGCGTGGCGATATCGACTATCTGGTCCTCGGTGGACGCCCCGTTGTTGCCGAGGCGCACGAGGGCGTCCGCGTAGTTGTCGTACTCCTCCGCGCCCATGTGCGTGATGTTGGCGAGCTTGCCGAGCGTGGTCGCGGCCTGCTCGGTGTCGAGGTTGGTCGCCACATCCAAATTCGATACGGTCTCCGCGAATGCCTGCAGGTTCTCCGTGGCGATTCCCAATTCGCCGCCGATGGCCTCTATCTGCAATATCTGCTCCGCGCTCGTCACATGCGTCTTCGAGAACTCGATGGCGGCGCGGCGCAGCTCCTCGAACTGCGTCTCGGTGCCGTTGACGGTCTTGCGCATGTCGCGGTATGCGCTGTCGATGTCCTGCGCGGCCGTGATGGCGCGCCATCCGAGCATGGTGATGGCCGGCGTGAGCGTCGAGTACAGCGTCATGCCGGCGGACTTGATAGTGGAGGCGTTGAGGAAGCTCTTTCCGCCGAGCCCGGTCAGGCCCATGCGCTCCTTGAGCGCCTTTGCGTGCGCGCTCGTCTCCGCGAGCTCGGCCTGCAGGCTTTCGAGCTCCGCGCACTCTTTGGCCGTCTCGAACTTCGCATCCATCTCTGCGGCATGCACGCTCAACTCGCGCACCTTCGCGTCGGCCTCGCGGACCTCCGCTTCGAGCTTCCTTATCTCCTCGTCTGGCGCATGCGCGTCCTTGAGGCGTTGGAGCGACTGGTGCAGCGCGTCGGCCTTGCCCTTGGCCTCGGCCAGCTCGTTCTGCGCCTGCTGCCATTCGTCTCCCGTCTTCTGTATGAACATCGGGAGATTCTTCTCTTTGGCGAGGGTTTTCGACAGGTGTTGCTGGTATGCCTCCACCTGCCGGTTGAGCTCCGATGCCTTGAACTCCGCGAGCTCGTACTCGTTCGACAGCGCGCGGAGCCTGCCGAGCGCGGCCTGCATGTTCGACGGGTCCTCGCGCAGCGCGGCCTCGTAGGCTTTCGCCTGCTTGGCGCATTCGGAGAGCGCGGCGTCGACGGACTTCACCCTCGCTGCCGACTCCTGCCACGTGTCGGCCGAGTAGCGCGAGACGGTGTTCAGCTCGCGCACCGTCGCTGCGGCGTTGCGCGCCTCGGATTCGAGCCGCTGCATGTCCACCGACATCTTCTCTAGGTCGGCGGCTGCATCGTACGCCTCGGAGTCGTTGAACGCCTCGTTCCACGCGGCCCTCATCTCGCGGAGCTTCTGTATCTCCTCGTCGGTGATGACGCCGAGCTCCTTCAAAGCGGCCATCTGCGACTCGAAGGTTTCGTCCGTGCCGTTGCGCGACAGGGCGTTGAGGTCCATCGCCTGCCCCGCCTCCTTGGCGCGGGCCTCGAGCTCGCGGTAGTTCGCGGACAGCGTGGCGGTCATGTCGTTGTACCGCTCCTTGGCCGTGGTCGCCGCGAGCGCGATGTTCTCGGTCGATTCGGCGAGCCTCTTGACGCTCGTGGCCGAGCCGCCGACGTTCACGGTGGTCTCCCCGAGCTCCTTGTAGGCGTTCTTGATAAGGGTGATCTTCGAGTAGAGCGCTTCGGCCCGGTTCGTGGTGAGCCTCATGCGGGTGTCGACGTTGGCTAGGTTGCCGGGGTCGAACCGCATGGCTCGGTTGATCTGGCGTATCCGGGCATCCAGCACTGACGCGGCCTTGGTGGACGCTTTCAGCGCGGAATTGAGCTGGGAGGTGTCGCCGCCGATGCGGATAGTCAAGCCCTTGTATTCTGCCATCGGCGGCAGCACCTCCTATATTTAGAAAGAGTCGATGTCGGATTGCGTCGCCTCACGCGCGCCCTCCGGCTCGTCCTCGCCCCTCCCGTCTGCCACCGCCTGCACGTACCATGCGGCGCGGGAGTAGGGCATGTCCGTTATGTCAGCCCTCGTGAACCCCAGTTTCAGCATCGTCAGCTCCGTCTTTGTGTACGCGAGCCTTGCGCTTTCGCTTTGGCTTCTCGAGCTGCCTTGCAAGCTCCTCCGTGGCTTGGGTGAGCGCAGGAAAGCAGGCATCTATCTCCTTGATGAGAAGCAGGTGCAGCCTGTAGATGTCGATGTCGTCGGCTGCATGCGCCTTGCTCCACAGCAGGAAGTCGCCAATCCTCTTGTCGCCGTTGAGGCCTGCCTCGCACCCGCATTTGAGCATCGCCCACAGGGCGCGCGCGTCGGCCTCCCAGTTCGCCGCCAGGAGCTTTCCGAGAGGCGTCCCGTCCTCCGTGTCGCCGTAGTCGGTCACGTCATCGACAAGCGACTTGTGAGGGCTCGACGGATCGTTTTGGAACGCCTGCTCGTAGATGGTCAGCGTGTGCAGGCTGCACAGCGCCGTCCATTCGTCGGTGGACTCGCCGAAGGCGAGCGGGCCCTTGTCGCGCTCCTGCTCGCCATCGGCGTTGTCTTCCACGTGCCGGAAGTGGATTATCATTCCTGCTCCTTACGAGGTCGCCCCAGTCGCCCCGGTCGCGCCGCTCGGGCCGGAGCCGACGATGTAGACGGCATCGAACCAGTCGGCGAACCTCGTGGCGGTCGCGGTCTCGTTGGTGACGCTTGCCTTGATGACGTTCTTGATGACGCCGTCGATGGTGATGTCGCGGCCGATCGCCACGCCCGTCAGCTCGTCGGTGTCGGGGTCGACAGAATCGGTCGTCGTGTTGCCCGTGGTGGTCGGGCGGTTGAACTTGACGGAGTACAGCAGGCCGCGCTTCTTGACCTTGCTGCCGTCGAACTCCCACAGCAGGGCCACGTCGCCAGGCTTGCCGTCGGCGCTCTCGTAGACGACGCCGTTGGTGTCGGTGGCGTAGCCGAGCAGGTCGACCTTGGCCTGGTCGCCCACGACGGCGATGGTCACGGAGACCTCGTAGCCCGTGTTGGAGCTGCCGGTCTCGTAGGCGATGTTGTCGGCATAGAACGTCCACGTGTTGCCCTGCGGGGTCAGCGTGATGGCGGTGCATCCCTGCATCGCGACGGGGGTTGCGTAGGTTCCCGCGTCGTTGCCGCTGCCCTCGGTGTACTTGGAGTAGTGGACGTTGGAAACGCCGAAACGAACTCCCTTGGAATCGCTCATGATTCCTCCTCCTTAGTGTAGGTAAAGTCGTATTGCTCTATGTGGCATTGCTCGCTCTGGCTCCACGTGCCGACCTGCTCGACCGGGCCGAACGCCGTCTCGAGCGCGTCCCTGACGCTTTCCTCGAGCGCGGGGTCGGCGACCTTCTCGAACAGCTCGACGTGCATTCGCGGTAGCCTCGCGTGCGTGCCGTTGTCGGCATAGAACTCGCCTTGGTCGTCCACCGTGTAGACGTAGAACGGAGGGGCGGGTGCCTTGCCGACCGGGTATGCCTCGAAGCGTCCGGTCAGGCCGGTCGCATCGAGCGCGGCCACGAGCCCGCGCATTGCGTTTGCCACGATGCTCATAGCCTCGCCCCCAATGTCGCGACGATGACCCTCTCGGCCATCTCGAAGCCGTCGTCTGCCGCCGGCGCGATGTGCTCGACGGCGCGGGTTTCGCCGCCGCCGACCTTGGCATGTCCCTTCTCGAGCAGGTGCGGGAGCCCCGGCTTCGTGGAGTACACGTGGGCCTGCACCTCGCGGCCCTCGCCCTCGACGCGGTAGCGGATCGACTTGGCATACGCGCCCGTCTTGGCGGGAGCGCCGGCCTGCCACTCGTCTCTGGCGAGCGCGGCCCCTGCCTTGACCCCTGCGAGCAGCGACTCGTCGGCGGCGTCCTGGACGCTGCCGAGTATCGCATTGAAGTCTGCCATGAACCGGTCTTCCATCAGTCGTTCCTCGCGTGCTCCGAGAGCGTCAGGATCGTTGATTCGAGACCCTGCCTGCTCGATTGGTCTATGTCCAGCTCTACGCCGTGGTAGACGGCCTGCGTGTATGGCCGCTCCTCGAACTCGATGGTCTTGACCTCGACTCGGGCGGCTATCTTCGGCCCGAGTTGGGCGGCGGTGGCCCACATGTCCAGCCCCGTGTACCACGGGTTGCAGAACACCTCCGTGTCCACCGGACCGCCTTCGTGCTCGATGCCGTACTCGTCCACCTGCGCGCCGCTCGTAACGTCGCGAAGCGTGATTGTGTCGCTCCACCCGCTCATCCGCGCGCCGCCTTGGAGTGGACGTTCTGCTTGCCGTTGAGCAGGCTCGTGACGATCGACCGGTAGGAGGCCATGCAGGCGTTGCGCTCGCTCGCCTCCACGTCGCGCCCGTACTGCGCCTTGCAGTAGTTGATGACCGCCGTTTTCACGATGGGCATGTAACCCCATTCGCACGCGTCGTCGGCAAGGAAATCCGGGCGCACGCCCTTGTTCCCCATGTCGAACAGCGCGGTGTCGACGTAAATCCTGATCTCGTCGTCGGTCAGGCGGGTGGTCACGCGCAGCGCGGTCCTCACGTCATCGAGCAGTTCCATGCCTAGCCCTCCTTCGGCTTCGCGGCGCGCTTGCGCGCAGCGGCTTTCGTCGCCCGCTTCTCGGGCGTCTCGGGCTGCTCCGCGACGCGCTCGACCAGCACGGCCTCGGCGGGCTGCTCGCCCTCCTCGTACTGGTACGTCCTGCCGTCTGGCATCTTGTAGATACGAAGCATCTAGTCAGCCTCCTCTATCCTCCTGAACAGGTGGCCGCACGCGACTCTGGTGTCCACGTGGCGCGGTATGCCCGCCTTGCGCAGCTCCTCGCAGAAATAAAGGTCCTCGGAGAGCATCCCCCTGTGGCTGTCCCGGTAGTTCACCCAGTCGAACCAAGGGTAGTCGATGCGCAGAAGCGTGTCCCTACCGATGAGTATGCAGCCCATGCCGCCACCGTGTATCTCGACAAGGAACTCGCCGCGCTCGCGCATCCCGGCGAGCTCGCTTTTCGTGTACTCGCTTTCGAGCGGGTAGTTGAAGTAGGCGTTCCCGTTCTCATCGTTGAGCCTGCAGACGCACGTGCGCTCGCTCGGTCTGTTGTCGGCGTTGCGATGCAGGTAGAACCCGCACACGCAGCCGACTCCGTGCGACGCGAGATTCACGAGCGCGTCCCTCGGCGGCGTCACGTCGTTGTCGACCATCATCAGGGCGTCGTAACCGCCATCGAGGGCCGTCTGCACGATGCGGTTGCGCGCCGTCGCGCAGTCGTAGCCGCGTACGAACGCGAAGTCGCACACGTGCTCCCCCTTGTCCATGTCCCATAGGGCCTTGAACGTGTCTGGGGTGATCGTCTCGAACGTCGGTATGGCTATGAGCACCTTCATGTAAGGCTCCCTATCAGATCGCACACCCTCTCGGCCGAGCGTCCGTCGCACGCGCCCGCGACCGTCTCGACGCACTCGCTCTCGATGTCGCCCATGCCGTTGTCTGCGGCCTCGCGGAGCATGTCGATGAGGCGTTCCTCGTTGCCCTCGGCGCGTATGGAGCGCGAGCAGTAGAAATCCGGGTACGGGAAGTACATGCCGCGCCTCGCGACGTACTCGGCCATGTCGTCGATCGCGAGCACCGCTGGGACGCCGAGCAGGTACGCGTCGAACACGATCGAGCTGTAGTCTGTCAGCAGCGCGTCGCAGGTCGTCAGGTACTTGCGCGACGCCGTTCCCGGCGCGGCCTCGACAATGTGCTCGCACTGAACGTCCAGAAGCGGGCTCGCGTCGTAGTAGTGGCGCTTGACAACCAGCAGCTCGCCGTCTTCGAGCAGGCCGTCCATCCTGCGCCAGTCGAGGCGCGGGAGATGGCCGTCGCCGTTCCTGTAGGTCGGCGCGTAGAGGTACATGCGCCCGTCGTTCTTACCGGGCCTCGGCCCGAAATAGGCGTCGGTGCGCGGAAAGCCGAGCGGGAGCACGCGCTCCTTCGGCATGCAGAGCTGTTTCGCGACGATCGGGACCATCGCCTCGGACGGCGACACGGCGTAATCGGTCTGGGCTGACGCCTCGGCGTCGAACCACGGGGCCCTCGCACCCTCGTCGGCTCCGTACAGCTTGCCGCCGGCGATGCCGTGACAGAGGTTGACGGACTTGCATCGCGACTTGCCCTCTATCCGCGTCGGGAGGGCGTCGAACACGACGGCCCCGAAGCCATCGCGCTCCGCGTCCCTCATGCTGCCGTGGTGCAGCCTGAACTCCTTGTCGCCGCCGTGCATGTTCCAGACGGCGGTGAGGTTTTCGCAGCGTCCCAGCGGGTTCTCCGACACGAACAGCGTCCTAGCCATGACGCACCGCCTCGTGCAGCCTCAAAGCCTCGTCCCAGTCGGTCGCGCGCCATTTGAGCGCGTCGTACTCGACGGTCCACCTCACTCGCTCCACGCCCGCGTAATGGACGATATGCGGGTTCAGCGTGCCGTTCTTGTCCGTCCACCAATTCTGGTTGTAGGTGGCCGGCATCTCGTGGATTCTGCCTTGGCACAGGTAGTTGCCAACGTCCTGCTCGACCCACGAGAACCTTCTGCGGTTCAGCACCTCAATGCACTCGTCCGCCTTGCCGTCCCTCATCTTTTCGAGGTTGTACAGCACCACGCCGAAGTTGCAGTATTGCATCCCGTTCCCGGTGCGGTGCCATTCAGGCACGGCGGAGAAATAGCAGTCGGATATAGGCATGTCCCATAGTTCGGACACGTCACGCTTGACCACGAGGTCGGAGTCGAGCGAAAGGACGATATCTGCGTCCGGTAGCACGCGGCATAGGGCGATCCTCATCATCGCCATGTAGGTGTAGCGGGAGTCCATGTTGGGCCCGTCCTCGGGGAAGAACTCCTGGCCGCTCGCGTCATGGCATACGACCATGTCGGGTAGCGGCTTCGGAAACTCCCCGTCTTCGATGATGAAATGGACGAAGTCTACGTCGCTGTTAGCTATCAGCGACTTCGCGGACATCTCCATGTCCTCGTAGATGGCCCTCGTTCCGCAGTACGCCGCGTGCTTCATCCGGGTCCCCTTAGCTCGTCGCTCCGGTCGCGCCGGAGGCGCTGACGGTGATGTTGCAGAAGCATGCGGGGCGCTTGACCGCGACGATCTCGCGGGCCTCGGCGCGGATGCTGACGAGGTTCTTCTCGAAATCCACGTCGTTGCTGTTAGTCGAATCGACGCGCACGCCCTCGGCCTTGCTCGCGAGCTCGACGGCGCGGGCCTCGAACGCCCCCACAAGGATGTGGTTCGAGGTGAGGTCTGCGCTCTTGACGAACTGCATCTCGAACAGCGCGTTGTAGCGCGAGTCGGCGAACGGGTTGCCGGCAAGGTACTCGTTCAGCGTGTTCTTGGCCTTGCGGATGATCTTCCAGATTGCGGGCGTCACGATGACTGCGTTGGGCGCGATATGCGTGGCGTCCTCGATGCCGGCGGCGGCGTCGATGATGCCGTCGAGCAGGTCGATCGCGCTCTCGTAGCTGACGGAGGCGGTCGCGAGGCCGCTCGTCCCGATCAGGGACGCGAGCGCCTGGTACTGGCGGTTGGCGTTCAGGTCGTCAACCAGGTCGTCGTTGATGGCGCTGGCGACGTACGGGGCGTCGGCGAAAAGCTCCTCGGTCATCTTGATGAGGCCCGTGATCTTCTGAAGGGTCGCGGACTTCTGCTCGTACTCGTAGGTGAGCTTGTTCTTGCTCGAGCCCTCCGAGGTGGTGGACACGCTGCCCGTGGTCTGCTTGTACACCGTCCAGTTGTAGACGGGCTCGGAAACGCTCTTGCGCGGGAACAGGTCGAGCACGGTCATCGGCGCGGCGACGCGGCGCACGACCTCCCTGTCGTACTGCGTGGCGACGACGCCGCTGGTCGTGGTCGGGTCGCCGGCCGTGCGCATCTGGTACGGCGTGGCGATGTAGCGGTTGTCGGCGCTCTGGTGCTCCTTGCGGAACTGGACGAAATGCTCGCCCAGGCTGGCTGCACGCTCCATTTCACTCTCCTTGCTGATCTTGGCGGTCTCCACGGGCATCGCGTCGCTCGAGGCTACCTTCTTCGCTGCGCGCTCCTCCATGTCGGCGATTGCCGCACGGCGCTCGTCCTCGGCATTGATGATGTCGATTTCGGCGTCGATGGAGCGCATCTGCTCCTCGGTCGCGTCCTCGGGCAGCTCCTTAGCCAGCCCTACGACCTCGGAGCGCCGCTGCGCGTACTCGTCGGCACCGAGGCCACGGTACGCCAGCTCGTCCATTGCGGTGAACTCCATTCGAGTTCTCCTCTCTATCCGATGGCCATTGCCTTGGCCCGCAGCGCAAGCTCCCTGCGTCTGCGCGCCAGTTCCCGCTCGGCCTGCTGCGCCTCCCGCAGCTTGCGCTTCTCGATCGCTCCGTCGATGACGCGCCTAGCGGATATGAACGTGTTCGGGTCAGCCGGCCGACTGACGCACGAAACGTCATAAACACGTTTGATGCGGCGGATGTGGAAGGTCGTGACCTTCGCGGCCTCGTCCTCCTCCACGTCCTCCTCGGCCACGGTGAACGCCCAGCTCATGCGGTCCACCATGCCCGCCTTGATGTCCTCGTACATCTCGCCCGCGAGCGTCGTGCGCGACAGGTCCGCCGCGACGTAGAGCCCATGCCCGTCAGGCTCGAGGAAGAGCGTGTGGTTGCGGTTGCGGGCGTACACCCTGCCCTCGTGGTCGTAGAGGAAGATCACGTCGGACGTGTCCGCGCCCTCCATGCACCCCTCGTGCATGACCTCGATGTACTTCCATCCGTCCTCGGGGTCTTCCCATAACACATACGGGTCCTCGAAAGTGGTGGCGTAGCCCTCCACGAACTTGGGGCTGTCGAAGCGGTTGCGGCGCTGTTCCTCCCCGCCATCGTCGGGCTTTATGTCAATGTCTATGTCCACCTTCGGCGCGGCGAGCGGCTGCGCCATCATGCGGTACTCTCTCTCCTGCGGTTTCGCTGGCATGTCTCTCTCCTTGTCTTGGTTAACCCTCGTCCACGTCGTCCTCGTACTTGCCGTCCACATCGTTGTAGATGTCGTCGTCGCCGCCGAGGTCGAACATCGGGGAGTCCTCTATGTCGGACGGCGGCAGGGCGGTCGCGAGGTTGCCGCCGCTCGTGTAGATAACCGTGCCATCCATGTCGAGCACCATGTACTCGCCTCGGTTGACGAACACGTCCCCTCCCGGCACGGGAGGCAGGCCGAGAATCTGACGGCCCTCGTTGATGGTCATGAGCCTGCGGTCCGTCATGTCGCGCACCATGTTGCGCTTGGAGGCGGCGGACATGAACTGCATGCGGTTGGCGGTGAAGCTGATGGAGTTGGTGAGCATGGCCCGCGTCGAGAACATCATCTTGTTCAGGCCCTCGGAGAGCTGGATGGCCCACGTCTCTATCTTGCCCTCGTAGTAGCTGTCCCAGATTTCCTCGGTGCAGTCGTTTTGCAGGATGCGCTTGTTGCAGCCGAAGTAGCTGAACACGTGGTCGTCGATGCGCTGCATCTCCGCCGAGTCGATGGTGTAGGCGTTGTGCGCTACGGGCGTGACGCTATCCCACGTCTGGTCGTAGGTGAGCATGCCCGTGGAGTTGGACGGCCCGAGGTTCTGGTCGGCGAAGCGCTTTTTCTTCTCGTCCATGTCCTCCTCATCGACCTGGCCGACCATGCGCCCGATGAACATGATCTTGCTGCCGATGGCGATGGCGGTCTTCTCGGCGTCTGCCTGCGCGTTGAGCAGGGAGAGCGTGTCGGATAGCTGGTTCGGCGTTCCGAACAGGTCCGAGACGTACTGGTACTTCGACAGCACGCAAACGTCTTTCGCGGGATACGCGAGCGGCTTGCCGGCCGGGGTCTGGAATCGGAACCACAGCTCGCCGCCCACGTCCATCGCCTCGGCGTTGGCGCATTTGAGCGGCCAAAGGCCGGTCGTGCGCCCCTGCGGGTCGTGCAGGCGTATGACGAACGCCGTGCAGTCCACCTCGTACATGGTCGCGAGACGGTAGAGGAACCGGCTCCACGTCATGTGCTCGTTGGGCCATGTGCGGAAAAGCTGCTCGACCTGCTGGATAGGCCCGTCGTAGTGCGGCTCGAGCTTCGAGCATGCGTTGGCGAAGGAGTGGACGCAGGCCCTCATGAGCTCCTGCTCGTAAAGCGAGCCGTTCCATGTCATGTATGTGGGCGTGTACTCGGTGAACGTCGAGAACGTCTTGCCCTCGCGTTTCCTTCCGAGCGCGCCTTTTATCGTCTGAATGAAACCCAAAGCGCCCCCGTTTGCCGGTTTGCATGGTCTTTCATAATGACCATATCCCATTTATTGGACATGGGTAAGCGTGAATGTAAAGGGAAAATGGTTTTTCGCGGGCAGATATGGAAAAGCCGCCCCGGAGGACGGCTTATTGGGTCATTCTTGGTACTTTTCCGCTACCCCTTCCATGTGCTCGTCACCATCTGGATGTATTCGTCGTAGTAGTCCAGCAGCGTCACGTAGGCGTCGAGCTCGGCCATGAAGCCGTCAATCCTGTTGGCCGGGTT
>Ga0310786_10001339_pt1 | contig 39509 bp, 30 predicted proteins | sample AusTroGonzalo_MG_FD_203881 | JGI IMG/M metagenome (GOLD analysis project Ga0310786, IMG submission 203881) | Bovine rumen microbial communities from tropical cattle in Woodstock, Queensland, Australia - Gonzalo_03 (v2) (version 2) | ecosystem: Host-associated > Mammals > Digestive system >... | reverse complement strand
CATCATGGCACAGGCCACAACAAATGTTTGTGCCAAATCGGGAGAGTTCACGAAGTCGTACTCCAAACGAGGTACGCGACGACCGCTCTTACGCAGTGTCACCATCTGCGGCACTCCCTCTTCCTTGGTCTCGAAGATGGTCTTCACACCTAAGAGCGAGAAGATATAGCGCACACTGGAGTCACCTTGTTTCGAACCGTCCATCAGTCCCGACAGACGCACCTCGGCCTCCTTGTCCTGACTCAGCGCCACCATCTCATACCAATAGCTGGCACCACTCCAGTCGTTCTCAATAAAGTACTCGCGTGCCACATAAGGCTGAGCCTTCACCTTAATGGTATCGGCACCCGTCCACTCCACATCTGCGCCAAACTCACGCATCATCCACAGAGTCAAATCAATATAAGGACGCGAAATCACATCACCCTGCAACTTCAGCGTCAGACCGTCCTTCAGAGCAGGACCAATCATCAGCAAAGCTGATATGTATTGAGAGCTAACGTTACCAGGCAACACCAACTCACCACCACGCAGAGACTGACCGGTAATGCGTAGCGGAGGATAGCCCTCCTCACCCACATAACTGATATCAGCTCCCAAATGGCGCAGTGCATCCACCAAGATTCCGATGGGGCGATGCTTCATGCGTTCCGTTCCTGTCAACACGTGCGTACCTTTCATTACACTGAGGTAGGCGGTCATAAAACGCATGGCCGTACCGGCTGCCTTGATATCGATAATCTCAGGCATGTCGCGCAGAGCATTAATCATGACCGAGGTATCGTCGCAATCGCTCAGGTTCTGAGGCAGAATACTGCCTCCTGCCAACGAATAAATAATAAGTGCGCGGTTGGAAATACTCTTCGACGCAGGCAACGAAACGTCCACTTTTAATCGTTCCGGCGCCGTAATATGTAGTTTATTCATTTATTTCTCCTTATTTTTGGTGCAAAGATACGAAAAGTCGGGCGCAAAGCAAAAAAAGTTGCCCTAAAATTTGCAAATATCATGGAAAGTGTGTAACTTTGCACCCGCAATTCAGACCTATGGTCAGTTGCCAAGCAAAAGGATCGGGATTTAGCGCAGTTGGTAGCGCACACGTCTGGGGGGCGCGAGGTCGCTGGTTCGAGTCCAGTAATCCCGACCAAAAGTAAAGGAGCCGTTATCTGAGATAGCGGCTCCTTTCTTTGTTACAGGGACTCCTCTTGAAAGTCCAGATCGGCCTCAACGACATAGACGACCTCGGCAGGGTCGAATGTTCCCTGTCCATCCTTCTTGGCCTGCACAGTAACGGCATCTGCCACCTGTTGCAGGTCAATGTCTATTTCATCGTCGGTCGACTCCAGAATACCACTCGTGTAGTAATAGTCAACGATGGCATCCATGAAGTAGAACAGGTCGTCGTCGCTGAAGTGAGGCTTCATGTCCTGAGGCAATCGCTCGCGGATATAGGCCAACTCCCGGCGATTCTCCGCCTCGTCCATCATGATTTCTTCGTCAATGCCTGCCATACCTTTGTCAATTCATCAAAGCAGTGCCTGGAATTTCTCGTCGAGCTTAGCCTTGCTGACAGCGCCTACGAGCTTATCAACGACCTCGCCATTCTTAAAGAAGAGGATTGTGGGGATGTTACGGATGCCGAACTCCTCTGCCAGTTCGTCGTTCTCCTCGACATCACACTTGCCTACGACCAGCTTGCCGTCATACTCCTGTGCCAGTTCAGCAACAATGGGAGCAATCATACGGCAGGGACCGCACCATGTAGCCCAGAAATCAACTACTAACGGCTGTGCGCCATTCTTCAGACTCTCGAAGTTTTCTTTTGTGATTTGTACTTCCATAATTCTTTTTCTTTTAGTTAGTTATCGTTTTGCGAGCAAATATCGTGCCAACTATTTCTCTCCTCTCACCTCTCACCTCTTAATTAATCTTATAGTCCAACCCGTCATTCTGTTCGATGTAGTTTATCAGGGCATAACGCACATCAACACATCGGTTCTTCGACTCCATGAGCACATGATGTTTACCCTGTGAATCGCGCAGCTGGAAGAAGAGCTTGGTTTTACCAGGATGCTCGCTGATAATCTCGCTCAACTCGGCTACTGTCTGTTCATTCAGCATATCGGTGGTCAGTTGGATGGTGATACGGTCAATAGCCCTGTCCTTGATGGTCTGCAGGAAGTCCACGCTGGACACTCTCAGGTCTTTCGGGCTGTTCTCGTTATACTTCCAGCGCGGCTCTATCTTGCCTGTCACATAGACAGAGGCACCGATGGTGAAGAATCCCGAGTGCTTGGCCCACTCCTCGCCAAAGAGTGGCAACTCGCCAGAGCCTTCAAAGTCCTCAAGGGTAACGATGCCAAAGGTCTTACCTGTCTTGGTGAAGCCTGTGCGTACGCCAGTGACAATACCTCCCAACACGACGGGATCTCTATCGGACAAAGAATCGACATCGGCCAGTTCCTGACAGCGTGTATTACACAGGTTATCGAGCACAATCCTATATTCGTCCAGCGGATGTGCCGAGAGATAGATGCCCACGAGGTCACGCTCCTTGTTCAGACGTTCAATGTCACTCCAACGCTCATCAGTCTTGGGAATGGGCGGTGTGGCAATCTCAACGCCATCATCGAAGCCACCGAACAACGAGTTCTGCGCCTGTTGCTTCTCCTGCTGGTATAACTGTCCGTAACGCACCAGGGTGTCAAGGAACATCTCACCTTTCGAGTTGGTGGCGAAGAACTCCTCGCGACGGATGCCAAAACTGTCGAAACCGCCACTCAGTGCCAACGACTCGTAAGCCTTGCGGTTGACATTGGCAAAGCTGACGCGCTGAGCGAAATCGAAAATTGACTTGTAAGGACCGTTCTGCGTACGCTCGTCAATGATGGCGATAGCTGCAGCATCGCCCAAACCCTTGATGGCTGCCAGTCCGAAACGTATCTCGCCCTTCTGGTTCACACCGAACTTCTGGTACGACTCATTGACATCAGGGCCTAGCGTAGCGATACCCATCTGCTTACACTCGTCCATCAACTTCGTGATTTCCGTTATCTGATCGCGGCGTCGTGACATAATGGCAGCCATGAACTCAGCCGGGTAGTTAGCCTTCAGGTAGGCCGTCTGGTAGGCCACCCACGAATAGCAGGCAGCATGCGACTTGTTGAAAGCGTAACTGGCGAAAGCCTCCCAGTCGCCCCATATCTTGTCGAGCACCTTCGGGTCGTGGCCATTCTTCTTACCGCCCTCAATGAACTTCGGCTTCATGGCGTCGACGATGTCCTTCTTCTTCTTACCCATCGCCTTACGCAGTGCATCGCTCTCGCCACGGGTGAAGTCGGCCAGCAATCGACTGAGCAACATCACCTGCTCCTGATAGACGGTGATGCCATAGGTATCCTTCAGGTATTTCTCCATCACAGGGATGTCGTAGGAAATGGGCTCCTCGCCGTGCTTACGACGGATGAACTGCGGAATATAGCTCATAGGTCCCGGACGATAGAGGGCGTTCATGGCGATGAGATCCTCAAAGACGGTGGGCTTCAGCTCACGCAGGTATTTCTGCATACCAGCCGACTCAAACTGGAACGTGCCGACGGTACGTCCCTGCTGATACAGCTCGTAAGTCTTGGGGTCGTCGATGGGTATGGTGTCGAGGTCGACGTCGATGCCGCGTGTCAGCTTGATGTTGGCGCAGGCCTCCTTCAACTCCGACAACGTCTTCAGTCCCAGGAAGTCCATCTTGATAAGTCCCGTCGATTCGATGACGTGACCGTCGTACTGCGTACAGTTGGTCTTCGTGTCCTTGAAGTCGGGGTCATCGGCAGTACTGACAGGTACCCAGTCGCTGATAGGGTCGCGACAGATGATGAAGCCACAGGCGTGGATACCTGTACCACGGACGGTACCTTCGAGCATCTTGGCGTATTTGATGGTATTGGCCAACACGGGGTCACTCGAAGCCTCGGCATCGCGCAGTTCCGGCACGGCCTTGATGGCGTTGGTGAGGTTCATCTTCGGTGTCTTGCCATCGACATCGGGCAGGCGGTCGGGAATGGCTTTACACAGGGCATTCGAGATGGCCAGCGGCAGTTTCTCCACACGCGCCACGTCCTTGATACTGTTCTTCGTAGCCATCGAGGCATAGGTGATGATATGGGCGCAGTTCTCGTGGCCATACTTGTCCTCCACCCATTTCAGCACACGACCACGACCGTCATCGTCGAAGTCGGTATCGATATCAGGCAGCGAGATACGGTCAGGGTTCAGGAAACGCTCGAACAGCAAGTCGTACTTCAGAGGGTCAATCTTCGTAATGCCCAGACAGTAGGCCACCACGCTTCCGGCAGCCGAGCCACGTCCCGGCCCCACCATCACGTCGAGCTCGTCACGAGCCGAGTTAATGAAGTCCTGCACAATGAGGAAGTAGCCCGGGAAACCCATCGTCTTCATGATGTGCAGCTCGAAGCGCACGCGGTCTTCCACCTCTTTCGACAGCTGCTCGCCGTAGCGGCGGTGGGCACCTTCGTACGCCAGCTTGGCCAGGTAGTCGGCCTCGAACTTAATACGGTATATCTTGTCGTAGCCACCCAGTTTCTTGATTTTCTTCTCGCCCTCCTCCGGCGGCAGCGGATTCTCGCCGTTCTCGTCAGAGGTAAACTCGCGGTACAGGTCTTCTTCCGTAAACTTCTGGCGCCACTCCTCCTCTGTACCAAACTCCTCCGGGATGGGGAAGAAGGGCATGATGGGGTCGTGGTCCAGCGAGTAGAACTCCACCTTATCTAATATCTCCAGCGTGTTGCTGAGCGCTTCGGGCACGTCGCTGAACACTTCGTTCATCTCCTCGCGCGTCTTGAACCATTCCTGTTTTGTATAGAGCATACGCGTAGGGTCATCCAAGTCCTTGCCTGTTGACAGACAAAGCAGATGGTCGTGGGCTTCGGCGTTCTCCTCGTCCACGAAGTGTACGTCGTTCGTGCACACCAGTTTGATGCCATACTCACGGGCCAGCTCTATGAGCACCTTGTTGACAGCCTCCTGCTGCGGATACACCTCGCGGTTAGCACGTTGTGCAGGGTCCTTCACCTCGTGGCGCATCAGCTCCAGATAGTAGTCCTCACCAAACAGGTTACGGTACCACTCAATGGCCTCACGGGCACCAGCCATATCGCCGGCATAGACCTTACGGGGCACCTCACCGGCCAGACAGGCCGAGCATACAATCAGTCCCTCGTGATAGCGTTCCAAGTCGGCACGGTCAGTACGTGGACGCATATAAAAGCCGTCAGTCCATGAGCGCGACACCAGCTTAATCAGGTTTTTATAGCCCTGATAGTTCTTCGCGAGCACAATGAGGTGGTAACCGCTCTGGTCCTCCTTGCCGTTCTTCTGCTCCTTCGGACCATGCTTGGCCACATACATCTCGCAGCCGAAGATGGGCTTGAAGGGCTCCAGACCTTCCTTCTTGCGCCCCTTGTTGACGCCAGTGCAGTAGTCGAAGAACTCCTTGATGCCGAACATATCGCCGTGGTCGGTAATGGCCATGCCCTTCATGCCGTTGCCGATGGCCTTGTCCACCAGCTTCGATATCTTCGACTGTCCGTCGAGTATAGAATAATAGGTATGTACGTGTAAGTGTATGAAGTCTTCCATGCTTATATCGTAATTTCTGCTGCGAAGTTACACCTAAAAGTTGAGAAAACCAAAAAAAATACAGATTATGAATTAATAATTAAGAATTATTTCGTACCTTTGCATCACAATAGCAACAAACTAACCATGGGAGAAAGAATTAAGAAACTAAAGAAAATCAGAATACACCGTGAAGGCACCAGCGAACTGCTGTATAGTGCCATTGCCGTTGCAGCCATTGGCACAGGTTTATGGTATGCCTTCAGCTCACCCCTACCCTGCATCATCGTCAGCGTCGTGCTGGTATCAGCATGGCTTATGGCCTTGAACTTCTACCGCTGTCCTATCCGCTATTTCAATGGCGATACCGACAAGTTGGTGGTAGCTCCTGCCGATGGCAAGATTGTCGTTGTCGAGGAGGCAGAGGAGAACGAATATTTTCACGACAAGCGTCTCATGATCAGCATCTTCATGAGTCCGCTGAACGTACACGCCAACTGGTTCCCCGTTGATGGTCGCGTCAAGTTCGTGCACCATCAGGACGGCAACTATCATAAGGCTTGGCTGCCGAAGGCCAGCGAAGAGAACGAGCACGCCGACATCATGATTACCACGCCCGAGGGCGAGGATATTCTGGTGCGTCAGATTGCCGGTGCTATGGCTCGCCGCATCGTCACCTATGCCAAGCCCGACGAGGAATGTTACATCGACGAGCACATGGGCTTTATTAAATTAGGTTCGCGCGTAGATGTCTTCCTGCCGCTGACGGCTAAGGCCTGCGTCACCATCGGACAGCCCACTACGGGCGACCAGACAGTTATTGCAAAACTGGCATGAAGAAGCATATTCCAAATACCATTACGTGCCTGAACCTAATTTCAGGCTGCATTGCCACCTATTGGGCGTTCCAGGGCGACTACCGTCTGGCACTGCTGTTCATCATCATCGGTGCCGTCTTCGATTTCTTCGACGGTATGACGGCTCGCTTGCTACACGTCTCGTCGCCTATCGGCAAGGAGCTCGACTCACTGGCCGACGACATCACCTTCGGCTTTGCGCCTTCGGCTATCGTGTTCAGCTTTCTGAACTCGTTTCACATCCACCTGCCGTTTGTTCCCTTTCTGGCGTTTTTCATTGCCGCCTTCTCGGCCCTACGCCTGGCGAAGTTCAACCTCGACGAGCGTCAGGCTTTAGGGTTCATCGGACTGCCTACGCCGGCCAATGCCCTGTTTTGGGGTGCACTGATATGGAGACTCGATTATCAGACATGGTCTGAGCCTTACGCGATTCCCGACTTCTGGCTTTACGTCATATTGGCGCTCATTCCCATCAGCTGTTACCTGCTGGTGAGCGAGATACCCATGTTCGCCCTGAAGTTCAAGACATGGGGTTGGAAGGGCAACGAGGTGAAGTACATCTTTATCCTTACCTGCATTCCCCTGCTGCTATTGCTTGGCGTTGCCGGCATCGCCGCCATCATTGCGTGGTACATCCTTCTCTCGATTGTCACCACCCATCGGCAATCGACAAGCGCCTAACCCCCATCACCTATTGTTATGAAAATCCTGCTTCTTATTGTTCTATTCATCGTTATCGTGCTGCTCATCTTGTTCCACGACCGCATCCGCAAGATGAAGATATTCCGTTCAAACGAACAGAAAGCGGCTGAACGTGCAGCACGCAAAGCAGCCAAGGAGGAAGAATATTTCCGTCGCACGTCGCAGAAGTACTACCGCAAGGAGGAGAAGCCCAATTTCGGCGCTGATTACTTCAAAAGAGCCGGTGAGGGGAAGAACGAAAAAAAGGGAAAGGCAGAAAAAGAAACTGCCCGCCGTGATACGACGAGCAGTGATAGTGTGACGATTATCGACGAACGCCAGCCGACGGGAAACACGGCTTCCAAGGAGAAGAAAATCTTCGACGACAGCGAAGGCGAATACGTCGAGTTTGAAGAAGTGTAATGGCTGTCGGCTATTAGCTGTTAGCCGTATAGACCAACGTACCAATTTTTTCGCCATCCATGACCTTCTTCAGATTTCCCACGACGTCCATATTGAACACGTAGATGGGCAGGTTATTATCCTGACACATGCAGATGGCCGTCAGATCCATCACCTTCAGTCCTCGCGCGAGTACCTCTTTATATGTTATCTCCTCGAACTTCGTTGCCGTAGGATCCTTCTCGGGGTCGGCGGTATAGACGCCATCCACACGCGTACCTTTCAGCATCACGTCGGCCTCAATCTCGATGCCACGCAGCGAGGAGCCCGTATCGGTAGTGAAGTAAGGTGAGCCCGTGCCAGCCGAGAAGATGCAGACATAACCCTGCTCCATAGCCTCGATAGCCTTCCACTTCGTGTAGAACTCGCCGATGGGCTCCATGCGGATGGCCGTCAGCACCTTGTTCTTAACGCCCACAGCACCTAATGCCGACGAGAGCGCCAGCGAGTTGATGACCGTAGCACACATGCCCATCTGGTCGCCCTTCACGCGGTCGAAGCCCTTCTGCGAGCCACTGAGTCCGCGGAAAATGTTACCACCACCGATGACGATGCCTATCTGCACCCCCATCTCACTAATTTCCTTAATCTGGCGAGCATAGTCGCTCAAACGCTCAGGGTCGATGCCGTAGCCCTGTGCCCCCATCAGGCTCTCGCCCGACAGTTTCAGTAGAATTCTCTTAAATCTTGCCATTGTTCTTAATGTTTTTGTCAGCAAAGATAAAAACTTTATCCGACATATCCAAACAATTCCTCGTTTAATTCGTCAACGAGAAATAATCTTTAAGGATTTCTGACCGGAACATATCACTTGTCAGACACATTAATAATCTTGGTATCGTTATTTGGTGATGTAAAAACAATTGTATTCTTTTTTTCGAGGATATATCCAATTAAATGGATATCGTCATCCGTTTCATGAAATATTCTGTAACCTAATTCATTCTTAGGCTTTTTAATAAATATGTCGCCGTCCTCATTACTAAATCCCTTGGCAATATCACCCAATTTTATGAATTCTCCATTTAAGTCAAGGAAATAGCCCAATTGAGCAAGAACAACCCGACAATTGCAGGATAAGATTTTTTTGCTAGATTTAGTATATGTAACATCTTCATAAGGTTGTCTGACTGAACCTTTCTTTCGTTGCAAGTCTGCGAGAACAATTTTTATTTCAGCATACGAAATATCTTCACCACATTTAGCTTTAATCTCAGACAATTTCCCAAATTGGACAGTCTGAATGGCATCCTTGATTCTGTTGTACTTCGTATTTGAGACGAAGTCGGAAGCATCCAAGACACCCTTCCCCACAAACTCTTCTATGTGATTATATACTGTTGATTCTGTAAGTTTCCGTTTTGCAGCGATTTGCGATGGAGTCAGTCCAGTGTCAAGTAGTTTGAGCGTTTTCTGTGTTGTTTCAGATGCCTTTTCAAGCTTCATTTTCTTGATACGAGATCTAATACCACCAGTATTACGATTCATGAGACAGGCGATTTCCTTTGTACTATTGCCTGCATCAGGGAAAGGCAATTCTTCTTTATCTGTGACGTCCTCTCTAATTACCGCTAAAAATTCTAATCCGTAGGTATCACGCTTATGTTCACCTATTCCGAATACGTTGCCAAAAGCCTGGAGCGTTGTTGGGCGTTCTATAGCAAGAGCATGTAGCGAACGATCGGACATCACAACATATGCAGGCCAATGATTTTCATCAGCTATACGTTTACGAACTTGCCGCAGTTTGTCAAAGAGTTCTTTATTCTCGTCACGTCCTACTATAACACGTGCATTCTTCTGTTCTTCCTGCAACCTCTTCCGACGAGCTTTTACACTTAAATCCTCTCGATTAATCATTGCCAACTGAACAGCTCTTTGCCCTTTTAGCACTTCTTTACCAAGAGGTGTGACATGTATGTGACGGTCCTCGTTATAGGCTATCTCAACAAATCCCATCTGCAACAATTGAAGCAAGTAGTCGTGCCAATCGCGATGAGGAATATCACGTCCAGCGGCAAAGGTCTTCAGCTGATTATAATTGTGAGCAACGACCTCTGCAGACATATTGCCACGAAGAATGTCAATAGCAACAGTTAATCCTATTGACTCGTTTGTACGCATGATGGCAGAAAGAGCTTTTTGGGCGATGATGGTGCCATCAAATACTTGAGGTGGCGTGTGACAGACATCACAGTTACCACAACTTCTGTCGCTAATTTCTCCAAAGTAGTTAAGGAGGATGCGTCGACGGCAGACTTGTGCCTCTGCATACTCTTGCATACGTTGCAATTTCTCTAAGTTAATCTCCCTCTGACCGCTCTCGTCCACAAACCTACGTAGAGTAATAATATCTCCTAGATTATAATAAAGGATGGTCTCGCAAGGCAGTCCGTCACGTCCGCCACGACCGATTTCCTGATAGAAGCTCTCAATACTCTTAGGCAGGTTATAGTGAGCGATAAAACGGATATTGCTTTTGTCAATACCCATTCCGAAAGCAATAGTAGCACAAATAGCTTGTATTTTGTCGGCAACGAAATCATCCTGTACCTGATTGCGTTCCGAATTAGGTAGTCCTGCATGATACACGCCAACAGAAACTCCCTCTTTCTTTAACTTCTCTGCCAAATCTTCTGTTGTCTTCCTTGCTAGACAATAGATAATACCGCTTTCGCCTGCATGTCTTTTGATCAAATCCATGATGGAACGTAGTTTTTCACGTGCCGAATAGCCTCGCCTCACATCAAGACTTAGGTTGGGACGATCAAAAGAACCGATAAACGTCTGTCCATTTTCTATATGAAGCTGAGCAAGTATGTCCTGTTTCGTAATCTTGTCGGCAGTAGCGGTGAGTGCCATAATTGGAGCCTTCGGAAACAATTGACGTAACTGCCCCAATTGAGTATATTCCGGACGGAAATCATGGCCCCAAGTCGAGATACAATGAGCCTCATCAATGGCAATGAGCGAAACGTTGGCTCCTTGTAACAGATGCATCGTACCACCAACCAAGCGCTCAGGAGAAATATAAAGCAGTTTAACCTGTCCAGCTATACAGCATTCCAGGATGTTATTATTCAGTCCCTCATCATTACTGCTATTCAAAGCCTCTGCAGAAATGCCATTTGCCCGCAGACTGCCCACCTGGTCCTTCATCAAAGAAATTAGCGGTGAAACAACGACAACGATTCCATCCATCATTAGTGCTGCCATCTGAAAACACAAGGACTTTCCACCACCTGTAGGCATCAATACCAGCGAATCACCACCATTGATGGTATGCTGTATGATTTCCTCCTGCATCGGGCGGAATGAATCATACCCAAAATATTCCTTTAGAACCTGTTTCGCATCTTTCATCTTCATCACTTCCATTTTAGGTTAATCAGTCTCGTCAAATGTTATAGACTCAAATGTTCATTTAAGCCATATTCTCGTTTTACTCTTTGCAAAGTTACGAAAAAGATTTCGACTAGTCAAAAGAAAAGTGAAAAAATGTGGAGCAGTAGTCCTAAAGGTTGACAGTATTTGTTGCATTGTTTCACTGCAACAATACTACCTTAATTCTTAAGTTGTTGATTCTTAGTATTATACGATTTTTACCTATTTTTACTGCAACAATTTTGCGTCATCCGGAATGTTGTATTGTTGCAGTGCAACAATGCAACAATTTTATGTCAACGTTTCCAGGCTAAGCCACGAATTTCTATCGTATCTCAATGAGATAGCCGCGTATCTCCATAAGATAGGATTGTATCTCATTGAGATAGACATTGCATTTTGGGGAGATAGAACCGTATCTCGTGGAGTTGCTTATAAGAGAACTAAAAAATTATTTACAAGACACACGCCGTTTTTCATAAGGCTACGAGAAATTTTCAAAAGGGCACGAGTTTTGAAAAATACTCCACGAGTATTTCGAAATACTCCATGAGTTTCGCACAAAACTCGGCCCCTATCGCAACCTCAGTGTTTATCGGGGTTCTAGAGCCATAGAGCATCAAAAACAAAGGGTGCGAAAAATATTTACAACATAAACTGCACTTCCTTGAAGGCGTAGCGGTGGTCGAAGCCGTCGATGTTGCGAAGCACCAGATGGCCATCGTCCTCGACCGTCACCAGCTCAGCAGAGAACTCACTCAGGGCATCACGATAGCGATGGAAGCCCGTACGGCGGTAGAGCAGCGGCAGATAGCGCGAAAGGACCCCCTCAAGATCAGCCCACTCTGCATCGAACGCCTGCAACAACTGCTGCAGAAGCTGCTCCCTGTCGAACAAGCGTCCTGTGAGATTGGCCAGCGAGACGGGGTTGGGGGCATCGCTCACGAAGCGCAACTGGTTGACATTGAGACCTACGCCGATGATGCTATCCTTGATACAACTACCCTGTAGCTGGTTCTCGATGAGGATGCCACAGATCTTGCGGTCGCCGACATAGATATCGTTGGGCCACTTGATGCTCAGTGATGATGGGTGATGGGGGTTGGGTGAAAGGCTACGGGTAGGCGCATTAGCGGGAATGAGGTGAGAGGACAGAGTGTTGACAATAGCAACAGAGATGGCCATAGAGATGTGAAACTGACGATTAGCAGGCAGATCCACAGGATGAATCAGCAGCGAAAAGAGCAGGTTCTGCCCACGCTCCGACTCCCACGTGTTCGTGCCACAGCCGCGACCAGCGGTCTGATAGTCGGCCCAGATGGCTGTTTGGTGGTGGGTGATGGGTGATGGGCGTTGACTGATAGCTTTCAGCCAGCGGTTCGTCGAGTCGGTCTCGTCAATATGCGTAATTATCCATTCCATGCGGGACAAAGGTACACATTTTCCGGCAATTATTTCCGTTTGAAGCGAAAAATATGTAACTTTGCGACGAAATAGCTAAGAAACGACCGTCATGCAAATACCTATCGAGTCGATGAACCTGCTGATGCTCAACGTGGGCATGGCACGACACAACGGCGACTGGAACTGGAAGAACGTCAACTCGCCTTTCACACGTATCTACTACGTGGTGGAGGGTGAGGCGCAACTGCACCTCTGCGGCAAGACGGTGAGGCTACGCCCCAGACACCTGTATATCATCCCGGCCTACACGACTCACTCCTACGAGTGTACGGGCTTGTTCACCCACTACTATCTGCATGTCTATGAGGGTTACAAGAACGAGATGAGTCTCATGGAGCTCTACGATTTCCCCACGGAGGTGGAGGCTACGGAGGGTGACGAACGGCTGTTCCAGCGTATGTGTGAACAGCAGCCAGAGGCGCGACTGCCGGAGAGCAATCCGCAGGCTTACGACAACGCCACACAGTTCACGGACGACATCCAGCGCTACAACGACATGGGGCTATGGGAGAAGATGGAACTGCGTGGTGCCATCTTGATGCTCTTCTCGCGTTTCATGCGAGTGGCAACGCCCCATGTATGGACGCAGGATGAGCGGATGAAGAAGGTGCTCGACCATATTCACCACCATCTGGACCATAGCATCGATGTCGATCAGCTGGCGAGTGTCGCCTGCATCTCGAAGCCCTACCTGATTCGTCTCTTCAAGCGCGAGTTCGGCACCTCGCCCGTGCAGTATATCAATAAGAAAAAGGTGGAGAAGGCACAGCTACTGCTCTTCTCCACCGATAAGCCTGTCAAGGAGATTGCCTATGTCATGGGCTTCAGCGACCATTCCTATTTCATCCGGCTGTTTCGGAAGCTGACGGGACTGACGCCGCAGGAATACAGGACCATGCTTACTTCGAAATCCGGATGACGGGGGCTATCTGGTTGCAGGGCTTGGGCAATACGACCTCCAGCCCTGCTGCCGTCTGACGGGCCTTCAGCTTGCCGTAGCCCAACAGCTGCACACTGCTGATGGCCTTCTTAAAGTCCTTATTGCCCTTGGCCAGCGACTTGATGACGAGACGTCCGTCCTCGGGCCACCCCATAGCAGTGACGTAGAGGTACTTCTTTGTCTGGTTGAAACGGACGTCGCGATAGTCCATGTTCGAGAACTGTCCATCGTTGAAGCCTTGTGCATTGATTTTAATGTCCTTCTCGGCCACAGGTCCCTCGCCGAAGCGTACCCACGGACGAGTGCCGAAGATGCTCTCGCCATTAACGCTCATCCAGGCTTCCAGGTCGTCGAGGAACTTGGCCTCCTTCTCGTCATAGGTGCCGTCGGCACGCAGGGGAATGGAGAGCAGCAGGTTACCATTCTTCGAGACGATATCGACGAGCTGCCTGACCACCTGAGCTGCCGTCTTGTAACCGTTGCGGTCGTAGATGCCTGTATCGTAGTGCCAGCCGCCAATGCAGTTGCACGTCTGCCAAGGCTCCTGGATAATCTCGTTGGGAGCACCACGTTCCACGTCCCATGTCAGCGCCTTACGCTGGGCGTCGTTGAGAATCTTTCCGAAGACGACGCTACGGGGATTCTTGTTATACATGTGGGCTGCAATCCTCATGCCGCAGTCGCTGACAGGATAGAACGGCAGCACGGTGACGTCGAAGTAGATGAGGTCGGGCTGATAGCGGTTGATGGCGTCGAGGGTACGGTCATAGAAGTTCGTAACGAACTCACGGGATGGCGGACAGGCACCGTCGTCCCATCCCCACTGACGGTGTATGGCACCATTGTCCCACGAGCCCTTGCTCATGGGATGGTGCTGCTGGTAGAGCATCTGCGGGTCGAGACCTTCCCACCACTTGCCTTTGCCGTCCTCCTTCGTCAGGTTGCCGTCGTACCAGACGCCAGCCTTCTCGCCCTTCAGGTCGTAGCGCTGCGAGGGCTCATACCACGTCCACGCATGGTCGGCATGGAACGAGATACCCAGCGGCAGACCGGCTTTCTTGGCAGCACGGGCCCAGCCGTCGAGAATGTCTTTCTTGGGACCGATGTTCTTCGAGTTCCAGGGCTGGTACTGCGAGTCCCACAGGTCGTAGTTGTCGTGGTGGTTGCCCAGCACGAAGAAATACTGTGCGCCACAGCGCTTATAGCGCTCCACCAGCACCTCCGGGTCCCACTTCTCGGCCTTGAACAGCGGCAGGATGTCCTTGAAGCCCACCTCCGAGGGGTGGCCGTAGTGCTCCACATGCCACTTGTACTCGCGTGAACCTTCTATATAAAGCGAACGGGCCATCCAGTCGCCCGAGCCTTCCACACACTGTGGTCCCCAGTGTGCCCAGATGCCGAACTTGGCGTCACGGAACCATTCAGGCGTCTGGTGCGTCTCCAGCGACTGCCATGTAGGTTCGTACTGTCCTGTCAGCATCTTCTCATGCTGCTCCGATACTGGAATTTGATACTTTTGTGCTCCTACGGTAAGCAGAGCCAACGACAGCGAAGCTGTCAGTAGTATTTTCTTTGTCATTGTGTGATTGCTTTAGTAATTTGTGTGCAAAGATATAGAGAATTATCGGATTTGCAAGCCCCATGTCAATATTGTCCTATAAATAGTTTCTTTTGTGATATGGAAGGACGGCAAATCTTCGTACCTTTGCAGGCGAAAACTTTAAACTATTCGCTAACCAACAAAAGAAACCATTCATGAGGTACACTGAATTAGGAAAGACGGGCATGAAGATCTCGCACCTGAGCTACGGCGCATCATCGCTGGGCAGCGTGTTTCACGACACCAACGAGAAAGATAGCTTCGAGGCTGTGGAGGCTGCTATCGAAGGCGGTATCAACTTCATCGACGTCAGTCCATACTATGGCCACTACAAGGCCGAGACGGTGCTGGGCAAAGCACTGCGCAATATCCCACGTGACAAATACTACCTGAGCACGAAGGTGGGACGCTACGGCAAGGACGGCGTGAACACATGGGACTACTCCGCCAAGCGTGTGACCGACAGCGTCTATGAGAGCATGGAGCGTCTGGGTATCGACTATATTGACCTCATCAACGTCCACGACATTGAGTTCCAGGCAGCGCTGCCCGGCGGACTGCAGCTGGTAGTCGACGAGACACTGCCCGCCCTCTTCGAACTGAAGGACAAGGGCATCGTTGGCCATGTAGGCATTACCGACCTGCAGTTGCAGAACCTGAAGTGGGTCGTCGAGCGCTGTGAGGGGGTGGAGAGCATCCTGAACTTCTGTCACTACACGCTGAACGACGATGCACTGGCCGACTTCGTGGGCTTCTTCGAGCAGAAGGGCGTAGGCATCATCAATGCCTCGCCGCTGTCAATGGGACTGCTCTCGGAGCGTGGCGTGCCCGGCTGGCACCCGGCTCCGCAACCTCTGGTAAAGGCCTGTCAAAAGGCTACAGAGTTCTGCAAGGCCAAGGGCTACCCCATTGAGAAACTGGCCGTACAGTATTCGGTGAGCTTCCCACGCATTGCCTCGACGCTGTTCTCGTCGGCCAACCCCGCCAACGTGCGTCGTAACATTGAGTGGGCCAACGAAGAGCCCGACTGGGAGCTGGTGAACGAGGTGAAGGAGATTATCGGTGACCAGCAGCGCGTCACTTGGGCCAACTCATAGTTGGTAATTAACAATTGATAATTGACAATTGATAATTATGAAAATGATTGAGAAGAAATACGTTGTCACGTTCATCCTCGTCACAACACTCTTTGCGCTATGGGGCTTCGCCAACGACATCACCAACCCGATGGTGGCAGCCTTCCAGACACTGATGGAACTGTCGGCAGCCAAGGCGTCGATGGTGCAGTTTGCCTTCTACGGCGGCTACGCCACAATGGCCATCCCGGCAGCGCTGTTCATTCGCAAATACAGCTACAAGTGGGGCATCCTGCTCGGTCTGGCACTCTACGCCACAGGCGCATTCCTCTTTATACCCGCAGCGGCACAGGAGAGCTTCACATTCTTCTGTCTGTCGCTCTACATCCTCACGTTCGGTCTGGCTTTCCTGGAGACAACGGCCAACCCCTTCATTCTGTCGCTGGGAGCCAAGGAGACCAGCACGCGCCGACTGAATCTGGCACAGGCCTTCAACCCCATGGGCTCGCTCTGCGGCATGAGCGTGGCCTCGCTGATTGTACTGCCACAGCTATGGAGTGACCGCCGCGATGCTGCAGGACAGATTATCTTCGGCACACTCTCGGAAGCTGAGAAAGCCAACATCCGTGTACACGACCTGGCCGTCATCCGCGACCCCTACGTGGCCATCGGACTGGTTGTGGTGGCCATGTTCGTTATCATTGCACTGACTAAGATGCCCAAGACGCAGAGCGAGGAGCAGAAGGCACTGGGCAACACCCACACCACAAGCGAGACACTGCGCAACCTGTGGCGCAATACCATCTACCGTGAGGGCGTGGCTGCACAGATGTTCTATGTGGCTGCACAGATCATGACCTGGACCTTCATCATCCAGTATGCCGACAACCTGGGTATCAACAAGGCGACGGCTCAGACCTACAACATCGTGGCCATGTCGCTGTTCCTGACCAGCCGTTTCATCTCGACAATGCTGATGAAATACATCAACAGCCGCCGTCTGCTGGCAATCTTCGGTTGCGGCGCAGCCCTCTGCTCACTGGGCGCTATCGCCATCGTGGGCATGGCCGGACTCTACTGTCTGATAGGCATCAGCTTCTTCATGTCGCTCATGTTCCCCACCATCTACGGCATTGCGCTCGAGGATGTCGACAGCCAGGACTCTACGCTGGGCGCCGCCTTCCTGGTGATGGCCATTGTGGGTGGTGCACTGATGCCGCCACTGCAGGGCATGATCATCGACCTGCAGACGGTCTTCGGTCATCCGGCCGTGAACGCATCATTCATACTGCCCTTCATCTGCTTCCTGCTGATTATCGGCTACGGCTATCGTTCGTATCATAAAACACTCATCAATAAATAAATGAAAGCAATTCAGATTTCACACTCACAAGAGTTAAACGTTATCGACATCGAAAAGCCCCAGGCTCCCGGCCAAGGCGAAATACTGCTGAAGCTGCATTACGTCGGCTTCTGCGGCTCAGACATCAACACTTTCATGGGTCGCAACACCATGGCCCTGAACCCCGTCATCCCCGGTCATGAGGTGGGTGCCGTCATCGAAGCCGTCGGTGCCGGTGTGCCCGACAACCTGAAGCCCGGCATGGTGGTCACCTGTAATCCCTACACCAACTGCGGAAAGTGCGCCTCGTGCCGCAATGGCCGTGTCAACGCCTGCCAGCACAACGAGACACTGGGCGTACAGCGCAACGGAGCCATGATGGAGTACATCACCCTGCCCTGGCAGAAAGTCATTCCTGCCGGCAGCTTGTCGCCGAAGCTGACGGCACTTGTAGAGCCGATGAGCGTGGGCTTCCACGCCGTCAGCCGTGCACAGGTGACCGACATCGACGTGGTGATGGTCATCGGCTGCGGTATGGTGGGTATGGGTGCCATCGTACGTTCTGCCCTGCGTGGTGCCACTGTTATTGCTGCTGATATTGATGATGAGAAACTGGCGCTGGCCAAGAAGATGGGTGCCGCTTACACCATTAACACTATGACCGAAAATTCACATGAGAGGCTGTCGGAGATTACCGGCGGCTTTGGCCCCGACGTCGTCATCGAGGCGGTGGGCAGTGTGCCTACCTACCAGATGGCCGTCAACGAGGTGGCCTTCACAGGCCGCGTCGTCTGCATTGGTTACGCCAAGTCCGATGTATCCTTCTGCACGAAATATTTCGTGCAGAAGGAACTCGACATCCGCGGATCGCGCAACGCCCAACCTTCTGACTTCCGTGCCGTTATCCATTATCTGGAAAACAACGACTGTCCTGTCGACACGTTGATAACGAAGGTCATCAAGCCCGAGGAGGGTCTTGAGACCATGCGCTGGTGGAGCGAGAATCCCGGAAAGGTGTTCCGCATCCTCGTAGAATTCTCTAAATAAAGGTGAGAGGTTAGAGGTTAAAGGTTATAGATTAAAGGTATGACTGAGCAGGAGAAGGACGAAAAGTACATGAAGCTGGCGCTTGACGAGGCGCATAAGGCTTATCAAGAGGGCGAAATACCCATCGGCTGCGTCGTTGTGTGTAAGGACCGTGTGGTGGCCCGTACCCATAACCTGACGGAGACGCTCTGCGATGTCACGGCCCATGCCGAGATGCAGGCCATTACTGCCGCTGCCAACACGCTGGGCGGCAAATACCTGACCGACTGCACACTCTACGTCACCGTCGAGCCCTGTCCGATGTGTGCCGGTGCTCTGGGCTGGGCACAGGTGCCCCGCATCGTCTACGGCTGTGGCGATGAGAAGCGCGGCTACCGTCTCTATGCCCCTCGTGCCCTGCATCCCAAAGCAAACATAACTGGCGGCATCCTCGAAGAGGATTGTCGCCAACTGATGCAGGACTTCTTCCGCCAGAAACGCTGAAAAATCTCTTTCTATAAAAGGACATCCAACAAAAAAGGCTCCGCTTTCAGAAGCGAAGCCTTTTTGATGTTATTGAGCAAGGAATTTCAGGAGTTGCGTCAGCGACGTCTCATCCTTCCATTTCGTCTTGTTCTGTTTCAGGAACTGCTTCAAGGCATCGGCCTTGGCATCGCCCACGAACTTCTCGACACCCTTCTTCGTGGCCTCTATCTGCTGGCCTCCAACGATGAAGAAGTACTGCTGCGTCACGGGAATAGTACGGCCGTCGTTCCTCTCCTGAAGCATCTTTCCAAGCTCAGGGGTGTTCAGACCGCCGAGATCCAGCGACGAGAGGTCGCGTGTAGCCGATGAGTTCAGGCTGGCACCATAGGCGCCACTGCCCTGCTGCAGGGAACTGAAGTTTGCTGCATCCATGCAGACAAGCAGGTTCGTTCCTTCGGCAGCGATAATCTTCATCAGACGGTGACTGGAGTAGATATAAGCATCGTCGCCAATCTCTACGCGCACCACCTTCGCATCGCTGTTCTGGTAGATTTTCCCATCCTGTCCGATGTAGTGCAGAACGTTACCCAGCAAATGGACGTTCAGGTCCATCGGACTGCTTTTCTGGTTTTCTTCAAAGAAGACGACGCCCTTGGTGAAGTCCTGATAGAGGTACGGCCAGCGGGTGTTCGGCTCGTACTTGGCGGCACTGGCTACCACAAGGCCAGCCAACAGTGCCATTGTCAATGCAAATCTTCTCATGTCTGTACTTATTGCTTAAATACCTTTATTGTTTTGGTGGTACCATCGGTCATGCGCTGACGAATGATGTTCAAACCCTTGGCGGGCGTATTCAGCTGCATACCTGTTGTTGAGTAGTACTGACGAGCACCAACAGGAACGGCAACGACATCGCTGACGCCAGTGGGACCGTTAATCACATAAATAGTGAAAGTACGCTCCACAGAACCGCCATTGCTGACGTTTGTTGCCGTAATAGTCACACTCTCCTCCCCCACTTCAAGCTCTTCGGTCGTCACCAGACAATCGTCGACAATCTTAAAGGGAGCATCCATATAATCATGCAATTGACGACTATAAGGGCCATGAAGTTCGTATTCATAAATCGGATTGGTAGCCTCGCTCTCCACCTCGACCTTGCAGACATAAGTGCCTTTGGGCAGTCCACCCTGCACCTCATGTGACGACAAAGTGATATTGCTGGGCTTCTCTGAAGGAGGACGAACGCCCACGACGACACCCTGGCCGTCGGTGTAGTTCATACCCATCTTAGCATCCTTCAGACCATTGAGGGGGAAGTAGCCGTTGTTAGAGCCGCCCCAACCCCAGTTGACATGGAAGAACTCGCCGTCGTAACCATCGAGGTTAAAACAGTGACCGTAGTTACCCTTGGGGTCGTGACCGCTATAGGCCACAGCACGGCCTTCACGCAATTCGGTGAGGATGAGTTCCCTCCATTCTTCGTCAGAACCAGAAAAACCATCGCGGCTATAATATTTCACACTCTTAGGATAGTTGAAGTTACGCAGCAGTGCAGCGGGGATGTAAGAGGTCTGCGTACCAGAACCATCAGCGCCATAGTCCATGCTGACAGCTACACCGCAGTGCCAGAGGAAACGGGCTACATCGTCCTTGCCATTAGCACCGGAGAGGATATCTCCCCAATTATAGTCAGGCTCGTTGTCGTAGTTGATATACTGCTGACCGTAATTGGCACATTTATATGAGAACTCGCCAACAGGACGTGAAGGCCACTGAGCCACACTCATGGCCTGAGCCATGCCGACAGCCACACAGCCAACGACAGCCTGATTCTTACCTGTCCCCGGGCAGTATTTCTGGAAACTGCCCGTCTGGTTCCAGTTCACCTGAATCAGCGGGGCTATCTTGTCGCTGCTCTCTGCATTGGCACGGGCTTTGGCCAGAGAGGCCTGTTCCCAACCAGCATGACGGCGAGCACCGGCAGCCTGCTTGTTCTCAATGACCTGACGGCCATAGATATCCATCATGGACTTCACACTCTCAGGCTGTCCTTCCGTCTGGTAAATGCCCTCTGTCGAGTAGCCGATGAAAGGATACGATGCATCGTCAGCGCTCACCAGCACCCAGCCACCTTCAGCGAACTGCACAACATAGTAAGCCTTCTGGCCTTCATAGGCAACAGTCTTCACACTGCTGACATCGCCGGAAACCTTGGTCTTTGCCATATAGACAGCCTGCTGCTGACTCACCTCGGCGGCCTCAGCGGTCGTCATACAGGTCAGTGCAAGCAAGGCCAGCAAAAACTTCTTTATCATAATTCTTTTTACCTTATTTTATTTAACGCCAAAAATCCCCTTTCTCTCCGCACTACCGCGAAGAAGAAAGAGGATTTATGATTGTCACCGCTTACTTGCGGACAAACTTCTTATGATTATAACCAGCCTGAGCCTTCTTGCTAACCTTCAGCTTAGGCATTGCCATGCCACGGCTGGCAGCTGCATCAGCAGCCTGAGCTTTCTTAAGAACAGATGACTTAGCAACATCATACCAATCCAGGTCATTGGCAAAGGTCTCATCAAAGGCATAAATGCCCCACATACCGTCACAGGTCAGAGTGCCTTTCTCAAGGTCAATGACGAATTTAACGTCAGCATTTTCAGCTGCATTGACAAACTTGAGACCATACTTTACGCCTTCTTCCTCAACAACACCAAGCTTCTGACTCTCGGGAATAGCGATGGTCTTGGTAGCCAGATCGTAAGTTGCATTCAGAGTAGAACCCTCCAAATAGAAGTCTTTAATGATCAAAGCATTCTTTTCCTTCTTATTCTCCTCGATGGTTACCTTACCAAGGTTAACAAGAGCTCCTTCCTTATCGAAGTAGGAAACATAGAGATTATCATAAGTTCCCACGATATCATCAACAGTCATGGTAACATATTTCCACCATGCCTTCTCACTGGTGAAGGCAGCATTGGGGTTGCCATAGACGTCGTAGATAACGCCCTTCTTAACGCTCACTGTAACAACATCACCATCCTCAATACCAGCAGGCAGAGTGAAATAGAGCTGCTTACCGCTAACGTTCCACTGCTCAGGAGTGAGCTTAATGGTAGTCGTCTTCTTATCGTTGGTATAAGTAACGCAGACATCGCCGTCCTTCACAGCCGTCTTACCACCTTCAATACGGTAGAGGTCGAAGGCGAAGGTAGCAACACCCTTGAACTGCTCAGGATACTTAAAGGCGGTCTTCGTATCAGCGAAGAGGCTGTCAGCAATCTCAAAGTCAACCTTCTTATTCTCTACGACAGCGCCTGTCCACTTATCCTTCTTCTCATCGTATGTTGTTGTGAAGACACCGCACTTGTTGCCCTTAGCGTCAACAAAGGCACCTTCAGCCCATGAGAAAGCAACGACGGCACCGGCAGGAGTCTTAGGAGCTGCGAAAGTAGCCACATTGTCCTTGATGGTGACAGTGATGTCAGCAGGATCAACAGTGACAGGGTTCTCCCAATCCCACTCCTTGTAATAGATAGCAGACACAGCACCTGTACCACGCTTCAGAGCCTGATTGAAGGTAACAGCCACTGACTTCGTAGCAGGGTCAGCCTTGAAAGCATCCTTGGTCAGAGCAGGAGCATTGCCATCGGTCGTGGTGGCAGAAGCCACAGCAACCTTACCAACAATACCCTTGTCGCTGGCAGCAACAGCGTAGATCTGATACGTTGTGTTGGGCTCAGCCTTGATGGTGTAGGTGAATGTCGGCTTGTCGGCTGCGTTCTTCACGTTAGCGGCATTGCCATAGCTACCCTTCAGCAGAGCTGTAGCATCCAACTCTTCAGCCTCGTTGCTGGCATCAGTGATGAAGTTATAGAACTGTGTTCCCTGAGCCGGCGTCAGTGTGAAGGTCACAGCAGAGTCGGTCGTTGCGGCGATGGCGATTTCAATAGAGGGGCCGTCACCATAGTTCTCGGTCACGGGGTCATCCCAGCTGTTACAGCTGGAAAGACCAAGTGCGAGCATTGCTAAACTATATATCAGTTTCTTCATAATACTTCTATGATTAATTATTTATTACTTCTTCATTACAACGCCAGACGTCATGATGTTAAACCAGCTGCCAGCCACGCCATCAGTATAGATGCAAGATCCAAACCAGTCAATCAAGGTAATGGTGCCATCAGCAGCAATCAAACCTGTAATGTAGCCACCGGCTTCAATATCCTCTTCGGCTTCAGTTGTATGACCGTCATCAATGCCAAACTGACTATGATCGCCATAGAATGCATCAAGGTTAACCGTGGGATAACTTGATGTCTTAGCAATCAACTGTCCAACAGGAATATGAATTTCCGTCTTCTGGCTGTTAACAATAGCATAGACCTTCTGATTAGATCCATCAGGAACGAGGTTACCAATCCAAACTTTATTCAGATCATCTGCATCCTTCTCAATAGTAACACTCCATTCAGTATCTCCATTGAAATAAGACTCACCCTTAGCTGTCAATGTACCGAGGATGAAGGCCAGCGGGTGCTCATCGTCCTCGATAGTAACAACGCACTTCTTGCTGGCACCGAACTTGGCACCCTGAACGTTTGTAAGCTCAATAGTGAACTTCACGTCGCCCTCGAAGATGTCGTTATCCTTGACATTGATGATAATGTTCTGCATGGGAGCATCCTTGGTGAAAGTCAGGGTCTTGCTCTCGTTACCAATGGTGAAGTGCTTACCCTCTACGGCACCAGCTGCAGAGTCGGGAGTGATGACGAAGTCAACAGAACCCTGCAAACCAGCCAATGAGGTGAGCATAACGGGGATTTCGAGTGTCTTGCCGGTCTCAGCAATTGCGGCACTCGTCTTCTGAATTGCCACAAATGCGTCTGCATCGTTGAATTCAGGCTCATCGTTGAGGCTGCACGATGCCAAAGAGAGAGCCATGGCAGCCAACAGTCCGTATGTTAATTTGAATAGTTTCATATCTTTTACTTTTTTACTAATTTACCTTTTTACCTTTCGATTAGTAGCCCGGGTTCTGAACCATGCTCTTGTTGGCCTCCATCTCACGCTTGGGGATAGGCATAGCCCAACGATAGTCAGGAGCAGCAGGAATATCCTTGTTCACAGTACCGTCGAAGTCAGTACGGGTCAGAGCTTTCTTGAAACGAGCATAGTCATAGACGATGTGACCCTCGAAGGCCAGCTCCTTACGACGCTCGTCGAAGATATTGAACTGATCGGGCACGGTTGCACCACGCTTCGTTGCGATGGCCTCAAGGTCACCACGCGCTGTAACACCGCTGATAGCAGCGCCGTTAGAGATAGCCTCAGCACGGTTCAGGTACATCTCAGAGAGACGCAGGATGGGCACGTTGACGCAACGGGGAACACCGCCGTCCTTACCCTTGTACTTCAGCACGAAGTAGTCGCCGTTTGCCAGTTCATAGAGAGAAGCGCGAACGTCGCCTTCCTCGTACATGCTGACCAGATCCTTGGTTGCGCAAACGTCAGCAGAGCCGTCGTTGCCGCGGTCGAGGATATAAGGCAGGTGAGTCCAACCAGACTCGTCCCAGTAGTCGTTCTTGTTTGAACCGTAGAGCTCGAAGATAATCTCACCACCCTTCGGAGCAACACTTGCAGACCACATGGTCTTGTAAGCGCTGGCATCGGCAAGGCTGTACTTACCGCTGTTGATAACCTTCGTAGCGTAGTCGGCAGCATTCTGCCACTCACCCATATAAAGGTACACGCGAGACAGCAGAGCCTGAATAGCCGGCTTAGAGGCAACGGCTGCATTGTCGTCAACACCCGAACGGGTGTATTTGTCAGACATCAGAGACTCAGCCGACTTCAGGTCAGACACAATCTGAGTGTAAACCTCACGAACGGTGTTACGTGCGGGCTGGCCGTTAACGGTCACTGTATCAACGGGCACGCCAAGACCGTCGGGGCTGACAGTATAAGGCTGTGCATAGGTAATAACCAAGTCGAAGTGGCAAAGAGCACGCATGAAGAGTGCCTCGGCCTTGATGTTATTGGCATCCTGCTGAGTAGCCGTACCAAGATTGGTTGCGTCAACGTGGTTGATCACATTGTTGGCACGTGCGATGGTATAGTAAGCGTATGACCAAAGTGCAGAAGTAGAGTTCTCAGTATAGTTCCACTGAGTGTCCTGACGATAACGTCCAGAGCCGGGCTCCGAGATGGGGTTCTTGGCATTGCCGGCACGCAGCTCAGACTGCAGGAGGAACTGTCCGTCGTACCAGCTTGCACTCTGCATCATACCATAGAGGGCTACTGTAGCGGCATCAAGTCCGTCGAAAGTAGAGAACGTCAATTCGTTGCTCTGCTTCAGCTTCGGCTCCTCATTGAGGAAGTCGCTGCACGAAGTGAACGTGCCAACGGCAGCCAGAAGCGTCATTCCCAAAATTATCTTTTTCATATATGTATCTTCTTTGTTATTCGATGATTAATTAAAACGTCAGATCCAGACCGATGACAAATGTCTTGGTGACAGGATAGATACCAAAGCCCATACCGTCGGTACCGCGCTCGGGATCCCAGAACGATACGTCGTGGAAGGTATAGAGGTTCAGACCACTGGCGTAAACCTTGGCCGAAGCAACACCAATCTTCGAGAGCAGGTGCTTGTCGAAGTCGTAAGACAGTGTTACGTCCTTGATACGGAAGTAGTCACCCTTCTCCAACCAGCGTGTAGAAGCAGCTGAGTAAGAGTTGGTAGCGTTCTGGGCAATAGGCTTCGGATTAACACCTGTATCACCCGGCTTCTTCCAGTAGTTCAGCAGTTCCTTAGACTGGTTCATTGACATCTGGTTGCCATCTGAGCACAGATAACGGCGCTCGCCAATGAACACCTTGTTACCACCCTTGAACTCGGTAACAACGCTCAGTGTTACGTTCTTCCAACTTACGTTGGTATTGATACCACCAGTGAAGGTAGGCTCAGGACTGCCAGCCTTGATGTAGGCAGCATCGTTAAAGTTATTGGTAATCTCACCGTCCTCAGTGCGCCACAGAGCCTCACCGTTGACGGGGTTCACACCATAGTAGTCCTTCAGGTAGAAGGTCAGCAGCTTCTCGCCAACGATGTGCTGCAGACGCGACTCGGCATCACCGGCAAGATCGGTGTAAGTCAGCATCTCCTCGCCAGCTAGCTCAAGAACCTTCGAGCTGTTGTGTGCGATGTTGAAGCCAGCGCTCCACTTCCAGTCACCCTTGTCGATGATGTCGGCGTCGAACTGGAACTCAATACCAGAGTTACGCATAGAACCGACGTTCTGCAGGGCGCTGTTAAAACCAGAGGTAGAAGACTGAGACTTGTAGAGCAGCATGTCGGTAGTCTTACGAGTGTAGACGTCGATGCTACCAGAGAAGCGCTTCAGGAAGCGGAAGTCGAGACCCCAGTTCCAAGCCTTGTTCTTCTCCCATGACAGGTCGGGGTTAGCAGGTGTAGAAGGACGCATACCGGTTACACCATTGTAAACAGAAGAGGTGTAGGTACCGAAAGCACGATAAGCAGAAATGCTGTTGTTACCGTTGACACCATAGCTGACACGCAGCTTGGCAACGTCGAGCCACTCAACATCCTTCATGAAGGCCTCGTTGTGGATGTTCCAAGAACCACCGACAGACCAGAAGAAACCCCAACGGTTGTTCTCACCGAACAGTGAGCTACCGTCCCAACGGGCAGAAGCCTGCAAATAGTAGCGTGAAGCATAGTTGTAGTCGAGGATACCAAACCAAGACATCATCGTCTCGTTAGACAGGCTCAAGTCGGCCTGCAGGTAGTTAGCGTTACCTGAGGGCAGATAAGGAATCTGGGGGTTCAGGTACTGAGCGTACTGATAGTTCTGGTCATAACAGAACTTAGAAGCCTCCTGACCGAACAACACGCGTACGCTGTGATCCTCGAAGTAAGTATCCTGCCATGTAGCGGTGTTCGAAGTAGTCAGCGTATAGTACTTGGTCTGCGTGGTCTGCAGCTTCGGATAGCCCGACTGGCTGTTGTGAGCCTCGTTAGACCAGTAACGACGACCGTCGATAGTCGTGAACTCAACAGCATCGGTGGTCTTCAGAGTCAGCTGCTTGAGGGGCTGCCACTGCAGATAGATGCTTGAATTCAGGTAGTATTTCTTCTGCCACTGGTCATCAAAGTCAGCAGTAGCGCGGGGGTTCGTGTTCGAGTTCTCCGAGATAGCGGTGTTGTGGGTGCCATCCTCGTTGTAAGCGGGAGACCAAGGCAGAATGGTCATACCAGCGAAAGCAGGGTTCGCATAGTACAGAGACTGCATGGGGACGTCCTCACCATAGTTATAGGCAATGTTCGTGCGCGTACCAGTCTTCAGCTTGCTGGTCAGCTCGTGGTCAACGTTGATACGACCAGAGATACGCTCGAACTTAACGCCGTAGTACACACCCTCGTTATTGTGGTAAGACAGAGAGTTGTAATAAGTTGTCTTGCCAGAACCACCGTTCATGGTGATTTCGTACTCCTGCATCTTACCGGTACGGGTCATGTGATCCATCCAGTTTGTCTGAGGACGAGTCAGCAGCTCGTAAGGACGATAGAAAGAAGCACCCACTGTAGGATCGTCGGGGTTCTTACCTGCGTTGATGACAGCCTGACGCTGGTACTCCAGCAGCTCCTGACCGTTCATCACACCGAAGTTATTATCGTTAGACAGCTGAGAGATACCATACTTGGCGCGAGCTGTGAAGCGACTCTTACCCTCCTTACCACTCTTGGTGGTAATCAGGATGACACCGTTAGCAGCACGTGAACCATAGACAGAAGCAGCAGCAGCGTCCTTCAGCACTGTGATCGACTCGATATCGTTCGGGTTGATGGTTGCCAGAGGGTTGTTGGTGTTCGTGAAGTCATTATCCTCGAACGACTGGATGGCGATACCGTCGACAACGTACAGAGGGTTGTTGCCAGCAGTGATAGAGCTGGTACCACGCACACGGATCTGTGAGGTAGAACCAGGCTGACCAGACTGCTGTGTCACCTGTACACCGGCCAGCTTACCGGCCAGCATCTTATCGAACGATGTTGCGGGGATCTCAGCAATCTCACCAGCCGACACGGTTGTGATAGAACCGGTCTTAGCCTCACGGCGCTGGGTACCATAACCCACAACGATCACCTCGTCCAGAGCGCGCTGATCGCTGGTCAGCAGAATGCGCATCTGAGGACGTGCGCTCACCTCGATGGGCTCCATACCCACGTAAGTGATACGCAGATTCTTTTTGCCTTCGGGCAAAGTCAGCGAGAACTTACCGTTGGCATCTGTTACGGTACCCACATTGGTACCGACCACCAGTACCGAAGCGCCGATGACGGGCTGACCGTCGTCTTGTGACACCACGGTACCATTAACTTTTGTCTGAGCCAGCACACCTCCGATACAGAGTACAAGTGCTGCCAAGAGCATTGTTAATCTTTTCTTCATAAATCTCTCTCGTTTTATTATTAATAATTAGAATGTATAGTTGTCAATCCTCTCATCGGCAGTGGTCAGACCTCCCCAAAAAGGAGCAGACACACTTCCTGCTGAGAATACAGCGTGCAAAGGTACAATAATGCTTTGTGAAAAACGAATAAAATTATAAAAAAGTTACATTTTACCTCGATTTTTTAACGAAGATAACGAAAACAAGCCCCAAATTACATCAATTTGTCATCTTTTCGCGCTTGCAGGCGCGTACCTTTATATATATATAGCGCCTCACAAAAACAACTGGCGACACTCCTCCACAGGGAAGAATGTCGCCAGCGACAATAAAGCGTTACCCGACTACTTCACGAGCACCACCAGGTACTTACTGGTTGACCAGAACAGTTGCGGGTCGGTAATGCGGAGAATGAACTGCTTGTTGGCATCGCGCTGCAGCGTATAGGCGCTTGAGGGATGCGATGTCAGGATCTTGGCCGAGCTGGAGTAGAGCTTGATTTCCTTATCGACACGGATATCAATCTTCGTGAAGTACTCCTTGTTGAAGTTCGACTGCAGCACCTTACCGTCAACAAGAATCTGCTGTTCCTTCAGTTCCTTCTTTGTACCGAAGACGAACCAGGCAGCATGCAACTGCTTGTCCTGCGTATTGATGGTCTCTGTCTTCTGCGTCGATTCCACGGTCAGGTTGGCAACATCGGTACTCAGACCTTCAATCTTCTCGCCCAGCTCGCCGATATAGATATCGCGATCCTGCAGTTCATCGCGCAACAGCTGCAACTGCTTATCCTTCTCTTCGAGCTGTGCAGTCAGACTCTCAATAGCACGCTTCAGCTGATCACCCTTGAAAGAACTTTCACGAAGCTGCTGCTTCAGTTTATTGATGAGTTCACGATTCTGCTGCATCGTCGTCTGAATGAACTGCACGTTTTCACGGATGCGCTCCTTCGTATTGGTTCCCTCGCCCTGCTTAGCCAGTGCCACACGGCCCTGAGCCTCGTTGATTTCACGGAAACCATCCTCAATGTCGTTCAATGTTGACATCATATCGTTCAACTCGGTGTCCTTCTGAGTGATGATAGAGTTCAGGGAGTCGCGCAACTGGTTGACCAATGCGTCCTGTTTCTCCTGATTCTGCTGGCAGCCTGCCACCATGGCGGCAAATACTGCGAAAAACAATAGTTTCTTCATAATCATTTATGGTTTATCAATTGTATTCTCTTTACCTTTTTATTTTTTTTACCTTTTACTGTTTTCCTCCAAGGACAATGACAATCTCGCCCTTCGGCTCACGTTCTGTGAAATGGGCAATGACCTCAGCCAACGTACCACGCACACTCTCCTCGTGAATCTTGGAGATTTCGCGGCAGACGCTTACAGGCCGCTCAGCACCGAAGACTTCGGCAAACTGCTGGAGTGTTTTCACCAAACGGTAGGGCGATTCGTAGAATATCATCGTCCGCTGCTCCTCACGCAGCGACTCCAGTTTGGTCTTACGACCTTTCTTCTGAGGCAGGAATCCCTCGAAGGCGAAACGGTCACAGGGCAGGCCACTCGACACCAATGCCGGCACAAACGCCGTCGCTCCGGGCAATGTCTGCACCTCTACCCCAGCCCTCACGGCCTCGCGTACCAAGAAGAATCCGGGATCGCTGATGCCTGGTGTACCGGCATCGCTGATAAGAGCCACATTCTCGCCTGCCAACAGGCGGTTGACGACGGCTGCCGATGTTCCGTGCTCGTTGAACTTGTGATGAGACATCAGCTGGTTCTTGATATCGAAATGCTTCAGAAGGATGCCCGATGTACGTGTATCCTCTGCCAATACCAAGTCCACCTCTTTTAATATACGGATGGCTCGCAGCGTCATGTCCTCCATGTTACCGACAGGTGTCGGAACGATATATAACATACCCATTTCGGGTGCAAATATAAAAAAAGTTCATAGTTCACGGCTCATGGTTTATAGTTTTTTTTGCAAAATGTTGTTAATTCAAAGTAATTCTGAACTATGAGCAATGAACTCTGAACTAAAATCACTATCTTTGCAACCATTATGACACACGACATTAACGGAGAATACCGCCGCCAAGGCCGCATCGAGGTAGTCTGCGGCTCCATGTTCTCGGGTAAGACCGAAGAACTGATACGGCGACTGCGACGTGCGCAGTTTGCCAAACAGCGCGTTGAGATTTTCAAGCCCGCCATCGATGTGCGCTACTCGGAGGAGGATGTTGTCAGCCACGACCAGAACCATATCCGCTCCACGCCCATCGACTCGTCGGCCTCTATCCTGCTGCTGTCGAGCGACATTGACGTGGTGGGCATCGACGAGGCACAATTCCTGGACGACGGCTTGCCCGAGGTGTGCAACGAGCTGGCCAACCGCGGCATCCGCGTCATCATCGCCGGTCTCGACATGGATTATAAGGGTGTACCCTTCGGACCGATGCCAGCCCTTTGCGCCATCGCCGACGACGTCACCAAGGTCCATGCCATCTGCGTTAAATGCGGCTCACTGGCCTATGTCAGCCACCGCACCGTTGCCGATGAACGCCGCGTCCTATTGGGCGAGACACAGGAGTATGAGCCCCTCTGCCGCGAGTGCTACCAGAAGGCGATGGAAGAAGAAAAGCAAAGCCGCGAACAAGGTAAAGAAAACGGCTAAAGCAAAAAACTGCATGCAAAATTTGGTCAATCCAAAAATTATGCGTAACTTTGCAGCCGCTTTTTAGCAAAATAAGGTTGATCCGCTAGCTCAGTCGGTAGAGCACAACACTTTTAATGTTGGGGTCTTGGGTTCGAACCCCAAGCGGATCACAAAGAAAAATGGCTCGAAGTGAAAGTTTACTTTCAGACTTCGAGTCTTTTTTGTTTGTATGATGGCTCGCGCCAGTGGCATGGGGGTATTCAACCCCAAGCGGGCTCGGGTATGAGACGACCTTGACAATATCGGGCCACGATATGACGATCGTCACCAATATAGACAAAACGTTCAAGGCGCTGAAGGAGGGAGTAGCCGTCGTCTATCAGCAAGTCGCTATCATCGATGACCAATGCATCAAAGTCGTAGCCCGGCTCGAAGCATCCCACTTTTCCGAAGAAACGGCCAGCCGACTTTGTAGCCATCCAGAAAGCCTCGGAGAGTGAAAGGAACGCACACGACTTGTCGCGCTGATAGTGCATCTTACTCACCTGAATGGCATAGACCATCATACGGAAGATACTGAAGTCATGGCCACCGCTCACGTCGCTGCCCAATCCGACAGGAATGCCAGCATCAAGGAAGCGGCGCACTGGTGCAAGGCCTGAAGCCACATTGAAGTTGGATGTCGGACAATGAGCCACCATCACTCCGCGTTGCCGCAGCATCTCCAGTTCATCACCGTCAGTCCACACACAATGGGCCATTACCGTAGGTGTCTGACCAAGAAGTCCGTAACGGTCGTAGGCATCGGCATAATGACGGCTTTCGGGCTCCAGTTGTTGAACCCATGCTATCTCATCGTGATTCTCCGAGAGATGCGACTGCACCGACAGGTTATATCGACGAGCCATCTCGCCACAGGCTTGCAGCAGTTCGGGAGTGCACGACGGAATAAAACGCGGTGTAACGATGGGACGCACACGACTGTTCTCACGCTCAAACTCCTTAACAAGGATGTCGCACGCATGGACAGCATCATCAACACTCTCCTGCAGTCCCTCGGGACAATTGCGGTTCATGTTAACCTTGCCCACACGACCTCCCAGTCCGGCCTTATCGAGCAGCCGCATCAGCAGGAGCGTGCTTTCAAGGTGAACAGAAGCGAAAGCCACGACACGCATGGTGCCATAACGCCACAAATCACGCACAAAACGACGATACATTCGTTCGGCATAGGCGGTGTCGGCATACTTCAGCTCCTCCGGGAATGTATAGTTCTGAAGCCACGGCAACAGTTCCTCGTCCATGGCGATGCCCTGATTACGATACTGCGGAGCATGAACGTGCATATCATTCATCGCAGGAATCAACAGGCGGTCGCCCCAGTCGGTCACAGGACAATCGGCCAAATGCCGGGGCAGTTCACGATACACTCTTTCCACCTTGCCGTTGTCAACAGCAATATAGCCATGAGGAATCACTTCGAACCGGCGGCTCTCTGGCGTGTAAATAATATTAGCGTGATAGATTTGCATAACGGACTATTACTTCACAATATATTTTCCTGCACGGCCAGCAGACACTTTAATATAAACACCCGGACGCGAAGAATTATTGCCGACCGACCGGCCGTCAAGCGTGTAGAGGCCGTCGGCCATCGTCTTAATGGCGTAGGGCAGGCGGATAGCCGACACGGCGGGCGTCTTGTCGTCACCGGTATAGTACTTCTTTCCGTTAAGGTCAACCAGGTACACGCGGTACTGCGCGCCCTCCTCGGGCTGTTTCACCGTATAGGTATAGTTTGAAGCCGTTTCCTTCAGAGTATAGACGGAATCGACAACCCAGCCGTTGGGACCCTTCTTGTGGACCTCCATCGTCTGATTATACTCACCATTGGAGTCTCTCCACGTTATCTTCGTAATCTTTCCGTCAACGACCGTCTCTTTATAGTTCGACGGACCGTACTGGTGGGGATTGGTAGGAATAAACTCGTGTCTGCCGCTGTACGCAAGGCCGGAGTTGATTTTAGCATACATCTCACCAGTCGGTGTCAGCTTTCCGCCATCATAGATTCTCGAACAGGCACGCTCACCGTTCCAGTAGAAGTAGCGCTCCACCCAATCGTTACCATTCAGATTTTTGACGATGTCCGACACCATCTCCTTGTTCTTATTCAGGGTGGCCTCCGAAGGGTTGTCACGGTCATTGCCCAGGGAGACACCGAAGATGCCGTCGTTGTTCCACGACGAGCCCCATATCCACTCCGAAATCCAAATTGGGCGCTTCACGGCACTGGCCCAGTTGTTGACGTTTGTCGTAAACGAGCCCTCTTTCCAGTAGCCGTGCAGGTCAATGATATCACAGCGCCAGCCACGGGCATCAATGGTGTCGAAGAACTCCTTCAGGAAACCCGTGCCGTTCCAGTAGTCACTACCGTCCCATGATGACGGGCTGCACAGACGCATACCCGTTGCCATCAGGTTTTCCCAGTTATTCAGAATATCCTCCAGCTCACAGGGATCGGGGTCTGACTGATTGCGAGGCTCGTTGTTGGTCTTCATGTGGGGCGTCCACGTTGCAGCTCCCAGGTCTCCGGGTGCAGGCCAGTTCTCTTTGATGTGGTTAGTGACGCTCTCCACATCGGGCAACATATTGCTACCAACGCCCCATGTGTAGGTGCTCGTCACGTTCAGCGCAGAGCACATGGCGGTATTGCCACTGGCATCTGCAAGTCCCACCTTACTAGTGTCAAACCATTTGAAGATACGGTAGGAGTTTATTTTCTTGTCAAGCACCAGAGGCAGTTCCTTGACCTCCAAGTCCTTGTCAGCAGCAATGAAGCAGCGGCTATAGCCTTTACCGCCATCGCGCGTAGCAAACGTCACCATATAGCCACGCTTCAGTTTGAACGAACGGATTTTATTCTTCAAGGAATTGTTCGTCAACGTCTTCATGAAACCGTCTGTAGAACCGAGGGTATAATTATTATAGGTATTGCCCTGGAAATCGGGCTCCGTGTAGCAGGTCAGCGGCTTGAGATTCTTGTCATAGGGCATAATGATAGTGCCTCTATTATAGAGTTTCACCTGACAGTTTTCACCGTCTTTGGCAGTCTTGCCGTTGATCTTGACACGCGTGGAAAGAATCTTCAGCATCTCCGACGGCTTCAACTGCTGAACAATCAGCACAGCATGCTCGGTATTGACGAGATCCACCACGCCATCACCGTCGAAGGGCGTCGCTCCGCTAATGACATAGTCCACGTCCTCGGTGACGGAGACCGGTTCGGTCACCTTCACCTTGGTAGTCGTCTTAGCCATTGTATTGATAGGCAGCCCCATGAGAAGCAGGACTGCCACCATCAGGAATTTCGATAGTTGTTTCATTTCTGTATAGTAAGTTGTTAGTTAGTTGTCATGATTATCTTGGGCAATTATTCGCCCACCAATCTGGCGATGGCCGCAAGGCACTTATCACTGGAGACTGGTTTCGAGAGGAACTCATTACAGCCGGCATCAATGGCCAACTGGCGATCACTGTCAAAAGCATTGGCCGTCAAGGCAATGATTGGCAAGTCAGAATGTTTCTCCCTAATTTCCTTGGTGGCCTCCAGACCATCCTTCACGGGCATTTTAATGTCCATCAATATCAGGTCAACGCCGCCTTTCTCTACGGCATCAACAGCTTCCTGCCCGTTTTTGGCGCGCATAACTTCATAATGGCGTTTGAGGATATAAGTCATCAGGATGAAATTGCTTTCGTTGTCTTCCGCTACTAAGATTGTTTTCATGATTATTACGTGTTATTATTGCTATTTTTTGCAAATATACGTCTTTTTATTTGAATTTCCTTGTTTTTCCACAAGATTTTAACTAATTTTGTGCCCCACAAGTAATTGACTAACTAAAACTGATAATATATGAAACTGAAAACAACGCTCTGTGCGCTGATTTTAACAGCCACCATGTCTGCCGCTGCAGACACCCACGTCATGGAAGTGAAGACCGCCAAGCCGGGGGCTCCCGTACAATCCACGATGTATGGCATCTTCTTCGAGGACATCAACTACGCCGCCGACGGCGGACTGTATGCCGAGTTGGTCATGAACCGCTCGTTCGAGTACCCCAACGCCTTTGCCGGATGGGACATCTCGGGCAATGTGACGCTGAAGGACGACGGTCCCTTCGACAAGAATCCCCACTACGCACGTTTGGCTCCTGCCAGTCATCGCGACAAGCACACCATGATTGAGAATCACGGATTCTTCGGCATGGGCGTCAAGGGCGGCGAGGAGTACCGCTTCTCCGTCTGGGCACGTGTTCCCGACGGCGGCAAGGCCACGCTGTGGATTGACATCGTCGATAACGCCACCATGAGCGACGACCAGAAACTGGGCAACGCCAGTGTCGAAGTCAGCGGCAACGAGTGGAAGAAGTACACTGCCATCATCAAGCCCAAGCGCACCTTCGCCAAGGCCCACCTCCGCGTCTGGGGCGACAGCAAGGCGACAACCGACGTGGAGCACATCTCGCTCTTCCCCGTCAAGACCTGGAAAGACCGTGAGAATGGCATGCGCCAGGACCTGGCACAGGCGTTGAACGATATGCACCCCGGCGTATTCCGCTTCCCCGGTGGCTGCATTGTCGAGGGTACCGACCTAGAGACACGCTACCAGTGGAAGAACACAGTTGGTCCTGTTGAGAACCGTCCGCTGAACGAGAACCGCTGGCACTACACCTTCACCCAGCGCTACTTCCCCGACTATTACCAGTCCTACGGCCTCGGCTTCTTCGAGTTCTTCCAGCTCTGCGAGGACTTCGGCTGCGAGCCCCTGCCCGTCATCTCGTGCGGTCTGAGCTGTCAGTTCCAGAACCCCGACCCCACGAAGCCCGGCGTCCACGTGCCTGTTGACCAGTTGGACTCCTACATTCAGGACGCTCTCGACCTCGTGGAGTTTGCCAACGGCCCCGTTGACTCCAAGTGGGGCAAGGTGCGTGCCGACATGGGCCACCCCGAGCCCTTCAACCTGAAGTTCCTCGGCGTCGGCAACGAGCAGTGGGACTACGACGAGAAGCACGGCGGCTACGGTCCTGTCTTTACCGAGCGTCTGAAGAAGTTCTCGGATGCCCTGCGCAAGAAGTATCCCTCGTTGAAGCTTATCGGTACCACCGGTCCTAACTCTGAGGGCTGGGACTTCGACCTGCTGCAGCCCCGCATGAAGGAGCTGAAGGTCGATCTCTACGACGAGCACTACTACCGCAACGAGGAGTGGTTCCTCACGCACGGTCTGCGCTACGACTCGTACGACCGCAAGGGTCCCCGTGTCTTTGCCGGCGAATATGCCTGCCACGGAAAGGGCAAGAAGTGGAACCACTTCGAGACCTCACTCTACGAGGCAGCCCACATGACGGGTATCGAGCGCAATGCCGACCTCGTCCACATGGCCACCTATGCCCCACTCTTCGCCCATGTCGAGGGCTGGCAGTGGCGTCCCGATGCCATTTGGTACGACAACCTGCGTTCGTTCAAGTCTGTGAGCTACTACGTGCAGCAGCTCTTCGCCATGAACAAGGGCACCAACGTGCTGCCACTGACAATGCAGGGCAAGCCCGTTGCCGGACAGGACGGTCAGGACGGACTCTTTGCCTCCAGCGTCTTCGACAAGGAGACCGGCGAGGTCATCATCAAGGTGGTAAACACCTCCAAGCAGGTGCAGCCCGTCAACATCCAGCTCACCGGCATAAAGGGCGAACGCACCGCCGAGACCATCACCCTGAACCACAACGGCTCGCTGGACGACGAGAACACGCTCGACCAGCCCGAGAAGATTGTGCCGAAGACGGGAACCGTCAAAGTGGAGGCTGCCAAGAAGAACGCCGTGCTCAACGACGACGTGCCCGCAATGACGTTCAGAATCTATAAGGTTAAAAAGTAAAAGACTGAATAAAAAGCAAAAGGAGTAAGGATCGTCCCTTACTCCTTTTTTATGACATATTTCTGATAGTAGTTGATGAGTAGCGTCGTCATCGGCAGGGCGATAATCATGCCGAGAATGCCAAGCAGCGAGCCCCAGATACTGAGCGACAACAGGATGATAGCGGAGTTCAATCCCGTCACATGTCCCATAATTTTCGGCGTGAGGATGGTGTCCTGAATAATCTGTACAACGGCGAACACAATCAGCGCCAACAGCATAATCAGCCAGAAGTTCTGTCCCGTGTCAGCCGCCTTGACGATGGCCAGGATGATTGTCGGGATGAAACCCACCAACTGCAGGTAAGGCACCATATTCAGCAAACCGATGAACAGTCCGAGACCAATGGCCATCGGGAAGCCGATAATCAGGAAGCCGATGCTGAACAGTATGCCCACGCAAAGCGCCACCAGCGCCTGACCACGGAAATACTTGTTCATGCCCTCCTCGATGTCGGCCACCAGGCGCTTGGCAAACGGGCGGTAACGCTGCGGCAGCAGTTCCGACCAACCGGTCGTAAACTGCTCATAGTCTAACAGTATGAACAACGTATAAAGCACGACCATTGTCAGCGACAAGACACTCGACAACACGCTGATGCTTTGCGCAACAACCGCCCACACCTTAGGAATGGTGCCCTTCACCACATCGATGAAACCATCCTGTGTCACCAGCTTCTTCACCTGTTCTATGTCGAAATTGTCGTGTACATACTGCTGGATGAGCCGAGGGATATTGCTCACCGTCTCGTCGGTCTGCATATAGCGGATAATGAGGTTGGCCACCCGTCCGCCCTCGGAAATTATCGGCGGAATCATCAGCATAAAGACACCCGTCAGCACCGCTCCCGTCACCAGGAAAGAGCAGAGAATGGCCAAAATGCGGTACTTCATGTGACAGCGATACTGGAAGAACTTGACCAACGGAAATAGCAGGTAAGACAACAGCCAAGCCAAGAAGAAAGGCAGCAAAACGCCACTCAGGCGGTTGAGCAGAAGAACGATGCCCACCACGACGAGGACACCCATGATGCTACGAATGAATCGGTCGAATGTAATCTGTTTACGCTCCATAACGCTTGCAAAAATAACAATTTTATGGCAAATGCCACGCCCTTTAACTCCCTTTAACGCTTTAACTCCCGATAACTGAACAAAAAGCTGTATCTTTGCAGTCAATATGAGCGTAACAGAGATTATCAACAAGCGCCAACGCGATCATCAATTCTCCTTCGAGGTACTTCCACCGCTGAAGGGAACTGGTACCGCCAAGCTGTTTAGCGACATTGACAAGCTGGCTGAACTGGAGCCCGCTTTCATCAATATTACAACGCACCACTCAGAGTTCGTTTACCGCGAGTTGGCCGACGGGCGCTTCGAGCGACGACGTGAACGCCGCCGTCCCGGCACCATTGCCTGTGCTGCCGCCATCCAACAGCGTTACCACATACCCGTACAGCCGCACGTCATCTGCAGCGGCGCAACGGTGGAGGACATTGAGTACGAGTTGCTCGACCTGCAGTTCCTGGGCATTCACGACCTGCTGCTGCTCCGTGGCGACAAGGCCAAGGAGGACAGCCGCTTCACGCCGACGCCCGGCGGTCACGCCCACACGACAGACCTTATCCGTCAGGTGCAGCGCTTCAACGAAGGCTTCTTTGCCGACGGCACCCCCATCAAGAATCCCGGCCGCCGGTTCGACTTCGGCGTAGCCTGTTATCCGGAGAAGCATGAGGAAGCCCCCAATCTGGAACGCGACATGCAGTACCTCAAGGAGAAGCAGGACCTCGGTGCCCAGTATGCCGTCACCCAGCTCTTCTTCGACAATCAGAAGTACTTTGAGTTTGTGGAGAAAGCACAGCAGATGGGTATCACCATTCCCATCATCCCCGGCATCAAGCCGATGGCGAAGCTGAGCCAGCTCACCGTTGTTCCCAAGACCTTCCACTGCGACATTCCCGAGGCGCTGGCCAAGGAAATCGTGAAGTGCAAGACCGATGAGGATGCCCGCCAACTGGGTATCGAGTGGACAACAGAGCAGTGCCGCGAGCTCTACAAGCACGGTGTCAGCGACATTCACTTCTACACGGTGTCGGCTGTTGACAGCGTCGTAGAGGTAGTCAAGCGATTAAACGAGAAATAAGAAATGAAGTTCAGTGAGGTGATAGGCCAGGAAGAGGTGCGCGAGCGCCTGCTACAGATGGTGCACGAGGACCGTCTGCCACATGCCATGATGCTCTGCGGACCACAGGGTGTGGGCAAGAAGGCACTGGCCATCAGCTTTGCATGCTATCTGCTGAAGCAGAAACCGGAAAATCCGGACTCCCCGGAGACTCCTATGCTGCAGAACCTGCAGCACCCCGACCTGCACTTCACCTACCCCACCATCAAGCTGCCGTCGATGGGCAGCGACCACAAGCCCGTGAGCGAGGACTTCAGCCGTGAGTGGCATGAGCTCATC
>Ga0310786_10001338_pt1 | contig 39511 bp, 34 predicted proteins | sample AusTroGonzalo_MG_FD_203881 | JGI IMG/M metagenome (GOLD analysis project Ga0310786, IMG submission 203881) | Bovine rumen microbial communities from tropical cattle in Woodstock, Queensland, Australia - Gonzalo_03 (v2) (version 2) | ecosystem: Host-associated > Mammals > Digestive system >... | reverse complement strand
GTTGGCATCAGGGAACTGCGAGATAGCGATAAAATAGAACTCCACAAACTGCACAATCTCTTGGCACAGACCAGCACCAATGCCGCACAGTATGTAATAAATAAAGAATTTCTTTGCACCCCAGGTTTCCTCAATCATACAGCCGAACATCCACAGTGCAAACATGTTTCCGAGGATATGATACCATCCTGCATGCAGAAACTGATAGGTTATAAATTGGAGAGGATTGAAGTCGGAAGCCAGAAAAAAATGCAAAGCGCCCCACTCTGTCAGAGGAGAGCGTACTGGAGAGCCAGAACCCATAACCATAGCTAACAACAACACCACGAAATTGATGATGAGCAGGTTCTTTGTAACTATCGGTATATTACGAAACATCGTCTAAACAATTGGTTTTACGTTAATTTGCTAAGAATTATAATTTGGGCGCAAAATTACGAAAAATATCTGTTTTAAAGCAAAAAAAGGGGCCTAAACAACTTTTTTTCAATAAAAATCTCATTTTTTCTGATTTTTTGTTTGTTTTTTAAATACTTTCTCTTATATTTGCGACAGTTTTTAAAACATTAATCATTTATTTCACTTAAAAAACCTAACAAGATTATGAACAAGACAGAATTAGTCGAGAAGATTGCAGCTGGTGCTGGTCTCTCAAAAGTTGACGCAAAGAAGGCTCTGGACGCTACTGTAGCAGCTATCAAGGACGCTCTGAAGGCTGGTGATAAGGTGGCTCTCGTTGGTTTCGGTACATTCGCTGTTAGCGAGCGTCCCGCTCGTGAGGGTATCAACCCCGCTACCAAGGCTAAGATTAAGATCGCTGCCAAGAAGGTTGCTAAGTTCAAGGCCGGCGCTGAGCTCGCTGACGCTCTGAACTAATTTCTTTGTAAGAAAAATAGAACGGGCGCTTCCACTGGAGGCGCCCGTTTTTTATGGATATGTCTTGTCCTACTTATTTTGGCTGTTTTCCGATATAAGCCAGGATACCACCATCCACATAAAGGATATGACCGTTCACAGCGTCAGAGGCATGTGAAGCCAGGAACACAGCAGGTCCAGCCAACTCCTCAGGGTTGAGCCAACGGCCAGCAGGCGTCTTGGCGCAGATGAACGAATCGAAAGGATGACGAGAACCGTCCGCCTGACGCTCACGCAGCGGTGCCGTCTGAGGTGTTGCAATATAACCTGGGCCAATGGCGTTGCACTGGATGTTATACTCGCCATACTCCGAGCAGATATTTCTGGTCAGCATCTTCAGTCCACCCTTAGCGGCAGCATAGGCCGACACCGTCTCGCGACCCAGCTCACTCATCATCGAGCAGATATTGATGATCTTACCCTCCTTGCGCTCCATCATCTCAGGAATCACAGCCTTGGTCATGATGAACGGACCAACCAGGTCGATGTCGATCACCTGCTGGAACTCCTCGCGCTTCATCTCGTGCATGGGGATGCGCTTGATGATGCCTGCGTTATTTACAAGGATATCTATATGACCCAACTCCTTGCGGATGTCGGCCACCATCTTCTCTACCTCCTCCTCGTTCGTCACATCACAGAGATAGCCATGAGCCTTGATGCCCTTAGCCTCATAGTCGGCCAGAGCCTTCTGCAGATGTTCTTCACCACGACAGTTAAAGGCAATCTCAGCACCTGCCTGGGCCAACGCCTCGGCAATTGCGAAACCAATACCATAGGCAGCACCCGTGACAAGCGCCACCTTTCCCTCTAACGAAAAAAGATTTGCCATATTAATTAGTTTGTTTTATTGATAAGTAATTTGAGTCCTATTATTCTGCGGCCTGCTGCACCTGCTGCATCACACGCAGGAAGTTGCCACCCCATATCTTCTGGATGTCCTGCTTATTGAACCTGCGGGCCAGTAGCTGACGAGTGAAGTTAAGCAGTTCACTGGCGTCAGCCAGTCCACGCACGCCACCATCGCCATCAAAGTCAGTACCCAGTCCCACATGGTCGATACCCATCACGTCGATGGCATGTTCCAGGTGCGCCATTGCATCGAGGATGGTAGCCTCGCCATCCTTTTTCAGGAAGCCATGATAGAGTGTTGTCTGTGCCACACCACCCTTCTGTGCCAACGCACGCATCTGGTCGTCCGTCAGATTGCGGGGATGATCACACAGCGCACGCGCTGAACTGTGGCTGCACACAATGGGCGTCTTTGACAGCTCCAGCGCGTCGTAGAAGCTCTTTTCGTGGGCATGACTCAGGTCAACCATGATACCCAGGCGATTCATCTCGCCAATGACCTGTGCGCCAAAAGCACTCACGCCACCGTGTGTCTGTTCACCACGAGCCGAGTCGCATATCTCATTATCACCATTATGACACAGTGTGACATACACAATGCCGCGATTCTTGAAATGCTGGAGGTTTTTCAGGTCACCATCGAGGGCAATACCGTTCTCGATGCCCAGCATGATACTCTTCTTGCCAGCATACTTGTTCGCCCAAAGCTCGTCTGGTGTACGAGCCAGCGCCAGGTAGTCGCTGTTGCGCGCCACCATCACCTCAATCTGGTCGAAGATATTATCAGCAAACTGCTTGGGCTTATCAGTGGGCTGTGGCAGATAGGCCACCATGATCGTGGCATCCAGACGGCCCTCCGTCATCTTGTGGAGGTCTACCAGGATGCGTGGGTCGCGACTGCCAAAATCCACATTCTGTGGAAAGAACATGGGTGTGTCGCAATGCGTATCCAAAGTCAGGACGCAATGATGCATGAGTTTCGCCTTCTGGAACTTCTCAGCCTCGTCCACCAGCCAGCGGAAGAGGGGCAGTCCACTCTCGCCCATGCATTCAGGATGCCACTGCACACCCAGGATAGGCTTGAACTCTGCACTCTCGATGGCCTCAATGATACCATCCTTAGCCTTGGCCACCACACGGAAATGCGCACCAGCCTCACTCACAGCCTGATGATGAAACGAGTTAACATATAAAGTGGAGTTCTGACTACCGTTATATATATTAAATAAGGTAGAGTCTTTTTCAATGGTAACAGCATGCGTAGGCTCCGAACGGTCGGCATCCTGCGAATGCTTGATGCTGGTACTGATATGCTGGGCCACCTTGCCACCTAGGGCCATAGCTAGCGTCTGAATGCCACGACAGATGCCCAGCATAGGCAACTGGCGATTGAAAGCCAGACGCGCCAGCAGCAACTCAGGCAGGTCGCGCTCGCTGTTGATGCCTCCCAACTGCGGCACAGGATCTTCGCCCTGATAAAGCGGGTTGATGTCGGCACCACCACTCAGCAATACGGCATCAACCTGATTCAGTGCGTTCACCAGCACAGCCTCATCGGCCACTGGCGGGATGATAAACGGCACGCCTCCAGCCGCTACCACCTGCTTATAATAACCCTCACCCAACTTACAGGTCAGGTCACCATAGTTACCTGTGATGCCAATGACGGGCCGACGCTGCGCCACAGGAAAAGTCTGATGCATGTCGGCCATGACGGCGTTCAGATCAAACTGTTTCATTTAGTCTATCTCCTCAAAGTGTACGGGAATCTCGCGCTTGATGCTCTGTTCCAGCGAAATGAGCGTCTCTGTGGCCACCACGCCAGGGATACCCTGCAACTGTTCGTTGATCAGGTGCATCAGCTGCTCGTTGTCGCGCGCATAGAGCTTCACCATCATGGTGTAAGGACCCGTGGTAAAGTGGCACTCCACCACCTCGGGAATCAAATCGAGGCGCTTCACCACGTCCTTGTACATAGAGCCACGCTCCAGGTTAATACCCACATAGGTGCAGGTGCTGTAGCCCAGCGACTTGGGGTTCACGTCGAAGCCACTACCAGTGATCACGTCGCTGTCAATCAGGCGCTGAACACGCTGATGGATGGCTGCACGCGACACGCCACACTCTGCGGCAACATCCTTAAAGGGAATTCGTGCGTTTTTTGACAAGATGCTCAAAATCTTCTTGTCTAGGTTATCAATTTTCTCCATTTAAAAAGTGTACTTTTGCATTATGATAGCAAAAGTACACTTTTTTATTGAATTATGCAACCTTTTTACGAAAAAAGTGCGTTTTTTATTTCTCGATGCTTAACAATTCGACATCAAAGATCAAAGTTGAATAGGGAGGAATCTGTCCGGCCTGGCGCTCGCCATAGCCCAACTCCTGAGGAATATAGAGGCGCCACTTAGAGCCAACAGGCATCAGCGACAAAGCCTCAGTCCATCCCTTGATCACCTGATTCAGACCGAACACAGCGGGCTCGCCACGCTTGATGCTGCTGTCGAACACCGTACCATCAATCAGTCGGCCCTCATAGTGACACTTCACCTTATCAGTCTTCTGGGGCACCTCGCCCTCACCCTTCTTCAGCACCTCGTACTGCAGTCCGCTGGGAGTGGTGATGATGCCAGCCTTCTTACCGTTCTCTGCCAGGAAGTCGCGACCAGCTTTTATCAGCTTCTCGGTCTTCGCCTTTCTGTTGGCATTCATCTTCTCCTGCTGCAATGCCTCGGCCTTAGCCATGTTCATAACGGTGGTGTCGTTGGTGAGGATATCCGTGAAGCCGCGATAGAACAAGGCATCAACGATAGAATCGTTGGCATCCTTCAACTCCTCCTTGATGCCGCTCAACATGCGACCGTTCAACTGCTCGGCAATCTCCATACCAGCGATGCGAGCCTTCTGACGCTTGTCGTTCATGCCAGCCACAGCCTCGTTGAAACCCTGGATAAAGTCGGCCATGTAAGCCGTGTCTACACCCAGCTGTCTCTGGACATACGACATCAAACCATTGGTCACCGCAATACCAGAGGCATAGCTCAGCGAGTCGCTGCTGGTGGTCAGCACCACAGCCTGCTTAGCCACCTCCTTCTTGTCGTTCTTCTTCTTTTTAGCAGCATCGATGTTGCTAAACGAAGCACTCGCCATGACGGCGAGTGCTATAAGGATGATTTTCTTCATCTCCGTATTACTTAACCTCTAAGAGTTCAACCTTGAAGATCAGCAGTGAGAATGGAGGAATGCTACCCTGCTGGTTAGCACCATAGGCCAACTCCTGGGGAATGTAGATCTCCCACTCAGAACCTACAGGCATAGCCTTCAGAGCCTCCTGCCAGCCCTTGATCACCTGACCTACGCGGAAGGTAGCAGGCTCACCACCGTGGCTCTTGTTAGAATCGAACACAGTACCGTCGATCAGACGACCTTCGTAGTTCACAACAACTATTGAGGTATCAGCAGGCATAGCGCCATTGCCTTCCTTCAGCACCTTGTACTGAACGCCGCAAGGCAGAGTCTTCACACCCTCTTTCTTGGCGTTGGCAGCCAGGAACTTTGCACCCTCGGCCTTGTTTGCGCCAAACTGCTTCTCCTGACTTTTAGCCTTGATGCGCTGGAACAGGATCTCAGCCACTGAGTCGGCCTCGTTAACAGTCATCTTGCTGTCCTTACCAGTTACACCGCTCACGAAGCCAGCCATGAAGTTGTTCAGAGAAACGGTCTGAGTTGAATCCTCACCGAAGAGGTTGTAGTTCAGACCCTTCATCATGTTGTTGGCAATCTGCTGACCGATCTCGATACCTGCGAAGTAAGCAGCCTTCTTCTTGTCATCACCAGCATTAGCACCATCGTTAACACCCTGCAGGAACTCTGCAATGTAGGTTGTGTCAACGCCCTTGGCATTAGCCAGGTAGTCCATCAAGCCCTGAGACTGACTCATACCAATAGCATAGCTCAGCGTATCAACATCGCTCTTCAAACTGGGTTTGGGGTTGTTGCCACACGACATCATCGTTGCAACGGCAATGGCCACAGCGGCCATAGAGAAAATCTTTTTCATTGTTTTGGTTTATTGTTTAATTTACATAACTTCAATCAGCTCAACGTCGAAAATCAGCGTTGCGAAGGGAGGAATCATGGCACCTGCACCACCCTCGCCATAAGCCAGGCGGTAAGGAATGAAGAAGCGGTACTTGCCACCCTCAGACATCAGCTGCAAGCCCTCTGTCCAACCAGCGATAACCTGCTGCAGACCAAACACGGCGGGCTCGCCACGCTGTACGCTGCTGTCGAACACAGTGCCATCGATGAGGAAACCCTCGTAGTGACACTTCACCGAATCCTTAGCTGTGGGCTTCTTACCGTTACCTTCCTTCAGCACCTGATACTGCAGGCCGCTGGCGGTGGTAATCACACCCTCTTTCTTGGCGTTCTCTGCCAGATATTTCTCGCCCTCTGCCTTAGCAGCCTTGCCCTTCTCGGCACGCTCTGCGTTCATAGCGGCTTCCTTCTTTGCAAAATAGTCCTGCACAATCTCCTGGGCCTCGCGGTGCGACACCTTCAGCTCGCTGCCGTTCAACACATCTTTGATTGACTGTGCAAAGTCATCTACATTCAGTTCCGTAGCACCCATCTGTGCCAGTTGCTGTCCAATGCCCAGACCAAGGGCATAACTCAGTTTATCCATGCTTTCTTTATTATAATAATGTATATATCCGAAAATTGGTGCAAAATTAAACAATTTCCACGATACGAGTATCAACAGCACATAAAAATTAGTTTTTATTAAGTGTTTCATCAAAAAAGAATCCCAGAGTATCGTGAAGATTCTCTGGGACCAAATGTGTTTTTCATGAATAGATTTTGTCACTTAATTACAACCATATTTTACAATAATTACGTTCTTTGTACTTTTTCGTTAGAGTTAATAGACTTAAGATATCATTATGTATTAGTATTCTTCTCACTTAGTCAGTGGGCGGCCTGGCTCGATCATCGTCAGTGACATATAAGTCAGGATGTTTGTTTTGGATACTTTCGACGATGAATCGTGCCAGAGCCCGCTTGACCCTCCTTAATTCTCTTCGTTGCCATATACACAACGTTACGAGTACAGCTACCACAACAATTAGCATGGCCATCAACAGATACACTTCAACAATCATCATCAATAAACTCATCATGCGGTTAGCTGTTACTTAATATATCTAAATATCAAGGTTAATCGCTTTGTCTGCTGCAAATATATAAAAGAAATGTTGTCTGTGCAATAGCCCAGACAACATTGGTAACGAAAAAGACAAGATTGGTAGTGGAAAAGACGATTCTGGCAATGGAATAGACAATTTTCGCCCTTCCCTTTAGCACGTTACTGACGAGCCCTGCGGAATTCTGTAGGCGTCATACTGAAGAGTTGGCGGAAACGATCAGAGAAATACTTATGACTGTTGAACCCACAGTCGGCAGCAATCTCCTCAATACTCTTCTGGGGCTGTTCGATGAGCAGTTTCGTGGCATATTGCAAACGCAAATGCTTGACATAGTCGGACATGTTACTGTATTCGCAACCCTTTGAGAACATGGCGCCAATACGTTCCTTGGTCAGTTGGAAAGTGTCAATGAGAGTCTGGCGACCAAAACGGGAATCAAGATACAAGCGGTCGCGCACAACAACCTCGTTGACATACTGGAAGAGCTGTTCGTCAGAGAGCGCATTCAAATCAACAGGGGTCTGCATGGGTTCCTGATGGCGTTTCTCCTCCCAATATTTCTCCTTATAGCCCATACCCTCGGTTATCTGCTTGGCCAAGAGGCGGTTCTTGCGACTAATCGTTCTGTTCTTGAGCAACACCATAACGGCAAAGGCAAGGAAGAGTAATGCCAAACCGCTAATGGCGAGACTAAGCAAATTGGCTCTGGCAGCACGAGCCTGATGGCGCTCGGCCTCCATCTGCTGTTGCAAAGCGTTATAGCGGGCAATATGCTCACGGGCGGTGGCATCGCGCACACTATTCTCTATCTGGCAGAAGGCATCAATCATATTACCCTGCTCGCCCAACGAGGCATAGGCTGCCGTGAGAAAGCTCTGGGCCTGATTACGATAGAAACGGATATAGTCGGCACGCCTCACCGAGTCGGCTGGCTCGCGATGACTGCCGTCGTGATACTGGTCAGGATGCGCCTCGTAATCGTCTAATCGCTCAATAATCTGGCGCGACAACGGCAGCGTCTCGGCATAACGGTTGCGAGAACCAAGCAAGGCTATCTTGCGTTTCAGCGCAATGACAAGTGCATCGAGTCCATCGAACGTGGTCTTCGTACTGAGAAGGGCTATCACACTATCCAGCCTCGCCACACCTTCCTCGTAATGACCAATGGCAGGAAATGCCGAAGCAATCTCAGCCTCAGTGCGCAAAGCGTCAGTCTCGGCCTTAGGACCTATCTTATGACACACATCCACCAGTTGGCGCGACCATTTGATCCATCCCAGTGTGTCGCCCTGAATGCGATTGGCATAGGCCAGGACTTCCAGCACATCGCGCAGACGGTCCACATCGGCCTTCACGGAGTCGTTGTGGAGTAGGCGCTCGCCCACAACCTGAGCCGAATCAAAACGAACACTCTCTGGGCCACCAAGAAGCGAGTCCACCTGACTGAACATCTGCGTGAACGCATAGATACGGGCACGACACTGGTCAGCCATCGACTCATCCATATTACCCACGATAACAGCCGAGTCAATCAGCAACAGCGCTCGCTGAGGCTGATAGGCATAGATGTTCATGGCCGCCTGCTGGGTATAGAGCGTATCAGACGGCTGTGGAACACGGGTAGTGTTCTTTTCGTCTTGATTGCCAGTCGTCTCTTTACAGCCAACGATCATCACCATCATCAATATGACAATAAGATAATGTAGTCTATGCATGTTCGGTTCTAGAAGGTTTAGCGAGGTTAAATACGTAATTATTCAGGTTTATTTCGTTCTCTTCATCTGCAAAAGTACAAAAAAATTTTAAAGTACAAACATTTTCAAAGAAAAAAAGTGGCCAGTCATCACGACCAGCCACCAACAATTTACTAAACAAATACTTTATGAATAATATTCCTGTGATTACAATTCTGGCGTAATAGCTGCTATCCAGGCCTCAATACGGGTGTCGGTCTTATCGTCCTCGTTGACATCGTCGAGGGGCAGACCAATGAACTTGCCGTCAATCACAGCCTCTGAGTCGTCGAAGGTATAGCCGTCGGTCTCTACGCTACCAATAAACTTGGCGCCGCTGGCCTTGATGCCGTTGTAGAGCTCACCGATGCCACCCACGAAAGTGTCGCTATAGCATGAGCAGTCGCCACAACCGAAGAGGGCGATGGTTTTGCCACTCAGGTCGCAGCCCTTCAGCGTGTTCAGACCGTCGTACCAGTCGTCCTGCAATTCGCCGGCACCCCATGTAGAAGTACCCAGAATCAGGTTCTGGTTGGCGTTGACAATATCGGCTGTCAGGTCTTGTACATTCAGAGCCTCGCAGCCCAGTTTTGAGGCAATCTTCTCGGCGATAGCCTCGCATGTTCCTGTGGAGGAACCATAGATTACAATAGTTGCATTCATTTTTCCAATCAATTTATATGGCTAATTTTTGTTGATACACTTGCCATCGCAATTCCCCTTGCATCCGTTCTTACGTTTGCAGTAGCGCTCACACTGGGCACAAAGGTCGTAGCCCAGCATCGCTCCAAGGATAAAATCCTCCTCGGGCGTCAGTTGGTTCAGCGGACGGGTCACGATGAGTCGGATAGCCTCCAGGCACTCGCGGCGTCCGAAGTACACGTTGAGGTTCTTCTGACCAGCAGGCTGAAGCACATAAGGGATGCCCTGACTCTCCAGTCGCTCCACGGTCTGATCACCATATTTCTTATCGCAGGTAAACAGCACCATCTGGCGCACGCCCTTCTGCAGTTCGTAAATGTGGTTCATCAATACCTTGATTTCCGTGGGGATAGTCGTTGTTCTCATCGTCTTTTTGCTTGTAATTTTCTGGGTGCAAAGTTACGGCGAAATATGAAAGTACGCAATACCTAAAAACGAGTGTTTTAAGTATTGCGCACTTAAAAAAGCCTGCAAAAGCAGATTAATCAAAAGTAGGTATTGGCCTGTCTTACTGTATCTTGATGGCTACCGCCTTGAGCTGCTGCCAACCGGCTTTGTCGGTGAGACGCACCATGAAGTGATAGTCACCAGGATCAATATCGTCAGGGATGGGGATGTCTATTCTGGCATCATAGCGGCACTGGGCAGCAGGGATGGTAAAGTCATGATTGTAAATCCAGGGATTCACAGGCGTTTTCTTGTCGGCCAAGGCACATTCTACAGACGAGGTGCTGTGGGTGTGGTGGTCAAAGTTGTTATGAATCTCGATGTTGAAGTTGCCCAGCTCTGTATCATCGGTAAACACATAATGGAACGGCATCGTCTCGCCACGCTGATACACCTGGCAATCGATGGGATTGGCCGTGATGTCCTGATCGGTGATAACGGGCTGCTGCATATCCTTCGCATCGTCATCGGAACTGCTGCACGCACTAAGTGCGCACAGCAGTGAAATCATTAGAATACTTTTCTTCATATATATCATTTGTTATTCATCTTCGTCTTCTTCCTCCGTGATACTCTTCTTTACGGTGGTTGAAAGTCCCTGAGCATCGGTGACGGTCATCTTCAGCACGTCGCCCTCAACAACATTCTTGCCTGCAATATCAGTATGCACATGGAAACCATCGATATTCAGCACACCGATATATTTACTATCGGTCACAGGACGGGTCACCTTTACCGCGCCGTCCTTACTCTCGATGACCAAGAGAATTGAAGCGGTACGACCCTTGGCCACCACATCGGCCAGAGTGCAGAGTTCATCACCCTCGATATTGGCTTCGTTAATAGTAATCTCGGGTGCAGGCAACTTATCATCGTCGTCGCTGCTACAAGATGAGAAACTCAGGGTGAACACACACATGAGAGCCATCATAAGGCTCATATAGATATACTTTTTCATTTTGATTTTGCTTTTTAAAATATGTTATACATTAGAACTCCAGCCCCACCATCATCGAGAAGTTGCGACCTGGTTCGGGCACATCAATCAGGCGGTAATAGCTAGTGTGGTCGTAGTAGCGCTTATCCAGAAGGTTGTCTGCATGAAGCGCCACTTTTAAAGTATGGTGTCCCAGCAGAACATTCTTTCCTGCCGAGAGATTCAGCGTCCAATACCCATCGGTGGGTTTTTCCGGGGGTACAATCTCATGTTGCGCGCCAACGAGATGGGCGTTCAGGCCAAGGAATCCCTGACCGTGCCAGTCAAACGAGTATTTGATGCCGCCATCTACCGACCAAGGCGTAGAGAACGGCAACGTGTAGCCCTTCTTCTGGCCCGACTGCTGTTCGGCTTTCAGGTATTCGCCCTTCAACTCCGCATCCCAATGGTCAGTCATCCTCCAGTTAACCTGCGCCTCTACACCATAACGCAGCACACGGGCCTGCGTGTAGTGATACAACTGCAAGCCCTCAACATACTGCGACGTGGGGTTCAGGTAGATGTAGTTGGGGAAGAAGTTCACGTAGGGGTCCACCTGAACACACAACACCTCGTTGTCCCAATGGATGCCCGCATCTACCTGATACGACTCCTCTGGGTCAAGGTTGGCGTTGCCACGCTCGTAACGGAAAATGTGGTAGTTGATACCATCGGCACCCAGTTCCTTGGGGATAGGCACACGGAAACTCTTGCCGATATTGGCCTTCAGCACCCATTGGCCCACGCTATAGTTAACTCCCGCCGACCAAGTGATGCTGTTGAAATGACGTTTGATATCGGCAGAGCGCTGCATATACTCAGACGAACCTGTGCCAGTAGGCGTCAGGAACCAGTCGTTATAGCTGCTGATGTGCGTACGGGCGCGGTCAAAGCGGATGCCCGCATTCAGTTTCAACTGCTCGCTCAGCGTCCAGCGGTCAAAAGCGTAGGCACCAAGACTCAGCGTCGTGAAATCAGGGATGATAAAACCCCAGCCACTTCGACGGTTATACTGATACTCGCTGTTCAGACCTGCACTCAGTTCGTGGTTCTCGCCCAGCGCCATCTTTACGCCTAAGTTGGCCGTATAGGTACTCTTATTGAAGCGGCGCTCCAACGAGCCATCAGGTATGGGCATATAACCGTGGCTCACCGGCTCTGAGCGTTCCTCGCGCAGGTTGTTCTGATAGGCAAGGTTGGCCTCCAGTGTCCAGCGGTCGGTTTGCCACGTGGTATGACTCAGCACCTTCAGATGGTTCACCCATTGATAAGGCAGGTCTATATCACGGCGTGAGTGGTCATAATCAATATCACTCAGGCGCACCTCCAGTCCGTGGGCGTTAGCAAAGAAGCCACTCTTGGAATACGAGTCCGAGATGCGCACGTCGGTATGGAAGTTATAGCCCGCATAGCCCAGCATCACGCTCCCATCGCGCTCCAGTCCAGCGGTGTTACGCAGTCGCTGGTCCTTCAGCTTAATATAATAGGAGTAATACTGAATACTATCGGTAGGCACCTTATAGTCGGCATAGTCGATAAACGTCAGGTTGGCACGATAGAACCAGTTGCCTAAGCGACCGCCCAACTTGGCCGACAGTCCCAGCTGCTCGTTATTAGAGCGGCCAAACAACTGCACGGCACCCTCCAACCGCTCCGTGGGGATGTGGTTGGAAAACAGGTTGAGCACACCGCCAATGGCATCGCTGCCATAGAGCAATGCGGCAGGTCCCTTAATCACTTCGGCGCGGTCCACAGCAAACTGGTCTATCTCCAGTCCGTGGTCATCGCCCCATTGCTGACCTTCATGCTTGATACCGTCTTCGGTCACAGCCAGACGGTTGAAGCCCAAGCCACGTATAGTGGGTTTCGACTGTCCAGAGCCGATAGCCATTGCCTTAACGCCAGGCACGCCCTCCAACGTCTGCATGAGGCTGCCCGAGAAATGCTGTTGCAAGTAGTCGTGACTAATCTGCACCGCCGACTGCGACGAGCGCATCTGGAACTCGCGCTGCCGCTGTCCGCTCACCGTCACGCCCTGCAGCGCAATGGTGGTGTCAGCCGGTTCAAATAACGACAATACAACAGCCAATAAAGATATAATCATATTGGATGTTTGTTTGATGAAAAAATGAGATTGTACCCTATTTCCTCAAACAAACTGGAGATCCGCGCAGGCAGACAACGCCGCACGCCTCACGGACAATGCGACCATGATTAGTGGCGTACAACCGCACGCCCTTTTTCAGCACTAATGACACAACCACCGCTACCGCAGCAAGCATAGGCAGCGTGAGGAACTGGCATAGCACACAGTCGTCCATATGTACCGTAGTCTGTGTCAGGTGACCACCGCAATGGTTGTGCAGACAGTCCACGCATGTCACCTCGGCACTCTCTGCCGACTCGTGCACGTGAATCGACGACAACAGTAGTATTGGCAGGAACACCGCCAACATCACAAATGCCGCTATCTGTCTCTTCATTGCTTTCACGCCTGCAAAATTACAAAGATTTCCGCAAACGCACCTATGTCGTTGCGGAAATCTCGTTCAATTTAACATTCTGTAAGAGAGATCTTTCAACTTTCCTACTCCGGCACATAGATAATCTCACCGTTGTCCAGTTCGTAGGCCACGCCCACGCGCTTGCCCTTGGTGCCGTTGGCATTCGACTGGTCGTCGCTGGGCGTATAGCGGTTAATTTTCTGACCCTCTTTGGTGATAATCTCCATGTTGTCCTTGCCTGGGTTCTTCACCATCGTGAAGTCCTCCTGCGAGAACATCTCAGTCATGTTGTAACGGCTGACGAGGGCCACCATCAGGGCCAAGGCAAACACCATGGCCACATCAAACAGGTTGCTGACCACCGACATGGGGTCGTCGTCCTCGGCCTGCGAGAGCATCGATTTATTTCTTCTTTTCAGCATATAATTCTTATTCTTTAGATTATCCTTATATAGCAGGTCTAATCATATCTTTCATCTTTCATTTATCATCTACCTGCAGGTCTAATCATATCTATCATCTCTCATCTTTCATCTACCAACAGGTCCGCCAGGAACTGCAAATTAACGCTATCGTGGCGATACCAGCGCGTCTTGACCTGACCCGTGATGAAGCCGATGGCGGCAGAGAAGAGTCCCACGACGGTGGTAGCGAACGCCACCTGCATGTTGTAGGCCATCGAGGCAACATCGCCCGTAGAGAGTCCCACGAGGGCAGGACCCATAGGGATAAGTGTGCCCATGAGGCCGAGCATGGGGCCCATTTTTGCTAATGTCTTACTCGTGCTGAGGTCGGCAGCAGCGGCGAGGTCGAAATCAGAGAGCAACTTCTGCAGATGGGCCTCGCTGTCGCGATGCTGCATCATCTGGCGGATATAGCGCACCACCAGCGACTTATCACTCTTGGGCAGACGGTCGGCCAGGGAGGCAAGGTTCTCGCTATTGAGCGCGTCGAACTGGCCCTTGAGCAGGGCCTCGGTCTTACGTACGGCCACATACTGGCCAAAGAAGGTGCCGATGAGCAGCAGGGCACGACAGAAAAGCAGGATGAGCAATACGATGACAGGCACCAGCAGGCCTGTGGAAATCCAATAAAGAATGTCGGTAATGTAATTCATATCGTTTTGTTTGTATTTGTTTATCTTCCGTTGACAGTGGCAATGATGCCGAGGATGGCGATGAGCGCATTAGAGAGGAAAAAGACCTCGAGGCGCAACTCTTTCTCTGGGACGAGCCATCGGACGCCCCAGGAGAGCACGGGAACGAGGATGAGTACGCAAGCGGCCAACAGGTAGGCTATCACCTGAAAATCGTCACCCGTGAAGAGGAACATGCATTGTGTCTCGATGTAGAACAGCACGGGAAAGATGAGCAGACCAGGAAACCAGCGCAGCAGGCGATAGAGCCACACGGTGAGGCGGCGCACCTTGCCCGTATAGGCGAGGTGGACTGCCAGGATGCAGTAGGTCATCTGGATGATGACCTCGAAGCTGAGCACCACGGCCGTATCGAGCATCAGCTTGGGATTGTTGAGCCAGTCGTGCAACTGACTCTTACTCTGTTCGATGGCCCACGGCCACGCCACGACCACGAACAGCGCACACGCCACGCCACTGGCCAAGACATACCACGGCTTGCGATAGGTCTGCTTCAGCACGAAGTTGAAGCACACCAGGAATATCATGATGAGAAGTACTGCCTCCATGCCTATTCACTCATGTTTTGACGACGGCGACGCACCAGCAGCGCTATCAGGATGATAAAGACGATGGCGATGGCAACCACAGCCACGCTGTTTACAATCGTGGTGGTGGTGTTGGCAGAAGACATTTCCTCCTTCTTCAGCACCTGACTGCTCTGGTTGCTCACCTGCTCGTGGCGCACCTCATTAATCTGTTGCTGATAGGCCTTGGCCTCGGCGGCATCCACACGCTTGGCGATGAAGTCCTGCAACTTCTGGTTGTCGCTCACCATCTGCGAACCGCTGGCACCATATTTCTTCACCAACTCGGTATGCAACTGGGCGATGTCCTTGAGTTGGGCGTCGCTGGCCTTCCAGTAGCCCTTGCGGGCCGACTCCATCATCACGGCGGTCATCTCCTGCAAGGCGGCAGGGTTCTTCTGTTCGAAGAAGGCACGCGTGCCCAGGTTGTACTGGTCTTTGACGTAGGTATCATAGATGCCGTCCCACATCTCGTTGTCAATGGCCTCGGGCTTCATTACGTTCCATCCGTAGGTGTTCTGTACCAACTCGGCAAAGGTGTTGGCATCGCTGGCCCCTCCCTGCATCTTCTCCTTGATATAGGTGGGGTTGAAGAGCGTGGTGCGACTCTCGACACCGATGGCCTCCTTCACCTCCTGCATCTTGGCATGATTGCGGTTGCGATAGTCGGAGAGGTAGGCATCGGGCTCTTTACCCGTCACATTGCGTACGGCCATGTTCATGCCACCCATAAACTCGTACACGTGGTCGAGCGACAGAGCGCCCCAGGTGTTCGACTGGCGTGGCTGGATGACGGCATCGGTATTGGCGAGGGCAGCCTCGAAGGCATACTGGCGCATGTCCTCCCACTGGTCCTCCTTACCATAGTAGGCACCCATGTTGTTCAGATAGACCTCGGCCAGTTCCGACTCGTTTTCCCAACGGTCGCTGGCCATCGTCATGCCCTGGATACCTGTGCCGTAGTTGCCGTTGACGCCACCAAACACACGGTGGGTACTCACCTCGCGGGCCTCCTTGGGCGACAGCCCTTTTTCCACCAGCACACGCTCGGCCTCCTTCACGCCTTGCGCCACCATATTCGGATGTTCCTTGTCCTCAGCCTGTGCAGCCATCTCGACGGCACGGGTGATGAGGAAGAGACGCGAGGCGGCCAGGTCGCGCAACTGTCCTGAGGTCTGCACCACCACATCGATGCGTGGGCGACCCAGTTCCTTCGAGGGAATGAGGCGGATATCCGTGACGCGACCAAAGGCATCGCGGATGGGTTCTACGCCAAGGAGATAGAGACACTGGGCAATGGTGGCACCACCCGTCTCGATAAACTCGCTGGACCACAGCGTGTAACTCACCTTGCGGGGAATACTGTCGTGATGGCGCTCGCGATACAGGCGAATGGTATTCTCGGCCAGTTCCTTACCCTTCTCCCAAGCCTGCTCCGTAGGACAGGTCTCGGCATTGATGCCATAGAGGTTGCGACCCGTAGGCACGGTGTTGGGGTTACTGATCACATCGCCGCCAGGTGAAGGGGCCGTATAGCCGCCACGCAGGGCGTTGAGCATACTCGCCATCTCGATATTGGGCGAGGTGAGCAGTGCCGTACGATAGTTATTCACATTGCGGATGGTGCGCTCCACCTCGAGTACAGCGCGAGAAAAGTCCTTATCCTGCTTGGAAAGCATGCCAGCCTCAGCCACCTTGTCGACGATGGCCTGCATGGCGGGCGACATGTTTTGCATCTTACTATCGGTATGCTTATCCGTCAAGCCTTTCTTGCCCATCATAGCCTCCTTCATCTTCTTGAGCTGTTCAGGGGTGGCGCCCATCATCTTGGCCATAGCCAAGGCTTTCTTGGGACTCATGGACGACCCAGACTTGGGCATGGGATGAGTGGGATGAGTGGGCTTTTTGGGTCCTTTGAGAGAGCCGGCACCAACTACTTTTTTCTTGGCACCTGGCACATCATTCGCCATCGACATCATCATCGACATCATCTGCTGGGGAGCCGCGAGGATGGAGTCGATATGGTGGGCGCGATGCAGGTCGGCGGTGGTGATATGCGCTATCTGACATACCTCGGCCTCCGTCACCTCACCCTGACGACTGAGCAGTTTGGCAACCAATGCTTTGGCAGGAGTCAGGTAGCGGGCAGTGAAGAGCGAGGGATGCTTTTCGGTATCGGCTGCGGCACGCTGCTGCATCTTGTCGAGTGCCAGCAAACTATAGGCAATGGGCTCTGTGGCCATGGCGAAAACGGACGACTGGATGCGGTCTGATTCATAGGGCACGCCCAGGGTATAGAACTTACTCGTAATCTTCTCGTTCATCAACTCTTCGGCAAAGGCCTCGATGCGGGCCACCTCAGCCTCGGTATAGGGTTTGGTCTTGATACTGTCGAGGTGCAACTCGCGATGGATGCCCATCTGGATGGTGAGGGCCTTCACGGCCAGCGAAGCCTTGTCGCTGGGAGCCTTGTCATAGGCCTCAAGGGCCGCACTCAACTGGCCATACAGGCCGCGCAGGTTACTCTCCATGAAGGGCGGCGTGAGATAAGACACCAGCGAGGCATAGGTGCGACGCTTGGCTATCATGGCCTCGCCCACATTACTGATGGTATAGAGATAGAAATGCGGCAGGGTGCCCACAAGACGGTCGCTCCAGCAGTTCTGCGACAGCGCCACCTGTTTGCCAGGCGTATATTCCAACGAGCCATGCGTACCAAAATGGATGAGGGCATCGGCCTTGAAACCCTCCTGCAGCCACAGGTACTGGGCGATATAGGGATAGGGCGGTGCCGTCTCTGTGCCGTGCACCATCTTAAACGAGTCGCTACCCGTGCCGGCAGGCATCTGCGGCATCAGTACGATATTTCCCAGACGGACAACGGGCAGTCCCAGCGTCTCGGCATCCTTGGCCAGGTAATGACCAGGATACTGACCGTTGACACGCAGCATCTCGTCGTGCATCTCCTTGGTGAAGAGCGCCTTCGTCCACGTGTTAAAGTCGTGCTTGGTGACCAGTTGAGGATTGCCCTCATTGAGGAACTTGGCCTGCGCACCCTCGGCATAGGTGCCAAACACGCTGCCTGAGCGCTGAATGAGGGCGTCGAGAGCCTCGGCCGATGCGGGCAGTCCCTGCACATCGTAACCCTCCTCGCGCATCCTAACCAAGAGGTTATAGAGCGAGGGCACCACCTCGAGTCCTGAAGCCGTGAGGGCGTTAGAGCCAGGGCCCTTGAAATAGACGATAGCCACCTTCTTGTCCTTGTTGCTGATGGTCTTCAGCGCCAGGTGCTTGTTCACGGCCTTCACAAACGTCGAGAGTCGCTCAGGGATGGTGTAAGCCTCGGGCAGTCCGTCCTTACCCTCGCGGATGGCGAAGAGTACGAAGGGGCGAATCATACCGTCAATCTCAGGGGTGATGATGCTCTGCGACAGGAAGCCGCCCTGCATGCCTTGCTTGTCGGCCTCCCACTCCTCCGTCATGCGGTTCACGTTGACGGTAGAGAACAGGGGGATATTTTGTGTTTTCAAGTAATCTACGACTGCATCACCCAGTCGGCCATGCGCCATGTTGATGATGGCTGATGGCTGGATACTGTCGATGGCGTGGGTCTTGATGAGTGTATTCAGGTCGCGAGTGGCCCACACCACATCGCCTGATGCCTCAAGGGCCGCGATGAGGTCGGTAGCATCGCCCATCATTCCGCTGATAAGGATACGTGGGGCATTACCCTGATGGGCTGCACCCAGGTGATAGAAGAGCTCAGCCTCCTGTTCCTCCACAGGCTCCACCTCGTCGAGAAAGAAGAGTTTGCCGTCCACCTCGTTGCGCAGGTAGTTCAGGAAACTGCGGTAGTTCTTCGCTCCGCCAGCCGAGAGATATTGCTTCAGCGAGTCCACATCCCAGTCGTCCATGCTCACGATGTTGTTCGCAGGATTGGTCACTGCGGTGGTCAGAATGGGCAGACCCTTATCGGCCAGCATCTGAATCTGCTGGCGCTGCTCTTCCGTGATGCGCAGTCCCATACCATTGATGACGACAGCATCATAGTCGCTCCACGAGTCAATATCGTCGAGGGGTGCCACATGCAGGCGGATAAAACTGTTGTCGTTGGCCTTCGAAATCTCGCCCAGCGTAATCACCTGGTAGTTGACAAAGGCCACATCCGTCCTACTGCACATGGTGCGCCAGCAGGCCGTCAGGATAAATACCAGGAAAGCGGCGAGGAGGCCTAAAAAGATATGTTTCTTCTTGAATTTGATTCTGTTCATAGCATTTTGTTGATATCAATAGAAAGACCTACCGTCAGCGTTGTGCCCAACGTGACAGGCGAGTTGGCGGCATAGGTCTTGGGCTGATAGTTAAACAGGTTGTCGACGGCGCAGTTGAGCGTAATGCCCTTCATGAAGCGCTGCGAGAGCGAGAGCTTCCAGATGGCGTAGCCGTCGTAATAGGTCTTGGTCATCTCGTCGAGCGTGCTCGAGGTATATTCCGTCACGTTGACAGCCGAGAGGAATCGGCCTGAGAGCGACACATAGAATCCGTAGTTCTTTGTAAACTGATGGTCGTAGTCGGCACGCCACGTGAGTGAATGCGGACGGGCAGCAGTGAGGTCGGGCTGCCCCTTCTTCACGATATTCCTGGTGAAGGCATACGACACCTTGGCGCCGAAGCCGTTGTGATGATGCAGCTGTGCGTTGACATCGGCCCCTGCTATCTGTTGGTTGGCAATGTTTGTGTACATCTGTCCACTCTTCCCATCGCGCACCACCGTAGCCGTAGTGATATAGTTGCTGAAGAAGTTGTAATAGCCCGTGGCCGTCAAACAGTATTTCAGGTCGTTGGTAATCGAACCGTAGTTAGTCCACGAGAGCGACAGGTTATGGTTGGTCTCGCACTTCAGGTCAGGATTACCGTAGATCATGAAGATGCCGCCCATGAAGAAGTCCATATAGAGTTCCTTGAGCGAGGGGGCACGGAAGCCAGAGGCGTAGGAGGCGCGCAGACTGTTGCGTCCGCTCTTCCACATACCTGCCAGTTTCCACGTGGGCATACCCTTTGCGGCAGCCGAGAAATAGTCGTAACGCAGTCCGCCGATAACCTCCCATTGCTCCGTGGGGGCATAGTCCCATTGTACGAAGGCGTCGTAGCTGTTTTGCGACTGGTGATTATTGTCGGCGGCAAACTGATAGGTCATGAGGTAGTCGTTCATGAAGTCGGCACCCATAGTTAATTGAGAATTGATAATTGACAATTGACAATTATAGACGGCACGTGCTACGTTCTGACGATTGGAGTAGTCGCGCAGGTCTTTATGCGTCAGCAGGTTCTGGTCCGACTTGTCATACTGGTCGAAGCTGTAGCCCACCTCAAGGTGCTGCTGCGGCGTGATGCTCCAGTTCATCTTCAGACCGTCGCTGAGGTCGCGATAGCGCTCATGACTCACCTCACCCGATTCTCTCTCGCGGAAAAAATAACCCAGTCGGCCCGTGAGCGATAGGTCGTGGCACAGTTGCCATACAAGACGTTCCTTCACGTTGTACGAGCGTCCGCCATAGGTGGGCAGCGATGAGTCCTCGCCCAGGTCGAGCGCCTTTGCATTGGTCATCTGAAAGGTGGTGAGCGAGTTCAGTTTACTGATATTGAAATCGGCACTACCACCGTGGCGCCACTCCTTGGTGGCACCCTCGTAGCGACTGTTCACATTGGCGCTCCACGTATCAGAAGGGCCTTTGGTGATGATATTGATGACGCCACCCATAGCCGACGAGCCATAGAGCGTAGAGGCAGCACCTTTCACAATCTCGATACGCTCAATGCTGTTGAGGTTGAGACGCGAGAAATCGATGTTATCCATCGACTCGCCCGCCATACGTTCGCCATCCACCAGAAACAGGATGTTATTGCCGTCGTAGCCACCCATGTTCAGCACTTGCTGACCCATAGAATAGGTAAACTCCAGACCAGGCAACTCCTGCTGCAGCATGTCCTTGATATTGGTGGCATCGGCCTTACGGATATCCTCGGCCGTGATGACACGTGTCACCACAGGGATATCCTTCAGCGTCTTGGGGGTGCGGGTGGCGGTAACCACAACGGTCTGCAACTTCAACGGGTCGTCGTTCCACAGCACGCTGTCGGCAGGATCTGTTGCGGCCTGCATCGTACTGCATAGGCACATGGCCATCATCATCAATTCACTTTTGAAACTTTCGACTTTCACTTTTCAAATTTCACTTAAAGATAGGGTATTTATAGTTCACCGTCATCCAGCCTTTCACCTGATAACTGTCTGTACTCATAAAGTTGGCCAACTGGATAGCGGCGTAGGTGCCATCGGCAAGGCGCAGCAACATCACGTTGTCGTGCATGGTGTAGTTGGGCGGCATGTTACTCGTATCCACCTCCACCCATTGTCCTATCACCTTGTTCTTATGGTCAGGGGCATACACCAGATAGCCCTCCATCATGTGCGACATATCCACGGTGATGCATTCCTCACTCTCCTCGTCGGCCGTCCATTCGCCCTCGCCGGGCAGTCCGGCCTGCTCCAGCGCCTCAATCGAGTGATAGGGCGTCATCATCACGCTGGCACCGTTGGTCTTCACGTCGTAGCGGTGGTGGGCGATGTCCCACTCCTGGGGCACACCCGTCTCCTTTAGGTCGTCCAGACTGATGGTCGAGATAGTGATGGTGGGCACAGGCGTGTGGAGGTTGACGTACACCCACTGGGCATAGTCGGTGGCGTCCACATAGTACTGTCCCTCCTGCTTTTCCACCACGGGGTCGTCATACACGTCCTCCAACATATCGCAAGCTGAGAATAATCCTATCATCAGGACTATTCCCAGCAAGCGTAACGATGTTTTGATACTCATTATTTATCCTTGTTCTGAGCAGCTTCAAATACTTCCTCGAAATCGTCAGGGTTAAACAGTACGACAGTGCCACCCATCACGGCAGGTACGTTGAATGTGGCCACCAGCTTGTCGCCACTAACTGTACCCTCGAAGGTAGCGGCATACTCTGTGCTTCCGCCCTTCATGCTAGGCATCAGAGTCTTACCCTCGCCAGCCAGGGTGAATGAGCCGTCGTTCTGCTTGGTCACCTTGATAGCCTCGAAAGTAAACTCGCCCCAGGTCTTTGAGGTATAGCTCAGCGTGGCGACATCGGCAGTCTGGGTAGCCTTCACGAAAACAGTGTCGTTCTCTGTGGGCTGATAGTTCTGGAAGTACTTGCAGTTGGCATAGGTACCACCTACATAGGTTCCTTCTACACTCTCTGCAGCGGTCTTCTCAGGTGTTGTGTTGTCGTCATCGTCAGAGCACGAGGTGAACACGGGGAGCAGCGCCAGAGCTGCTACCATAGAAATCAGAATCTTTTTCATTTTTATTATTATTTAATTGGTTTGTTATTCCAAAAACATCTGCTTCCGTTTTGCGAGTGCAAAGGTACTATGAATAAAAAAGGTGCGCAATACCTAAAACTAAGGGTTTTAAGCATCGCGCACCAGCACGTACCTACTAAATAGTATTAATCAAAAGTAGGTATTGATGAGTATTTCGTGCTCATTTCTTCCCAATCCTCGATGCAAGACTAATAGCGAGGGAGCCAGCGGCGAGGACGAGGATGAGGACGAGGAAGAGGGCCCAGGGCGATGAGAGGGTTTTGAGCCCCTCGGCATAGTCAGCACCAATCTCTTCGGCTGCACCCTGATAGTACCACTCAGAGGCAGTCCAAAGCTTCATGAGCCACACGAGGATGCCCAGCGGCAACACGGGATAGGCCAGCAGGATGCTACGCTTGTAGGTAGCACCGATTGACTGACGTACGACATCAGAGATGAGTCCCACAACCACCATCAACAAGGTCTGCGTGAAGTCAATCTCACCCATCACCAGCAGGATGACGGCGAGGACAAGCGCAAACAGAGTGCCCAACCCAAAACGTTGCCAGCGGCGGGCAGCCCAGAGATATGAGGGCGCACCCAGTACGGCGGCAAGAACAGGGAAAACGACAATCCAGCACCAGGGACTCAGGAAGCCCAGGAAGGCACAGGCGAAAGAGGTGACGGCATAGAGAAGGGCACATCCCATAATGCCCAACATGTTGTTGTTTGATTTTTCCATTTTAGAAACTGTATTTAAGTTTGACAAATAATTCTGAGTTCTTTTTGTAAACAGTAAACATACCGCTGTCGGCATGGAAAAGGTCGTAGCCCACGATGGCATGCAACTGGTCGTTAAGGGCGTAGTCGGCACTCAAGCGGTTAAAGATGCCACCGTTGGTCACGTCGATATAGGCAAAGGTCTGCAGCGCTAGCGTATTGTGCAGCAGGTCCTTCTGGATGCGGAGGGTCGAGAGACCCGTATTTCTGTGCTTTCCCAGCACCACATACTTATGCGAATACTGCGCCGAGAGCGTCCAGTCGTTGCCAGCATACCAGTCGAGCCCCACGAGGGCGTTCGTCGAAGCCGCACGCGCTCCCCCACTCTGCAGTTCGTCCAGATACTCAGACACCTCACCCCTTACAACGAATTTTCCTACAGGTACGGACACATCGCCACCCAACATCGTCATGCGCTGATACTCACCCACGCCGTTGCACAGCACGGGCTGCTTGTTCCATGTATGCAGGGCCGAAAATGAAAAGTCGATGCCACTGAGGAAGAACGACAATCGGCCACCGTACTCCATATTATAGGCCTTTCGCTTAGGTTCGCTGCCAATAGGAATCGGTCCCACAGACCACGGGTTCACGGCATCCGTAGGCAGGTCGAAGAACGAGCTCACAGGTATCGCCACCGCCTCGGCACTCCACTTTTCTCGCGAATAGCGCAGACGCAAGCCACCAACGGGGATGCGGATATCGTCGTAGTCCTGCGCCAAGAATTCCGTATAGTCCATCGGCGAGATGATGTCCGTCAGTCGCAGTGCATCCGCCACGCCCCAGGTGATGATCTGCCGTCCTGCCCGCACGTCCCAATGGTCATCCGAGTAGTAGGCATACGCCTCGCGAAGTTGGAAGCCCGAGCGGTCCTTCAGGATAGCATTATGAATCAGGTTGGCCGACACGAACGCGCCCGCATTCCCTTTCTCCAGCGTCACCTCGCCACGCACACGACTGCGCGACGACATCCAGTCGTTGGGACTTTCCGTACGTACCGCATGATACGTATCCACAAAGCCCTTCACGCTGACGCGGAGGGAATCCTCATCCTGCGCTGAGGCAGGACGAGGAAATATGCACAATAATAGTGCGAAGAGAGAGAGATGTCTCATAAGCCTTTCTCCAGTTTAGCCACCGTAAACAGCGCCTTGTCCACCTTCACGTCATACTGTGTGTTCTTCACCACGATGGTGGTACTGTGCTCCGTCTGCACGTTCTTCATCTCCATCTTCAGGATAGTCCAGAAACCCTGAATCTTCTTCACCTCCTGGATGGTGAGCACACGGTGAAGTTTGTTCAGTTTGTCGTAGTACTCCACATGGTCTGCTATCAGACAGTCCTGACGAATCCACGACACCTTGCGACTGTATATCTCGTGCTTGTCCACAGGCACCGACTCCACCACCCAGCACTTATGACCGTTTCTTGACTCCTCACGCAGCAACATGTGCGTGTCCTCGTCCACGTGGCGCTGACCCATGTCATCGTACGTAAAGTCCGTACCCATGAAATAGTCCGTCTTCGACGACGAGCCGCTGATTCTGCGCGTCTTCTTCATGGCCGGCAGATAGAGCCACTTTGCGTCCTCCTTACCAATCTCGTCGTAGTCCCATGTCAAGAATCCCGTACCCTTCACGTCGCCTGGATAGGTGAAGAACATCATCTTCTTCGTGTCCTTCCCTTCGTCCATCGCCCACGACGTCACCTTGCGCTGGCGCGTGCTGCCGTTCTTCTTTTTGAGCGTCAACTCCATCTCACCATAGCGTGTGTCGCCGTCAGGGCGGTCCTTTACTTTCTGAATCACCTGGCGGCCCGTCAACTGCTGACCACTCATTTCACTTGCTGCCAACAGAAAGGCAGCCATTATAAATAATACCTTTTTCATATCGTTTTACTTTTTACCAAATACCTTACACTTATTAACAAGAATCGGCGTCACCAAAAGGTCAGCAGCCAATGCCGAGAGGATGCCAATGATAGCCATCAGGCCGAAGTTGATGCACATGGTGCAAGCCGAGGTGCAGAAGCCGGCAAAGACGGCAGAGGTGATGATAGACGTGATGACGATGGCGACACCCACCACGCGGAACGTGCGACGGATGGCCTCACGATAGTGGTGCGTACGGTCGAACTCGAGCTTGGAGTGATTAATGAAATGGATGGTGTCGTCCACAGCCATACCCAGCATCATGGGCAGCAGTGTGGCCGTCATCATGTCGAGCGGCACGCCCATCCATCCCATATAGCCGCCCACGAAGATGGCAGGCATCATGTTGGGAATGAGTCCGATGAGACCCACGCGGATGCTCTGGAAGGCAATCATCAGGATGATGCCGATGATGAGGATAGAGATAACGAACGACAGCATCTGTCCACGCACCAGATACTGCATCATGGTGACGTACTGCGGAATGTTTCCTACCGTCGTGATCTTCGCCCCAGGGAACAACTTCTGGGCGTCCTGCTGGATGCGTGCCATCTCGCGCTCCACCTGTGCCGAGTTGAAGTCGGATATCTCCACCATCAGGCGCAAACGACGGTAGTCATAATCCACCCAGTACTCCGACTCCGTACCGCCCGCATTCTCGTAGAGCAGGATCTCCTGCGCCACTTCTTCCTCTGTATCAGGGATACAGAAACGGGCCGTGTCGCCATCGTTGAGCGTCTGGTTCAGGTCCTTCAGGATGTCGAGAATCGAGGTGGTTCGCTTGGTCAGGTCGTAAGTGTTCACCTGCTGCTGCAACTGGTCCAGGCGCTGCAGGTTCTCAGGCTCCTTGGCCTCGTCATCGTTGGGTAGTTCCACAATGAGGTCGTAGGAATAGAGCGAGCCCAACTCCGAACGGCCCACATCCATCACCTCTTTTACATAGGGCACGTCCTCGCCCATGGTGCGCTCAATGTCAAAGGCTGCCTCAATCTTCCACAGCCCCACACACAGCACCAGACAAACCACAAGGAACGACCAGCCAATCTTCTTCGGATTACGCAATACCATGTCACTCAGTTTGACCATCGCTGCTGTCCAGCGCGTATCGCTCTCGTCCGTAAATCCTTCTTTTGGTTGTTTGTTCTTTCCAAATGACAGCAACACAGGCGAGATAATCAGCGAGGTAAGGAGCACGAACAGCACACTCATCGAGCTGATGACGCCCACGCAATGCATAGGACGGATGGGGATGACGAGGAACGACAGGAGTGACACCAGCGTGGTGAAGCCACAGAAGAATACCGACCAGCCTATCTCTCTGAGCGTCTCGACCACGGCCTTGCGCCTCTCGCCATGAATGCGCATGCGTCCACGGAAATACGAGAAAATATGGATATTGTAGGCAATGGCCACGGCGAAGGCCAGGATGGTGGGAATCATCAGGACGGTGGAGTCGACGTACATCTGCGTCCAACCCGCGATGCCGTAGGTGATAAAGAGTCCGCCAACCACGGAGATAATCGGCGCCAGCACACCACGAAGCGAACGTGTCATGCAGAGCATCACCAGCATGCAGACGATGGTGGCAATCATCATCAGGCGACTCATCTCCTGTCCGATATACACAGTCTTGCAGTTGGTCACATAGGGCATGCCCGTGCCTTTGGGATGGAGCGAGGCATAGGCGGGTTTCTTGATGATATGCTCCACCTCCTGACCCGTGATGATATCGGGTGCCACGGTGCCCTGCTGCTTCCACACACTATCCTTGGGGAAGGTGCGCAACTTCACCATGATCCACGACAGACGGCCGTCCTGCGAGATGAGTTTGCGCGCTACGTGGGGCTTACTATAGGCACGTGCCTTGATGCTGTCCATCGCTGCCGAGCCGTCCTCAGGAATCTCATCGGGCACAATCTGCTCGATGGTCATCCCCTCGTCGCTGCCCACCATAAACTCGATGTCCGTGAGTGACGTCACCTTGTCGGCATACGACAGACTGTCCAGCAATTCGTTAGAGAGCGCCCTGAGCGTCGCCAGGTTCTCCTGTGTAAAGTGGTTGTCGCATTGCGTCAGCACACCCACGTAGTAGTCGTTACCAAAGTGCGACTTAAACTCGTCGGTCATCACCAGCATGGGGTCGTCCTCAATGAAGTAGTCGTCGAACGACGTCTCCTTCACCATCCGCTTCATGCCAATCATCGACACGATCATCACCAGCACAAAGGTCGCCAGCACCAGCCAGCGCCTGCGCAGCAGTTGTCCAGCAAACCGCGCGAACAACTCATTAATCTGTTCAATCTTCATACCTTTCAATTATTTAATAACGAACAATGTTTCAAAATGTTCACAAAAAAAAGAGGACCCGCATTTCTGCGAGTCCTCTCTATCTCTAGATGCCGAGGCATTCCTATGTATTCTTATTCGTTTCATCTGTTGCAAATTTTCGACTGCAAAATTACAACATTCTACTGAAACGTGCAATACCTAAAACTGACTATTTCGTGTTCATCAGCGTGCGCCACCCTCCAAACTCAAACTTGATGTAGTCCTCGATGGCACGCCGTATCTCGTCGGCAGGCAGGTTGTGTTTGATAACCTCGGAGATGAAACTGAACATCCACACCATATGCACATGATAGGTGAAGGGCGTCTGGATAACACCGTACTCAGGGTATTTGCGCTTAAACTCGTCCATAAACGCCAGGACCATCTTGGTACACTCGTCCGTGTAGGTGTCGATATAGTTCTCGAGCGAGGAGCCCTGCGACTGATAGAGCAGCAGCTTCAACTCGTCGCGATGGTTATTAATGAGCAGCATATACTCCTTTACATGGTCACCCACCATCCCATTGCTCTGACCAGTGGCATAGCAGAGGAAGTCGTCCTGATCCTTCACGTTGTGGTGCTCGCGCATCATACGCTCCAACTCGGCCGTAAGCGGCGACACAATATGGCGGAACAGCTCGTCCTTACTCTTGAAGTAGTTGTAGATATTACTCACACCAATACCCACCCCAGCCGCAATGTCGCGCATCGAGGTCTTGGCGTAGCCCTGACGCAAAAAAATCCTACGGGCCACCTCCACAATCTGTTCACGTGTATAGTCCTTCTTTACCTGCATGGATTGTCAGTTAAGCATATGAGTGCATGCCGCCCAGGAAGAAGTTCACACCAAAATAGGTGATGAGGATAGTGAGAAACGCCAGCGTCATATACACATGACGGTTCATGCGGATGCTGCGATGAGCAGGAACAGCATAGACCATCAGGGTGATGAGTGCCCACGTCTCCTTTGGGTCCCACGACCAGTACGTGCCCCACGACACATTAGCCCATATAGCACCAATGAAGATGCCATAGCACAGGAAGGCAATGGCAGGAAACAGCAGAAGCTGCGACAGGTGAAGCGTTGTTTGGCGGAACTTAGACTTGATGATGCCCACCAGACTGCTCAGGAAGATAAAGAACAGCAGGGTGTAGGCCATCATGATAGTGGCAATATGGATGGGCAGCAAGCGCGAGTTGAGCACAGGCAGAGGGTGGTTCTCAGGCGAGTATTTACCCAGGAAGTGGTTCATCAGGAAGATGAAACACACAAGGATAGCCACGGCGAAGACCGTTAGCGCAGTACGATGATTGCGCAACTGCGACAGCTCATAACGAAAACCGCCCTTAGGGTCGGCGAGCATCCAGACAAGCGTCACGAAGAGCAGCGCATAGCCCACATAAGTGACTGGCGTGCCCCATGGGTCGCTATTCATGGAAAGGATGCTACCCTCAAGGTCAGGGTCGAAGTCCATCTGATACAGACGGATGCCGTTCTTACTGGCGATGTTGTTCATCGAGATGGTCACAGGCTCGCCGTCGATACGCACATGCGAGATATAGTCGGACGGCATGTCGCTGCCCTCGTAGAACTGCATCTCGAAGTCCTCCAGGCAGATGGTGAAGGGCAACTGGTGCAAGTACATGTCACGCGTAAGATACTCATTAGTAGGTATGCCCTTGCGCAAAGGCACCACACCACGAACAGCCGTGAGGTGGGTGAGCAGGGCGCCCAGCAGGATGACCACCAGCGACAGGTGGAGCAGTACCACCGACAGACGGCGCACCCGCTGCTTCAGGAACCAGAAAATGCCAGCAGCGGCAAGTAAGGCCCACAAGGCCGAGAACCACCAGGCACCATAGTAATGCTCCGACACATAGTCTGTGCCCTGATAGCGCTCAACAATCGTGGCGGCTGCCATCACAGCAACCACCACGATATAGAGTAAAACAATAGCTTTCTTCATGTATATATAACGCGTCGTAGGGGCTATATATTATATTGACTCGACGAATTTCACCAATGCGTCGCGATCATCCTTGTCCAACTTATAGAACTTCTCGGCAGCGCGATAGCCATCAGACTTCTTTGAGTAGCCGTGCCACATGATAGCCTCGACAACGGTACGTGCGCGACAGTCGTGCAGGCGGTCGTCAGCACCCGTCAACTGGCGTGACAGGCCGCGGCCCCACAGAGGTGTGGTGCGACACCAGCCCGTACGGATGTCGTTCTTCATCATCAAGCGATGCTGCACCATATCAGTATATGGCCAGATGGTCTGGTGGGGATACTTAGGCAGCATCTTGCTGGCATCCTTGCCCACACTCTTGGCATAAGCCTTGATGCTGGCATCCACCCACATATTGTCAGCACCTGTCTTCCATGAAGGACGGTGACACTGGGCACAGCCAATCTTCGTGAACAGCTCCTTACCACGCTGCACCTTCTTGTCGTTCAGGTGACGGGCAGCAGGCACAGCCAGTCCGCGATGCCATACCATGAACTGGTAATACTGCTTGTCGCTCATCTCGTCCTTGCCGTTATAGGGTGCGCCATTGAAGAGGTACTTCTCGAAGGTCTCTTTCTTGGCGATTGACGAGCAGCTCAGCAACTCGTTCACACGCTCAGCAATACCCTCGTCAGTACCGTCGGCATAGTAAGGATGCCACAGACTGAGGGGCGAGGCACCATGCTCCTTAATATACTTGATGACCTCTGGGTCCTGACTCTGAGCCAAAGCCCAGGCGGGAGTGGTATAAAGGAAGTGGCGGTCACTACGCGTCACGTTGGTGATGTTCCAGATGGCATTAGAGCCAGCACCATCCTGCAGCGAGCCACGTGTCATGGCATAGGTGAAGCGCTTCAGCGGACCGTGCTTACCATCGCGGAAGGTACCCAGGTCGTTGTAGTTGGCAGTATAGTAGGCCGACGACTTGAAGGTGCCTGCCTCCTTGTCCCACATGTTGGGGTTCAGTTCCACATACTTCGACTCACCCAGCCACTGAGCCTCGATATCCTCGTCGTCGATAGCATCGAGAAGGCCTGTGCCGTAGATGCCGATGGTTGACTCCAGGCGCACCTCATAGTTGGTGGGCTTGGGGTTGGTGTTGAAAGCCGACTGAGGGATGGTCACCTCAGGATAGATGAGTGAGTACTTCTCGCCATCAGCAAACTGCATGGGCAGTCCGCTCTCCATAGCCGTCACCTCTTTCCAGTCGATGGTAATCTGCTTCTCGTCGATAGGCGCCTTGAAGGGCTCCATGGCCTGCGTCTGAGGCATACCCGTCACCTCCGTGATATAGCCGTTGGTATCAGGGTGATAGATAACCAGAAGATAACCATTGCCAATCTGGTTGGCACGATACTCTGTCTGGCGCTTGCCATGACCATAGCTGGGATGGCAAGCAATACATGAGTTGCGCACCCAGGCAGGACCAAGTCCTTTACGGGGCTCCTGCTCCAGGGTATAGAGTTTCTCGAAGAAGCCCTCACCAGTGGTGAAGTCCTCCACCATTCCTGCAGCCTCAGCGGCAGGACTCACAGCCGAATAGCTGGCTTTCTTCGTAGTTCCCAGTTGTCCGCCAGGATACCATTCCTCGGCTGTAAAATTGCCAGTTTCCTTACCAAATACTTGTTCCTCGGGTACCAGACCACCCAGGTCGCTTAAGCTATCGCTATCATCGGAACATGCTGCCAGCATCACTGCTGACAGCATTCCGATAGACGTAGCTCTAAATAAATTAGATACGTTTATCATCATGATGATTATTATTAATTATTCATTCTTCTTCTGAAATTGAGTCCCAGTTATCAGGATCGTCAAAGTCCTTACCCCATACCACGCTGCAGTACTTCACGAAGGGTGCAGGCATACCGCTGATGGCCTCGATGGCCTTCACATAGCCATTCTCCACCTTTGTGTTCACGTCGTCCTTACCAACGCTGGCAAAGAAGGTGTGGAAAGAATACTGGTTGGCAGTCTTATCGGTAGAGCCCAGCCAGATGTTACGGATAGAGCGGATGTTATCGCGGAAGTCGCTGATAGAGTTGTAGCTATAGGGTGACTCCACATAAGAGATATCGCCTGAAGAGAAGGGGTTGGCAATCTTGGCAGAACCTACCTCCGAGCAGATGGCGAAGCAAGAACCCTCATCGTCAGAGAGCAGCTGTGCGATGGCATCCTTCAGTGTGGGGAAGGTGCTCTTGCTGTCAAGACCAGCCTTCTTCAGGTTGTCGCCATAACTCAGACCTTTCTCAGTGGTATAGTCGAGACCAGCCTCCTTCACCACAGCCACACGGGCGGCGTTGGCCGATGTCTCACCCTCCCAGGCTACCTGCAACTGGAAGGTGCGCTGCTTCAGCAGGGTGCAGATGGTCTGGGCATAGGCCAGCTCCTGCGCACCTGTGATGTGCTCAAAGTTCTTATAGGTGTCGTTAGCCTGCAACTCAGCCACCTTACGAGGCTGACCATTGCGGAAGAGGATGAACTCAAGGGCGTGGAAACCCAGGATGGTAGCATCCTCCAGCATCTCGTCGTTCATGCCGTTGTTGAAGTAGCTCAGCAGCAATGAACGGTTCAGAGGCCATGAGTCGATGGTGGGGTCAACGTCGAAGTCGCTGGCAGCACCACCCAGGAAAGCCTCAGAGCGCTCCCAGTACTGACGAGCCTTCTTGAAGTCGTCACAGGCAGCATTGATCTGCGCCTGTGTGATAGAGTTTACGGTCAGACCGTTCAGGGTGCTCTCCAGCGCCTCTGTCTCGTCGGCCAACTGTGTGTAGGTGGGCACAATCACGTTGCTCACCACGTTTTCGAGTACTTTATAAAGATAAGCTTCCTGTGTCTCTGAGAGGCTGGCGCCACTGATGGCGTTGTTAGCCTTTGTCAACTCGCCCTCCAAGGCTGCGCATCCGTCGATAGCGGCCTCACCAAAAGCTTTATTGTCATAGCCAGTGGTAACAGGGGCATAGGTATCCTGGTCAACAACGGGTGTGGTCACCTTGATGTTGAAACCTGTGTCGTTACCGTCTTTGTTGTCGTCATCATCGCCACATGAGGTCATTGTCAGGGCTCCCAAGGCTACTGCCACTGACAGGAAGAAATACTTTTTCATAAGCTTTATAATACTTTTTTATGTTGAATGTTTATCGTTTACAGAAAGAAGCCCTCGTAGGCCACGCCGATGTTCAGCGAGGGTTCGTTGTTGAACTGCGACTTCAGGAAGCGCTTAGAATACTCAGCCTTGATGACCACTGAGTGGAGGGGGTAATAGTTCACACCCACGGCCATGCGCTTCACGGCCGTATAATCGTAGGTCACGCCCTTGGTGGCCGAGGCGTAGGGGTTGTACTGCTCGTAGCGGCCAAAGAGATAGAGTTTCTTCTCCTGCTGGCGCAACTTCTTGATCTGCGAGAAAACGTCGTAGCCAGCCTCCAGACCGTAGGCATAGGCGTTCTTCGACACGAAGGCCGAGTGGTGGTAGGGCGACTTCTTATTCACACGGTTCGACAAGTATTTCAACTGGTCGGCATCGCCCAGATAGCCGTAGTCGGCCTGGCCACGCACAATCCAGTTATGACCCTTATAGGTGAAGTCGAGGGCACCAACGAGTACCTGACCCTTATATTCTGCATCCACACCATTGGCATTGCGAGGATAACTGTTGCCGATGCTCTCGCCATAGTAGCCACTCAGACCAATGCGCAGGCCACGGATGCTGTAGTTATCCAAACGCAGCGCAACGCCATACTTGTTGGCCACATCAAACTCCAGGGGCGACATGTGTCCCTTGTGAATCCAGCCAGTATTCGTAAAGCCGTCGGCATTCAGGCCTGCCAGCAACTGAGCCTCGTAACGAAAGTCCTTATAGCGACCCCAGAACGACACACCCGTCTGATGCCATGTCGAGGGCATGATGGTGTTCTCGCCCTCAGGACGATAGACGGTGAAGAAGTTGGTGGGCTCGTGATGAGCGTTGTTCAGTCCCACAGGCACCACGATATGACCAGCACGGATGTTGGCCCAGCGGGCAAACGACTTCTGAATCCAGAACTGCTCCAGCTCTACCTCGCCGCCTTTCTCCACTTCCTGTTCCCATTCGCCGCCTTCCTCGTCTTCTTTCTCGTAGGCCAGTCCGTTGCCGCCGTGCTCAAACTCAATCTCTGTGCCGAACGACCAGCCCTGACCAAAGTCGTAACCCAAGTATACCACAGCATGGGGGATATCGAAGCGTCCATGACTGGGGTCGTTCTTGTGCAACTCAGGCTGACTGTAACGACTCACGTGGTCGCTGAAATAATTACGCGAGAACACAGCCTCGCCATAGCCGCCCACACTCAGGCGCGAAAAATCCTCTGTTTCCTTAATGCTATCTTTTGCTGTCTGAGCGTCAACTGTCAGACAGGCCATAATGACTGAAAATGCTATAACAATTCTTTTCATTTCAAACTGGTTAAAATTCCGGCTGCAAAGGTACTGTGAATAAAAAAAAGGTACAATACCTAAAAATAATGAAAATGATTACGAACTATTTGGTTTTTTACACACTTCATAGTAACTTTGCATGCGAAATACGGCAGAAAGCCCATCATTTCGCAAAGACTAAATATTATAAACCTATGAGAAAAGTAATCCTTACGGCCTGCATGGCCGCAGTAAGCATGATGACAACAACCACACAGGCACAGCCCAAACTGACAGCAACGAACATCGACCAAGTAATGAAGGCCATGACCCTTGAGGAGAAGGCCAAACTGTTGGTAGGCGGCTCAAACAACTTCTTTGGCGACCAGGCTGCCGTAGGTGGCGAGGCCGACCTCGTGGCTGGCGCTGCAGGCACGTCTGCTGCCATCCCCCGTCTGGGCATTCCTGCCACTGTACTGACAGACGGTCCTGCTGGTGTGCGTATTGACCCCACCCGCAGGGGCACCACCCATACATATTATGCCACAGGCTTCCCCATTGGCTCGTGTCTGGCTTCCACATGGAACACAGAGCTGGTACGCAAGGTGGGCGAGGCCGTGGGCAACGAGACCAAGGAATATCGCTGCGACGTGATCCTGGGTCCTGGCATGAACCTGCATCGCAATCCTCTCTGTGGCCGCAACTTCGAGTACTACTCTGAGGACCCACTGCTCACAGGTAAGATTGGCGCAGCCTATATCAACGGCGTGCAGAGTCAGGGTGCTGGCGTATCGGCCAAGCACTTCGCCGTCAACTCACAGGAAACCAATCGTACCAGCGTTGACGAACAACTCAGTCAGCGTGCTGCACGCGAGCTCTATCTGCGTGGCTTCGAGATTGCCGTTCGCGAGAGTCAGCCCTGGACCATCATGTCGAGCTATAACATGATCAACGGCCAGTATTCTATGGGCAATCGCGACCTGCTCACCAGCATCCTGCGCAACGACTGGGGCTATAAGGGCATCGTGATGACCGACTGGATTGGCATCCGCAAGGGACTGGAGACCATCACTGAGGTGCAGGCAGGCAACGACCTGATGGAACCAGGACAGCCAGCACAGGTGAAGGAGATTATCGATGGCGTGAATAGTGGCCGACTGTCTATGAAGGATGTCGACCGTAACGTGCGCCGTATGCTGGAGTATATTGTCAAGACACCCAGTTTCAAGCACTATCCTGCCACCAACGAGCCTGATCTCCAGGCACATGCTGCCATCACACGCCAGACGGCTTGCGAGGGTATTGTGCTGCTGAAGAATGCACAATGTACAATGAACAATGTACAGGCACCTTGTCTGCCGTGGAAGGACGGACAGGTCAAGACCGTCGCCCTCTTTGGCGAGAACTCATACAACCTGCTCTCTGGCGGCACAGGCTCTGGCTGCGTGCACACCCCCTATGTTGTCGACCTGGTGGAGGGACTGAAGAATGCTGGCATCAGCACCTCGAAGACCCTCACTGATATCTATCGCAAATACAACGACTTTGCCCGTCTGAAGTTCCAGGCCGAGCGCCATCCAGCCAACTGGTTCCAGCAGGAGCAGTTTGGCCAGCAGAAATATCCTGAGATTGGCTTCTCGTCAATCGCTATTAATAAGGAGGTACGCGCAGCCGATGCTGCCATCGTCACCATTGGTCGCCAGGCTGGCGAGGGTGCCGACCGTGACATCGATACGGAGTTCAACCTCATCGACACTGAGCGCCAGTTGCTCACAGAGGTATGCAAGGCCTTCCATGCTGCCCACAAGCCCGTCATCGTGATTATCAACAGTGGTAGCGTGATTGAGACGGCCTCATGGCGCGACCTGCCCGATGCCATCATCTGCGCATGGCAGCCTGGCGAGGAGGGTGGCAATTCGCTGGCCGACATCCTCACTGGTAAGGTGAACCCCTCTGGCCGCCTGACGATGACCTGGCCCTTGGCTGCCACTGACCACCCCTCAACAGAGGGCTATGCCGACAAGGTGGCTACCAAGCACCACGAGGACATCTATGTGGGCTATCGCTATTTCGACACCTTTAATAAAGAGGTGGCCTACCCCTTCGGCTATGGTCTGAGCTACACCACCTTCGAGTTCTCGAAGCCCAAGGTGAAGGTGAGCGGCAAGAACGTCAGCGTGAGCGTCACTGTGAAGAACACAGGCAGCGTGGCTGGCAAGGAGGTGGCACAGGTCTATGTCACTGCACCTAAGGGCCGCATCGAAAAACCTGCTCAGGAGTTGAAGACCTTCGCCAAGACGCGCGAGCTGCAGCCAGGCGAGAGTCAGACACTCACCATGCAGATTCCAGTCCGCATGCTGGCATCGTTCGACGAGGCTGGCAGTCAGTGGCTCACAGACGCTGGTCAGTACACCTTTAAGATTGGTGCCTCGAGTCGCGACATCCGTTGCACCACCACTGCTAAGGTGGGTCGCTATACAGAGAAGACCACCAACGCACTGGCCCCCAATGTCAAACTGAACCTGTTGAAACAATAAATAAAAGAAACATAGCACCAAATCATGAAACGTATAGCGCTTTTCCTGTTGTCGCTTGCCCTGCCCTGCCTGTCGGCTGTTGCCCAAAACGAGTTGGGCGACCCCACATTTGTGCCCACAGTGAAGGTGAGTAAGACACTGGTTGACGGCGATTCTATTCAGTATATGGAGATGTCGAACGTCTACGTGTATCCAGAGTTGACCTTCAAGAGCAAGCGACAACAGCAAGCCTATATCCGACTGGTGAAGAACGTGAAGAAGGTGCTGCCCATAGCCAAGCAGGTGCGCCAGATCATCATCGAGACGGCCGAGTTTACTGAGACGCTGCCTCCCAAAGAGCGCGATGCCCACCTTAAGAAGGTGGAACAGGCCATCGTCAAGGAGTATAAGCCACAGATGAAGAAACTGACCTTTTCGCAGGGCAAACTGCTCATCAAACTCGTTGATCGCGAGTGCCACTCCACGGCCTACGAGGCCATGCAGGCCTTCATCGGCCCCATCCGTTCAGGCATGTGGCAAGCTTTTGCATGGATGTTTGGCGCCTCGCTGAAGAAAGGCTATGAGCCAGACGGCTCCGACCGACTCACTGAGCGTGTGGTATTGATGGTCGAGGCTGGACAACTGTAACCACACGCCATCCCCCCATTTTTATTATTCTCCTATCTGAAAAACAGGTAGATGGCCAATGCAGCCGCAGTGTTCACAACGATCAGCGAGCTGATGATTGGCATGTCACCCGTTTCCCTATCTTCTTTGTTTTTAAGAACGATACTGATAAAAGCTGCTATGAGAACCATCTCAAGAACACACGACACCACCAACAAGCTTTCCTTAAGTATCATGCAGCAGCGAATCAACTCCTCTTTAAAACATATGGCCACTGCTACCAAGATATAGATGGCCAAAACGAGACAAGCCAGAATAGTAATCCTTGTAGTTTGTTTCATACATTAATAATTAACATCATAGTTGATTTAAATTCTGCTGCAAAATTAGTTACTTTTGCATAAACAAAAAAACTTTTTATGTTTCAATGTGTTTCACTGAACAAAAGAAAAATTAAACAAGTGTACAATAAATTAGTAATCAATTACTTAGCACCGTCTTGTTTGTTGAAGTAATTATTACATAATCCACTAAACGTGAAACACGTTGAAACAAAATTCAAGAAATCCTTGTAGATTATTTTGATTTTTATTATCTTTGTAATCGAAATAACTAAAGCCTGAAATAATGAAGAAGAACCTTACTACATATATCTATGCGTTTTTGGCTGTGATCCTGACCTCATGCACAGATCATGCAACCCTTGACAGGTTGGAACATATCAAGGAAATAGGTGATGAGAACCCAGAGGAAGCACTCGTGATGCTCGACTCAGTAGAGGTGGACATCAAGTTGGCATCGGCCTATGCCAAGAACAAGTTCGACCTGCTGCGAGTGAGACTCAACGACAAGGCCAACCACATGCCCACATCCGATTTGATGATCAGGCAACTCGTTGACTACTTCGAGGAGGAAGGCAACGTGCGCGACAAGCAGGAGGCGTACTATTACGCTGGCAGCATCTATCGCGACCTGCAGGACACACCACGAGCCCTCGAGAATTTCTTCAAGTCGCTAAGCTATGCCAACGACAGCAATGACTGCGACACTTATATGCTTTGCTGCACCTATTCTAATCTGAGTCACCTGTTCTATACCGTACAGGACTATCGTAACGACCTGAAGATGGCCAAGAAGGAGTTGGAAATCGGCAAGAAAGGCATCGGCAGTCTGGTCATCCCCTATATGCACGTGGGCATAGCCTATCTGGCCCTGGACAGTATGCCCCAGGCCAAGGAGGCACTCGACATGGCCTATCAGGAAATCATCTCTTCAGGAGACTTCTCCAGCAATCAGGCGCCACTCATCCACCTGCTGAACGACTACTCAGCCTTGGGCGATACAGCCAAGGCCAGGGTGTGCTACGAGCTAATTGAAGACCGTCCCCTCGAACACTTCATGGCCTTCCCCTGCAATGCTTTTGCACGATACTTCGAAGCGACAGGCAGGATGGACTCGGCCATCATCTATTGTCAGCGTGTGCTGGACGATGGGCAGGACATCGACAACATGTACGATGCGGCCAAATCGCTGTTCCGACTCTATGACAGGATGGGCGACAAAGAGAAGACCAATCGCTTTGCCAGGAGCTACATGGCGTTGAGCGACTCGATGGACTTTGGCACGCGACAGGAGTTGGCTGCCACAGTGACCAACGCGTATAAATATCACTTGGATCAGAACAGGGAGCAGCTGCTGAAGGACGAGCGCACCCAAACGCTCAACACGCTGATTGCCGTCTGCATGCTCTTCATCCTTGCCTCCTCGATAGCCATCACCCTTTATATCCGTAGGAAGAACAGATATCTGAAGAGGATTATTGCCCTCTCGGCCGACTTGCGAAAGCTCTCTGACGAGGAGAAACGCCTGCACGAGGAGATTCGTCAGAAGGAGGAACAAAACAAGGTGTTCATCAAACTGCTACACATGGCGAAGTTGGAGGACAAGGCCGAGGATGTGGTGTCATTCGTCAAGGAGTCGGCCTCTGGCAAACAGCCCATGAAGGCGTCCGACTGGAAGAAGCTCTACCAAGCCGTGGACAACCTCTACCCCACCTTCCACGACAAACTCATACACGAGTCGGACGCGTTCAACGAACAGCAGATGCAGTTCTGCTACCTCGTCAAGATAGGCCTCTCCAGCACGCAGATCCAGAACCTGATGAACCTCTCGCGTGCCACCGTCTGGCGATGGAAACAGAAATACGAATGGATTCAAACGGCATAGACTTTTGGCTATGGCATGATTCCTGCTATTTGGAAATATTCGGACAATAGCGCCTCTGAGATTTAAAAATTCTGAGCCAAAAATTTTTTCTGTGCGTACAGGCGAAATATGAGCATATTCGTAAATCGTTGAAAATGAGAGGCTTACGAAATTAACTCGAAAAGTGTAAAGATTTAGAACGCAATCGAATATTCGTTTAGGTTGTAACGGAGCCTGAGTTACACTGCAACGGAGGCTGTTTTGCATGGTAAAACA
>Ga0310786_10001337_pt1 | contig 39522 bp, 64 predicted proteins | sample AusTroGonzalo_MG_FD_203881 | JGI IMG/M metagenome (GOLD analysis project Ga0310786, IMG submission 203881) | Bovine rumen microbial communities from tropical cattle in Woodstock, Queensland, Australia - Gonzalo_03 (v2) (version 2) | ecosystem: Host-associated > Mammals > Digestive system >... | reverse complement strand
AATTTTACTGTTTCTAACAATAAAAATGGTACTTGCCTTTTTAATGTACTAATTTCGCCACTTTGTTCTAATAATTTTAACTTTGTATAATATGCATATTCTTTACGTGAGTCAAACTTCATACCATTATATTCAACTTTTTTGTTATGATATTTACTTTGTTTATAATCTAATGAATGTTCTAAAAATTCTTTATATTGTTTTTCACTTATTCTCATCTTTTAAACTTCTTTTGCAAGTGACTATAATTTCATATTCTTTATTTACTTTTGCATCAATACAATTTTTATATTCGGTTTCTTGCAGTTCAATTTCATAATCATCAATATCTTTATATTCATTTAATTCTTTACAAACTACATGTAGCATATCGTTTATCGTATCAATTTGTGCACTTATTTGTTCTTCTAATTCTTTGTTCATTTTATTCATCTCCTTTTAAAATTTTAATTAACCTTTCACATTCATACTTTCTCCACACATTGTCATATTGAGGATTGTCTTGTTGCCATTTTATATATTCTATTGCTTCATCTATTCTTTCTTTTAATAATTCATATTGATATTTATAGCCAATATATTTTTCTATATTGTTTCCTATTTTTTTTAAATTTTCTTCATCTAATGGTATAACATATTCTTTATCTTCTTTCATAAATAACTCCTCCCATATCTTTCAATAAATTCTTCTTTTGTTTTGTTATAATACTTCATCCAGGTTTCTTGTGCAAGTCTTTTTAGATCTAACCATTCTTTTGGTGCTAGATGTATTGAATGTTTACCTGTTCTATGCATTTCAGGTGTAAGGAATATAACTAAACCATCTTCAATACTCTTTTGCCTATTTCCTGTTCTACCCTCAAATATTTCGTGCCTTTCAGCATATTTATTAAATCTATAATTCCACCATAACGGTGGGTTGTTTGACATTATACTAAACTCTTTCATCTTAAATTTTATTTTCTTCTTCAACTTTTAAATCTGTTGGCACTATTATTCTACTTGTTCCTAAGTCTGTTATACCTGTAATATATAAATCTAATTTATTATCATAATACAATGTATTTCCCATTTTTTCTGTTGCTTTAGTAGTTATATTTAGATCAAACGTAGGCTTAATAATAAAAATTTGATATTCATCTTCATAATAATCTTCTTCTTCATTATAATTACTAATAATTTCTTCTAAATTTTCAAAATTATATTTTATATATTCATTACACATAATCATATTTTCATAAAAAATTTCAAATGCTTTTGCTTCACTTAAATATCCGTTTATTATATCGCTATCTTTTAAATATCTTCTTATATAGTCGTTTTCTTCTTCGCCATATATAATTTTATATAATTTTTCTTTATTCATTTTTTCTCCTATTAAAATTATCTATTTATTTTTGTTTTACCAAATGTTTTTATCTTTTTAATATATTTATATTAATTTTATATTTTCATTTAACTGCGTTTAAATACATATGGTTTAAATTGATGTTTTATTGTCTTTAAAACTTTTTTTATAATTTTTTTATAATTTTTTTAATATTTATATTAATTTTTATCAATTACTTCTAATTTAATATGATCCACTTCTTTTTTCTTGGCAAGGATCATTGGTATTTTTTTAAAGGGTATATTTCCATAATTACCTTCATATCTATCTAATTCTTTGTTATATGTCATTGTGTCATAATATTCATATGGTAATTTTTCATCATCTCTAATAAACACTTTTATTGGTTGTTTATTTTTAATTGTTTCATTTAATGTAATCATATATTTTTTGCTCCTCATCAGTATATTTTATTTCTTCTTTTTGTGGTTGATTATCAAACCACTTTGGCTTTATTACTTGTTCTTGTTTTAATTCATAAATATCTTTCCAACTATGTACAATGCTTTGTTCTATCATAGCATATTTCATTTGGTCATTAAATTTTGATAATTTATTTAATAACATTTTTATTGCTCTATCACTATTTACTGCTTTTAACTTTTTTCTAATTTGTAAAAATTCTAAAAATAAATTGTTAAGTTTTTCGTTTTCGTAAAAACTTTCTTTTTTATATATTTTTTCTTTTACTTTTACTTTTTCTTTTTCTTTTTCTTTTTCTTTTTCTTTTTCTTTTTCTTTTTCTTTAGGTTTTTTATTTTCATAACCACTGGTTTCTATTTCTTGATAACCACTAGTTTCTATATTTTCATAACCACTGGTTATTTTTTTTGGTCTTCCTCCTTTTTTGCCATCTTCATATTTTTTATTATTTGCTAATATTTGAGGTTTTATTAAATCCATAATCATTTGACCAACTTCATCAGTTAGTTCTATATTGTTTTCATTTAATGCTAATTCACATATTGCTTCAAATATATCTGCTTTAAGTTCTTTATTATTTAATCTATGTATTGCATCATAAAAACTTTTATAAAATATAAAACCATTTTTCATTATTGCTCCTTTCTAATAAATAAATCTTCGACTTTTTTATTATTACTTACGCATTTTGTTATTGCATAAGCAAGGATCTTACTACAGCCTTTTTTTCCTGATAATACATATGACAAATGTTTTTCAGTACAGCCTATTTCATTTGCTATATATTTTTGTACTTTGCCTTCAAGTAATATCCATCTTTTTTCATCTTGTCTAAATAGATACATTGATTATTACTCCTTTCTATGTTATAATTTGTTTATAGTTATTAAAAAAGTTGTATTGTCGTAACATGTCCCTAAGGCTCTTGTTATGGCATTGTTGCACTTGCTTTTTTAATAACTTTTTCCGTTTATAAAGCACTGGGGTACTCTATAAGTAAATTATAATACATTTTAATTTATAAGTAAACATAAAAAAAGAAGATTCTTAATCTTCCTTTTTTGTTGATAGAAAAGTAATTTTTTCGGCTATAACAATTAATTTATCATCTTCGGTTTGTAGCCTACCTTTAACTCCTACTATATCACCTTTTTTACAATAATTATTAGCTTGTTCTGCAAGATTATTCCATAACTTACAAGTAACAAAATCTGTATCATATTCACCATCAGCATTTTTATAACATCTTGGTATTGCTAATGTTATATTAGTAATTGTTTTACCATCTTCAATTTCTTTTATTTCTATATCTTTTACTAATCTTCCTACCATTACTACTTGATTTAACATTCAAAACATTCCTTTCTAAAATGGTAATTCCATTTCTTCCATATTATTTTCTTTACTAAACAATTCATATGGATCTTCTTTTTTTTCTTCAACCACTTTTTCTTCTTTAACTTCAACCTTTTTATTTGCTTGTGATAAAAAATTTAATTTATCAACTACTATGTCAGTAGCATAAACTTTCTTACCATCTTTTTCATAATTTCTTATTTGTATAGATCCTTTAATACCTACCAAATCGCCTTTATTACAATATTCAGCAACTCTTTCAGCAGTTTCTCTAAAACAAATACAAGTTATAAAATCAGTTTCATATTCTCCATTTGCATTTTTATAATTTCTTGTAACAGCAAGTGTAATATTACATACACTTACAGCATTAGGCGTTTTCTTTAATTCAATATTTCTTGTAATTCTTCCAACAAGTATAACTACATTATTAATAAATTATCATTCCTTTCTTTTTAACATATCAATTAGAAATTTATATCTTTCAAGTTCTTCACAAACTTTGTTGTATTCTTCAATAGACACAAATCTCGTTGTATCTAGCGTTGGTGTATCAACGGTTGTACTAATGTTAGAACTTGCTATTGTTAAACCATCAATTATAGATTTGTTTTCTTCTTCGCTAGGTTCTTTCTCGCTTTCTTCAACAACCTCATTTTTTGGTTCAACATCTAAACATTCAATTTCTTCGTTGTCATACTCAAATGTGGGTGTGTTAACGTTTCCATATAATTCTTCGGGTCTTCTTGCTTTTGTATTCATTAATTCCAATCCGTGATAGTAATTATATAATTGTTGTATTAATAGCCAATTTGATGTACAACCATTTATTGTGCCTTTAGCATATTTGTAGTAAATAGATGCGTAGTTTTCACTAAATCCTAATTTAACCATTAATTCAGGAACAGTTAAATTGTCCTCAAATAGTAACTCTTTCAAGTCAACATTATTATACCACTCAATAACTTCAGGGCTCAATTTTTCAATTGGCATTTGATAATACCAAATTTTACTACGTTCCTTTTTTGCTTTTGATTTGCTTTTAGCATTTTTGTTCCAATCGTTTTGGAAAAAGTCATAAGCCTTTTTTAATAATTTATTACTAATAGCCTTAATTTTGTTACCTCTAAAGTAATACATAGTAGCAACACCAATACCCATAGCATCGGACAATTCTTTTAAAGTTTTATATCTAAACTTTCTTTTTAAATCTTGGATGTCATTATCCATAAAAAACTGTTCCATCATAGCACGTTCAAAACTTGTAATTCCTATTGTGTTTGAACTAAACGCACCATTTACTCGGTCAACTTCATTTGTTGGCACTTCTCTTTCCCCTCTTATAACTTGTTTAATTTTATCTTCTGGTATATTTAATTCCTTACTAATTTCGTAAGCACTTTTATTGTTTTTATTAAATTTTTTATTCCATATATTCATATTCATTCCCCCTTATATGTTTACTTTTTTAATTTAATTTCCATAACTTTTATTGCATCTTTTAATTGTTCTTGTGTTAGATCTTTATTGCTTTTGACTTCATAATGTTTATAAAGTGCTTCCCTATCAGTATTGGTTTCAATTAATAATTCTTCAAATTTGGCAAGTAAATCAATATCTTCTTTTGTTGTATGATTAATTATAAAATCACAAGCTGTTTTTATGTTTTCATCTTTTGTATTTGCTAATAACCATTGTAAATAATTTTCATCAATTTCACCTAATGTCTTACCTGCATATTTCCCCCATGTTAATTGATATGCTTTTGCTTCTTCTAATGTACTTATGCTTGGCATTGATAAACTTTGTGCATCATCATCATCTGTTGCTAAACCAAATGCCATTAATAAACTATATCTTCTTGCATAAGTTAAAGCACTTCCTTGTTCTTGTGCAGGATTTTTAATACCACTTAATGTTGCATTTACTACTCTACAACCTCTTAGTGGCTCTTGATATTCTCCATTTATGCATTTTACTGTCATAACATAATCATCATTATCAATTCTTTCAATATATTGGTAATAACTCATATTATTTTGTTCTAAATATCTATGTATTTCTGCAATATCGGTATATTTGTATCCATATCCATCTTGGTTTTTATTTATTATATTTTTCATTTCAAACCTCCTTACCAAGTTTTAACGTCAAACCCTATTTGTTCTTGATATGGAATTGGTTGATAATTATCTTGTACATCTTGTCTAAACATGTCAAATTCTTCTTTTATATGCTCAACTTCTCCATATAGATCTTCTATCATGCTTATTAAACTTTCTACTGGTATAAATTCACCTTTTATTTCATAATCACTACATGCTATGTTTTTACATATTTCATCAACTAATCTCATAATTTTTTCATTCATACGATAATAAGTCATTTTAATTTCCATTCTTTAACAAATATTCACTTAAAATAAATCTTATAAGTTCAATTGTCTTCATTCCTCTTTTTTTTGCAATAATATCAAGTTTGTTTTTTATTTCTTCATCAATATCAATATGAAGTTTTTTCTTTTTCATTATACCTCCTTCATCTATAATTATATACTAATTTAGTACTATTGTAAATACTAATTTAGTACATTTTTAGTTAAAAAAGAACACTCTTTCAAGTGTTCTACGGGTATATTTTAAATGGAAAATCAAAATACATTTTAATTATAATTTATTATTTAATATTAGTCAACTTTTCTTAAATTATTAACGTTCATTGATGCCCATACTTGCCATTCGCCATCACGTTCAGCACAACATACGGCTCTATCACCATCAATTTTAGTTACTTTATACTTATCATCATATTGTGTAAGTGGTGTACCATAATAATTTACAAGTTTTATTGGTACTACCCAATCTCCTACTTTAATATCGCTTGGTTCAGGTGCTGGCTCAGGTTCACTACCTTTTAATCTAAACATGTGTAGTCCATAATTAGTAATTGCCATAACTTGACATGGGTTAGGATTTTGTGAAAAATACATTAATTTACCATTGTCATTACTATCAACAACAGCAATATGTGCTTCTTCCCAAATTGCTACATCACCTTGCTTAGCAGTAGTTGGATCTATTTCATCAAAATATTCATCTAACGCATATCGTTTCGGTGGATACAACATATTTGATACATAACCACACCCAGCCAATACACTTGCTGGTAAATTTAATACTTGTGTAAAGTAAACTTCACCTAAATCCCAACATTGTGCGCCATATTGTCCATCATAGTCAATAAATTTCCCTTCATATTTTTCTTTAAATTCTTGATATGTCATATTCTTACCTCCATTCTAAATTATCAACTTTATTATTTTGTTTGTTACCATCTTTATGCTTAACTATATAAGCATTATTAATATTTTCTATAAATGCATTTGCAACTATTCGATGTATTATAATAGTTCTTTTTTCTTTGTATTCATCATATAAGGTTACAAAATTGTTATTATTATGATTTATGTATTGATGTAATATTTTTTTGGTCTTTTTGTTTCTAACATTTCCTAAATTAGATACTTCATAATTTTTATAATCTTTAATATCTTTCCATATTTCTTGCATAATTAATTACCTATTGCTATCCAATTAAAACTTATATTAGATGCACTATTTAAGTTTGTTAATACATACGCTGTAAAACTTGTTGTTGTTGTACTAACTATTGTACCATTAAAGCATTCACCTGGATTACTATTTGCTATTTTTGGTGTTAGTATAACAATAGGTGCACTTGCAAATGTTTTATTAAAATTAACTTGTGTATCTGTTGTGCTATTTAATGTGCATGTTCCACAGTCTATATTTCCAGCTATTATTTTTTTACAATTGATACTACCATCTAAAGCATCTTCGGTAATCGTAATATTATCACTACTATCTCTATGTTGTATTAAACTTCCTGTGTATGTAATGTGACTGCCTGTGCTGGCATATAATGATATTAAGCCTGTGTTTGTATAAAATTGTGATTTTACCACTCCATTACTATATCCTATAATTCTTCCTGATGAAATTGTTGAATATGTAGTGTTATCATTTGGGTTTATAATAGTTAATTTAGGTACAGTCTCTACACCTGATAATACTATGTTTCCACCCGTTATATTAGCATTTGCGCATGTTAAATCTCCATCTTTTGTTACATTAAAATTAGTGCTTGTTATTGCAATATTATCAGCAGTCATATTTATTGTTTTGCCTCTAATATCTACTTCGCCAATTTTTTTATTTAACATAATTGAAGCATTTTCTATTTCTTGTTCTACTTCATTAGCAAAAGTATAATCGGTATTTGTGTTCTCAGGCTTTTCAGCATAAAATGATTGTTTATATCCAGTAGTTTGTGTTATTTCATTGTTAAATACATAAGAATTATATGTGTTATTTCCTGTGTTAAATGTTACTTTTTGTAACTTATCTATTTTTCCAAAACCAGTTAATTCAACGTCATAAATATAATATTCGACACCTAATAATTGATTTAAAATAGCAGGTATATAATAGCTTCTATCGTTGCCATTCATAATTTGATTATCTACTATTTTAAATTCACATCTACCATTTTGAGCAACACTTTGTTGGTCTTCTTGGTATACAACATCCGTTTCATAACTTCTACTTAAAACTATTGTATTGATTGGACCATATTTTTCAGTAAACTCAATATTTTTATTTTTTAATATATCATCATTAATCGTTATAGCAGTTGTTCCTAAAGTTGCTATTTTTATTTCTTTATATGATACTGAGCTATCATTATTTATATAAAATGATACGCCATTAGCCTCTGCAATATCGTCTAAAATATCTCTATATGTATAATTTAAACCATCATATGGATCTTCATTTAACGTTTGACTCCCGTTAGGTAAACTTGCTATGTTATTTATAAAGCCTACCGCATCTGTTATTTTTTTAAAATATTGATATAAGGTGCAAGGATAGCTAATATTAACCGCTACATAAGGCACCATTGCTTTTACCATGTAATCATATGTTCTATATAAATACGTTTTTTTGTTAGCATTATAAGTCGGTTCTTCTTTTAAATAATATCTACCCAAATAATAATTATAAGATTCATCTGTTGTGCTTGCATTAAAATAATTATTAAATGTGTCATAATTTAATTTTTCTTTTAAAGTTATTTCACAACTTGCCATAGCAGTACCAACTAATGGTATTTTATCTATAAATTTAAGTTTTTCTATTTTATTATCACTTACATCAATTAAATCAACACCATCAAAATACTTTACTCCATTTTTTATTCTTCTACCAGGCGTTTGTATTATTCCATTATAAGTCATTGCGTTTCTCCACCGCCACTAAATCAAAATTAAACGGCTCATATAATCCATCCCAGTATTTAGTATAACCTTTTAATGAAGTTCCATAAAAATCTTCAGTATAATCTGTTCCTGCGTTTGATGAATTAGGAAATGTTAAATTTTCAACAATTGGCACTTCAAATATAGCCTTAAATTCTTTCATTTGTTGTTTAGTCATTTTACCTACTTCTATATGTATATTAGTAAAATATCCTATAAATGTACCACTAAATTTACCACTATTGCTTTGCCTTCCTGTATCATCTGCCCATAAAGGCTCTGGTGTATCTTCAAATGATAATATTGGATATGATTGACTTAATGTTTTTATATTTACTGCCATATTAACCTCCATTTCGCATAAAATTATTATTATTTGTTATTTCTTTCATTACTTTCGCTAATATTCTGCTTTCAAGTTCTAATGTTATATCAGCATTTATGCTTACGAATTTACCTATAGTTTTTCCTAATAATTCCATTTGTGCTGTATCTGTAAGTGGAATAACACCTTCCGCACCACGTTCGCCAATTATTCCGCCATGATATGGAACACCTCGCCCTGGCATATTAACTATGCCTCCGGCCGCTAATTTTGGCATATTAGGGTAATATACAGCACCATGTGCCCAACTACCTCCTCCATTAACACTAGGAAACACAAAATCAAATATTTTGCCTAATCCACTAGATATTTTTTGTCCTAATCTTGTCATAAAATTGCTATAATCTTTTTCGGCTTGTTTTGTATCCATTTTAGCTTCAAAATTTAATGTATATTTTTTCCCTGTTAAATTTTGATATTTTATTTGTAAATCTGTTACTGATTGACCTTGAGAACTTAATGCTTGCATTGCTAATTCTAACGATGTTTTATAATCTTTTTGTTGTTGTTCATTTAATAATCCTTGTTCATATAGTTTTGTATATGAATCTATAGTATTTAGCATTGTAGCATTTACGTTTTTCATTTGTTCATCAACTTTTTTATTTGCTCCAGTAATTTCACCTAACCAATTTTTTTGCCCTTTTAATCCTTCCAACCAAATAGAATCTAGTTCTATTCTTGAACTTAAATTATTAATATATGATTGTATTTGTTGTTCATTAAGTTTTCCTTGCTCATATAAATCCCAAAAACTATCATTTAATTTTTCATTTTGTTCTTTTGAATGTTTTGTTATTTCTGTCATATCATCAATTTGTTTATTCAACTCTTTAACTTCATTAATTAATTCTGATAGTCCTTTGGCTGCAAAATATATAACAACCGGTGCAGCAATGGCTAATAACAATGTAGATAATGGTGTTAAACCTCCTGTAATTAAATATGCAATATTACTTACAATTTTAACAATATTAGACATGCCAAATACCGCTAATAATGCAATTCCTAATGCTTCTACTGCTTTTTTATTTTCAGCAATCCATTTAATAAAACCAGGATAGTCTTCTAATTCTTTGATTGCAGATATACCAGCACCTGCTCCTGCACTTGATGATGAACTAGCATTTAATTTATTAAATTTATCAAATGAAGCACTTGTTTTTTGTAATTCTTTTGCTGCTTTGTTTGCACCTTCCATATGTTCTTGTGCTCTTGCAAATATATCTATTTTTCCGTTTGTCCACATTTTAACAATAAAACCAATATATTGAAATAATAATTTTGCCCATTCTACTATTTTTCTTACTAATGGTTCTATCGTATATGCTAATCCTATTCTAATTGTATCAAGATCATTTTTTAATTGTTGGTCTTCTTGTGCTATTGTATTAATTGCGTTTCGTACAAAAAAATATGTCGACCTCACGCCAAATACTGCTAATGCCCAACGCGCCACTTTTTTTATCATTCCTGTCATTTGTTTACCAATGCTGTTTATTTCGTTTTTTATTTGGTTCATTCTAACAGTAGCTTCATCTAACTTATTTTGTTCTATTTCATTAACTAATTCAGCATATTCTTGTCTTACATTAACAACTGCTTTTTCTTGTTCTTTTAAAGAATTTTCTGCCTTTACAACTTTATCTGTCGCCTTATTTACTTTTTCATTATATTTATCAACTTCTTTATTTACTATAGCCTGTTCATCCGTTAAGTCTTTAAGCATATTACTTAAATGTCCATGTCTTAAATATTCTTCGCCAGTTAGTGCTTCTCCTCTTTTAATTTTATCATTAAGAGTATTATATTGTTGTTGATATTTTACGACTTCTTTATTTATTTCACGTTGTTTTTTTAATCGTTCTTCTAATGCTAAATTTGCTTCTCTTAAATCTTGATTGGCGTCTTCTAAATCATTAGATTTAACATTTAATTTTAATTCTTCATGTTCTATTTTATCTTTTAATTTTTTTAATTTTTTTTCAAACCCACTATTGTCCATATCGGTGCCAATAATTATTTTTGCCATAAAATCACTCCTTTCTTAAACCAAAAGCCTCATAAATCTTATTTACTAATTCTTGTTGCTCTTTTGTAATTTCTTTTTTATTTATACAATATAACTTTTTTAACTCATTTTGACTATCTATTAATGATTTTCTGCTTTTGTCATCTTTTATATCTTTTGGATCTTGATTTAATATGCTTACTATTCTGTTTAATGCACAGCATGTTCCAAACTCACTTGTGCTTAAATTCATTAAATCATTATTAAATTCGTACCAATGTACATAATCTTTAGCATATGGATCATATTGATAATCAAATTTAAAACTTGATTGTATTAATCCCATACATTTATCAAAATCTAGCTCAAATTTCTCATCTTTTTTTTGCTTTTTTATTTCTTCAATAGATTTACCGCATGAGAAGTATTTTTGAGCGTATTCTAGCAACTTTTGATGATGATTCCAATGTTCTAATCCTTTATCGCCAAAAAGTTTGTAAATAATTGCTAATGCACGTTCAACATCACCTATTGAATTATCTTGTGCTATTTTATTACATTCAAGAGCAACCCTAAAATCTGTATTAATTTCGTATTCTATATCATCTATTATTACATATTTAGGCATTATTTTAACACTTCTTTAGATTTATCTAAGGCTTGTTGATACTTTTCTTTAATTTTATTTTGTATATTTTCCATTTTTAAGTCTAAATGTGGCACTATTTGTTCTTCAATAATTTTATCTAATTCATCTAATGTATACCATGTTAAAGGTCTGCCATTCAATAATTTTTGCACACCACGTTCGCCTAAAAACATATTATATATTTCTATTTCTTTATTAAAAAAAGATCTAATCGCTCTTAATTTATCCTCTTCATTTTTACTTAATAGCTTTTTGCCCTTAACATCTTCTCGTCTATCAATTATCATTAAACTATTTTTTAAATATTCTTTGTTTTTTCGGTCTTTTTCTATTAATTCTTGATATATTAAAGGTAACTCAATATTTGTCAAATCAAATTCCAAATATTCTCCCGTATCTTTTCCATCCTCAGTTTGTATATCTAATTTTAATGTATCTCTTTTATTTAACTTAATAACATTGTCTATCATGTTATTATCTCCTTCCTTTCTAAATAAAAAAGAGCAAGGCGTTTACTCCGCCCCGCCCTTAAAGACTTTGTTATAAACTTGTTGCTTCAGTAAATGTAATTTCTCCAGTTGATAAATTAACTGTAGCTGTTCCTTCTTTGGCATCACCAGTATAATATAAATCATATTCTACTGATGCTGTATCGCTCATCCATTGTGTTACTGCAATAATGCCGTCACTTAATTTAGCTGGAGCAGTTACAACATTTCCAACAGTAGTGCCATCAAATAGGTCAACATCAAGAATATGAGTCTTGTAATTAAGTTGGTCTCTTCCAGCAGCAACAAACTCAAATACTGGATCGTTCTTATATGCTGTTTGTGTTACACTACCTTGTTTTTCGTTTGATGAATGAACTTGTCTTGCATTTTTTTCAATTATCCATTTTTCACTGTCCTTGTGTATTCATATAAGTTCGTTAATCTTATATCGTTCTCTTATGAACTGCTATATGTTTCCATATAGAATAGACTATCTCTTAACCTACGACTTTACGTTTAGGTTCTTCGCACTTCAATGCACTTGCATTTACTTCCCCTTTGGGAATAGTCGTTACACCTTCCAATTTCTTGGCTTGGCACGGTATTGCCTACGACTTTACGTTTAGGGTTTCACCGTTTTCACGAAGTTCTTTTTGCTTAATATTTCTATTAAACCAGTCTGTTGAGTTTTTCACTCGTTAAACTTGTGGATTATAAGAAATACCATAATCAGTAATACCTATTCCCAAAACTTTAAATGTAGCAGTAGAATCTGGAGTAATATCTAATGCAGTTAACAAGCCATTATCTCTATCAATTTTCTTGATAGTATCAGGTATCATATTTTCCTCCTTTATAAACTAATCGTACTTTCGTTTTTATTTGTTCTATATGTTATTTGTATTTGAATGTCAAACACTGCACTTGTACCATCTGTTAAATTTAATGTTCCACAGTTTAAGCATTCAATACTTTGTATATTTTCTATTTCAGGCAATATGCCTTCGTCATTATTAGATTTGATTAATTTCTCAAACTTTTCAAAAAAACCTATATTATTTAAATTATTAATTGTATCTTGTGAATATGCTTTACGACTTCTAAATGAGTATACATCTTTATGAATTTCTATACCCATTATCCATTTTTCAACAACGCTGGCAGTAGGTAGTTTGTCAAGACTATAATCGTCTATTTTATTTGATAACATATTAGCATTTATTTGATATTCTCTATTAGAAGTCAAGGAATTAATTATACCAAATAAATATTCTCTTAGCTTTGATATTCTATAATCCATTATTTACCTCCGCGGTCTAAATAATTTTGAACATTTTTAGTAATTTCATCTTGATAGGCAGTCCACATATGCATATCCCAAAATGAAGTTGCTTTTGAGTGCTTATCAGTTTTTATATTTAACAATTTGCCTTCCCTAATTCCATAATATACATAACTAGCATATTCTTGTTCATATTCAATATAGTCAGTATGTACATTTCTTGTAGGTTCACCATTTAATATAACAGTTTCTGCTAAAGTTCCTGTATCAAACGGAACAAAAGGATCCATATATCTAGCACACTCAGCTGTAAAAAATGCATGAACTGGTCCGCCATTTTGAATGCCTAAATTAGCTTCTATTACACTAACTGGCTCAAATATTGCTTTCATTATTTACCGCCTAGATGTATATGTTGATTATTACCAAAGTCATTATTATTAATACTTGTTATATTATATGTTAAATAGTCTTTTAAGTCTTGTTGCGTTGTTATATCTGTCTTAAATTCGCCTTCTATTATAATGTCACCTATTGAGAATTTAGTTATATCTAAATTAGGGTTTTCGTTATATGGAATGCGAACTTCAACATCGTTAGCATTATCATAACCTTTGTTTATTCCAGCACCTTTGCCTCCAAAAAACCATACATTATCATAATTATATCTTGTCCATTTTTCTAAATGTGTGACTTCATTAAGTCCTGACATATGATATATGGTTAATTTGCTATTACATAACATTATTCCACTCCTAAATATACTATATGTTCACCGTTATAAATAACATTTAATAAATAGGTATCTATAATATCATTTAATTCAGTGCTTCGCGAATTAACTATTTCTTTTATTTGTGCTGATTTAACATATGTTACCGAATACCCATCAGTGTTTTCACTTGCTATATTTCCATTTTCAGTTGCACTTTTTATGCTACTTGCATAATTATCTATAGCTTCTATCAACTTCAATATACACAATTTAACTTCTTGTGGTATTTTTTCACTTGATACATTTTTTAATCGGTTTAATGTTCTTATATCAATTTGTCTTCTTGCTTCAAATTCTAATAGATTAAAAGGCGTTATGCCTAATGTACCACCTAATAACCTATATTCTTCATAGGTTAGGTATTGTCCACTAAATTCCATAAACGCCCTCCTTTATTATAGACTTGTTGTTCCTTCTGGTATAAGACTTGCAAATGGAAAACGAGTTGCAGTTTCATTTTCAGCATTTACAGGATTAGGAATTTCCCAACCTAATCTCATTACAACACGAAGTGCAACCATGTCGTCTTGTGCTAGGTTGTAAAGAATTGATCCATCACTAGGATCTTGAATAACAGCTTCAGTTAATACTTTATAAGTAATATCTTGTCTAATAGCATATACAGCTTGAGAGAAATCACCAACTACTAATGTAGCCTTAGTTTTATCCCAAACACCATTATCCATAAATTCTCTACGGATAGATCCAATTTCAGTTGTATTAAGTGGTTGTCCTGTTGTATCTAGCATCATACGGAATTTACCTTTAAGGCCTGTTCCACCTAAAATACCAGTTACATTGTAGCCACTTTCTTCAACTTTAACCATAGCGTCATTAATATTGCTATATAGTCCAGCACTAGTTTCTTCAACTTCTGCACCTACTGTATGAATACTAGGAATTAAACCTGCTCTCCAATCAGTTGGTTTATCAACACCGAAGAAAATAGCATTATCAATTTTTTTAGCAAATGCTTCTTCAATTCTTGGTCTAACAGTAGCCCAAATATCGATAGACGCATCATTTAATAGATTCTCCTTAATAGGAACGATAACTGCTAATTCAGCAATATTAATATACTTTTTGTCCCATGCTAATTTTGTAATGTTTTTTCTACCGTTATTACTTGTTTCATCAACAAAGTATGCAACTGGTAGTGAGTCTAAAACTCTTAATTTTGTTTTGTCTGATGTAGCATTTGGTAGTCTTTTTAACATACTTAATGCTTTTGATTGCCTAACTGTACCTTCAAAGATTTCATTAGCAACTTGAGTTTCAATTAGAGCATCAACATCATTTCTAACTATTCCAGCCATTTTAATTAATCTCTCCTTTTCTTTTATTCATTTTTTGTAGCACCACGCAATATGTTGTTCATAATGTCGTTTGTGCTAGTTGGTTGGTTTCCACCTGTTAATGTAGGTGAACTTTGCACTTTCTTAACTACTGTATCGCCAAAATATTGTGGGTTTTCTTTTTTATAGTCAGTAAGTGCTGTTGCAAAGTCAGTATCATCGTTAACTCGTGAATTAACTTCGCTTGTAACAAACTTCATAAATTCCTTTTTTACATTGCTTCCATTCATTTCAACTTCGGCTTTTAGGTTTTTATTTTCATCTGTTAATGTTTGTAAATCTTCTAAAGTTTTATCGTTTTCCTCAATCTTACCATTTAATTCATCTATTATGCCTTCATATTCACTAATCTTGCTTTGATAATCATCTAGCAAACCTGCATAATCTTCTAATTGTTCCTTATAATTTGTAACATTTTTTCCATATTCAGCCATAATGGTATCAATGGTTTCTTGATCTAACTCTAATCCCTTCAAAAATTCACGCATTTTATATCTCCTCCTATCGTTAATTTTACGTCCCACGAAGACGAGTGAATTGATATAGGGTTGTTTCCAACTCTATGTAAATAATAGCAAAAAAAAAGTAAGTAGTCAAATCTACTTACTAATCTTCATCTATCATCTCTACAAATCTTTTAAAAGTTAATTTTGAATTAGGATGTTCTTTTTTATATTCTTGAAATGCGTTTTTATAATATGGCTTGTATGCATGTTCCATCATTTTTCCCATTTGTTTTCTTGTTATTCGATCTCTATTTCTCCACAAATATTCATTATAATTAAGTTTTTTTGATCTTCTTATTTCTTTTTTGTCTAACGCTTCTTTAATTTCTTTATCATATTGAAGTTTTGTTCTAATTCCTTTATCAACTAATTTTTGAATATTTTTAGGTATTTTTTCTGTATCTCTTTTTTCTACATAATTATTAGCTATATTATTATAATAAAGTTTTTCTTTTTTTGTTAGTTCATCTATTTTATTATTGTTTGATATTTTTCTTAAGGCTTCTATATCACTTTTTGCCCTTTCAATTTCTTTAATAGCAATATCTCTATCACGAACATTAATTTTTTGACTATCTGGATTTGATGACCTGTTTATGGTTTTTTGTGCTGAATCACGATATCTTTTCCAACCATTTATTTCATCTTCTTTTTCTTTTATTAATTCATCAGCAGATAAATGAGATCCTTTCATTTCTTTTAATAGTCTATTTTCTATGGCTTTTTTTGTTTCTGTACTTTCTAATTTTATATTACGATTTTCTAATGCTCTTTTTACTGACTCGGCATCTTTATTTGCTCTAACATATTCACTTTTAGTTAGTGTATCTTTTGCGAATTCTTCTTCGGATATTTTGCCTTGTTCTTTTAATTTAACATTATCTAAAAAATCTTTTGTTCTTTCTTTCTCATATTGTTCAACTGACTTTCCTGCTTTGCTTGCTTCTTCTTTAATTAATTGTCTTTCCTTTTCAAGCCTTTCCCAGCCTGTACCACCTTCTTTTTTTATTTGTTCATCTCTTATTGCTTTGGCTTTTCTATCTGCTTCTTCACTTTCTTTTGGATGTTTGCTACGATATTCGGCAATTTTTTCATCAATTTTTCTTAGTTCTTTTCTTCCTTCATGATATTTATTAGTTAATTCTTCAAATCTTTTATAATCTTTTTCGTTTAACTCAGTTTTAGCATTTTTTTCTCTTTCTTTGCCGTAAAGATCTTTATATGCTTCATCACTCATTGCATGTTCATAAATATCTTGCCTTTCAGTATTGGCATCAACAATTTCTTTAAATTTAGCATCTCTTTCTTTTTTTAAATCATTTAAATTTTTTTCTTTTGTATTACTATATTTTTCATCTAATTCATACGAATCTTTATATTGTTGTAGTTCTTCTTTTAATCTTTCAGTTTTTTCTTTGCTATTTCTACCACTATCAATTTCTCGTTGTAATTCTTCTATTCGACCTTTTATTTCCTTATCTTCATCGTTATTACTTAATTTTTGCTTTTTTGATTTAAACTTGCCACTTTGTTTCATGGCACTTGATAAACTTTGCCCTTCTCTAATAAATACTTTTCTACCCGCAATAGTTCTCCATACACCATCGCTATCATCAAAATCTTTTGCCATTTTTTTCTCCTTTTTAAACAATTATATTATACTATACAGTATTATAAAAGACAAATTTGTAGTTTTAACTTTGCTTCTTGCTTGTTCTCTTTTTTTTCTTTGGTTTGCTTATTTCTTCATAAGCTTTATCAATTTCTTCGGTTGTTGGTAATTCTTCTTCATTTGGTATAACTTCTAAGACTTTAACAACAATTTTTTTTTGGTCATTATCACCGGTTAAATATTTAGCCATTTCATCAGTACATTCAAATCTATCATGTATCTTTAAAAAATTACCATGTCCGCCTCCTAATCTTTCAACATTTTTAAGTTCATCAAACTTTGCTAATGTGAAATTTTCAATTACTTCGCACTTAACCATATGTATTCCTCCTTCTAATTTATATATAAAATCCCAATAATTTTTAGGGCAATCTATATCATCTGTTTCATCATTTATTAAATAGAATCTATCAGTTATGGCATATTCATTTAAAGGTAAACCATTTAAGCTTTTATAAACTTCCCACCCTATGCACCTATCAATTTCACCTTTTAAAAACAATTCTTTAACTTTGTTTTTATGTTCCATAAATAGATCTTTATTAATTATTTTAACACCGAATATTTCCATTTCACTGCCAAAAAACAATATTTCTTTAGTTGTTGTATTTATTATTGTCTTTAATGCATTTTCAGTATAATATACATCACCATATAAATAGCATATTTCTTTTTCATCTATATCTTCAAACCTATCTACTTCACAATCATTGTGAGTTTGCGGTCTTATTTCGCCATATTCTTTATATCTTTCATCACTTGTTGTTATTATATAATCACTAATACCATTTTCTTTTAATAATCTTGTAGTTCTACCTACTAATGTTTCACCATTTATTTTAACAAAGTGCTTTGGTATTCCTAAATAATTGCCCCACCTTTTACCATTACCGGCACACATAATTACATATTTCATTGATTATCACCTTTGTGTAATTTCTCCCACATAATACTACCTACTCTATTGGAATTATATATATACAACACCCTATCTATGTAATATTCAGTATGAGGAATATTTTGTATTTTTGCTTGAAAATCTACATCTTCATTATACATCATACTTTCTTTAAATAATGGACATTTTTCTTTTTTATATATTGCTTTCCACACGGCATAATTTTTTGGATGTCTTACTATTAAATTTTGATTAAAATCAGCCCAATTAAAGTAAATAACATCTTCATTATGTTCATTTATTGTGCTTAAAAGAATTGATATATAATCATTAGTAACCATATCATCACTATCTATAAACGCTATATATTTTCCTTTTGCTTTTTTTATTCCAATGTTTCTGCCGTATGATAAACCTTTTCGTTCGGGGTTATGTATTATTGTAGCTATATCATTGAACTCATCTAATCTGCTATCATTACTATCATCAATTATAATAATTTCTACTTCATTACTAATTTGTATTGATAATTCTTTTAATAACTTGTACAAAAGGTCATAAGTATTATAATGTGGAATTATTATAGATATTTTTACCATTGCCTATCATTCCCGCTTTCCATTTCTTGCTTAGTTAATTGTATTCTTTCTGCCATATAATTATCTATTTTTGGATCTTTTCCTTTAACACTTAACGCAAGTTGCAGTGTATCTGCATAATGTCTAATTGTACTTGTCCCCCATACTACTTTTTCTCGAATAGTTGTTACTGATTTTGTATTCATTTGGTTCCAAACATAAACAGGTTCTTTTAATAGTTCAAAACTTTCCATATAAATACATATCTTGCAATGTTGGTTTTTATCTTCTTTTAATGTACCTTCATTGTATAGGCATTCTTGCTTAGTCGCTAATGATTTTTTAATTGCTTTACCACAACTACCACTCCAGCCTCTAATTGCTTCATATTTGTCTTTATATTGTGGTATAAAGCACGTTGAAAGCTTATTATTTTTGTAACTAGCCATACCCACAAACAATACATCAGGTCTAGTTTGTAATTTATTATTTATCTTTTCTAATGAATTTTCATCGTATAACCAATCGTCACTATCTACATAATAAACATAATCAACATCATCACTTAAATGTAAGTATCCTTCGTTTCTTGCACCTCCGTTTAATCTCTTTTGTTTTAATTCTATTACTTTTATATTTGTCAACTTATCAACAAATGAATATGCAATATTAACCGAATTATCAGTAGATACATCATCAACAAATATAACTTCATAGTTCTTATATGTTTGATCTGCTATGCTGTTTAAACATTTTTCTATTGTGTGTTCATAATTATAATTTGGAATAATAATGCCTATTTTAAAATCTGTTTTTTCAAACTTATCATAATCTTTATCGGTTGGCTTTGCTTTTTTAAGACAACTTATATCATAATCAGTTAAATTGATATCTACATAATCACATTGTTTATAATGTTTACAATGCATTTTTAACTTTAATAGATCTTCTAATGTTTCATCATCAAATAAATAAACATACTCATTACTTGTATTAACTGCATTAATGGTATTTTTGTCTACTGCAATAATCATAGGCTCACCATAATAATTTTATCATACATAAAAAAAGAGTGCAAATTAGCACTCTTTTGCGAGATAAATAGGTTTCTAATAGCAAAAACCATATTAATTATAACATGCATTTATAAAACTTTCCAAATATACTCAATTGGTTTATTTGTGCAATCCCATGTGTCTATAACGTAGCCATTAATACACGCCGTTATATGATTATTAGTAGTTATTAAGTACTTGCCAACAGGATGGTTTTCAGCAAACTCGCCTATATGTGTTTCAGTATAGGGTATTCTTTTAAATTTATTATCTAAAAAGTTTCTTACAAAAACAGCATTGTCCATCATTTGGCCTTGTTCCATCGCACTTTTACATATTTCTTTATATGCTTCTTTCCATGTTATATCCATTACTATTGAATATGCTCTAGGAAAGCAGTCATCTATAAAATTATTATGACTATTAGCATTATAAAAATAATATTTCATTTATCTCATACTATTTTGTAATGATTGCATTAATTGTTGTTTTTGTTCAGGGCTTTCGGCTTCTTCTTTTAATACCATAATAAAATCTTCTAATGCTTTTACCATGTAGTGAAAACTCTTACTAGATTCTTCACTGCCTGCACCATATCTGTTGCGACTTTCTTGATAGCGACCATATTCATTAGCCATTCTATCTAAACTATCATCGCCACGATATTTCATATCATAACCTCTTCGACCATAACTATTTCGCCCATATTCGCCATAATTTCCATATTCACCATAATTATCATATCCAGCTCTTCTGCCACCATAATTTCCATAATTATTCATACTTTCTACCTCCTTTATGTCTTTGTATATATCTACTAATTTGTATAAATTATCTATGTTTGTTGTAGCAATACCATCTTTCATTATCCGCTCTATTGCTTCACTTGATTTTTTTGCAACTTCTTCTTCCATTTACTCACTTCCTTTCTTTAAGGATCTTTAATATTTCTTCTTGGTTTTTAATTATCTTTTCAAAATAATTCATATCTTGATTTTGTAGTTCTTGCATTAAATCACTATTATTAAAGTCTTTTATTAATATTTGCAAACTATATATTTGTAATATTAAACTTGCAATATCTACTGAGTTTGTCATGCTATTTTACGAATAATAAGGTTTGCATCTTTAATTACTGGTATTTCTGTTGCTGTGCTTACCGGTGTTGTTGTTCCTGTTATGGTTGCTGGTAAACTGCCTACTGCTATTGTTGTATTAACTCTAGGACATATTCTTAAAACTTTTGTAAATGATATATTTACATAATTACCTGCTGTTGTAATTTCAGCATCCATTTCAGTACCTTCTACATCTGTTCCAGTGGCTGTTTTTAATGCTAATGCTACTAATCCAGCAGTATCACTTGTTACATTGGCATTAAAGCTTATTTCAAATAAACCTCCACCTATAATAGTAAAATCACTGCCTCCTGGCATATATTGTAGCCAACCACAGCAGTTAGCATTTCTTCCTCTTAGATCTACTGTATCAAAATTAATATTGTCAGTATTGCTTGTTAATATCTCGGGTGTAATTTGTAGTGCTTGAATCATAATTTCTCCTTTCTTTAAAAAAAGAAGATAGAACTTGTCTATCTTCATAAAATTAGCAAGTTCCTGTAATCAGGTTTGTCGTATTCGACTATATGCTATTAAATAATGTTTGTTGAATATCCACTGCAACCACATCCATTGTTATTGCATGTAAATATTGGTGTTCTTCCATAAACTGGTGTGCTAGGCACTGGGCAATTTGAAAGTCGGTTGTATAATTGATCTACCTCATTCGCAAAGCCTTGTGCAATAAATGCGTTTTGAGCAGTTTGACTTGCTTTTAAATCAGCCATAGATAATTCTCTTTGCAAATCAGCAATTTTGTCATTCTTAGCATCTACTTGTAATTTAACATTATCTAATTCTAATTGACATAATTTATCAAGTATTGCTTGTGTTCCTCTTGTTTGAGAGTCAATTATATCTCTTGTGTTATTAGCATCTGCAAATCTTGTAGCACTGCCTTCACTTTGAACAATGTTTTGTGTTTGACATGTAGCCAAACGATTTTCACAACAACATGTATCTAATGACTTTTGTAAGCCATTAAAACCATTTAATGTAGCTATTTGGTTGTTAAAGTTTTGTTGCATATCAGCCATTGCTCTATTATTTGCTGATATTTCTGCATTATAGAATCCATTTGAGACCGTTTGGTTCATATCAGCGCAACAATTACATAATTGGTTAGATAAAGCATTTATGCCATCTCTAGTACCTTCTAATTGGTTACTAAGGTGTAATGTGTTAAAGCCATCAGTAGTATTATTCATGATGTCTTTTTGTCCATTGGATAGCCATGCATAGCCATTATCAAAGCCATTACCAAAACCACCATTACCATTGTTTCCCCATCCGCCAAATAAAGCGAGTAGTAAAATTATCCATAGTGCATCACTGCCCCAACCTCCGTTGCCACCAAAACCACCATTGTTTCCATACATTACTGGGTAAGGATATCCAAAGCCATTATTTCCGTTAGTGGTAGCTAGTTCTACAGTTGGTTGTATTCCTGATCCGTTCATAATTCACCTCCTTTCAATTCTTTTATTTATCAACACTTATTTTGTGTTAATATCTTTTTTCAAATTTTCTAATACTTCTTTTGGTACACCCATTTGTTGCGCCCTATTAAACAAATTATTCATTTGCTCAGGTGTATATTTGCCTGTTATTTGTTTAAATAATTGCATAGGGTTTCCATTGTTAGTCCTTATTTGATTTAGAACTTGAAACATTTGAGGATTTCTTTGTTGTAGTTGGTTCATCATCATCATTATCAATTGGTTTGGCATTTTTGTTTCCTTTCTTTAATTCTTCTATTTGTAGCATTAAAGCATCTATTAACATGTCCTTTTCATCTTTCAATTTAGTTTCTTTCATTTCATATATTCTTATATTGCCACTAGGATTTTTGATCCATACAACAGAATAATCTTTGCTAAAAAACGGTGTTTCTTCACTTACTTGTTCTTTAACTACATCATCAATAGTTCCAGCAAACTTAATTTTTCCATTATTAGCAGGTGCTAATTGAAAATTTTGTGTAAGGTTTGTAGGCTGTGGTTGTTGTAGCCTTTGCTTCATTTGTTCAAGTTCTTGCATTTGTTGATTTATTCTATCAATACTTACTTGTGGGTTATATGTATTAATATATGGGCTGTTATACATAATTCCTCCTAAAATGAAAAAAGAGAGTGTGATAAACTTTTCAAATAGCGTTTTAAACTACTCTAATAAGTCACTCTCCTTTTTCAATTACATTTTTACATATAATTAAATACTTAAATTGTAATTATTTAGAATTAAATATGCCTAACTTTGCTACCTCTACTTTCCTATATGCATTATATTTGTTTTTTAATTCCCTTATGATTCTTGATACATTCCTATCACTCATACATAATTCTTGTGAGATCTTAACTATACTATCTTTTTTTAATAACATATCAAGTATCATAATTTCATCATCTGTTAATATTACTTTAGCTTTAAAATCATCATATATTATCTTATTACTTAATTCTTTTATCATATAAACCTCCCTGTTTGGTTAGTATTTTAACAAAAAAGAAAGCAATTAAAAGGACAAAATAACGCCAATTTAATATTTATATAACCTTTATATATTTGTTTATATAACATTTATATAAAATTAAAGGCAAATAAAAAAGTACACTAATTCATGTACTTTTTAGTTTTATTATAAATATCTCTACGCCTATTCCATATTGTGCTTTGACAATAATGATATTTTTCACTTATTTCTTTTGAATTATAACCCTGCACTAAAGCTTTAAAGATCTTATCTTCGTGTTTTTTCTTGTTTAATATGTTTGATGACAATACATATTTATACATTTCAGGTTCAAAACAATAAGTGTACTGCATTAATTTCATATATCCCCCTTTGTTTTGTGTATATTATATACACTTTTTTCTTTTTGTAAACTAAAAAAACACCTTATTGGTGTTCCTTTATATTATCTTCTAACAATGTAATACGAGATTCTACTTTGTACATCCTATCAATTAAATTATTGTGTGCATGTACTTTTTCATCTAATTGGTTAATTCTATATAGCACTAGATCATTGTTCTTTTTACCACTTGATATTGTTGCTATAATTGATGGTATTGCTACACATAAACCACTTATAATTGCTACAGTAATTTGTACTTGCATGGCTTACCCTTTCTTTCTTATCTTAAGTATATCATATTTGGTGGGTTAGTCAAATTTACCTATTTTTATTTTGTGTTCTTTACAATATTGTAAACATTCTTTCTTTATTTTGGCTGTATATATTCCTAAACAACCTCCACCACCCCATTTATCTCTTTCATAACTTTCTTGATTAAACCAAATTGTGTATTCTCCGTTGTTTTTTTCTATTGAATACCATTGATCATTCATATCTTTTCTTCATTTTTTCCATTAATCGATATTTAAATTCTTCTGCATCATTTTTAAATACCCATCTTCCACAATGTGTACATATTGTTTTATTTTGCTTTGCCATTAATACACTATGTCCACATTTACATTTTACGCTGTTATTGGTTATATCTTTAAATATTTTTGAGTCGTTTTCATTAAGTTTATAACTCGATTCGTATTTCATCAATTAACAACTCCATGCAATCTTCAATAGCTTGTTTAATAATATCATCTGTTATAACTATTTCGGGTTTATCTTCCTTTAATGCTTGTAACACTCCAATTACTTTATCCATTTTTATCACTCCTTATTTTTAATTTTACTACATTTTATTTTAAAAGTAAATAAAAGAGACATTGAACGTGTCTCTAAAAGGTTGGCCTATGGGATGGCCATGATTATAGAAAATATCCTTGAAGCATTTACTTCATGGATAATTTAATTATACCACAATTTTATTTTGATTTAAAATTTCTTTTACGAAAATCGTTATATATTTCATATTCAATATCATTTTGTTTTAATAAATTAATGATTTCTTTTGGTTCATCTTGCCGTATATATACTTTTTTTATGTATTTTAATGCTTCAATATTTTCTTTAAATTTTAATTCATTATAGTTTTCTGGTGTATTTTTAAGCATTTGCATTAAATTATTAAATTTAGATGTATTTCTATGGTTTTTGTTTCCACCATCACCACGATATAAAACAGCATTTCTATTTACTTCTTCTAGTATTTCGGGTTTAAATTCTATATATTGAGTGCCATATTTAACTTTAGTTGTTATTTCTTTACCAACAGCTAAACTTGGTTCTTTCAATTTGTTATCATTAATTATACTTTCTAAACTTTCGGTTGTATGCCATATTTTATTATTTTTTCGAGCATAATCTATTTCTGCTTTGTTTATTCGTATTTTACTATATGAACTAACTTTTGCACGTTCTAATTTGCTAGATAGTCCACTTGCTTCAAGTAATTCATTATATTTTTTTGTCAATCTATTAATTTTAGCTTGTGCTAGTTCTGCTTTATCTCTAAAACCACCTGCTCGTTGTGCAATTTGGTCATCTTTTAACTTTCTTAATTGTAATTCAATTTTTCTTTGTAATTGTTCACCTTCATACATATTATATTTTTTACCATTATATGTAAAACCTTTATTGTTTTTATCAATTATTTCTTGTAATTCTTCGTTAGTATATGCTGGCTCACTTACACCCAATATAATTGCAAATGTATAATGATAACAATTATATTGCCCAATAGATCTTCTATCATGTTTTGTTTCTTCACTTACAGCAGGAAATTCAACACCATCATAACTTACTGCATCTTCATCTTCTTGAAATTTTTCAAACTCACCTTTTTTTATTAAATTTCCCTCTTCATCATATTGGTTAATACTAAATTGCTTGCCTTGTACTAATTCATGATCTGGTGCAGGGTTATTATGTACACTTATTTCTACACCATCAGCATCAAATTGTTTTCCAAATTCTTCTTGTAGTTCCATATGCATGTTAGTTATACCACTTTTTAACACCATTCTTGTTATACTATCAACTCTATAACTCCTGCCACTTGCATAGTCTATTGATTTTACCCCGCTAGAGGCTATTTCTTTGATTATACGTGACATTTCTTCATCAAAAGTACTTTTACCTTCACCAACACTTAAAACAGCGCTATCAATCAAATTATGATATGTAGTAAGCAAATCATTATATACCATTTTTCCATTAGTTTTTGTTGCAAAGCCTAACGTGCCAGTTATTCGATTATATTCTTTTGCAGTTATTGTTGCTAATGCTTTTACTTGATCTTGTAAAACTTGGTTTTTTTCATATGGTATATATTTTCTATATCTATATTTATAAAATCTTCCTGCAAATAAATAATCTTGTTTTGCTACTTCTTCAAAGATCTCATATATTTCTTTTACATTTAATTTGCTCATTTTAGCTAATGCTTGTACTATTTTGTCATAGTCTCCACCATATCGCATTATTTGTGCTAATTGTTGTGCTTGTGAAGGTGTTAATGTTCTAAATTTAGCAACACTTTCAGCCATTTTTTTAATAATGTTGGTGTTGGTTTCTTCAATTCTAGTTGTAATCCTTTCAATTACTTTATTAATAACTTCATCACTTAACATGCTATCACCTAATTAATTATAACATATAAAAAAGAGGTATTATTCCTCTTCATTATCACTAAACAATATGTCATCTAATGTATATTCTTCATTTTCCATTATTTATTTTTTCTTCTAAATATTCTTCGTTAGCCTTATTTTTTTCAGTTTGTGTACCAAAATAAAAGGAAATAACCATTAAATATATATCTTTAATATCAAACTCACCTTTTAATGTTAGTATTGCAACAACTATTGTTAAAATAATTGTTACAAAACTTTTAACTGATATTAGTCTTGCTATTCTTTCTTTCATATTATCTCCTAATCTGCCACAAATGAACCAGTACCATTATTTTCAAAAAAAGTATTTGTTACATTGTCATATAGTCCTAGTACACTATCACTTAATCTTCTTGCAGGTACTAAATCTAATACTAATTCTTCTGTATCTCTATCCCACATCTTACAATAATAAATATAGCCTACATATTTTCCTGAATTTTCGGCTGGTGCGTATGCGTTTGCTCTTTTAAATAAATAAAAATAGCCTTCTGTATATATTTCGTTTCCACTACCAATTGTTGTTCCGTTTACTTTAACTTCGTGATCGTTAAAATCATTATAAATTATGATGTTTTCATTACTATTCCATGTACCACCATACATTTCATCTCCGTTTGTTCCCCAATAATATTTTCTGTTGTATGTTGTCATAGAAAAATATCTTGCACCATCACCAAACTCGCCCATGTAATTAGCACCCCATAAGTGATTGTCATTGTTATATCTTGGCATTTGTAATTTTATTTCAAGTTTGTGGTTGTATGGTATTATATCAGGAAAATTAATGTGTTGGCTACCTGTTGCTCTAATTCTTGTTAAAAATTCATATTCCGGTTGTGGTGTTGATTGTTGTGCCATTAAACTTCTAAACATGCTCATAATTAATACGCTTTCCAAATTGCTATATTATTTAATACTGATATAATGTAATTTTTACTTGCTTCACATGTTCCTGTATTTACGTTGCTTGCAGTTGTCATTGTTGGTGCATCACCTAAATTTGTTATTGTATCTGGCATACTAATATCAGTTGGTGTGCTACCACTTTCAAAATATATTACTGTTTCTAAATCACTTGCTGTTGTTGCTGTTATTGTTAATGATGTTATTTCTCCTAATTTATATGAATAATTACCCGTTAATGATGAAATTGTATATGTGGTTTCTGCATTTGTTACACTTGTTGGTATTGCTATACTATCTACATAACCTTTTGTTGCTGGATGTGTTGCTGCTGTTGGTGTATATGCATAGGTATTAGATGTTCCTATGGATAATTGACTTGTGGCTTTAACGCTTGTTCCTGATACATCAAATTCATTATTAGAATATGAATAAGTTAAATTTAATATCGTTTCACATATATTTCCGTTAGTGCTAATTAAATGTGCTGTTCCACCCATTGACGTTGATGTAGTATTTATGCTTGAAGCAAAGAAATATGATACACATTCAGTCGAATTTGTTGTGTATATATTTAATATTAATTTCTTATTATTATTATATGCTAACGTAATTGCTTCCGTTAATTCTGAAAGAGGCAATCCAGTATTTGTATTCCATGACGTTGAACTTGGTGTTACCTTATAATTACCAACGCTTAATGTATATATTAAATAATCACCAACTATATAATGTGAAGGCGACGAACTTGCTACTTTGTCATCAACATATTTAGTGGTTGCTGGGTTATATGAATTTGCAGTTGGTGTATAACTTGCACTATTGTCGGTTTTTAATATAAAACCTGTACCATCACTTATATCTACTTCTCTAATATATCTAATAATATATGTTATATGTCCATCAGTAAGTGTTAATTGATAGTATAATGTTCTACCTAATTTTTTGTTAGCAGAACTAATCTCAGTTATATAATATCCGCTATTTAATGATACTGATGAACTTGTTGTATTAAATGTTAATGGTATCAAAACATCACAATTTGATACCGCTACTGTGCCATATAAATTTATATGTTGACCATTTTTAAATTTTTGATATGCTTCATCCACTTTACTAATAACTGCAGCATTTGTAAGCCCTGACTTTGGTAAAATATATGTATTTAATATATTACCACTACCCATTAAACTTTCATCATCAATAGTTTTTATGTTTGTTCCGCTTACTAATAATGGTTGGTAGCCACTAAGATCTACATTACCACTTAACTTATCCCATGCAGTTCCAGTCCATGCTACATTATCACCTGCTTCTATTCCATGTTGGCTATCGGCTTGTTCTATATTATAAACATCACCTATTACTAAATCTGTACTAGGTAAGTCACTATAGGTAGCTACTGTTCCACGATAACGATATACACTTGATACTTTATTATCTACTTCGGTCTTTGTATATGTTTCTGTCTTTTTATAGTAATTAGTTAAATCATTAACATCTTTGGTTATAAAATTGCTGACATCTGGTATGTTAATTCCTAAATCACTTGTAGTTTTATTTCCATTTAGTTCTACATTATTAATTTTAGGCTTGTTGCTAAGTTCGGTATAATCATTTGATCCACCGCTTTGTCCATCTTCACCTTTTGGAATACCAAAATCAAATATAGGGTTTTCGGTTGTTCCTCTTTGCGTTACTATTGCATTTGATCCGGCTGGTAAAGTTGTTGTTGTTCCTACTTGTATATTTGGTGTTATACCCGGCTCTCCATCTTCACCTTTTTCTCCATCATAAATTTCTACTGATTTTTCTACGCCATATCTATTAGTAATGGTTATTGTTGCTGTGTTGTCTTCTTTGCTTGCATCAATATCTACATTTTGAACTTCTGCTAATCCTTCTTCTAATGCTTGTTCAAATTGTTCCATTTCACTTGGTGTTATCTCTTGGCTATTTTCAGCATGATCTTTTAATGATCCAATTACCGTTTGAAAATATACAGGGCTTGGGTTAAATCTTTCTATATATTCGCTACCTGCTATATCATAAGCAACAACACCCAATTCTACTGTGCCTGTTTTTACTAATACTTCAGGAGGATAACTACATTCATTATTTACTATTATTTGCTTATATGTTTCTCCTTCTAATGTAAAATAGGCTTCTTTTACTAGATTATCACCATATTCTTCACTAAATTCAAATGTACATTTACTTATGTTTATTTCTTTTTCATTTACTGTTTCTTCTTTAATTAATTCAATATTATGGGCATTTACTATTAACTTCATTATTCTTCACCCCTCGTTCCTAATAGATCATTTATGTTTGGCTCATTCTCCATTATCTTTGCTATTGCTTGTTCAGCAACCTTTGGTGTTTCTCCAAATATTTTTTCTCGGTATTCTTGCTTACTTATTAACCCCGCACTTACTTCTCTTAATGCCCTATTACTTTGTGCTTCTTTATCTTCAATAATACTATCATCAAATTCTATTACTAAACCATCGGTATTAATATTATATTTACCAAATTTAGTTGAGGCGTAAGCTATGGCATTTGCTAAATCAAATATTGCACTTTCATATCCTATTTCTAACTTTTTCTTTCTTCTAAACATTTTACTGTTGGCACTTATTACTGCTGTTGCTGTTGTTAAATTGTTGCCTCCATATGTGTAGTGGTTCGCTTCGTATCCAACTTTATTGCCTAATATATTTAAACATGTATTTAATGTGGTTATTTGTTTGTCAGTTCTTAAGTCTTTATTATCATCTTGTATTAAATCATCTTTTGTTGCACCCTTAGGAATAACATATATTGATGTATCGTTTTCGTCAAATACCATTTTTTGTGTGCCATCATCATAACTTAACATGTCGGCTCTTACAAATGTTCTTCTTTTACCATTATTAATTTCAGTTTGTAATGCGTCAAAAGCCAAATCAACGGCTTTTAAATTATCAATAGCATTTGCATAATGTGGTATACCAAAAGGGCTATTAGCACATATGTTGTTAGTTAATGTAGGCTTGAATATACTAAACCATTTTACATTTGATTTAGTATCAAACTCTTTCATTGTTCCTTCTTGTTCGGTTATTTCACTTAATTGTCCGTTATTGTCTCTAAATAAATGGTTATGTATTATATAATTACCATTATCTGCTAATTTATGTACTGATAATACAACATATTTCTTACCTTCTTTATATGCTACACTACCAAAAGCACATTCGGTTATTTCTTTATTATCCCAACTTAATGGATAGATCCAGTCAATATCTACTAAATCAACTCTTGTTTTAGCTTCGCTTACATCTAAATACATACCATCTTCATTGGCTACTATATCATATACACTAACAACTGCACTTTCTGTTCCTAATGCTCCCGACTTTTCAATGCTTTGGTTAATTAATGAATTTAAATCTAATGCATCTACTAATTCTTCAAATTGCTTTTGTGAGTTTTCATCTTTTACGGTTATCTTGCATTTTTCACTCCATAAAATATCACTCCACTCTTCACTTATTTCTTTCGCCATATTCATTGTATAACGGTGTTTATTTACTTTTCTTTTACCATTATAAATAAAATAGTTGTGAAAATCTTTTACATTACCCTCATACCAACTTTTCCATTGGTCTATGTAAGTTTGCATTTGTCTTTTTATATCAGGGTTGTAGTTGTATTCTCTTACTAAAAAATCTTCTAATTTCATTTATTTCCTCCTTTATTTATTCTAACATAATAACCATTTTTATCTTGTTTTGTTATAACACCTATATTTTCCAATAACTTTTTTCCTTCGCCAGTAAATTCTTTTATCAATAAATCTTGATTAGGTGTTTTTGATTGTATTTCATTATATAATTTTGTTCCTATACCATATCGCCTATAATCATTATTTACCCATATAAAATGTACTTCTGTTTGTCCATATTTATTAATTTCATATTCCAATGTCCCGACAATTTTATTGTCTAAAATTGCTTTTATTTTGCCCATTGTTTTATCTTTGCTTTCTTTTTCACTAAAAGCAAGATTTTGTTCTACATAGGCTTTTCTTTTTTTTTCAAATTCATCACGAGTGTTTGCATCAATAGTATCAAACGTTTCACTTTTTCCACGAATTTTATTATTCATGTAATTATTTGTAATAGGTATATGAACGCCATTTTTTGTTATCCATATTACTTCATCTTTCACGGTTATTTTCCCTTTCCGAATTATAATTTATAGTTTGCTTAATATAATTTATAACTATAAATAATAATAGCATAATTGCTGTTATTGTCAAAATTATATATGCTAACACTAATTTCATATTAATACTCCTTTATTGTCATCATTAATTTATCATAGAAAGGAAACATGCTATATTCACTTGCATCTAAATCATCTATTGGTGTTGTACCATCGTCAAGCCTTTCATCTTCTTTTTTTTCATCCCATACTGCTTGTTCATATGCTTCCTTTAAATATTTGCATTTTCTTAATAAAAACCTTCTATGTTGAGCAAATAACATTTGATCCATATATATCCTGTCTATTATCTTGCCTTTAATACAATCATCAATTTGTAATGGTATATTATGTTGTTGTAAATACCTATTTAAACCATATGTAAGCACTTGCCCTAATGCACCATAATCGCCAAAACAATGTGTTACTTTGCCATAATCTCTAACTACTCGCTTATAAAATTCTTCAAACTTTTCATATATTTGTTCCGGACTATATAAACCTGCTAACTTCATTTCATCAATAGTCCATGCTTGTTTAAAATATTGTGTTATTCCTGTTGCCTTAAATTCGGTTTCACCTCTTGTTGCCCCATAATCTATTCCTATTGATATAATCATAAAATTGATCTTGTTGCCATATTCATCTACTGCTTCATCTCTTATAAACATTTCACTATTATTAGCAAATTGCCCATATATTAAGCCTTCTGCTAATACCCATAAACCTAATATAAACCGTTGGTAAAATACTCCACCCATGCTTTGATATTCTTTTTTTAATTGTGTGAAATATTCTTCATTTTCTTTCTTTAATATTTCATTATCATCAAGAGTAAAATTCCATACTTGCTTGTCTATTTCATTATTATCAATAATTTGTACTTTAACCCAATGATTAGGTGTATCAGGGTTGGTTGTTGCATATAACTTAGCATTTTTAACTGATAATCTTGATAATAACATCTTATAAAAATCTTCCGGCACTTGTGTTAATTCATCTACATAAGCACCGCCTAATGTCATACCACGAATTTTACCTTCGGCTCTATCATCGTTTGCACCTTCTAACCATACTGTCCTACCAAATAATGTTGCACTTTTTTGACTAATTGAATACTTAAAATTGTCAATTCCAACTAGATCTTGCAATAAACCTAAACAATTTCTTTTTAATGATGTTAATGTTTTTCCTGACATTAAAAATTCTACATTTGCAGGCATTAAACCAACAAAAATAGCCCATTTAAGCAAAGAAACGTATGTCTTACCACTACGCACTGAGCCAGTTAATAAGTTGATACGTTTATCTTTATTTATCATAAATTCAATTTGTTTAGGATTTAATATTTCATTAAGTGTTTTTGACATTATCTAATGCTTCTTTCAATTCATCTAATATACCATTGTTAGTTATTTGATTTTCTACTACATCTTTTTGTCCTAAATATTGCTTACCCAAAAAAATAGCCATAGCATAACTCTTCTCGGCTAATTTCCATTGCATCCTTCTTAAACTCATTTTGCCAGTTTCTTTTCCTTCTTTATAGATGTCGCAAAATGTTTTATCTCTTAACAATGTATCTGTTGAGCAACCTAAAAAACTAGCAATTTCTTGTTGAGTACACATTATACTTGCTAATTTTTTAACTGTTTCATAATCAATTTTAAATTTTGGCCTACCTGCCATATTAATCTCCTTTGTTTATTAACTGTTTACTTTAATGTAGCAATTAATTATCTATATTGTAATATATTTATATTAATTTGACAAAAACATTAAACTAGCATTGTTTACATAGGTTATTTCTTATACATAAACGAAGCAGTATAACATTTTCTGTGATTTATTTTACTATCTATTTTACTTTTTTTGTTTTTATCATCTTTTACAATACTATATCTATACATACACCATTTACTTGATTTTTTTAATGCATATATTAAATTTTTAGCACTTGATATTATACAAAAATCATATCCTTTATTTGAATATAATTCAGCAATAAAATTTAAAAATTTTGTTCCTAAACCAATACCTTGATAATCAGGAAGAATAACTAATCTACTTACTCTTTTTAATTTTTTATTTGTTGAAGGTTGATGTAATATAGCAATAAAACCTATTATGTTATTATCATCATATAAGCCATAACATTGACACGCTGATGCTAATTCTTTACTTAAATAATGATATTTCCTAAATTTTTTCCATTCTTCTCGCCCACAACTTCTAATTGTGAATTGTTTTTGAGGTCGTGGGCTAATTGAAAAACTTGTTGCATTTTGTCTGTATCAAATAACCAGTCTGGTTGCAACCATTCAATTATATCTTTATGACAACTAACTGCAATAAATTTTTTGTTAGTGTTTTTTATTGCTTTATTTATTGCTATACAAGCAGTTTTTGCTACTTGTCTATCTACAACTGATGTAAATTCATCAAATACAATAAATTCCTTTTCTAATAATGCTCTTGCAAGATCTACACGCATTTTTTCTCCGTTAGATAAAACCTTATATGGTTTTAACCAACTTGGTACACTTCCAAAGCCTACAGCATAAAACATTTTTTCTATTTCTTCTGTTGATTTATCTTTTGGCATATTATCTAAAACACTATTATCATCATATTTAAATGTTGTTATAAGATTATCTTTAAATAATTCATTTACTATAGTTGTCTTTCCAGTACCACTGCCACCACAAATTAAACCTATATTCCAGTCTTTTGGTAATTCTATATGGCCTTCAAAATGTTCGTTTGAATGTTCAATTTTAACATCAAAATCTGACATTACTTTTGCTACTCTAAATGTTTTATTTACTTGATTTTTCTTTATAATGTTGAAATTTGGCATTCATAACCTTCTTCTGTTAACTTTTCATATTTTTCTTGCAAGTCAGTTTCGTTTTCACATTTTATTATTATTTCATATTTTTCAAATTCTTTATCACTTAAATCAGTTCTATCAAAATCAGTATCAATTTCATTTAAATTAATAAAACCAAAATCTTCCATATTGATGTTTAAAATATCATTTAATTCTTCATTTAATATATTAATATTAAAATCACTATTCATTGTTAGTTTATTGTGTGCTAATGTATAGGCTTTTCTTTTTTCATCTGTTAAATGGTCAAGTCTTATTATAGGTACTTCTGTGTATCCAAGTTGTTTACAAGCAATTAACCTTCCATGTCCTTCTACTATTTCATTTTTCCATATTCCAATTGGATCATCCATACCAAACATTTCAATGCTGTGTTTAATTTGTTCTATTTGTTCTTGTGGATGCTGTTTAGCATTGTTTTTATATGGTTTAATTGTGTCAATCCCTACATATTCTATTTTTAACTTTTCCATCTTGCCTCCATGGTAAAATTATAACATAATAGTAAAAAAGTGTCTATTTGACGCTAATCTTCTAACCCTAATTTGATTAAATACAAATCTTCATCTGTTTTGTAATCATTTAAATAGTCCCATAATGCGTTTTTTTTAGTTAAACTCATGTGTGTATTTGAATATAAATACCACATATAAAATCTTTTGGCATTTTTATCAAGATATGTAAATAACACTTTTATTGATAGCCTTTTTTTATAAAAGTCATCAAACGTATAAAATGTCATTTTTTCGTGGATAAATTCACAAGCACTAAAATCAATCATCTTCGCCTCTTATCTTCCTCAAGTATAGGTATTCTTGTTGTTATGTATTCTGGTCTTATTATATAATTACCGTTTTTATATGTATCTCTATCGTGTTCACGTTCAAAGTATAATAACAAGTCGTGTATTTGTTTTAAGTTGTTATACTCTATACGCCTTAATATGTTTTCATCAATAAGTTCACTTGTTATAGCATAAAATATCTCAGGATCATACTTTTCTATCACATGTAAATAATCGTGGCTTGTCTTTTGTCTTAATATAGCACCATTATCTATTGTTTCAGGTCCACCTAACCTACGAGGTATGAGTAAATGATGAAACGAGAGGTCTCCTTGCCTTTTAAATTTATAACCCATCATGTCAAAACCTAATTCGTTAATATGAAATATCTTTATCATTTCTTCTGTTATTGCTTTCATAATTCCCTTTCTATCTCATAAGAAAAGAGCATAAAAAATTATGCTCTTATTCAGGAGTTTAATGAATAAAAAAATTGAAACGTGTCTAATTCTTTACCCATACTTGCATTGTAACATACCAGCCATATTAATGCAACTTTATTGTCAAAGAAAAGACAGGTGGTTGCCTATCTTTTTCAGGGGGTTTGAAGGTGGTTATTACCACCATAAACATTATAGCATATAATTTTCTTTTTTGATGTTTTTTTCAATTAATATTAATCTTTTACCGTTTTTTCCTTTTGTTCGTTTCTTATATGCTGGTCTTGCATAAAATTCTATTGATTTTGGTTTTATGCCTTGATGCTTGGCTATTTCTTTAATAGTGCCTTCGATTATAAATTCTTCACCTTTATATAATGCATATATATTTGTCATCTCTTTCTTTCTTCTTCTTTTTCATATACTTTTTTATATATAGGTCTTTCTATTTTAACAATATCAAATTCATCATTTGTTTTACAATTTAAATCTTCATCATAATATTGTTTTAATACCCATAAATAATTTATACCAAGTTGTGCTTTAGATCCATTTTTAAAGTATAATATGTCACCACTTTTAATCTCTATCTTCATTACTTATCCTTTGTAATTGTCTGTCTACTTTATACTTGTATTCTTTCATTAGTTCATCTTCACAATATCCTATAGCATATTTTAATTGATCTAAACAAATTGTTACATCTGCTATCTCTTCTTTTAAATCTTCAAATATTTGTTCATTTAATCCTTTGTGTCTTTGCCATTTACATAATACTTTTATTAATTCACTCATTTCTTCTATCCATACAGGAATTTGTTCTTCTGCACCATAATAATTCAATATGCTTATGTTATCTATCAATATTTGTTTCACTTGTTTTTTTCTCATCGTTTCCCTCCACTTTTATATACATACCGCATATGCATTCTTTATTATTGATAAAATTATCACAAGGGCATAATGTTGTTTCGTCCTTTTTTATAGCACACGGACAATGACCATTACATTTTTTTATTAATTCAATTAGTTTTAGTGCTTTTTCCTTATTTAACTTAAAGCCCTTCATTATCTTCTCCTTGTAAGGTAATTCCATAAGTATAATTTGGTTGCACCATTGCTACCATTTGTTCTTTTAATACTCTATTTTCTAATTTTATTTTTTCATTATCTTTTTTAAATTCACAATTTTCACAATATGATTTATCTTTTGTTAGTTCTTTTAATTGCTCGTTTTCTTCTTGTAAATTAGTTACGTAATCTAATAATTTGATTATCTGTTCTCTTGATACAAAATCTTCTACACTGCATATTTTATTTAATATATCTTCTTTGTTAAAAGTTAAAATATCTAATATTTCTTTTATTTCATTTGTCATTATTACTCACCTTTACTTTCTTCATATCCAAAATTCTTTTTATAATCAAATTCTTTAAATGTTTGTAATAATACTTCTAAATTATTACTTCCATTTGATAAATTAAATATTAATAAACAAGTTAATAAATATAATTCATTAAACTTGTTTTCATTACCTTCAATTTTATCAATATCTCTTAATACTTTTTTGTAAATCTTATAATAATTCATTTTTTATTACTTCCTATCCACATAATTAAATAAATTATTCCAACTATTACTGTTAAGACTATACTAAATATTATGCTAAATACCTGTAATTTTGCCCATATTTCAAGCCATTTCATTTTATATTTCCTTTATTTTTAATAATTCTTTAAATATAGCCATTAATACATTTACCACTATACTATCTCCTGCTAAATGATATAAACTGCCATCACTTTGATTTTTAGCACATTTTTCATAATCTTCATCTTTAACACCCATTAGTCTAAAGCACTCTTTTGGTGTTAGTTTTCTTATTCTTAAATCTTCTACTACTCCTAAATTATTTTGTGTTGTTAATGTTTGTATTTGTTCTTTTTGAACCCGACCTCTACGAGTTTCACTATTTGGTTGTGATAAATCTATACCATCCCCATCAGTTGCTTCTAAATAACCTTTTTTTGTTGCATTTTTTATTTTAATTTTTTCTCCTAACAATACATTCCAATTATTACTACTTTCAGTTGTTAATGTTGGGCATGTTGCTTCTTCACTATAAATACTTCCCGCTTGTCTATCTTCATATAAACTACCAATTTTTTGCGGTTTTGTTGCTATTTTTATTTTGTCTTCACAAATATAATCACTTGTATCTGCTCTAGTCCATCCCTCTCTTGTTGTTTTACTACAAGCAATTTCTCTATTTAATTTAAGACTATTCTTATTTACTTTATATTTATCATCTTCACTAAATATATATTGTATCATCTTATCGCTTAAATAATATTTCTCATCTACATTATTTTCTAACAAATCTTTTAGTTTTAATTTAAGTGGTATTGGTTTTGGAAATGTATAACTATAATTACCCAATATACTAACCATAAAGCATCTATTTCTTGTTTGTGGTATGCCATAATCAGTGGCTATAAGATCTTGCATATAGTTTTTATAGCCTAATTCATCTAGTCTTAATTGCCATTTATTAAAATCTTGTAAATTATCTGCTCCATGTACTTGTGGCACATTTTCCATTAAAAGTATTTGTGGCAAAGTTCCTAATTCATAACACTCAGTAAGTATTCTTTCAACTTCCCATAACATACCACTTCTTGTTGATATATCACTCATTCCTTTGCCTTTACCAGCAAGACTTAAATCTTGACAAGGAAATGAATAAGTTAAGATATAATCATATTTATCGGTATCCACTATTTCTAAATCTTTGCCTTTTACTTTTTGTATATTTACCATATCACTTGTTGCTACTATGTTATTGTATATTTTTTTTAATTGTTCATCGTTAAGTCTACTAATTTGTTCTTTAGTCATTGGTTCATTATAATTACTTGATATTCCTTTTTCATATAACCAACTTATTAACCATTTTCTTTTATCGCTATATGGTTGCAATGCCAAATAATCAATGTTGTCGTCTGCAAAATGTATGTCTTTATATGCTTGAATACTTTTAACTGCCCACTCACAAATTTTCCAATGTTCAAATGACACACCAAGATATTTTAATGCAAGTGCTTGACTTCCGTAGCCAGCGAAGAATTCTATTAATCTTATAGGTTTAGTTATTTTGTATTTAGGGTACATTATATCAAATATTGTTAATTGATCCATTAAACCTCCTCTATTTCAATTCCATATTTCCATGCCATAAGTTTCTTTTTAAGTTGATATACTTGCGTTTTAACACCTTTAACATCTATCACATGTAATTTACCATTTTTGTCTAAATAGGTAAAGTCTGCAATGTATTTTGTTTGTCTATATGTTTTGTCATTTAATTTTACTGTTTCTAACAAT
>Ga0310786_10001336_pt1 | contig 39529 bp, 20 predicted proteins | sample AusTroGonzalo_MG_FD_203881 | JGI IMG/M metagenome (GOLD analysis project Ga0310786, IMG submission 203881) | Bovine rumen microbial communities from tropical cattle in Woodstock, Queensland, Australia - Gonzalo_03 (v2) (version 2) | ecosystem: Host-associated > Mammals > Digestive system >... | reverse complement strand
GGGATGCAAGGGTATACGTAGTCTGACCGTAGATGAAGGCAATCCAAAATATCTCTGCGAGGATGGCGTGCTGTTCAACCACGGAAAGACCACCCTGATGCTCTTCCCTGCACAGAGTGAAAGAACCCACTACGACATCCCGGCAACGGTGAGTACTATCTGGCCCGTAGCGTTCTCTGGCAGTAAGCTGAAAAGCATCACACTGCCGCCGACGTTGAAGAAGATTGGTAAAAGTGCTTTCGGCGGTATGTCACAGTTGGAGAGTATCACTATCCCTGCCACCGTGACAGAAATCGAATTTAGTGCCTTCGGTAGCTGTGCAAGCCTGAAGGAGGTGTATGTGCCAAATACTGTGCAGAGCATTGGCGAGTCAGCCTTCGCCGAGTGCAGCTCGCTCGTCAAGATTCACCTGCCCGAGGGGCTGACCCGTATTGAGGGTTTCCTTTTTGACAACTGTACCAGTCTGAGCGAAGTGGACGCCCCCTCATGTGTGAATTATATAGGTGCCGCAGCCTTCCGGAACTGTAGTAGCCTGACAGCATTTCAGATACCCCAAGAAGTCACCTCTATTGGCGACGGAGCATTTGAGGACTGTTCACAACTTACTGAGATTGTCATTCCGGACAAGGTACAGATTGTTTATGGGGATGCTTTCATGGGATGCACAGGGGTGCAGAAGTTGACCATAGGCTGTTCGGTGAGAGAACTGGTGGGGGCCTGTTTCTGCTCTTGTGAAAACATCCGAGAGGTGTGGTCGTACATTGAGGAACCGTTCGATGTGACGGACTACGATATTCCCAGTCTCGGTGACTTTTCGTTTGCCTTCAGGTGCTTCCCCGAGGTGGTGACGCAGGAAGCCGTTCTGTACGTTCCAAAGGGTACCAGCGGGAAGTATCGCTCGAAGTCGGGCTGGCGCGACTTCATCAAAATCCAAGAGATGGGCAGCGCGACTGCTGTGAAAACTTTGTCGGCAGCTGGCAGCAATGATACTCCTGCAATTTACGACCTCCAAGGCCGAAGACTCAATGCAAAGCCGCAGAAGGGAATTTATATTGAGAACGGACGGAAGGTTGTGATGTAACGGCATCGGACTTTACGGACGGACACGGACAATACGGATACGTAAATAAAAACCACGAATTTTACGAATTACACGAATTTCTCTAATTAATTGGGATTGCACAAATTTGTGAAATAAAAAAATAATTCGTATCAATTCGTGTAATTTGTAAAATTCGTGGTCAAATAAATGATATTTAAAAGTTTAGTTTCTGCATACACTGCATACACCAACGGTTAACTTTTTGTGTTTCAGTAATATAAACAAAAACGTTGGGTGTACCCAGTGTACCCAGATTCCAGAAAACCGCAAAATTATAGCACTCTGATGTAGTTAAGGACCCCGTGCCAGCCCGCACGCCGATACGGCGTTTACAGTTTAGGAAACAAATAAGCACCAATTGGAATAAATTTATCATAATTAGTGCCAATTAGTTTCCATATAATCTTCCGTGCAGGAAAACGCCGGTTACGGCGTTTGCAGTTTAGGAAACAAATAAGCACCAATTGGGATAAATTTATCATAATTAGTGCCAATTAGTTTCCTTGGATCTCAAACCTACGGTTTTAGAGTGTTCCCACGGCCTGGGACATTTGTCCCACCGCTTGGGACATTTGTCCCAGGCCGTGGGAACTTTCTGGGAATTAGTTTTTGATTCTCGTTGACTGTAGTTTAACGATTTTTGTTGGCTACTTTCAGTCTTATTTGCGATAAGGGTTGACCCGGTTAATACTTATTTTGAATTCTCGTTGACCCGGCTTTACGTTAGCCATGATCTGAGTTTGCAGGTGTGGTTTCTTGTGTCTCTTGCCCACAAACTCATAAAAAACCCTGTTTTTGGTTGCCTTTTCATGTTCTGCATACACTGCATACACCACTTTAAAATATATAAACTTCTGTTAATCAGTTGTTTGAATGGTGGTGTATGCAGTGTACTCAGATTTGAAACTTTTAAAAATATTACGTTATGATGGCAATAGTATAGGCAGGTTCTTTCCGTTGGCGTGCGAATAAATATCAAATAAATGGTGGAAACGCTTGCGGATTCAAAAAATAATGATTAAATTTGCAACCAAATGTAGAAAGGAAATATAGAAACCAAAGATAAAAAGGAAAAGCTATGAGAAGGATTACTTTGTTTATGAGCCTTCTGCTGATGACATTGACAGCAGCAGCAGATCAGGGCCGGCGCCCCATGCTGGCACAGGGAAAGACTTGGTATTACAACTATCACCACTTCGAGGACAAGGAGAACCCTACGGGCGACAACTATCCTGACGACCTCTACAAAGAGACACTCCATAACGTGACTTATACCCTGAAAGGCGACACCGTCATCGACAATAGGACGTACATGAAAATGTACCGCAGCTACGACTGGGGCATGGAAAAATACTTTGGTGCCTTCCGCGAGGACGAGGACGGCAAGGTGTACGCCTACAACTATCAAGGCGACAACCAGGACTATCTGTTGATAGACTTCAGCCTGCAGCAGTACGATGACGGCTGGTACGAGAATGTCGCGCCAATTGCCAGCACCATCAAGGTGAACGGCCAGGCATACCGGCGCTACAAATACCAAAAAACGCGCCCCGACGGCTCCACCTATATGTTGGGCTTAGTCGGTGTGGAAGGTGTGGGCTTTCAGGGCTTTGGACTCGTCATCGATATGTTTGCACCTGTGCCTGACTGCATCTGCGACTATGAGAGCTTCAACTGTGTCTTTGACGAGAAGGGGAGCGTTTTCTATGTCTCTGACTTCCTGCGTCCGAACGAGATAGAGCTTTCGGATAACGAGAGGCAGCTGGTGGAAAACAACAACGACTTCGCCTTCGACCTGTTCGAGAAAGCCAATACCGGCGATGACCTGATACTTTCGCCACTGAGTATTACCTATGCCTTGGGTATGCTGAACAACGGTGCTGCCAGACAGACGCAGCAGGAGATTACCCAGGTGCTGGGCGGGGATAGCGAGGCTTCGCCTCTAAATGATCAAGGAGAAATGATAAATGATAAATGCGGCGTGGACGCCATCAACGAGTTCTGTCGCAAGCTGCTCGACGAAGTGGGCGGGCTTGACGAACAGACTCGCGTGTCGATAGCCAACACCATCTACATGAACCAGCCCTACGTGCTGAAGCCCGAATTTGTGCAGAAGGCCAACGACTACTACGATGCACAGCCCGAGACTCGCGACTTCCACGACGGTCAGACTATGGATGTCATCAACCAGTGGGCCAGCGATCATACCGAGGGCATGATTCAGGAAGTGCTCGACGAGCAGTCGTTCGATCCCGACGCCTTGAGCTATCTGCTGAACGCCATCTATTTCAAGGGAACGTGGACGGACAAGTTCGACAAGAGTATGACTCTGGATGAACCGTTCAACGGCGGGGCTGACGTGCCGATGATGCATCGCCACGACGACATTGTCTATACTGACAACGACGTCTACCAGGCTGTACGGCTGCCCTACGGCAACGAGGCATACCAGATGTGCATCTTCCTGCCACGAGAGAACAAAACCACCGCCGATGTGCTGGCCGCACTGAAAGACGGAAACGGACAGTGGCAGCTGAACAACCATCCGAAGGAGGTAGACCTGAAGCTGCCGCGCTTCGAGACCGAGACCAACCAGAACTTGAAGACAATCATGTCGGATTTGGGCATGCCCACGGCTTTCGACCCGTTCTATGCAGACTTCTCCGGCTTCTGCGATATGGAAACCTACATTTCTGCCATGAGGCAAGTGGCGAAAATCAAGCTCGACGAGGAAGGCACTGAGGCGGCTGCCGTAACTATTATTGAGGTAACAGCAGGTTCAGCGTTTGAACCGGATATCAAGGAGTTCCACGCCAACCGCCCGTTCCTCTATATTATTTTCGAGCAGTCCACGGGTGTCATCTTCTTCATCGGCCAGTATACTGGGTCGCAAGGCTCACGTACCCCCGACGGGATTAGCGACGCTCCGCGTCTAAATGAAAATGAGAAAATGAGAAATGGAGAGAATGAGAAAGGCGTCTACGACCTCCAGGGCCGCCGCATCAGCGCTTCGCTAAATGATAAAGGACAAATGACAAATGAGAAACTGAAGAGGGGTGTGTACATTGAGAACGGACGGAAAATAGTGGTGAGATAAAGAAAGGAAAGACAATGTGATGAATGAAAAGGGAAGTGAAACATTTGCGCAATAATAAGATTCAAATCTCTTTGGGCGTTAGTGCCTTTTTTGCTAATTTTGCAGTGCAAATGTATAAATAGAATGAAACGACTCACACTTATTTCCCTTTTCATGCTTTCTTGCACGCTGATGCAAGGACAGCAAGCCACCGTGAAGCTCGATGCCAGCACACCGCATCAGCGCATCACGGGTTTCGGCGGGTTCGTCTGCTCGCCGCAGTTCACTTACAACCACATGTCGACCACCGAGATCAAGAAGGTGTGGGGGGCATCGAGCACCGTGGGCTGTAACATCATGCGCCTGTACATCCCCATCGGCAAGAATGCCTGGAGTCAGTCGCTGCAGACGGCCAAGCTGGCCAAGCAGATGGGGCTGATTGTCTTCGCCTCGCCGTGGGGACAGCCCGCCGAGTGGAAGACCAACGGTACCAGCAATGCCCAGAACAGCGACGGCAAACAAGGTAAGCTGAAGCCTGAGAAGTGGCCCGACTACGCGCAATACTTAGAGGACTACGTGCAGTACCTTCGAAAGAATGGCGTCGAGCTAGACGCTATCTCCATCCAGAACGAGCCTGACTGGGCCGCAACTTACGCGGGATGCCTGTGGAGTGCCTCGGAGATTGCTTCGTTCGTGAAGACCTACGGGCGCAGTATCAGCTGCAAGATCATGGCACCCGAGTCTATCGGCTGTTCCGACAGCTACGTCAACGCGCTGAACAAGTCCAATGTCCTCGACTGTTTCGACATTTACGGCGGTCACCAGTACGGCGGCATACAGTCGGCTTACAAGAACCTGGCCAAGAAGGGCAAGGAGATCTGGATGACCGAGTACCTGATAAATTGGAATGAAGGTCAGGCGAACGGTCGCAATTTTGATTTCTCTAAAGACTTCTTCAACTTCTTCCGCTCCATCAACACCTGCATGCTGGGCGACTTCAATGCCTGGATTCACTACGCCGCCAAGCGCTACTACGCCATGATGGGCGATGGTACACAGGGAGCAGGTAGCTCAGGCACCATCACCAAGCGCGGCTACATCATGGCCCAGTTCGCCAAGTTCGTGACGGGCATGACGCGCATCGATGCCACGTTCAGCGGTGCTTCACTTGAAGGCTCGGCCTACCTGTCGCAGAGCGGTGACAGCGCCGCCGTCGTCATAGCCAATACGGGTAACGAGGACGTGGAACTGACAGTCGACCTGCCGTTCTACACCACCGGCGCCACCGTCGTCTATACGTCGAAGACGAAGAACTTCACCACCACAACGCAATCAGGCCTCGAGGAGACCTTCCGCCCTGTTGTTACTATCCCCGCCCAGAGCGTCAGTACCGTCTTCACCATCCGTAGCCGCGACCGCCAGCCCTCGGACATGACCGGCAGCATGGCACACTTCGACCTTATTGACAGTCTGAAGACTACAAAGTCGACCTTCGGCACAAACTATCAGCTGTCGGGCAAGACGAAGACTTTTGACAGCAGCAACCCGCTCATCTCTAACCGCAAGAACACCAGCAGCGGCTATGTGGAACTGAACGACCGTTACTCACAGTTGGTCATGCACATCAAGAAGGTGACGACGACCAGCGCACTGACGGCCGGCGCCACCAAACTCATCTATGTCAATGCCAAGGGCAATGTGTCCACCCACGAGTATGGCCGTCTGGACCTCGGCATGGCCGAGAACTTCGACCTCATCTTCGACCTCTCGCCGGCGACCCTTACCGACGGTTGCTTCGGCCTGCTGTCGCTGACGTGCGACAACACCCAGTCGCACCTGAGCATCACCTTCGGCGACGTCTATTTCGGCAATGACTATTCTGGCACGCTCACCGGCGCCTACGTAGCCGACGACAGTAACGTCATGGACTATACCTCCGACCCCGCTTGCACCAGCCTCGACATGACGGCGGTTACCGACCTGCCCGACGCTCTGCCGTGGCTCACGGGCAACCGCGTGGTCTACGTGGCTGACGGTTCCCCCGTCAGCAACCTTCCAAACGTCGTTGCAGGGGGAACCTGCAAACAGTTGGTGCTGAGTGAAGACGGCGGCGACTTCCGTCCCCGCACACCTTTCATGGCCGACGCTGCCACCCTGACGTGCAACGTCGACGGTGCAAGGCTGCTGATGCTGCCGTTCCATGCCAACATCCCCGATGGTGCACGGGCTTACTTCATTGGCGATGACTTGGCATTGCAACAGATGCGCTCCATTCCCGCCCACATACCCATACTGATTGAGGGAAATGGCGAACTGACATTCACCGGCACAGGCGATGTCGCCTTCACCACGTCACCACTTACCGACAGGTTCCGCGGCACCTATACAGCCACCATGACCTATCCTGGCGACTACACGCTGGGACAGCAGGGCGGCAAGTGGGGCTTCGTGCGGCAGACCGCCACAGCACCCCTGATGCCCTTCGGTGTCTATATACAGCCCGACAGCAGTGAGTCGTTCATAGCTATCGGTGGCTTCTCGGGCACGGGCATTAGCGAGGCTAATGAAAATGAGACAATGAGAAATGGAGATAATGAGAAACGCGGCGGGGTGTACAATTTGTACGGGCAGCGCGTTAAGCCGACGCACCGTGGCATTGTCGTCAGCAACGGACACAAATACCTGAGACGCTGACATGAAGAAGTTTATCTTGCTCACAGCCCTCTGTGCCATTGCCCTGCTGGCATTGGCACAGCCGCAGTTCAGTAAGCCCCACGGACTTTACGAGGGCACCAGGATGGTTGTGTCCATCACAGCCAGCGACCCGGAGGCCAGCATCCGCTATACCACCGACGGCAGCGAGCCGACGGCACAGAGCACACTCTACACCAAGTCGCTCACTCTCGCCAAAACCACGATTCTGCGGGCTGTCGAGGTGAAGGGTGACACGCTGTGCTCGCCCATTGCCACCGCTTCCTACATTTTCGTCAAATCCGTGCTCAGTCAGCCGAACAACCCGGACGGCTATCCCACGGAGTGGGGAGAATACACCCAGATATGGGGCACTGCCGTGGCCGACTACGAGATGGACCCCGAAATGACCGAGGACGAGACACTGCGCCCGAAGATTATCGAGGGACTGAAGCAGCTGCCCATCCTGAGCATCGTCACCGACAAGGACAATCTGTTCAGCCATGAGAACGATGAGGAGCACGGCGGCATCTACATCTTCACAGGTCCGCCGGTGGGCGACCATACGGGTGACGGCTGGACCCGCCCCGCCATCGTCGAGCTGTTCGGAGGTTCGCAGCAGCACGACTACAGCGGTGGTTGCGGCCTGCGCCTGCACGGTGGTCATGGCCGTCTGGCCGAGAAAAACCCGAAGCACTCGTTCCGGCTGGTCTTCAAGGAGAAATATGGCAAGAAGACGATGAAATACCCGCTTTTCGGCGAGGACGAGCCGGCGAAGTTCGATCAGCTTGTGCTGCGCTGCCACTTCGGTAATGCCTGGCAGCACTGGGGCGAGAGCAACCGCCAGATAGCGCAGTACACCCGCGACGTGTGGGCTCGGCGCATGCAGCGCAAGATGGGGCATACCGCCATCAATGCACTCTACGTTCACCTCTTCCTCAACGGCATGTACTGGGGACTGTACAACATTGCCGAACGTGTGGACGACCAATATGGCAAAGACCATCTGGGCGGCAAGAAGAGCGACATTGACATCATCAAGATTGAAGAGGAAGGCGGCAATCACATAGAAGCCAGCGAGGGCACCCTCGACGCCTGGAACCTGATGACCGAGACCGTCGCCGCCATTGGTCACGCACCCAACGACAACGACCTGTACGAACAGTTAGACACACTGCTCGACATCGGCAACTTCATCGACTACATGCTCATCAACCAGTATGCAGGCAACACCGACTGGGACCACCACAACTGGTACGCCATTCGCCGCCATAACAACGACAGTGTGGCGAGCGAGGGTTTCCGTTTCCTCTGCTGGGACTCTGAAATCATCTTCGTGAACGAAGGCGAGAACGTACTTCGCAAGAACAATGGCGACGAAAGTCCCACTGGCATCTTCCAGAACCTGCTGCGGAACGAGCACTTCGCCCGCCGCTACCTGAAACGCGCCAAAGAGGTGCTGACCGACGACGGACTGTTGGGCGAGGAGAGCGTCGTCGCCGTCTGGGACAGTCTGTATAACAACATCTCCATGGCCTTGTACGACGAGGCCGCACGCTGGGGCGACTACCGCCGCGACGTACACCAGTGGCAGTCAAGGGGCGAGCTGTACACCGTTGACGAGCACTACATGAACGAGCGCAACCGACTGCTCAACGACTACTTCCCTGTGCGTACTGACTTAGTACTGAACAGCATCATCAACTACATTAACGTTGACGAATTCGAGGCACCCGACGACTGGGTAGCCCTAACGGCCGACCTATGGCATGAGTGGGATGGTACGGGCGCCGACGCACAGGTCATCAATGCGAATCCCGGGGCTGAGCTGCGCCTGAACGCCACCCTCAATAGCGGAAGCGTCGTCGCCGGCTTCAACTCGGTGTCCTATATCCTCTTTGCCGACGTCAGCCAGTACGATAAGCTGATAATCCGAGGCTCCGGAGGCCGTCTGCGCATCCTTGCCAACCGTCTGGAAGACCACGGCGACTTCAAGGAAATCTCCATCGGCCTGAATGACGAGGATCCATACTGGGATGCCGACCTGCAAGCTGTTGCCCTGCCGTTGTCGGAGCTGCGCGACTGTAACACTCAGCGCGAGAATGCCCCGCGCCGCGATGCCTTCACACATATCAACGCCATCAAGGTGGAGAGCGGCTCCGCCACGGTCAGTGGCTTGTGGCTGACACCTGCCCAGCCGACGGACATCGCTGCTATCCACGCCGTAAAAAAGTCTACTGCTGCCGACTACTACAGCTTAAGCGGCCAGCGGGTGACGCGCCCGACTCGGGGCATCTATGTGAAGAACGGTCGGAAAGTCGTTTTACACTGACGCTTCTCGGCCCTAACAGAAAGAACAGACCATATAACACGCTGGTAAAGACATGAGATATCTATTGCTATTACTGCTGCTGCCATGCAGTATTATGGCCCAGGCGGGCTGGTTCATCCCGTCGAACCGTTTCTCGAGCGGTGTCATCAACGACGTCTGTCAGGACAAGTATGGCTACCTGTGGGTGGCTACGGACTACGGTGTCAACAAGTTCGACGGCTACCGCTTCACCACCTTTCTGCACCAGGCCGATGACTCGACCTCTGTCTGCAGCAATATTGCGGGATGCCTTTACTGCGACCCCGACGGCACCATGTGGATTGGGACAAGCCGGGGACTGGACAGCTACGACTACGAAAGTGGGCAGTTCCGGCACTACGCCTTCCCGCACGGCTATCCCCGCGTGACTAATATCCGGAATCTGCCCGACGGCAGGATGATTGTCGCTACCAGCGGCTACCACGGGCTTTATGTCTTTGAGAACGACAAGCTGGTGGATTGGAATGAATGTGACACCACCATCAACTTCGTCAACAGTGTTTATGTTGACCCCGACGGGCGTTTCTGGCAGAGCAGCTTCGGCAACAACTTCACGATGAAGGACCGGCACGGCCTGCACCGCATGGTTTCGACGCAGGGCTCCATCGTCGACTTCACCATGCGAGGCGATGAGATGCTCATTGTCTGTCAGAACGGCATTCACAGCTATCGCTACGGACAGCTCACCGTGGCCGACATCGACATGAGCGCTGTAGGGCGTGAAGTCGTCTTCCGCAGCATCTGTACCGACCGCCATGGAAGTATATATATAGGTACGCGAGGAGACGGCCTGTTCCGACTGCCCCATGACAGTCGCAAGCTGGAACGGGTGGTGACGAATACCGCGGGCATCGACCTGAACACCGCCAAGGTATGGGCCATCTGCGAGGACAGGCTGGGGAACGTCTGGTTAGGATGCCAGTCGAAGGGACTGCTGATGCTGCAGAAGCAGCCGGCACAGTTCCGGGCATGGAACTTCGCCGCACAGGGTGTGAACATCAGCTCGACGGTGACCTCCATCTGCGAGGGCGACGGCGGCATGACCTGGTGTACGGTACAGGGTAACGGCGTGTTCGGCTTCGACAGTCTGGGACACATCACGGCGCGGCCTGCGGCTCCCGCTCAGGCAGAATGTATCTTCCGCGACCGGCAGCGACGCTACTGGATAGGCACAGGCAATGCGTTCTACGCCTACGACCCGGTGAGAGGACAGTCGCAGCAGCTGCTGACCTTCGACTGCGACAAGCTGAGTGCGATGACCGATGACAGTCTGGGACGGCTCTATGTCGCTACATTCTCAAAGGGATTCTTCTGCTACGACCCGCAGACCCGCCAGACGCGCCATTTTTCCTCCAGCCAGAAGGACGACAAGCGCGGATGGCTCTGCAACAACTGGGTGATGGCGATGATGACCGACCACAAGGAGCGCATCTGGCTGGCTACCTCGTCGGGCGTGTCGTGCTATGACCCGCAGACCGACAGTTTCCGGCCTTTCGGGTGGCACCAGCTGCTCAACAGCACGCTGTGTTTCTCGCTCTGCGAGACCCATGACGGTACCATCCTCATTGGCACGGAAAACGGACTCTATACCTACCGGCCGGGAGATGAGGAAGTCAAGCCCTTCAACGAGGGAGGCGGACTGCCCGACAAGGTGGTGGGGCACATCATAGAGACCGCCGACGGTGACCTATGGTGCGCCACCAGCATGGGTATCTGGCAGTGGGACGCCGACAAGCAACAGTTCATTGGCCATGTCAACGGCAATGGCCTGTCAGAGCGGGAATACATCAACGGCGTGGGGCTGCAGGGCTCGAACGGCACTGTCTACTTCGCCAACAACGAGGGACTGACCGTGTTCCGTCCGCACGAGGTCACGGGTAGCCACACGTCGCTGCCTGATGTCTGTCTGACGAACTTCAGTGTGGCGGGCAAACCCCAGCCATTCCCACCTGTTTCCCTTTCCCAAACACCCGACGACTCGTCACCCATTACCCATCACCTGACCGTGTCGTATCTCGACAACCTGCTCACGCTGGAGTTCTCGCTGATGGACTACAACAATCCCGAAAACATCATCTTTGAGTACCGTATCGGCGACAGCCAGTGGATGCAGAACGCCGAGGGGCAGAACAGCATTCAACTGAGCCGCCTGCAGCCCGGCAAATATCCCATTGAGGTACGCGCCATAGCCGATGGCATCTACTCCAATCCAGTGACCATCACCGTTGAGGTGACGCCGCCCTGGTACCGCTCGACGGTGGCTTATCTTCTCTATATTATAGGACTTATAGGGCTTATTGGACTCATAGGACTTATGTGGCACCGCAGTGAGCGTCGGCGCTTGGATGAGGAGAAAATGCGATTCCTCATCAATGCTACTCACGACATCCGCTCGCCGCTGACACTCATCATGGGTGCGGTTGGCAAACTGAAAGGCCTCATCACCGAACCTGCTCAGGGCGGAGAGGCCATCGCCACCATCGACCGTAATGCACAACGCCTCATGTTGCTTGTGAACCAGATCTTAGACGAGCGGCGCATTGACAAGGACCAGCTACAGTTGCACTGCCGCGAGACAAACCTCGTCAGCTTTATCGGAGGCATCTGCAAACTCTACCAGTTCAATGCCGCACAGCGTAACATCACCTTCACTTTCGAGCACGACAAAGATCACGTCATTGCCTGGGTAGACCGCATCAACTTCGACAAGGTCATTTCGAACCTGCTCTCCAATGCCTTCAAGTACACTTACGACGGCGGCGAGGTGAAGGTCGTGCTGAGCGAACAGGAGCACGGCGTCGAGATACAGGTCATTGACAACGGCATGGGACTGAAGGACGAAGACCTCGGGAAGCTGTTCGACCGGTTCTACCAAGGACGCAATGCCGACAGCATGGGCATGCAGGGAACGGGCATCGGACTGAACCTGAGCCGGAACATCGTTGGCATGCACGGCGGACAAATCAAGGCACAGCACCGCCCCGACGGTGAGCAGGGTGCCTGCTTCGTAGTTACCATTCCACAGGGCAACAAGCACCTGAAACCCGAGCAGATAGTCACTGACAGTCCCGCTCGTGAGGTGCTGTCGGCAGGCGGAAAGCAGTCACACCAGTTCCACATTCTCATCGTCGATGACGATGCCGAGATTGCCGACTATATCATTGGTGAACTTGGCGACAAGTACCAGTTCGACCACGCACCAAACGGCAAGGAGGCACTGAAGATGCTGCTTACCAGCGTCCAATCGTCAACCCCCAATCCCCAGCACCCGGCACCCAGTACCCAGCATCACTACGACCTCGTCATCAGCGACGTGATGATGCCCGAGATGGACGGTCTCACCCTGCTGAAGCACATCAAGGAGAACCCCGCCATCAGCGAGCTTCCCGTCATCATGCTCACATCGAAGGCCGCCGTGAGCAACAAGCTCGAAGGACTGAAGAGCGGTGCCGATGCCTATATCGCCAAGCCCTTCAACATGGAGGAACTGCACATACAGATAGACAACCTCATCGACAACATGCGGCGCTTGCGCGGTAAGTTCAGTGGTGCCCTGCAACAGGAGGAACGGGTGGAGAACATCGAGGTCAAGGGCAACGACGACGCCCTGATGGAGCGTATCATGCGCTCGGTGAACGCACACCTCTCCGACTCCGACTACAGCGTCGATACCCTGGCCGCCGATGTCGGTATCAGCCGCGCACAGCTGCACCGCAAGATGAAGGAAATCACTGGTGTCTCGACGGGAAAGTTCCTGCGCAACCTGCGTATGGAACAGGCTGCACGACTGTTGCGCGAAGACGCCGTCAACGTCAGTCAGATAGCCTACCTCGTCGGCTATAGCGACCTATCACACTTCTCCACGGCCTTCAAGGCACACTTCGGAATGCCGCCGTCGGAGTATCAGGAAGCACATCTGAACAAGTAAAAGCTGCGAAAAGTGCTATATTTTACCTTTTTACCTTTTCACTTTTTTACCTTTGAGAGGAATTCGCATCTATATGATACGTTTTCGTTCGTCGGAATCGCTTTTTCTCCGTACCTTTGCACCATCGTAAGCTATAACTTGGTTTTTGGTTAATATTTAAGACAATGAGAATTCTTAGTAACATTGGTTTAAGATTAAGTCAGATGTGGCCCGTAGAGAATACGCGCCACATTTGTCTTTTGTTTCAATTCCTCATTTTCACAATTTCCCAATTTATCTTTTTCCCGGCATCCCACGCACAGAACCCCATCATCTGTGACCGTTATACGCCCGACCCTGCACCATACGTGCACGGCGACACACTTTACCTCTTCGTCGACCACGACGAGGACCAGACCCTGAACAACTACTTCACCATGAAAGACTGGCTGCTCTACAGCACCGTCGACATGGTCAATTGGACATACCGAGGCACACCGCTCACTTCCGCAACCTTCTCCGCCTGGGCCAAGCAGGACAACGACTGCTGGGCCAGTCAGTGCATTGAGCGTAATGGTAAGTGGTACTGGTACGTCACTGCTACCATCAAGGGACAAGCATACCCCGGCATTGGCGTGGCCGTGGCCGACAATCCTGCTGGGCCATATAAGGACCCGATCAAGAAGCCATTGGTAAAGGGGTGGTTCAAGATTGACCCCTCCGTGTTCATCGACGACAACGGACAGGCCTACCTCTTCTATGGTAACAACATGCTCTGGTACGCAAAGCTGAACAAGAACATGACCGCACTCTCCAGTAGCGAGATAGAAGTGAAGACCAAGGACGAGAAAGCCTTCGGACCCTACAAGGGCTACAACGACGACGGCACGCCCAAGACCAACTTCGAAGAAGCTTCCTGGATATACAAGCGCAACGGCAAGTACTACCTCGAATATGCTGCCGGCGGCGTGCCCGAGCACTGGGCCTACTCCACAGCCGACAAGATTACCGGCCCGTGGACTTATCAGGGCAAGGTCATGGGACAGGCCGACAACAGCTTTACCATTCACGGCGGCAGCGTCGAGTACAAAGGCCACTACTACCTGTTCTACCACAACGGCAAGTTGCCCAACGGCGGCGGCTACAAGCGCGCCACCTGCGTCGAAGAGTTTACGCCGAATGAAGATGGCACACTGCCTCTCATCAAAGCTACGACCAAAGGCGTGTCACCGTTGCAGACCCTCGACCCCTTTGTGCAGCAGGAGGCCGAGACCATCAACCAGTGTCAGGGTGTGAAGTGCATGGGCGACTATAACGGATGCTACGTCACCAACATCAGCAGTGGCGACTACATCAAGGTGCGCAACGTCGACTTCGGCGAAGCCGGTGCCCAGGCATTCCTCGCCAAGGTCCGCGTCGAGAAGAAATGTTCGCTCATCGTCCGCATTAGCAGCAAGACGGGCACCGTCAAAGCCCGTCTTCCTTTAGAGCCTACCAACGGCGAGTGGCAGAACTTCACCTGCGATCTTGTCTCGCCCATTACCGGTGTAAAGGATGTATTCTTCACCTTCACAGGCTCCGGCTCCTCCCTCTTCGACTTCGACAGCTGGCAGTTCAGCGAAACCACGACCGGGATTAGCGACGCTCCGCGTCTAAATGATAAAGAACAAATAATAAATAATGGTTCGACCCCTTCGACAGGCTCTGGAACCGGCTTACTACAAGATAAACGCGGCGGGGTGTATAACCTCAATGGTCGCCGCGTCTCCGGCTCCAATCGCTCAAACTCCCTCAGAATCTCCGAAGGCAAGAAGATTCTGCAACCCTAAACGAAAACAGGAACAATAAAGAAACTATTTTTTTCGCAATAATTTCTCCGAATCCTTTGGTGGTTCGGAGATTTTTGTTTATCTTTGCATCGTGCATTCCGATGCACACAAAATTAATTTACTCAAATCGCGGTAAGTTTATGAGGACACGACAAGAATATATTGACATACTCAAAAGTCATGCCGATGAGCTAAAATCCAACTATGGCATTAGCTATATGAGGTTATTCGGTTCTGTGGCCAAGAACGAGCATCATGGTGGCAGTGATGTTGACCTTGGTACGAGTGTGGATTTAATACGTAAGCACAACAACATACGCCCATTCTTTTTGAATCAAATCAACAAATATGGAATTGATATCTTTGGACAAGCGTGATGAACCAGACATTTATTTAATAACTCATAAAACTATAGAATTATGAAGAAACAACTTTTATCCATCCTTGCGCTATTGCTGCCCATGGTGGTATCAGCAGTATCTGAACCTTACGCCGTGCCGAGCAACGACGTTAAGACCGACAAAGTGACGAACATGCGCCAAGTGTTTGACGGACCCATTGACGTCGGGACAAATCAGCCAGGCAACTTTACTCAGAAAGGCCAGACCGATTCCAGTGACGAGTTTACAGCCTTTGTGCAACAATTGCAGAAGAAGGTAGAGCAATGCAAGGCGTACTTAGCAGACTTGTACTACGAGTTGGAACAAAAGGATCCAGAACACGAGGCTGAAGAAATCTGGGGAAACCTCGATAATTGTGCATATTATTTAGATATGTGCTATAAATCCATTGATCAAGCAACGACAGTAGAAGAACTTTATGATGTCGAAAAAATGTTGCTTGATCTCATGGCTTATCTTAATACTCTTGCCTCTTTGATAGACGAATATGAGCCTGTACAACCTTTTACTGCTACTACGGTGGAGGGCATTGAATTGAGACTAAAAATCATCAGTGAGGATGATAAGACGGTGCAGGTGGGCGACGGCAAGAATCCAGCTTTGTCTCAGTCTGCAACGGGAAGTGTCACCATCCCCGCTACGGTGGGTGACTACACAGTGGTAGCTATTGGCAAATGGGCATTCGATGGCTGCAAGGGAATCCGGTCGATTTATATCCCAGCCAGCGTAACTTCACTGGCCGACAACTTCTTAGGCGACTGCCGCAACCTGACATCGCTGACCGTTGCTGCCGATAATCCAGTCTACAACTCTCCCGCCAACAGCAATGCCATTATCAAGACTGGAAACAAGACATTGGTCGCTGCCTGTAACTCAACGATATTGCCTGAAGGCATTGAGACGATAGGCAGCTATGCCTTTGCCTACTGTGATGCCTTTGAGACCCTGGATTTGCCTGACGGCGTGTGGTCTTTCTATGATTATGCTTTTGCTTATAGCTCCGTAAAACTCATTGCTGCTGGCGGTATCAGCCAAATCGGCTTTAGTATGGGGGCGTTCAACTGCTCGAAAGTAGAAGTCTTCTATCTCAGGCAGACTGAAGGTACCCTAAGCATGTTCTGCAACGGCAAGATGTGGAAGTATGCATTCGCTCCAGGCTGGCCAACACCCACATTCTCAACGTATGTCATTCCTGAGCAAGTAAGTATAGGCGATAAAGTCTATGTCGTTTCCTCGCTTGGCTCATCTGCTTTCTATAACTGCACAGAGTTGACCGAACTGACTATTCCTGCCAGCATCACGGCCATTGAAAAGGGTGCGTTCGGTAAATGTACGGCAATACGTACTATCACGTCATACATCACGGAACCATTCACCATTGATGGTGAAATGTTTGTGCCTGAAGTCTATGCCGAAGCCACACTCTATGTCCCCGCAGGCACTAAGGCGAAATACGAGGCCACTGACGGTTGGAAGAACTTCAGCCCGAACATCGTGGAGATGGAGGTAGAGAATACCGAGGCGGTGACCGTCGGCAACGCCCTTGTGGCCGGATTCAGCAGCAACAAGAACTTGGACTTCACGAGTCTGGAGGAACAGGGTGTTTCGGCATGGATAGCAACAGGATTCCGTGGCGGCAACGTGCTGTTGAGCCGAGTTTATGCCGTGCCTGCCGGTGAAGGCGTGTACGTCAAGGCCGAGAAGGCTGGTACCTACGAGGTTCCTGTGACGGAGGAAGAACCGTTCTACTCAAACCTGTTCGTGGGCGTGCCTGATGGCGCTACGGTGAACATGTACGAGGACTTCTACGGCGAGACCTACCTGACGCTGAGCCTCGCAATGTCTAAGACGACGGGCAAGCCAGGCTTCTTCCCGAACACGGCACCTAAGACCTACGCAGCAGGGAAGATGTATCTGCACATGCCAGCAAGGTTGTTGCCAGAGTACGCCACGACCCGCATCAACGATTTCTCGCTCGGCATTGAGTTTGAGGATGACGAGACAACAGGCATTAGCGAGGCTTCGCCTCTAAATGATAATGGACAAATGATAAATGATAAACTTGGCGAGGTGTACGACCTGCAAGGCCGGAAGATGGAAGGTCAGCCCACGAAGAGCGGACTCTACATTATCAATGGCCACAAGGTCGTGATTAAGTGAGAGAAGCTCAAGGTCGTGGTGAAATAGTACTCCACCTCTCTTCAGAACTATATAGCGACGGCGGCATCGGAAATGTTGTCGTTGCTGCATTTTGCACTCCCTGCACTCCTATTAGCACTCCTTTTAAGTAGAAATGTGTGAAAAAGTTTGGAGAATAGGAGGAAATAATGTATCTTTGTCGGCAAATTGTATAATTATGGCAAAGAAGAAACGTACATTCATCAGCTTTGACTGGGCCCTGAAGCACCTGCTTCGCGAGAAAGCCAACCACGACGTGCTGGAGGGCTTCATCAGCACCGTCTTGGGCACCGGCATCAAGATTCACCGCCTGCTTGAGAGCAAGGGGAACAAGAACGATGCCAATGCGAAGAGCAACCGCGTGGACCTGCTGGCCGAGAACAAGAATGGTGACCTGCTGCTCATTGAGGTGCAGGGCGAGGCGGAGTTCGCCTACTTCCAGCGCATGCTCTTCGGTGCCTCGAAGCTCGTCACGGAGTATATCGACAGCGGCGAGAACTACGAGCACGTGAAGCGTGTGTACAGCATCAACATCGTCTACTTCGACCTGGGGCAGGGCGAGGACTGCGTCTACGAAGGCAAGACCGAGTTCCGGGGTCTCACGAAGCATGACCTGCTGCAGCTGTCGCCCTTCCAGAAACAGACGTTCAAGGCCGAGGCGGTCAGCGACCTCTACCCCCGCTATGTCATCCTGAAGGTGAACGACTTCAACCGCTGGAGCCGCGACTCGCTCGACCAGTGGCTCTACTTTCTCGCCACCACCGACATCCCCGAGGATGCCGATGCCCCCGGTCTGCGTGAGGCTCGCGAGAAACTCGACCGCATGCGCATGGGACGTGACGAAGGGGTGCTTTACGACCGCTACCTTATGGATCGTGCCATCCTTCGTAATCAGATGACCACAGCCCGTGGCGAGGGATACCTTGATGGAGTCAATCAGGGTATGACCGAAGGTTTGGAAAAAGGCATGGCACAAGGCATGGCACAAGGCCGTGCAGAGGAGAGAATGGAGACGGCCAGAAAGATGAAGGCCGATGGCATGCCGGCAGAGCTGATTGCCAAGTACACAGGACTGACGGTTGAGGACATCAACAGCCTGTAGGCTAAAGAATCTACATGCAGTTAATGTGTAAACATGATAGAAGTTAAACCCGTATAAACATAACAACTATGACATAGCAACGAACATGAATGGGGAGAGACTATAAAAGGCGGCACAAGGTGTCGCGCTCCCAATAGGGACTTTTACAACAAACAAAATTTACTAACCAACGAGTAAGGATTGTGCGTTGTTATCCCGTTCGACAGTCTTTTTGGATTTGAGCTTTTGGCTCTTGTTCTCCCCTAATCGAAACCGCCAAACTTCGTACATGAGAACAAGCGAGCTGAAGTTCATGCCCGTTAGGGCGTGAGCTATATCAGTGCTTGTTTATGTACATGGCGCTTGGCGGTGCCAGATTAGGGAATAAGCATCGGATGGTTTCACGCCTTTTCTTATTCCCCAAAAACAAACAATTATGAAGAAGATAGTTACGTTACTAATAGGATTACTTTTGGCTTCGTTAGAAATATGGGCTGATACGACGGTAGAACTATATGTTGGTGAGAAAAAACTTTTAGATGCCATGCCTTACATGAATCTTAGCAATGCTATCTCTAATGTGAAATTTGCTATTGATAGTGACAAACTACACGAAAGAGAAGAGGGGTGGTCTGTGGTTGTTGCACCTAATAAATTTTATGATGGTGAAGCAACGGTGAAGTGTACATGGATAGAAAAAGACCAGCACACACCATACCCTTATACTACATACAACAGAAGCCAAACATGGAGAGTCAGATGTAAAGATAATCCCATTGTCCTTAATACAACAGAGTTACGATTAAAACCTGGAGAATCTGGTGATATACAAGTAGATTGCACTAATCGCGACGTATCATATTTTTATAATTGCAAATATACATGGCACTTCAGCACAAAGAACTCATCTGTAGCTACCGTGCAACAAACTGGGCTTGTCAAGGCTGTCGGCATAGGACAAACAGAAATTGTCATATCATCTCCCAATGCAAAAGATGACAAATATTGTAAGGTCATTGTTGCTGAGATTCCTGACACAAAGGTGACCAGCATCACCCTCAACAAGTCTTCACTTTCATTAGAGGCAGGTAAAAGCGAGACGCTGACGGCCACGGTGAAACCCGACAATGCCACGGACAAGACGGTCAAATGGACTTCAAGCAGCACCAGCGTGGCAACCGTCGATAGTAACGGAAAGGTGACAGCTGTTGACAAGGGAAACGCCACCATCACCTGTGAAGCCAATGACGGCAGCGGAGTAAAAGCTACTTGTGCTGTGACAGTTTCTGGATCTACTGTAATTGAAATAAATGCGACAAACTTTCCAGATGCCGGTTTCCGCAACTGGCTCCTTTCTCAGAGCTATGGTGCAGACGGGAAACTGACGCCAAGCGAGATAGCCAGCGTTACTTCCATCAACGTTTCCGGCACATCTTCTTTGCCAGGGAGTATCGTAAGCTTGAAGGGAATAGAATTCTTTACTGCTTTGACACGCTTAGACTGCAGAGATAATCAATTGTCCTCAATTGATTTGCATGAGCTTACAGCATTGGAAATGTTAGATTGTCGATGGAATCAATTGACAGAACTCGATGTGTCAAGTAATACCGCGTTAAAAGATCTATCGTGCAGTCATAACAATTTAAAAACACTTGACGTGTCGAAAAACACTGCATTGTGGCATTTAGGGGTCGATAGTAATCAGTTGACTGCCATTGACGTGTCGAAAAACACAATAATGGAACAGTTTGATTGCTCTTCTAATCAACTCACCGTCCTTGACATATCCAAGAATGTGGCTTTGGAATATTTATACTGCGGTGGTAACCAGCTCACTGTCCTTGACATATCCAAGAATGTGGATTTGGAATATTTGTACTGCTATTCTAACCAGCTCACCGACCTAGACTTGTCAAAAAACATTTCACTGAAAGCGATACGCTGCTTCAAAAATCGTTTGACCTCTCTCGACGTTTCAAAGTGCAAGGCATTGACAGAATTGTATTTCTATCTAAATCAGATAAAAGGTGCCAACATGGATGCACTAATAAAGAGCCTGCCCATTAATAGTGGAGCTGAGCCATATGTGTTCTATGTAGTAGAGAATCCAACAAAAGAAACGAATGTCTGCACTGTGTCACAAGTTGAAGCAACAAAGTCAAGGGGATGGCAACCTTATTATGGTAATTTCCCGAATTTGAAGGAATATGAAGGTAGTGATGAAGTTATTGAGGTTACCAGCATCAGTCTCAATAAATCCTCTCTTTCGTTACAGCCTGAAGAGAGCGAGACGCTGACAGCCACTGTGAAGCCCGACAATGCCACAGACAAAAGTGTTTCTTGGTCGTCAGACATGAAAAGTGTGGCAACAGTAGACAATAATGGCAAGGTAACGGCAAAGGCAGCGGGCACCGCCACCATCACCTGCAAGGCCAATGATGGCAGTGGGGTGAAGGCAACTTGTGCGGTAACCGTTTCAGATCCGGAGCCACCATATCCTGCTGATATATGGTTTGTATCCGTGACTTGTGACAATACGAATCTTGATAACTTGACAAAAAATGACAAGCTAAGTATGCACGCTACATTTGAAAACAAGGGAGGTACAGACGAAATATATTCTATGCTGGCCTTAATTAATCTTGAAGCGACAAAGATTGTTGCCAATGGTGACTATGATGTCCGAGAGTTCAAGGGTGGCATGACAACGACGGTGGATTATGAATATGCCCTGGATACCATTCCTGCTGGCCAATATTATGCAACTGTCTTATACTATGATTGGAACGAAGAATCGTGGTTTTATCATGGTAAAGAATCTCTTTATCTAATTACAGTAAAAGATAATGAACCTAATCCCATTGTACCAGGCGACGTGAATGGTGACGGCTCAGCGAATGGTACGGACTTGGTCGCACTGACGAACATCATACTTGGAAAGAGCGACAGGACGGCCGCCGCTGATGTGAATGGTGACGGTCAAGTGAACGGCACGGACTACGTGGCATTGGTAAATATTGTCCTTGGCAGAAACAACTCAAGAGCTGTTGAATACCCAAAGACAGACAAACGGCTCAACACTCCAAGCAAGGGCATCAAGATTGTTGATAGAAAAAGAATAATAAAGAAATAACAGTTATGAGAACACACATTCTATGTATTTTGGCTATCATGCTGCTGCCCCTTGGGGCGGCAGCAACAGCCAGCCTGTCAATAGAGAAGTTTGACATTAAGGCAGGCGAGACGAAGGAAATGGTGATAGACCTGACTAATCCGCAAGACGAGATCACACTGGTGCAATTCGACCTGCGTTTGCCCAGCGGCCTATCCATCAAGAAAGTTGACGGAGACTATGACATTGACTTGGCTCGTACCACCTGGAAGAAGCACTCACTCGATGCTAATGAACAGGCAGACGGCAGCATCCGTTTCCTCTTGGCATCCAGCAGCAATGCTACGCTCAGCGGCACAGAAGGAGTTATCATCAAGGTTACGCTCGTGGCTAATAGCAGCTTTGATGGAGGTGACATCAAGTTAGAGAACATCCTTATGGTGACACCAGAAGAAAAAGAGCTTACACAAGATCCCTATACCTATTCTATAGTCAATTCAACACCAGTGCCTCCCAATCCGGGAACGGCCAAGCTCTCTATCGAAGAATTCACCATTACACTTGGTGGTGAGGCTGAGATGATTGTAGATCTGACGAATCCCGACGACGAGATAACGCTGGTACAGTTCGACTTGCGACTACCCGATGGGCTGTCGCTGAAGAAGGTGAACGGCGAATATGATATTGACATCGCCGGACGTACTACATGGAAAAAGCACTCGCTCGATGCCAACGCACAGGCCGACGGCACTATCCGCTTCCTGATGGCATCCAGCAGTAACACAGCAATTGAGGAAAGTAGCGGGGCAATTATCAAGATGACGCTTGTTGCCGACAACAGTTTTGAGGGAGGCACCGTCGCATTGGAGAACATTCTGCTTGTAAGCCCCAACGAAGATGAGACAAAACCGGAGAAGACGGAATTTGTGGTTCCGAAACCGGATCCGATTCCAGACCCGACAAAGCACACCTCAACTCTCTCTATTGAGCCATTCACCATTACACTTGGTGGTGAGGCAGAAATGTTTGTCGACCTAACGAATCCCGACGATGAGATTACGCTTGTGCAATTTGACTTGCGACTGCCCGATGGACTGTCGCTGAAGAAGGTGGACGGCGAATATGACATTGACATCGCCGGACGCACTACACAGAAAAAGCACTCGCTCGATGCCAACGCACAGGCTGACGGAACTGTCCGCTTCCTGATGGCATCCAGCAGTAACACAGCAATTGAGGGAAGTAGCGGGGCAATTATCAAGATGACGCTTGTTGCCGACAACAGCTTTGAGGGAGGCACCGTCGCATTGGAGAACATTCTGCTGGTAAGTCCCAACGAAGATGAGACAAAACCGGAGAAGACGGAATATGTGGTTCAGAAACCAGACCCGATTCCAGACCCGACAAAGCACACCTCAACCCTCTCTATTGAGGAATTCACCATCACAGCAGGTGGTGAGGCAGAGATGATTGTCGACCTGACTAATCCCGACGATGAGATAACGCTGGTACAGTTCGACCTTCGACTGCCCGATGGACTGTCACTGAAGAAGGTGGACGGCGAATATGACATCGACATGGCCGGACGTACTACATGGAAGAAGCACTCGCTCAATGCCAACGCACAGGCTGACGGAACTATCCGCTTCCTGATGGCATCCAGCAGCAACGCCACGTTCAGCGGAACAGAGGGAGCCATTATCAAGATGACAATCGTAGCCGATAAGAACTTTGATTCAGGCATAGTACGTCTGGAGAATATTCTGTTAGTCACACCTGACGAGAAAGAGGGGAAACCAGATGATGCAAAGATTTTTGTCTCTGGCATTATCAGCGTGATGATGGATGGAGACAAGAGTATGCCCATCTATTCAATCTCCGGCCAGCGACTTACCGCTCCACGCAAGGGCATCAATATCGTTGGTGGTAAGAAGATCGTGATTAAGTAGCGAGTGCGCTACAAATTTTAATGGGCAGTGATGACGGGAAAACCCCAGTTCGTCACTGCCCATTTTTCTTGACATGCGTAGAAAAGTACAGTTTCACGAACTAATCTGATGAAGTGCCGCTATCTTCAGTTATCATCTCGACCAATTCAAGGGAAACATCAGTGTGTGCCGCAATCACGTTGGATGACATTCCAGCTCTCTTTAACCTGCATATCATTCTTATTGTCTCTTCAGTCCATCCCTTCAAGAAACCTTTCAGGTAGCCTTCCCGCCAGTCTTCTACAAACGATTCCACCCATGCAGGGTCCTTCCCCGTAAAGTCATGTGAGCGCATTACCTCATTGTAAGCCCACTCATAATCCGTCATGATTTCATTTATTTTCATAATTGTAATACTATGGTGCTCCCCAGCCCCGTGACGCACAATTCTTAACTATAGTAGAAGCGCAGGACTGTATGCTCTACTCTTTCTCTCGAGGTCCTGAGAAAACCATTGCACAAAGAGATAGTGACACCGTCCCGCGCCAGATAACACGGAAGCCCACTATGCCATCTTGTGTGTTCTTGAAATTTCTCAGGTTTCGAGAGACAAGATGAAGCATAACGCTTCTTTCTTATTCATAAGGTGAGTGTCAGCCTCAGCCAAACTCGGGTGCAAAGATACGACTTTTTCCTCTGTCTTCCAAACTTTTTCCATTATTATTGAATCGAATTGCCAATAATTCAAGTGTACATGTTGACACAAAGTAGGTGACACCTCTTACACCCGACACCTAACTTACAGATTATCAAGGTGGTTGTCTTTTGAGTTACCCACACCCAAGGTCGCACCCGAAGTCGCACCCGTTCGGTCGGATTTGCAATCCGACCATATTGAATATAAGCATTTGTAATGCGATAAACGGACAAAACAAGGATTAAAAATCCTAATATTCACTACGGCTGGATTGCAAATCCAGCCGAACAGTCCGTGAAGTCCGATGCCAAAGATTTTTCCCACGGCCTGGGACATTTCTGGCGAGGCTTCCCATCCGAGCGGGAGGGCTTCCCATCGGGACGGGAGGCCTTCCCATTGGGATGGTAGTGGGTGAAGTTTCCAAGCTTTGCGACAAGAGCACGGATGCAAAGCTTGGAAGCTTCACCCACTATGCTGCAAAGCTAAAAGTCCCGTCGGCACGGCGAGACTTCGTTCCCCAGCCTGGGTGCGACCTTGGGTGCGACCTTGGGTGTGGGTAAAAAAAGTCAGTGACACCCAGAATGGGTGCTGAGTATCAGTGAGTTAAGTGTTTGGTGTAAGAGGTGTGGGTGACTTCTGCTATATACACATCCCACAAATCTCACAGATTCTTAAGCCAGCATTATCCGGGCTATTCGTCGTTGGCGACGATTATCTGTGAGATCCGTGAGATCTGTGTGATATTATTTAGATTGCGTGAAGCCTTAGACTTAGTACGTCATCTTCGGTTCGAGTTCCTTGGCCTGGTCAATCATCTTCTGTACCTCGCTGACGGCGGGCACGCGGCCGCAGATGTGGAACTGCTCGTTGACTTCTTCGAGCTTCGGCTGCAGGTTCTCAGCCACGCGGTGACGAAACTCCTTCACGGTGTCAACGCCAGCCTTCTCTAACAGCTCGGCGAACTGCGGGCCTACGCCGTTGATGCGGAACAGGTCTGCATGGTTGGTCCAGCGGAGGATGAGCTTCTCGCTGATTTCCGTGGCCTCAGCCAACTCCTTGCGTCCCTTGGGGGCAGCACATTTTTCGAGCAGTTCGCTCACTTTGTTGATACCTGCTGCGATGAGCTTCTCGGCGTATACATCGCCTACGCCCTCGATGTCGATAATCTTGTAATCCATAACTGTTTTAAGCTTTAAGTGATTAATAAGAATGTGGTTATTACTGTTTTCGAGGGCAAATATACGGAAAATATCCGAGCGATGCAATTATTTTACACTTTTTTTGTATTTTTGCACCCGAAAAGAGGAAAATGAGAAATTGAGAGAATGAGAAAATCGCGATTAAGCGAGAGCAGAACGGAGCTTGCTCCAGTTATGCCGAGCGTGAGCGATTTAGACGAAGTCAAAATGAGAAAATGAGATATTACATTGATGAGCATATCTATGATTTCGACCTCGGCGCTGCCCTGAACGATATCAGCGAGCAGCGGCGTGAGCAGGCCCTGAAGTTCAAGTTTGAACTGGGGCAGCGGCAGTGCGTCCTCGCGTACCTATTATTAAAAAAGGTCTTGCGTGAGGAGTACGGCATCATCGAGAACCCGACGTTCGGCTATGGTGAGCACGGCAAGCCGTTCATTGTCGATCACCCGGAGATACACTTCAGCCTGAGTCACTGCCGCGAGGCTGTAGCTTGCGCCGTCAGCGACCGCCCCGTTGGCATCGACGTTGAGAGCATCCGTGAATTTAGGGAAAGTCTGGTGCGCTATACAATGAACGATGCTGAGCTGCAACAGATTATGTCGGCAGAGCGACCCGACGTGGCGTTCATCCGCCTGTGGACAATGAAGGAGGCGCAGCTGAAACTGACAGGCCGCGGCATCAGCGACAACATGAAGGGGGTGCTTGCCGATGGCACAAACTATAAATATACCACCGTCGAGTGTGCAGGACGGGGGTATATTTATACGGTGTGCGAAGAGACGAGGGCTGCGGCGGCGCCGCAGCATAGCAGACAGAGCGCACGGAGGCAGGGGGAATGAGGCGGCAGGGTGGCTTCGGGGAATGAGGCTACAGGGCGGCTTCGGGGAATGAGGCGGCAGGGTGGCTTCGGGGAATGAGGCTACAGGGCGGCTTCGGGTAATGAGGCTGCAGGGCGGCTTCGGGTAATGAGGCGGCCTGCTACTTGACCAGATTGCCCAGGATGTCGCGGGTGATGGTACGTGTGGCGGCACTGGTGGCATTCTTGATGACGCGACCCGTGGCATCCTTTGTAGTAGTCTTTGTGTCCTTGCCCTGAACTTTATTGCTGATATATGTGCCTAAGAGCGTGGCCACGGTCGAGGTGACGGCGGTGAGCACGGCCTTCCACACCTTGCCGAATGTGCCGGACTTCTTGGATTTCTTGGACTCCTGAGGCTCTTGGGACTTCTGAGACTTCTGGGATTTCTGGGGGAGGGTGTCCATTTCGGCTTCCTGCAGTTGCTGCTCAGCCTCGGCCATCAGCACCTCGAAAGCACTCTCGCGCTCCTTCAGCTCGTCGTATTTGCCGAAGATGCGGCTCTGGCGGATGATGTCCAAGCGCTGACCGTCGGTGACGGCGCCAATCTGCGAGAGCGGGAACAGCACCTTGGCACGCTGCACGATGTTGGGCGCACCCTTCTCGTCGAGGAAGCTGACCAGTGCCTCGCCAGTCTCCAAGTTCATGATGGCTTCGTCGGTCTTGAAGTCGGGGTTAGCACGGAAGGTGTCAGCGGCGGTCTTCACGGCTTTCTGGTCCTTCGGCGTATAGGCGCGGAGGGCATGCTGCACGCGGTTGCCTAACTGTCCGAGAATATTTTCCGGGATGTCCGTGGGGCTCTGCGTGATGAAATAGATGCCGACGCCCTTCGAGCGTATGAGGCGAATGACCTGCTCAATCTTATCCAGCAGCGCCTTCGACGTGTCGGTGAACAGCATGTGCGCCTCATCGAAGAAAAAGACGAGCTTCGGCAGCGGCAGGTCGCCCACTTCGGGTAATGTGGAGTAGAGCTCGCTGAGCAGCCACAGCAGGTATGTGGAGTAGAGCTTCGGCTGCAGCATCAGCTTGTCGGCGGCGAGCACGCTCATCACACCCTTGCCCCCCTCGCACTGCATGAGGTCGTAGATGTCGAACGACGGCAGGCCGAAGAACTTGTCGGCTCCCTGTGCCTCCAACTGGAGCAGTGAGCGCTGGATGGCGCCGATGGTGGCCGTGGTGATGAATCCATACTTCGTAGTGTACTCCTTGGCGTGTTTCGACACCCAGTCGAGCATGGCGCGCAAGTCTTTCAGGTCGTCGAGCAGTACGCCGCGGTCGTCGGCTATGCGGAACACAATGTTCAGCACACCGTCCTGTGTCTCGTTCAGTCCGAGCAGACGCGACAGCAACTGCGGTCCCATCTGCGAAATGGTGGCACGCATGGGATGACCCTGCTCGCCGAACACGTCGTAGAAGCGTACCGGGCAGGCCTGAAACTCGGGGTTCTCGATGCCGAACTCCGGCAATCGTTTCTCAATGAAGCCGCTCAGGCGGCCTACCTGCGAGATGCCGCTGAGGTCGCCCTTCATGTCGGCCATGAAGCAGGGCACGCCTGCCTGGCAAAAAGTCTCGGCCATGACCTGCAGTGTGACCGTCTTACCCGTACCTGTGGCACCGGCAATCAGTCCGTGCCGGTTGGCCATCTTTCCTGTAATGCTGAGCGCTCCGTCGGCGCAATGGGCGATGTAAAGCCCGCGTTCTTTGTCGTACATAATACTTATTGTTTAGCTTTTGTGGGCAAAGTTAGGCATTTTCTTTGTCATTTCCAAATAATTTTCGTACTTTTGCAGAAATTTTTGGCGTATGGACGTGGTTCGATTCCTGAAAGACTGGACGCTGCCGGTGTCGATGGGCACGGGAGCAGTGGCATACCTGCTGTTCGCCTTCACGCCGCAGCTCGATGCGGCAGGCACGGCAATGGCCCCGTTTTTTGCAACCATCCTGCCCTTGTTCATGTTTCTGGTGCTGTTTGTCACGTTCTGCAAGGTGGACTTCCGGCAGCTGCGCCCCGTACCGTGGCACCTATGGGTGAGCGTGTTCCAGCTGCTGTTCATCGGCGTGCTCATGGGACTGATGCTGGGCTTCCGCTTGTCGGGCGATTCTCTGGTGTTGATGGAAGCCCTGCTGATGTGCATCATCTCGCCCTGTGCCACGGCGGCTGCCGTTGTGACTCAGAAGCTCGGCGGCTCGTTGGAGCAGATGACCACCTTCACGTTTATCTCGAACTTTATCACGGCGCTGTTGGTGCCCGTATGCTTCCCCATGATTGAGAAGTCGGCCGACATCACGTTCCTTGCCGCTTTTACAAAGATACTCTATGAGGTTTTCGTCGTGCTGGTGGTGCCCATGCTGCTGGCCTACGTCGTGAAGCATCACCTGAAGCGACTGCACCGCCGAATCGTGGCGATGCGCGACCTGAGCTACTACCTCTGGGCCTGTTCGCTGATGATTGTCACTGGAACCACTGTCAAGAACATTGTCAACGCCGACACCACCATTGGCCTGCTCGCTGCCATCGCCTTGTTGGGACTGTTAGTATGTGTGGTGCAGTTTGCCGTGGGGCGTTTCATCGGCCACTATTTCAATCACACACAGGAGGCTGGCCAGGCCTTGGGGCAGAAGAACACGGCCTTCGCCATCTGGCTCTCCAGCGTCTACCTGAATCCGCTCAGCTCCGTGGGACCAGGCTGCTACATCCTCTGGCAGAACATCATCAACTCGATAGAAATCTGGCAGAAACGGAAAACTCCTTGAACCCCTTGAACTCCTTAAACCCCTTGAACTCCTTAAACCCCTTGAACTCCTTAAACTCTTTGAACTCTTAACAAGGCTGGACGTTTGCAAATGCTATGGCGTAGGCACGCATTTGTTTAATCATGGCCAGCAGGCCGTTGGAGCGGGTAGGAGAAAGATGTTCGCGCAACCCGATTTCGTCTATGAAATAAAGATCAGCATCGAGAATCTCCTGGGGCGTATGGCCTGACAGCACGCGGATGAGCAGGCTGACGATGCCCTTCACAATCAAGGCGTCACTCTCGGCCCTGAAATTGATGACACAAACTTCGTCATCTCTCATTTTCTCATTTTCCCCATCTCTCATTTTCACAAGATCCGCCTGCAGCCACACACGGCTTTGACAGCCGTCAATAAGATTCTGTTCGGTCTTGTATTGCTCGGGCAGCGGTTCCTGTTCGTTGCCCAGGTCGATGAGCAGTTGGTACTTGTCCATCCAGTCGTCTAAGCCGGAGAACTCCTCGATAATCTCGTCTTGTATTTCGTTAATTGTCTGCATCATTGTGTCAGCTTAGGAAATTTTGGGTGCAAAGGTAATGAAAAATTTTGGAAATCTGAAAAATAATTGTACCTTTGCACAAAAAACCACAAAAAACTGATATGGACAACTATTTTGCAGACCCCTTACGCTACGACGGCGGCATGCAGTACGCACGCTGCGGACGGTCGGGCGTGCTATTGCCCAAGGTTTCGCTGGGCTTCTGGCACAACTTCGGCGGCGTGGACTCTTATGAGCGGAGCCGGGAAATCACGCATTACGCCTTCGATCACGGCATCACGCACTTTGACTTGGCAAACAACTACGGTCCTCCCTACGGCTCGGCAGAGGAGACGATGGGACGGCTCATGGACGATGACTTCCGCCCCTACCGTGACGAATTGTTTATCTCGACCAAGGCAGGCTATGACATGTGGCCGGGTCCCTACGGTGAATGGGGCTCGCGCAAATATCTTATGGCTTCGCTCGACCAGTCACTACGGCGCATGAAGCTGGAGTACGTCGACCTGTTCTACAGCCACCGCTACGACCCAGACACGCCACTGGAAGAGACGCTACAAGCTCTGGTCGACATAGTTCGTTCGGGCAAGGCGCTTTACGTTGGCATTTCACGTTGGCCGTTGGAGGCTTCCCGCTTTGCCTTCCAGTACCTAAAAGAGCGCGACGTACCCTGCTTAATCTATCAAGGAAAACTTAACATGCTCGACCGTGAGCCGCAGGAGTCGGGCATCATGGACCTTTGTCAGGAGCATGGTGTAGGCTTCATCTCGTTCTCGCCGCTGGCGCAGGGGCTGCTGACCGACCGCTACCTGAACTGCAAGCCGGACGCCAATGGGAATATTCAGGGCATACCCGCAGACTCACGGATGTCGAAAGGCAAGTTCCTGAAGCAAGACATGCTTACTCCCGAACTGCTGGCCGAGTTGCACCATTACAACGAGATGGCGCAGGAACGCGGCGAGACGCTGGCACAGATGGCGTTGGCCTGGATCCTGCAACAGCCGGGAGTGACAAGTGTACTGGTAGGAGCCAGCTCGGTTGCCCAGCTACAGAAAAACCTGAAGTGCATTGCCGTCTAAACAAAAAAAGCGAATATATTTGGTTTTTCTCTCGACTTTTCGTACTTTTGGCTCCGCCGAAGGTACTTCGTTTCGGAAAATTTCAAATATATTTGGTTTTTCTCTCGACTTTTCGTACCTTTGCACCCGCAAAACGAAAAGCGTTCACTCAGAACGATAAAAAAGTACTATACTGATGAGAAAGAATTTTGTTGAAGAGCTCCGCTGGCGCGGAATGTTGGCACAGATGATGCCAGGAACAGAAGAGTTGTTACAGAAGGAAATGGTGACGGCCTACTTGGGTACCGACCCGACGGCCGACTCGCTACATATCGGTCACTTGTGTGGCATCATGATGCTGCGGCACCTGCAGCGTTGTGGCCACAAACCCATCATCCTTGTGGGTGGTGCTACAGGCATGATTGGCGACCCCAGCGGCAAGTCGCAGGAGCGTAACCTGCTGAACGACGAAACACTGCGCCACAACCAGGAGTGCATCAAGAAGCAGGTGGCCAAGTTCCTCGACTTCGAGGCCGAGGGTCCCAACGCTGCCGAGATGGTAAACAACTACGACTGGATGAAGGATTTTACTTTCCTTGACTTCGCCCGCGAGGTGGGTAAGCACATCACCGTAAACTATATGATGGCCAAGGACAGCGTGCAGCAGCGTCTGAACGGCACTGCCCGCGACGGCCTGTCGTTCACCGAATTTACCTACCAGCTTCTGCAGGGCTACGACTTCCTGTATCTCTACCAGCACAAAGGTGTGAAGCTGCAGCTCGGCGGTAACGACCAGTGGGGTAACATGACCACTGGTACAGAGCTCATCCGCCGCACTTTAGGCAACGAGGTGGAGACGTTCGCCCTCACCTGCCCGCTCATCACAAAGTCTGACGGTAAGAAGTTCGGCAAGACCGAGTCAGGAAACATCTGGCTCGACCCAAAGCGCACCACGCCTTACCGCTTCTACCAGTTCTGGCTGAACGTCAGCGACGAAGATGCCGAGCGCTACATCAAGATTTTCACTTCTTTGGAAAAAGATGTCATCGACCAGCTCATCGAAGAGCATAAGACCGACCCCGGCCGCCGCGTGCTGCAGCGTCGCCTGGCCGAAGAGGTCACAGTGATGGTTCACTCACAGGCCGACCTCGACATGGCTATCGAAGCCTCCAACATCCTGTTTGGCAAGTCGACTAAGGAAGCCTTAGAGAAACTCGACGAACAGACGTTCCTCGATGTCTTCGACGGTGTTGAGCGCCACGAGATTAGCCGCGACCAGTTAGGTCAGCCCGCCGTGGAGCTGCTGACAGCTGCCGCACCCGTATTCCCCTCGAAGGGTGAGATGCGCAAGATGGTGCAGGGCGGCGGTGTGTCGCTGAACAAGGAGAAACTGACTCAGTTTGACCGTCCCGTCACGGCCGACGACCTCATCGACGGCAAGTACCTCTTAGCACAGAAGGGCAAGAAAAACTACTACTTGCTCATCGTGAAATGAGGACTGAAGAGGGGAAATAAGAAGTATGTTAATACATTTCTTATAAAAATATTTGGCAGTACGCTAAATATTTCGTACCTTTGCAGCCGCAAATGCAGCGATTGGACGATGGTGTAATGGTAACACTACAGGTTTTGGTTCTGTCATTCCCGGTTCGAATCCGAGTCGTCCAACCAATAGAATGCAGTCGTGGGTTAGCAAATTGTTAACCCCATAAGTAACTACCAAAAGTGTAACGTAATTAATAAGACAGACGTGCGGTTAGTCTTTGGAGGAATCTGGATGATGGCCGTGCTACTGACGCTGACAGGCTGTCAGCAGCGTAAAGAAGAGATGGCCGATGCCAATACCGTGTACTACTGGCGCACGGAGCTACGGCTGGACTCTACAGAGCGCACATTCCTCAGTCAGTATCATATTAAGAAGGTGTACTGTCGGTACTTCGACGTAGTGATGCAGGATGGGGAGCCTATGCCCAATGCCACCATTAGCTTTATTGACACGCTGCCCGAAGGGGTGGAGATGGTCCCAACAGTCTTCATTACAGAGGACTGCATGCATGAACAGCATCCAGAACTGGCCGAAAAGCTTGTACGGCGTATCCTCCAGATGAACGAAACGAACGACATCCACGGTGTCCGCGAAATACAGATTGACTGCGACTACACCGCCCGCAGCCGCCAGAACTATTATGATTTCCTGGAGGCGGTAGCAAATTCTTGCGTCTCTTTGGCCGAAAGCGACCAAAAGTCGAGCGCTTCACTTTCTACTCCTCACGCTTTACTACTCTCCACCACCATCCGTCTTCACCAGCTGTCTATGGCTCCGCCCCCTGTCGACTACGGCGTGCTCATGCTATACAATACCGGCGACCCGAGACGGTTTACAGAACGGAACCCCATACTTGACCTGCGTGACGTTCAGCCCTACCTGCGCAACCTTGACGACTATCCCCTACCCCTGGCCGCTGCCTATCCCGTCTACCAATGGGTGAGGACCATTAGCGGCGTGCGTGTGGAGCATACGGTGGAGGCCGACGAGATTTTGCAAGTGAAACAGACCGTGGAACGCAAACGTCCCGAACTGCGGCATACCATTGTCACCTATCATTTAGACAAAGAAAACATAAACAGATATAAACCTGACACCTATGAAGAGATTTATCATCATTAGCCTGTTGGCCGCCATCACCGTTCCCTCGACGGCCTGTCTCTGGTTCGACACTTATAACAACTACTTGTTCAGTCCGTTAGAGCTGACGGAGTTCCGCGATCGCGTCGAACAGGTCACTTCCGACAACTGGAAAGCCTACCTCGGTTCCACCAAGGAGTATTATTGGTTCGATGCCAAAGAGATTATCAGCTTTGCCCGGCAGAAGGGCGATGACCTGATGGTCAGCTATGTCGGGAACTTAGAGAAGTATCTGGATTGTGCCAGACAGAAGCAAACTGAACAGTGGGACTATCCCACGAAAACGGAGCTCGCACAGCGTAAACAGACGCTCGAGCAGGTGCGCGCCTACGCCCTGAGCAAGGTGAAAACCCGCCTCCGCTCGCAGCACGCACTGCTATACATGCGCTGTAACATGATGCTCGACCGCCACAGTGAAAACATACAATTCTGGGAGCAGACCGCCAGCCAGCTCATCGAGACGGTTTACAAAGACATGATGCTCAACATCTATGCCGGTGCTCTGCTGAAGACAGGCCATGACGCTGAGGCCAGCACCATCTTTGCCGAGCAGGGCGACTGGCAAAGCCTGATGACCCAGTTCTACAAACGGCGCTCCTTCCAGGCCATACGCCAGGAGTACCTGCGCGACCCAAACGCAGCCGTACTGCCTTTCTTGCTGAAGGACTTCGTGAACAACTCGCAGGAGGCTGTCGATGGTCCTGACAATATTCCCGGCAAACTCTTCATACGTAACATCTCAAAGGCCGAAGCCCAGCAGATGATCACGTTTGCCGGACAGGTCGTCGCCGAAGGAAAGACGCAGACGCCCATGCTCTGGCAAAGTGCAAAGGCGTGGTTGGAATACCTGTTCGGCCAACGGAAACAGGCTACCACCGACATCCTCGAAGCATCGAAGATGGAGGGTACGGAGCGCATGAAGGACAACACTCGCGTACTGCTACTCTATATCACAGCGGCACAGGCTCCTGTCAGCGAGGCGTTCAACGATTACCTGGCAGACGAATTGGCTTGGCTCGACACTAAAATTCAAGGCGACAGATTCTTCTCGGGAGCCCGCAACCGACTGGCTCACCAAGTACTGGAAAACAAGTACGCCAGTCGCCCCATGACCGCCGTCGCCCTGCTCAAGGCACTCGAGAATTACGAGTGGAAATACTATATCGACACCATGCGAGTAGACAGGCTGAAAGCATACATCGACTATGCTGCCAGCTCTGGCCAGACAGCACTCGACCGCTACCTGTTATCTCGTCAGCAACTAAACCGTGACTCCATGAACGACCTCGTTGGCACTAAGTACCTGCGTCTCTGCCAATGGCAGCAGGCCATAGAATGGCTCTCGCGGGTACCCCTGACATACTATAACGGCATGGGCTACGCCATCTACGCCGCCAAGCGCCACTGGAACGTGGAGCCGTGGGTGAAGCGCCAGTGGCTGAAAGAGGGCGAGGAGTATAGTGATGAGAAGCAGTCCCTGAAAAACAACCCGAAGCTGGAGTTCGCTCGTGAAATGCAGAAGATGGAGGGCGAGATGAAAGTACTCAACGGTCAGGCACTGCAACAGCGCTGCTATGACCTCGCCGTGCGCTATGCACAGGCTCACTACACGGGCGATTGCTGGTTCCTGATGCGTAATGGCAAAAGCGCCAGCGACAAGTTGCGCACAAATGAGGCTGATTTGAGCAAGAAGACGATGGAGCTGCTGCGGCAGGCCAGCCAGACTTCCGACTTCAAGCTGAAGGAACAGGCACTCTTCGCCATGAGCTATGGCTATATGTATTCGGAGGAGGAAAGGTGGAGCTATTCAGAGTGGGATTCCCAGAAAGCAGATTACGTCTCGCGCGCCAAACCCCAATCGCAGCAATATAAGGCATTCGCTGCTCTCGCCGACTTTGAGAAGGCAAACGCCGGAAGCACCAGCCGGTACGTCTCACGCTGTGACACCTATATACAGTTCAGGAAAACTTACAAATAGGCGGCAAAGATACGTCTTTTTCGCCTTTTAAGAAATTTTTCTTGGAAAACGTGCACGTATTTCAAAAAAATGCCGTACCTTTGCAGCCGCTTACGAGCATTCGGGATGTAGCGCAGTTGGTAGCGCACTACGTTCGGGACGTAGGGGTCGGGCGTTCGAGTCGCCTCATCCCGACAGAAGGCGACAAGTGAGACTTTTCACTTGCCGCTTTTTCTTTCTCAATGATGTAACTTGTTGAAATACTGCGGAATATACGGAACACCTCGTTCTCGTTTTCTGTTCGATATCCGCCCAAATGCTTGTCGTACAAAATACCGTCTGGATATACGAGATTTTGGAGTTTCTGACGTGTACGGAAGTCGCTCTTCTGCCATAAAGTGCCTAATTTACAAGACATTGCGATAACGTCAGCGATATACTTCTGCTCGTTCGATAGGTCTCGCTCCGCTTCTTGGAGTGCCTTGTGTATCTCGTTCAGTTTGTTGTTCAAGTGTATAGATGTAGCGGTGTAGACGTCTCGGTCTATCTCGCTCATACCGAAACGCACTTTTAGGGCTGTCAGTTCCTTCTCTGTTTCGCTCTTGCTCTTCAATAGGAGTGTTCTCGTGTCGCTTCGCTCTTGGTTATACTCCGTGAACACCTTATGTAGCACCTTATTTAATACAGGTATCAACGGCTTAGGGATGCTGTATGTGTTTAATAACGCACCATAGAGTTGGTGTAGTCTCTCTGTGCTGTGGTTGCTCTTACAGCCCATTTTGTTGCATTTGTAATAATCTCTACCTCTGCTCTTAACGGTGTAACCTGTTAAGTAGCCGCCGCAATCAGAACAGCGAACGTGTCGTTTAAGAGGAAACTGCTCGGTTTCCTCTTGATGCTCATAGCCTGCGTGTGTGATACCTTGTATTTTGTTGAAGGTAGCCTCATCAATCAGTTTCTCTTGATTACCTTTAATGGTAACTGGTTTCCCGTCCTCAGTATATCCTAATAGGTTATGCTGAATGTAGCCGCAGTAGAAAGGGTTGTGGAGAATTTTATTGAGGTGCTTACGGTCAATCCGTAAACCCTCCAAAGCTAAGCGCTCTACTATCTCGATGTCGCCCATACCCTCATTAGCTTTCCATAGGAAGGCTTTCTTTAAGATACGTCCTTTGTCATTAACCGTCAAGATGTGTCTCTTTCCCTCTTTCTTGTGGTCATATCCTAATGGTGCTTTACCGTACCACTCGCCACGTTGTAAGCAAGCAGTCATACCTGTTACCGCCTTGTCACGTCTAAGGCTATTCTCGAACTGATTGAACAAGAACAATATGTTTTCCATGAACTCACCGGCTGCACTATCCGGGTCAGTCTGTTGGGTTGCGCTTATAACATAGACCCCTTTTGACTTCAAGTAGGCTTTGGTCATTATCGCCTCGTTACCTGCTCGGCTGAAACGGTCGAATGAATAGACGAGAATGATATTAATATCTCTATCTTTCGCTACCTCGGCTATCATCTTACGATATAGTTGACCCTCAGTCTTTGCGCTCTCGTGCGTACCTCCGTATTGTTTCTTGATGGTGATACCGTGTTTCTCAGCGTACTCTCGGCATATACGCTCCTGTGTTTCAAGGCTGCAATTATTTTCCTCTTGTCTCTCGGTTGATACCCTCGTCCAAAGGGCTGCAACCTTGTTCTCCAACTCTGAGAACTTCGTTACTTTTTGATTTTTAGTTTTCTTCGCCATAACTATCAATTTTAATATCGTAAATTATTTTTCCTAATTTGTAAAAGAACTCAATAATTTCCTTCTGCTCTTTCTCTTCGGTTATTCCTAATAGGTCAAGTCGATTTTTGTAATCTTTAAAGGTTTCTGTATCAATCATTTTTTATTTTTATTATGCTGTACCTCACTCGGCACTTATTTTCGCCCTGTCGACTTGGGTTCAATGCAAATATATATAAAAAATGTTAAATTGCAAAATTTTCGAGATAGAATTTTCAAATTATTTTTTGACACTTACGTATTGTGTTGACACTTGTTCCTGTGATTTTAGAGATATTGCGGAGGCTGATGCCCTTGCGTAGTAGGCGTATTTCTTCGGCATATTGCTCTCTCATTGCGTCATCAGACTTCTTATAACCCTCCTTGCGTCCAACCTTGCCGCCATTGGCTCTATAGTTCTTGTAGCCGCTTTCAACACGTTCACGGATGGTCTTACGTTCCATCCTTGCAACCTCGGCAAGTATTGTTATTAAAAATTGACTCATGGGGTTGACTTCGCCGCTTTCAGTCAGCGTCTCAATACCGTAGTTCTGAATATAGAGACTGATGCCCAACCTGTTGAACTGCTCGATGACTTCGAGAACTTGTAGTGTATCACGTCCGAGTCGGCTGAGTTCCGTCACCGCCACCTTATTAATATTATGTGCCTGTACATACTCTATCATCCGAGTGAGTTCCTTTCGCTCAGCATTGGCTTTGGCTCCACTGATTTTCTCACAGAAGCTGGCCGAAATACTCCACTCGTTGCGCTGGGCGAGGGCTGTTAGTTCATTCACCTGACGTTCATAGTCCTGGACGTTTGTACTGACACGAGCAAAAATGCAAATTCTTTCCATAATTGATGTTATACGTTAATTTATTACACTGCAAAGATACAAAAAAGTTAAGAGCTGGCAAAATTCTAATTAACTTTTTTCTCAATTATTATTAAATTATTTGGTTTTTAAAACAATTCCACCTATATTTGCACAAAAATTCAGACTGTATGAAGATACTTGCAGACAATGTTAAACGAATATGTAGGGAGCAAGGCAAACAACTGAAAGACCTTGCAGCGGATATGGGGATTGACCCTGCATCATTGACGAGGGCGCTGAATGGTAACGCTCGACTCGATACAATTGAAAAAATTGCCTTTGCATTGGACGTGTCGGCTAGCAGACTGCTGGAGCGCACAGATGCAATTGAAGGCTTTATTAAAATCCGTGGGAAAATATTTCAGTTTAATAGCTATAAAGAATTGGAATCCATATTGAGAAAGGCATAAAAAAACGAATCTCATCGTCAAAGATGAGACCCGCTATTACTTAATAGATGTCTTTGAAATCTCCGTCTTCATATAACGTACAATGTCCTGTTCTATGCTGACGTATTCCTAATGACCTGTCTTCATAATCGTATTCAAATCTAAATGTTGGGGGGTCATCATTAACTTTTTCAACAGATGTGATATGCGGATTGTCAATGTGGTATTTACCGATGAGTCTTATTTCAAGAGCATCAGTATCTATACCTGAAGGACCACTACATCCTAAACAGCCACCACACATCTTCAACAAAAAGAAAGCACCAATTAGCAGTACCCAAGTTCTCCAATCTTTCATATCTTTCGATTTTAAGTTAGTAAAATAATATAGTCCATTCACAAATTGAGGGTAGACAAATAAAAAACGTGGACTAATTGCTTCGTCTACGTTCTATCAGGTATCGCCAAACACCTTTGCAGCATATCCGAGTAACAGCCCACGCCATTGGCGTGAACGTCTTACTTCTACTCTTGCTGCTCTGTGAAATTTTGGCGATTTCGATAGAACAAGAATACAAGCTAAACGCTTCTTATCCTAATGTCTTTATACATCTATATCATAGGCAATATATTTTAAATTAATAACGCAAAGATAAGAAAATATTTCGATATAATAAAGTTATGCCGGATATATTTCATATTTTTTTGCATTTAAACCGAGAAAGATAACTTTTTATATTAGACTAATACAAAAAAGATGTATCAATGATTTCATTCTATAAATTTCATTGATACATTTTTAAAATGATACAAAACCCTTATAGATACTAAGGTATATAACCAAATGGTTATATCTGATAGGGTGGGTTGTTATAATCCTATGAACGTCCGAGGATGTGCTGCCAACTCACATCTTCCGCTTTGCATTGAAAGCGTATGACGCTGTTCAAAAAATGAAAGAACATGTCTTCGAGGGTAGCCTCATCTATCAGTACTAAAGGCGTATAGGTTATGCCCTTGCGTGCTACGTAGTTCTTGATGTCCTCAGCGTTTAGATGTACTTCTGTTCGATA
>Ga0310786_10001335_pt1 | contig 39530 bp, 37 predicted proteins | sample AusTroGonzalo_MG_FD_203881 | JGI IMG/M metagenome (GOLD analysis project Ga0310786, IMG submission 203881) | Bovine rumen microbial communities from tropical cattle in Woodstock, Queensland, Australia - Gonzalo_03 (v2) (version 2) | ecosystem: Host-associated > Mammals > Digestive system >... | reverse complement strand
ATAAAGCATTATTGGGTGCAAGAATATTCTAAAAATCCAGATGCTGAGAATTATTCAAGTTTGTATTTTGTATGGAAAAAAAATGATTTGATTCGAATGGGACCAGTTTGGGATTTTGATTTGGCTTTTGGAGGTCACAAAGGGGAATCCGTTATTAAAACAGAAAATTGGCATATAAAAACGGGATATTGGCATTACTATATTTTTAGAGATTCTGTTGCTAGTTTAGCTCGAATTGATTTTTGGAAAGAAAATAGAAATTCATTTGTGAAAATGATTGATGTTGCGGATTCTGTTCGAATGCAGCTAAACGATGTGGCTAAAAACAACTTCAAAAAATGGAATATTCTGAAAAGTACTGATTATGAATATCATCGTTATTCATATGACTCTTATAAAGATGCTGTAGAAGATTTGAAAGATTGGATTCGTGGTCGAATAAAATGGATTGATGAACATATTTAGTGTTGCGTCTTGTACGGAAAAATAAGGCTTGTTGGGCTAGGCTAAAAGAGACTGTTTGCTATAAGGCGACTGTCTTTTTTTTATAAAATTTCTAATTTTTGTTGGACTTAAAAGAACCAATAACAAAGATTGAGAAAAAAATGAAAATAATGCCCAATCGCATGGATCGCGGATTTGAAATGTACCAAAAAGAATTTGAAGCGAAAGCTTTAGAAGTGCTTCGTTCTGGTTGGTATGTTCTTGGTAAAGAGGTTTCTGCGTTTGAAGAAGAATTTGCGGCGTATATTGGTGGAAAATATTGTGTGGGATTGGCATCTGGACTTGATGCTTTGTGGATTGCGTTCCGTTTACTCCGTATTGGCGTTGGTGATGAAGTCATTGTTCAGGGAAATACCTACATAGCGTCAGTTATGGGGGTTACCATGAATGGTGCTACTCCGGTATTTGCTGAACCTGATGAACATTTCGGAATGGACCCGGAGAAAATAGAGCCGTTAATTACGGACAGGACGAAAGCGATTCTTGTGACGCATTTGTATGGCATGGCGTCACGAATGGATGAAATTGTGGCGATTTGTAAGAAACACAATCTTAAGCTCGTTGAAGATTGTGCCCAATCGCATGGAGCGTCATTCAAGGGGCAGATGACTGGTACCTTTGGTGATGTTGGATGCTTCTCGTTTTATCCTTCAAAAAATTTGGGGGCGTTCGGAGATGCTGGTGCGGTTATTGTAAATGATGAAGCCTTGGCAAAAGAATTTAAGGTATTCCGAAATTACGGATCTGAAAAGCGCTATTACAATAAGGTGGTCGGAGCTAATTCGCGTCTAGACGAAATCCAGGCGGGATTGCTTCGTGTGCGGCTCTCTCATATGAATGAACTGACGGAAGAAAAACAAAAAATTGCGACAAGGTATAGCAAAGAAATTGACAATCCGTTAGTAAAACTACCGACCCTTGTACCTGGAGCTACTGGTGTTTGGCATCAGTATGTACTTCGTTGTGAAGAACGGGATCGCTTGATAGAGTATTTGAACAAGAAGGATATAGGAACGATTATTCATTATCCGATTCCACCGCATCTTGCGGAAGCTTATGCGTATCTTGGGCATAAAGAAGGTTTCCTTCCTATAACCGAGCATTTGGCAAAAACGGTTCTTTCGATCCCGATGTACAATGGCATGACAGAAGATGAACAGTCTTATGTCATTGAATCTATCAACAATTTCCGTTAAGAAGAGAGGAGTGCAATCCGATGTCTTTAAAAGAATTATGCCCTGTACTTCAATTTAGTGATCTTGGTGATGAACGGGGAAAATTGGTAGTGATTGAAGGTTCGCGAGCCATTCCTTTTGATATTAAGAGAGTGTTTTATATTTATGATTCCGATTCGACGGTGGTTCGTGGACAGCATGCCAATAGGGAATCTGAATTTGTTCTAATCAATGTTGCCGGGACAAGCAAGGTCCGGATAACAGATGGTAAGGAAGAAATAATTGTTGAATTGAACAAGCCGATGATGGGCGTGTACATCCCGAGGATGATTTGGAAGGACATGTACGACTTTTCTTCTGATTCTGTTTTGCTCGTCTTGGCTAGCACTTATTATGACGGCAATGAGTACATTCGTGATTATAAAGAGTATCTTAAGGAAATGGAAGGCCGTAAATGAGTCTGGGGTTGAAAGTTTCCTTGTGCATGCCGACTAATGGCGTGGTCGAGTGGGTGTTTCCTGTATTAGAAAGCATTTACAATCAAGGTGTAGACGAAGGGCTTTTTGAAGTTGTCATTACGGATAATGGCCATAACGAAGATTTTAAATCCCAAATTAGGGAATTTATTTTAAAACATCAGAATATTGTTTATGCAGAAACGAACGCGCTGCCTTTTATAAACGAAATCGAATCGTATAAAAGAGCTCGTGGTGAACTGATCAAGTTTGTCAATCATCGAACGAAACTTGTCGAAGGCTCCTTGAACAGATTGATCGAATTTGTTGAAGAATATCGGAGCGAAAAGCCTGTTGTTTATTACAGTAATGGCGTCTTAGAAATAGACAAGAAGAAACATGAGTATGGTTCCTTTGACCAGTTTGTGAAGCATCTGTCGTATTGGTCGTCTTGGTCTACTGGGATGACTATATGGAAAGATGATTTTGAAAAATTGCCGGATGATGTTTCTGAATATAATGAACTATTCCCTCACACGAATATCCTTTTTGCCGAACGGACCCGTGAAAAGTACATTATTGACAATTCTGTAATATTTGATGAAATCCCTCAAGGAAAAAAGCCTAAAGGAAACTATGACTTGTTTTTTGCTTTTGGGGTTGAGTATCCGTGGATTATATGTACGCTTCTTAGGGACAAGTCTATATCTGTAGACACTTTTAAGTATGTCGTCGACAAAAATTTGGGTTTCATTGCAGGGCTTTATTATTTGTACTGTGTCCGAAAAAAATATTGTTCCTATGATTTGTCTGGAGAATCCGGCATGTACGGCGTCTTTTATACAAAGGCAGGTCTTTTGAAAAAGGTTGCAGCTGTTTTTGTGAAAGATGTGATTCGTTTTTTGATGCGGAGGTAAAATGGCTAGCATAATTGTATTTACGCAAAATCTGAAATTAGAATCAATAAAAAATTTCAAAAATCAAATTGCTAGTGACGATAAGAATGTCTTTTTGACAACTCATTTCTTGTTTGAAAATGAGAGAAAGTTTATCTCCGAAATTTTTCCAAACAGCGTGTTTTTTGATTTTGCAGATTATCTTACAGATGAAGAAATGGCAAAATGTGATAACGACGCCTACACTCCGGAAACCAAGTATGAAGATTATCTGCACAAGATGAAAGAACTCAAAAATGAGATTGTTCTTCATAAAGTCTTAAAAGAATTTTCACCGGATCGCCAATACATCCTTTCTGAAGACCTGGGAATAGACGGTTCCGTTTGGACACGTCACGGTTTTAAGAAATTGAGCGGGACGTATTACTATACAGATAAAACGCCTCTTAAAGTTCGTGTTCGGAACAAACTTGCACAAAACGCGACTCTGAAAAAAATCTATAGATGGCTCCGAGGAAAAAAGAATCAAAACGGAAATTTCTACCGTCCCGAAGAAGTCAGCGTTGCCTACCATGAAGGCCGTAAATACGTATTCCTCGGGAAGATGAGCCGTATAGGCTACCGTTTGGACCTTCCGTTCGAAAGTTCCGAACAGGAATGCGAACGGCTTAATGCAGGACAATACGAGACAAAAGAAACTTGTACCTACATGACGACATGGCACGAACATGGTAAATGCGGAGTGCCAGATGATGAACGGTATGCTGTTAGATGGGCACAAGACGGCTACTTGCCGCCGAATTATACTCATTACGACTACAGTTTCGTTCCAAAAAACGTCGTATACTATTGCTGGGATATTCTTGGAACCCAATTGTTTAGGAATAGGAATCTCCCTTACGAGATGATTCCGTTTAGGAAAAAGCTCTACATTCCAAAGCCTGTTTTCCCAGAGACAGTAAAGAACGTTCTTGTTGTTGCTTCTGGATCGGGAGACTGGACTGCGTTAAAGAACAGGTCCGATGACGATATTATGGTGGATGCTTTTGTCCAAATGGCAAGGCGCTTCCCAGATATCCATTTTACTTACAGGTGCCACCCGACATGGGTTCATCCGCTTAATGTAGGTGTCAACGCAATCAACCGTGTTAATGATTATTTTGAATGGCTAAAGCTTCCCAATTTGACGTTGTCTAGCAATATGCCTCTAGCCAATGTAAATGGAGGCTTTCAATTCTCGTTTTCTCGGAGTTCACTTGATGAGGACTTGAAAAAAGCTGATGTGGTTTTTGGAGAACATTCCATTTCGATGATTGACTCTGCATTTAAAAAACTGCCGTTCTGTTCTATAAATTTAACCAAGCGAAGAAATTTCTTTGTGGGCATAAACGATCTGGGTTTCCCCAAATGCACGTCTCTTGATGAAATTGCGAATGTTATCAAGTCGATATCCGATGAGGAATATCAAAAAAAATACCTCCAAGCTATCGACAACTATAACCGCATGACAGACAAAGAACTTTAGTTTGCCTAAAAGAGTGTTTATCTATGCTTAACGGGAAAACAGCTCCATCGGACAACAAGCGTATCGCCATGAATGCGCTGTACATGTATATCCGAATGGGGATTGTTATGTTCGCTGGACTTTTTACATCCCGCGTCATACTCCGATCTTTGGGTGTCATTGATTTCGGTGTTTATAACGTAATCGGCGGCATTATCGCGATGTTTATCTTTTTCAACAACGCAATGACCAATGCGACCTCGCGATATATAACAACGTACTTGGCGAAAAAGAATGAGCGAAAGCTGAACGGGGTATTCAATATGACTGTCGCCATGCATTTTGCGATGGCGATTTTTATAGTCATATTGGGAGAAACTGTTGGCCTTTGGTATTTGCACAATAAAATGGTCATTCCTGAAGAACGTTTTTTTGCTGCGCAAATATTGTATCAATTCACGGTTGTCATTTCGTTTATATCCATTCTTTACGTGCCTTTTAATGCCGTTATAATCGCCCATGAAAAAATGAACGCTTTCGCCTACATTTCCATAATGGATGTAGTTTTCAAGTTGGCGATTGCCTTGTCATTGGCGTATGCGCCATGCGACAAGCTCGTATTTTTTGGATTACTGACGGCGTTCGTTTCGGTCTTAGACATTGCTATTTATTTTGTCTACAGCAAGCGCAATTTTCCGGAAACCAAGTTGAAGTTTTACTGGAACTGGCCTTTGTTCAAGAAGATGAGCGCGTTCACAGGATGGAGCCTTGTCGGGAACTTTTCGTACATATTTTATACCCAGGGTCTAAATTTGATCCTCAATTTATTCTGCGGACCTGCTGTTAACGCTGCGAGAGGTGTCGCTGTCCAGGTTGAAAACGCCGTGAAGCAATTCTCAAATAATTTGCAAGTTGCCATCAATCCGCAAATTATAAAGACCTATGCCTCGGACAATCTGGAACGGATGTATTCGTTAATCTATGCTAGTTCCAAGTACTGTTTCTTTTTGCTTTTCTTATTCTCTTTCCCTCTTATGCTAGAAGCGGAATTCGTTTTGAACCTTTGGCTTGGTGCAGACGCCGTTCCCGGTCATACGGTCAATTTCGTCAGACTTATATTGTGCATAACCATCTTGGATGCTTTGATAAATCCGCTATATACAGCGAATCTTGCGTCGGGAAAATTGAAACTGTACCAAATCTGCGTTTGCAGTACATCGTATGTATTTATGTTTGTAACCTATTGGGCGATAAAGCTGACAAATATTCCTGAGACGGTATTTTTGTGCCTGTTGGTATCTACAATTATCGGGACTATAGTGAGGGTGTATGTTGCGCATCGTCAAGTAAAGTTGCCGATAGTTCAGTATATTTGGAAGGTGTATGTGCGTATTTTTGTGGTTGTTGCGATGTCTGTCATTGTACCTATTTTTGTTTACGTCAATATGCCGAATGGATGGTCCCGCTTTATAACATCTTTGGTGTCTTCAGCTTGTTGCATATTATTGTCGGTATATTTTGTAGGCCTCACTGTAAACGAAAGAACCGCTTTCAAGAAAAAAGTAGTCGAGAAGTTGATGAGAAGGAGTTCCCATGGATAAAATATGTGAAGACCATAAATGTTCCGGATGTGGTTTGTGCGTTGCAAAATGTCCGAAATCTGCGATAAGCTTGAATGTTGTTGGATTGCACTACCGTCCTGTTATAGACAAAAAGAAATGTATTGACTGCGGAGTTTGTAGAAAGGCTTGTCCGAACAATTCCCAAATTAAATTGAATCCAAATTTAGCATGCTATGCGGCATGGAGCTTGGATGAATACGATCATTTTGAAAGTACTTCGGGGGGGATTGCGACAACTCTTGGGAAAAAGTTTGTTCAGAATGGCGACTATGTTGCAGGATGTGCCTGGGATGAAAATTTTAAAGCGACGACTATAGTTACTAATGATATTTCGAAACTAGAAAGAATTCGAAAGTCAAAGTACGTCCATAATTTTTTTTCTAAGGAAGCGTATCAACAAATACTTGATTTGTTGAAAAAAGGAAAAAAGGTTTTATTCGTTGGCGTGCCTTGCCAGTGTGAAGCGATAAAAAGGTATGTGGGAGGCAGGGATAGTGGTTTATATGTAGTTGATGTGCTTTGTCGCGGAGCTGCATCGCCAAAGTTGTTTTGTGAATATATATCAACTATAAAAAAAGATGCAGATATATGCAATGTTACTTTTAGGGGTGGTAAATATAATTGTAGGCTTTGCGTTTGGAAAAATGATAGAGAATTGATGTATTCTGGTGAACAATTCAGAGATCCGTATTTTTGGTCTTTCATGAGACATACGATATTTCGGAAATCTTGTTTTTCCTGTCCGTTTGCAACGGATAAACGAGTTGGTGATTTGACGCTTGCAGATTTTTGGGGTTTAAAACAAGAAATTGTTGATTCAAATGATCTTTTGAGACGTGGCGTGAACCTGGTTTTGGAGCATACGGACAAGGGAAAAGAATTGCTTTCAATGGTGAAGGGTGATATTTTCCTTTTGGAGAGACCTGTTGAAGAGGGTGTGAATGGAAATGAAACCTTACAACAACCTACGCCAAAGCCATTCCAGTATGATATTCTTAATAAGATATTTGCTTGTATTGGCGTAAAGAAAGGTGTTCTACTTGATTTGCTATATTTGAAGGATGCCTTGCTTCCTGTTTTGAAATCTCGCATACGTCCTTTGTTGCCGGATGTGGTTGTGGATATAATAAAAGGTAGGAAAAGATGATAATAGGTTACACAACTGGAGTCTTCGACATGTTTCATGTCGGACATCTGAATATACTCCATCGAGCCAAGGAAATGTGCGATTACCTTATCGTTGGAGTGAGCACAGACGAGTGTGTTGAATCGTATAAGCATAAAGTTCCTGTTATTCCTTATGAGCAGCGAGCTGCTATTGTTGAAGCTATAAAATACGTTGATGAAGTTGTTCCGCAAACAACAATGGATAAAGTTGCTTTTTTAAAAGAACGTCATTTTGATGTCATGTTTCACGGAGACGAATGGAAAGGGACGGACCTTTATAAAAAGTATGAAAAGGAATTTGCAAAGTACGGAGCGAGAATCGAATACTTGCCCCATACTGATGGAATTTCTTCGTCCATGTTGAGAGATAAAATCAATAAATAATTGTGAATGGGCTGTTGGAAACGTTCCATGAAAAGTATTCTTCGTTTCATTTTTCGCTTTTTGCAATCGTTCATATTTTCGTACAAAAGATATGAATGCTTTAAGGGCTATTGGAGATCCTTGCGGTCGATTTGGCTCCGCTCGATTTTTAATCAATGCGGCAAGTCCGTTTTCTTCGGTAAAATCGGGCGCATTCACGGGAGCAAGTGCATTTCAATCGCGGATGGAACTTTTTTTGATGATTTCTTCTATTTAACGGCCTGGCCGGAATTGACTGAAAAAAATCCCGTTTTAAAAATCGGCGAAAATTGTAGCTTTGGCGCCTATAGCCACATTACTTGCACAAATAAAATAACAATAGGAAACCATTGCTTGACAGGGAAATGGGTCACCATTTCTGACAACAACCACGGGGACTCTTCGAAAGAAACATTGCTGTTGCCGCCGTATCAAAGGAAAATGCTTTCAAAGGGACCTGTAGTTATTGAAGATAACGTATGGATTGGTGATAAGGCTACAATTTTATCTGGTGTGAAAATTGGCAAAGGTGCGGTTGTTGCTGCCAATGCTGTTGTTACAAAAGATGTACCGGCATTTTGTGTAGTTGCTGGTAGTCCTGCAAAAATTATAGTAGAAAATAGAATTGAATGAGGTTGAATGATGAAAACGAAATCTAGAATAATTGCAATGTATTTGCCGCAGTTTCATCCGATTCCTGAAAATGATGCTGTTTGGGGAAAAGGCTTTACGGAATGGACTAATGTGACAAAGGCAAAGCCTCTTTTTAGAGGACATCATCAACCTCATTTGCCTGCAGATCTCGGTTTCTATGATTTAAGAATGCCAGAAGTCCGCGAACAGCAAGCTGAATTGGCGAAAAATGCTGGTGTAGAAGGCTTTATGTATTGGCATTATTGGTTTGGCAATGGCCGCCGCTTGTTGGAGAGACCTTTTAATGAAGTCCTTGCGTCTGGAAAACCGGATTTCCCGTTTTGCTTAGGCTGGGCAAACCATACGTGGAAAACGTCTAGCTGGGTGACGGGGAAGGAGTTTAAAGGCGACAACCTTATTATGGAACAATTGTATCCTGGTAAGGAAGATTGGGAATTGCATTTTAATACGATTCTTCCGGCATTTAAGGATAAACGTTATATCTGCGTAGAAGGAAAACCTTTGTTCCTGATTTATTCGCCTCCTGATGTTCCTGATATTGTTGAAATGAAAAAATACTGGAATGAATTGGCTGTTCGTAATGGACTGAAGGGTGTCTTTTTTGTCGGCTTGTATTATGGAAAAGAAGATGAAGTCTATAAGTGGGACCAGTATCAGTTAGATGCCATTTCTATCTGCAATATAAGGGATGCCGAAGTTAATGTTAATGGACGGTATAAACGCGGATTGTATTTCCGCCTAAGAAAGCGCCTGCTAAATTTCATCATTGACAAGTATGATTATGCCAAGTTGATTAAGCATTTGGTTGCAAAAAGCTGTAAAAAGGAAAATCTATTCCCTTGTATTATGCCCGGCTGGGATCGAAGCCCAAGATCAAAAATGGCCGAAATTTGGGTGAATAATACCCCGGATCTTTTTGAAAAGCATGTTAAAGATGCTGTAGACCTTGTTCAAGAAAAGGATTACGACAAGCGCATTATTTTCCTTCGTTCATGGAATGAATGGGGCGAAGGAAATTACGTTGAACCTGATTTGGAATACGGTCACGGCTATTTGGATGCTATATTAAATGCTAATAAAGAATAGTATTTTGATATAGGTTGCAAAGCGAAGAAACCATTTTTTCAGTTGTGAAATTCTGGTTGAAGAATTTTATGGATTCTTCGGACATTTGCGAAGCCATGTCTTTATTGTGTAGCAGTTGTTTTAGAAATCCGTTAGCTTCTTCGAGGGTATTGAATAAAAATCCATTTTTATTGTTTTCGACAACCTCGTTATTTCCGACAACATTCGTAGCGACTATCGGCAAGCCTATGCTTGCCGCTTCTATTAGAGCATACGGCAGACCTTCAAAACGGGACGTCGAAAGATAAACTGTTGAATTGGACAGATAATCAAGCGGATGGTCCGAAAATCCGGTAAAGCGGATGTTTAAATGTTCTGCTTCGGATTGCTTTTTTAATCGTTCCCAGTCATCTCCGTTTCCGACCCAGATAAATTCGATATTTTCATCTTTTAAGGATCTTGCTATCTGATAGGCTAAGTCCATGTTTTTTTGGAAGTCGAATCTAGATAGTGTTATGACCTTGAAATTATCTGATTTTGCTTTTTTATTTGGGGAATCAATGCCGTTGTATATGACGCTTGCTTTTTTGATATTGACGAAATGCATTTGACGAGCGAGATTGAGTTCGCCGTTCGAGACTAGGATAAATTTATCCGTGAATGGTCGGAGAATTATTCCGGTCAGCTTGTTAAGATAAAATTTGAGTTTACTTGAATAATTAGTGGTTATTCCGTGAAATGTATGAACGACTTTTGCTTTTGTCCCGAGTAGTTTTAGTAGCCTTGAATAAATCCCGGCCCCATTTCCGTGGGAATGAATAATGTCGATTTTGTTTTTCTTTATGAATTTGTATAGGCTGAACAACGTGCGTATTGAAAATTTACGGTACGGGATATAAATTCGGTTCTCATTGGGAATCAATGAATCCCAAGATGGTGCATATGGAATTCCGTCTTGTGGATACGCCAAAAAAACTTCGTAATTTGAAGGGAGTTCCTTGACTAACTGGTCTACGTGCCTTGGGCCACCTCCAAAATCGCTTCTAACTGTAATTAATAAGATTTTCATTTTTTTCTAATGTATTTTCCGATTAACGCTTTAGATAACTTGACGTAGATTTTGCTGAGAAAATCAAGCCTTAATTGATGCAAAATCAAAAGAATGTTGTGGTTTATACCAAAATGCTTGAAATAGCGGAATTTATAGCAAGGTTTTCCAATAAGGGCAAATGCTCTTTTCTCATCGGAGTTGGTTTCGTAAATCCGGCGAAGAGTCCATGCCGTCCATTTTAAATGAGCAATGTCCATTTCGAGAGCGAATTCATGCTTGCTCGAAAAAAATTGACGTGTGTCCTTTTCAACAAGTATTAAATCTTCAAGATTTTTCCACTTAAATAAGTTTGTGAACGATCCTGAATTATAGTGGACATAATGGTATAAAGGCTTTCTGATAAATCCAATTTTTTTCGAGCAGTAAATTAGCTTGGGTAAGACCGCGTAATCTTCTCCATAGCTGATTCCTGGAATACAGTGGATGTTGTTGTCTTTATAAAGAGACGTTTTGTATATTTTCCCCCATATATTCGAGGGATAATTATGTGCGATGACTTCTTTAGTATAGGTCTTGATGTCGTCTGATCCGCATGCCGAAAAGTCTGCTATTTTTTTATCGGCATATTCGTGCCAAGTCCCCGTAATGACTGAGTCCAGATTTTCTTCAACCGCTTTTTGAATGCATAATTCAATGAAATCGGTTTCGATAAAATCGTCACTGTCTACATGAGTTATAAAATCACCGGTCGCAGCTTGAATGCCAGTTTCTCTAGCTGAGGATAACCCTTTGTTTTCTTGATGGTGTATTATAGATACTTGTGCTTTACGATTGTCGAATTTATTTAATACGGATTCTATTATTGAAATGCTGTTGTCTTTTGTTTTGTCGTTGACGAATATAATCTCTAGATTTTCATAGCTTTGTGAAAATAGACTGATGCAACAGCGCTCTATGTATTTTTCTACGCCATAAACAGGAACGATGATTGAAACTTTTGGGGAGTTATAATACGGATACATAGGGATAAGTGCAAGTTGATCCTTGTATTATAATGGTTATGTACCAAAATGCTAGTAAGGAAATTGCGTAGCAGAAATGAATGATCTTTTTATATGGCGTTTTTTGTGCAACTATCGGAATATATGTCAAACAAAGGGGCAACAAGTATAACCCCATTCTCCCGGCTTGTGCACTAATAAAGTTGAACATGAAGAATGATATTTCAAAAGCAATCAAGAATGAGTAATTTATGAATTGTTCCTTGGATATGGATGTCTTTTTGAATATGTATAGAATGCTGGGTATGATTAAAAATAATGAATGGTAAAAGACTTCAAATATCGGAACATCCCCATCTTTGTTGACCATGTAAATTGCGAAACGGTGGAATATCTCGAAACGAAGTATTATCTCACTAAGGAAGATATAGTTTCCAGATATGGTCAATATAATACATGTAATTACTGCTATTCTTGGTAAGGGATTTTTGATGACTTTTAGAAAATAAATACATAGGAATGCTAATGATGTAAAATGGAATGTCATTGCACAAGCTATGGCCAGTGCCCCTAATTTTTTTCGATTTTGTTCTATGCAAACATATCCTAATAAGCACAGCGCTATTGCGAGGAATTGTTTTGCCAAGTTCAATGATTGGTTGAACATCATGCAACAATACGATAACCAGAGAATCCATAAAGGGAGGTTATGCTTTTTCGCCATGTAGGTGAAAAAGTACAGGAAACATCCGTTAACTATCATTGCACATAGGAAAAGGAAAAAATTGAAATCCTTGAAAATATTAATACATGTATATGCTAAAACCTTATAGCCGATTTCGCTCATGAAATATAGTTCTGAAATTCGGTTGTTGAAATCGGCAAAGGTGTATGTCGCAGCTGCAACTTGGTAACAACCTAGAGGGTATGCTGATGTATCCGAACCAATATCGGCGGTTCTTAGTCCGCTTAACAAAGAAAACGCGACTAGGATACAGAACAGAATGCACTTTTTGGCAATTCTTGTTCTTTTATTATATCCTAGCAGTGTCAATGCCGATATGATGAAAAAACTAAAGTAGATCATAATCTCTATTTATAGGGGTTCTCAAAAAATAATTTTTTTGAGTGGGATTATGACACGACCGTAAAGTTTTCCTGTAATATTTAGGTTTTTTATACCTAGTTTCGCCCAAATTATTTCTTCATATTTTTGACATTTCAGGGGTTTGACCCAAGAACTTGCGTAATGATGGATACAGACTGTATTTTTTGTCGAGATGATTTTATCTGTTTTATAGTCTTTGGCGCAGAAGTAATCTATAGGGTAGATATGGGGCTTGCTTTTTTTGTATTTCTTTAAAAATTTAGTGAGCCGTTCTGTGTTTGCTGTAGTGTCCAGAATTCCAAAACATTTTTTGAACGATAATTTATCGTATTGGGCTAAAAAATCACTTACCCAAGCTTCTCCTGGTTCGGCGCCTATGACTGCAGTCCCCAGCAGTTTCCCGTTTTGTTCTTCGCCAATGAACGAATGTTCCTGTAAAAATGGGTCGAATTTTTGTAAGACTTGTACATCTGTATCTAAATAAATCCCGCCCATCTGTTGCAATGCGTACATTCGGCATACGTCGCTAACAAAAGCGTATTTTTTTTGTTCATATGCTTCGCGAGTATAGCGGTTTGCAGAGATGTCGAAGTTACTCTCGTTCCATTCAATAATTTGATAGTCCGGAAGAATATCTTTCCACGAACGAACATAATTATTGTTGCATTCGTCCTTTTTTTTTGTACCAAACCAGCAATAATGTATGATCTTTGGAATCATCTCTTTTTTATTGTTCCATCATTACACGAGTCAAACTTTCTTTAAACTGTCCAAAGAGAAATTTTTCTACCACTCGGGTATGTGCGTTTTCCCCAAATGCCTTTCTTTCTTTTTCGTTTTCGGCGAGTTCCTTGATGGCATTGGCGTAGGCGGTTACATTTTTGTTGGGGACTTCTAACCCGGTTTCGCCATTGATGGAGACGAAGTTTACGCCACTGCCAGGAATTGTGTATGTAACGGCTGGCAAACCACAGTACATTGCTTCTGCTAGAGCGATTCCAAATGCTTCGTTCTTTGTTATAGACGAAAAACAGAAAATGTCTGCAGCAACGTAATAGGCCTTCAGTTCGTCATCCGTTAATTTCCCTAGGAATTTAATGGAGGGACAATTTTTGCTTTGGCGGATTAATGATTTTTTTTGTTCTCCATCGCCAATAATGTAGAACGTGTAGTGATCATCGAGCTTTTGGGCAGACTTGATAAGGTTGTTGTAGCCTTTATAGGGGACCAAACGGCCTACGGAAAGGCAAATAGTTTTCCCGACATTTTCCTTGCGGATCTTGTCTGCGAGTTCCTGCGCTTTCGGTGTAGCCGCTAGGCGCTTTTCGTCGATGCAGTTCGGTATGACAACGCATTTTGTTTTGTATAGGGACAAGTATTTGCTGTCTTCCACGTAGTTAGGACTGGTTGCAATAATCTTGTCTGCTCTTTTCAGTAACGCGATGTTTTGAGAATGGAAAATCTTTCCTAAAATTTTTTGGCGAATAATGTCGAGGTGCCAATAGATTATAAGCTTGGTTTCTTTAGGGATGTAACGCAAAAGAAACCGTGCAAAGAACGGATTTGGATAGTGGAAAATAATGTAATCCGGCTTAAATGAAACTAGCAAATCCTTGAACTTACTTGCCATTTCGAATGAAATGGATTGCGAAAAAAGTTTGCATTGGCATTTGCAGCGAATGACTTCGACATCATCGACTACGTTTAAGTGCTCGCTGTTATCATGGGCGAAGCAAAGAACTTTTTGTTCAAATTTTCCTTGTAGTGCACGAACAGCATCTCTGGCAACTTGTTCTACGCCACCAATAAAGGGGAAATAGTATTTCGATATGTGCAATACTCGTTTCACGTGCAAAAAATCCGGTAGGTCAAAAAAAATTCGTTTGAGATTGAAAACTTAGAAATTTTACACGTTTGTTGATTTTATATACTCGAACGGAACCATTTAAATCAGGCTTCATTCGTGAAAAACGCTCGCTTTATTTCTGGTTTTCATTCAAATATGCAAAATACAAAGACTTTTTAAGGGCTGTACCTTTTTATTTGGTGTTATGTTTCTTTTTTTATTTAGCTCCATAATACCCAGCATACCATTCTGCAAACTTTCTTAAACCGTCGCGGAGCGGGGTTGCGGGCTTAAAGCCGAAATCGGCTTCTAGGGCGCTTGTGTCTGCGTATGTTACCGGAACATCGCCGGGCTGCATGGGCACAAGTTCCTTGTGCGCTTCGAAGTCGTAATCGGCAGGGAGCACTTTGGCGCGGACGAGTTCTTCTTGCAGGATGGTCACAAAATCGAGCAGATTTTCAGGGTGGTTGTTGCCGATGTTGTAGACCTTGTAAGGCGGGAGCGGGAGGCCGTCTTCGCCGTTTTTCTTTTCGGGGGCATGTTGCATCACGCGGACGACGCCTTCGACGATGTCATCGACGTAGGTGAAGTCGCGCTTGCATTTGCCGTAGTTGAAAATCTGGATGGTCTTGCCGGCCTTGAGCTTATTGGTGAAGCCGAAGTAGGCCATGTCCGGACGACCTGCGGGACCGTAAACGGTAAAGAATCTCAGTCCCGTGCTTGGAATGTTGTAGAGCTTGCTGTAGGCATGTGCCATGAGCTCGTTGCTTTTCTTTGTGGCTGCGTACAGCGATACCGGATTGTCCACTTTGTCATCGGTGGAGTAGGGGATTTTCTTGTTGCTGCCGTAGACGCTAGACGAACTCGCGTATACAAGGTGCTCGACTTCATTGTGGCGGCAGGCTTCCAGGATGTTATAGAAACCGATGAGGTTGCTCTGGATATAGGCATCTGGATTCGTGATGGAATAGCGGACACCTGCTTGAGCCGCGAGATTCACGACAACAGCGAAATGGTATTTCTCGAACAGGCTGTCGATTGTTGCCTTGTCGGCGAGATTCCCTTTTACGAATGTCCACTTTTTGCCTGTCGAATTAGCGAGTGCTTCGATTTCTTTAAGGCGCTCGTGCTTGATATTGACGTCGTAGTAATCAGTGATGGAGTCGAGGCCAACGAGTTCGGAACAGTTGTAGTCGGTCAGCAACTTCTTGCAGAGGTTGCATCCGATAAATCCTGCAGCACCCGTGACTAGGACCGCTCTCCCATTGAGAATAACGTTTTTATCAAGCATAACTAACACCCAATGGCGCTGTATTCGAAACCAGCGTCTGCGAGTTCCTTTGCATCGTAAATGTTGCGGCCATCGATGATGAGGGCGTTCTTCATCGATTTCTTCATCACGCCGAAACTCGGCATGCGGAACTGTTTCCATTCGGTCACGAGCAGGAGAGCGTCGGCATCGAGCAAAGCTTCGTACATGTCGCTGCAGTAGGTGACAATGTCGCCCACGCGGCGCTTGCATTCGTTCATAGCGACTGGGTCGTACACGCGGACGGTCGCACCAGCTTTTGTGAGTTTGTCAATGAGAACGAGTGCGGTTGCTTCGCGCATGTCGTCAGTTTCCGGCTTGAAGGCGAGACCCCACATGGCGATTGTCTTGCCTTTGAGGTTTGCCTCTCCGCCAAAGCGCTTGACAAGCTTGTTGAAAAGGACTGTCTTCTGGTATTCGTTCACATCTTCGACGGCTTTCAAGACACTCATCTTGTAGCCGTTCTTTTCTGCGGTCTTGATGAGGGCCTTCACGTCCTTGGGGAAGCAGCTTCCACCATAGCCGCAGCCTGGGTAGAGGAACTTCGAGCCGATGCGGGTATCGCTGCCGATGCCCTTGCGGACCATGTTCACATCGGCACCGACGAGTTCGCAGAGGTTTGCGATGTCGTTCATAAAGCTGATGCGGGTCGCAAGCATGGAGTTTGCTGCGTACTTGATCATTTCGGCGCTCGGGATGTCCGTGAAAATCACGCGGAAGTTGTTGAGCATCATCGGACGGTAGAGTCTGGTCATGAGTTCCTTGGCTTGTTCGCTTTCGACACCCACGACAACGCGGTCGGGCTTCATGAAGTCTGTGATGGCGCTGCCTTCCTTCAAGAATTCTGGGTTGCTAGCAACATCGAACGGGACATCCACGCCGCGCTTGGCGAGTTCTTCCTGAATGGCTGCCTTGACCTTCTTTGCCGTTCCGACAGGAACCGTCGATTTGGTCACAAGTACGGTGTACTTCTTGATGTTCTGGCCGAAGGTGCGGGCGACTGCAAGTACGTATTGCAAGTCGGCAGAACCATCTTCGTCTGGGGGCGTGCCCACGGCGCTAAAGACCATTTCGACATCGTCAAGAATGCTGGCGAGGTCAGTCGTGAATTTTAGGCGGCCTTCGCGCTGGTTTCTAAGAACCATTTCGTCGAGACCCGGTTCGTATATTGGAATTTCGCCTTTTTGGAGGGATTCAATCTTTGCTTGGTTCACGTCGACGCAAGTGACGTTCACGCCCATTTCGGCAAAACATGTACCGCTAACAAGACCTACATAACCGGTACCGACAATTGCAATATTCATAAAAAAATCCTTGAAGAAATGTATTTATTAATTCGACAAATAATGTAATAAAATCATAAGACAAAGTTTGCTTTTGATGCAAAAAAAGCGCTGTCCCGAAGGACAGCGCTGGATTATACGTGAGCTTAGTTCTCTCCATTTCGCATTTCAATTTGCTCACGATCCATAGTGTATGTCAGGTATTCCATGAAACTGCGATCGATTTGTGCAACATCGAAATCCTCAATCTCGTCATTGAAAATGTTGCGTAAGCCAGGAAGGTCCGGCCAGTCGTATAAAGGAACTTCTTCAAGAATGATATTCTTGTTTTCGACCTTTGCGACATATTCGACTTTTGCCTTGTCGACCCAGCCCTGTCCGCATGTGCCTTTAACGAGGACGGCTGTTTCGGTTTCTTTCAAAAGCTTGAGTTCGTCATTGAAGTTTGCTGTGCAGACGACGGAACCTCCGTCTTTCTGATTGGTGAGTTCGATATCTCCCAATTTGGACTTTACATTTTTTGCCGCGAAAGATGATGTGATCATGAACGCGAGCATAATTGCGATGGTAAATTTTACGGTTTTCATGATTGCCTCCTTGATTTATTGAGAGGCTTAATAGCCTCAATTGTAAAGTACAAAGTTACATTTTGACGGAGTAGTGGATTTATAGTTTAATTCGGAATAAATATGGAATTAGTTTGTATTAAGAAAGCGCTACCTAGAGGGTAGCGCTAGTATGATGAGTTGAGTTAATTTTCACCGTTTCGCATTTCGATTTTCTCGCGGTCCATCGTGTAAGTCAAGTATTCCTTGAAATCGCGATCGATGTTGACTCCGTCGAAATCGATATCGTTGCCTTCCAAGACGAATACTGCACTTGGGTTATCAATCCAGCCGACAAGAATTTGTTCATCTAACGTAATGGATTTGTCACCGGGGCCTTTGGCGATGTATTCGACTTTGGATTTATCAACCCAGCCTTGTCCGCAACGACCCTTGACTAAAACCTTTGAATCAGATTCCTTGAGTATTGTTAATTCATCGTTAAAGCCTGCTGTACAGACTGTTGTGCCGCCATCCTTTGCAGATGAGAGCTCGACGTCGCCCAGTTTGGATTTAACGTTTCTTGCCGCGAAAGATGTGCTGACCGTAAGAGCGAGGGCAATAAACAGTGCACATTTAATGCGATTCATGATTACCTCCTTGTTGTTGAGACGAACGATCGCCCCCACAACGTAAACTACAAAGCAACATTTCCGCAGAGTAGTTACGATATATTCCAAGTTGGAGTATATGGAGGTTTTTCCATTAGAATAGTAATTAATGTTGTTCTAAAAAACACTTGAGCATGGCTTTGCAGCCTTCGTTCACGTCGCACCAGGTGGACTCGAAATCACCGGTGTACCAAGGGTCTGCAACGTCGCGGTTTTTTCCGGCCCAATTCATTAATAGAGATACTTTGTTAGAAATTTGCGTATCTCCATTTTCATGGCGTGCGCTTAACGCTTTGATTTCTCGTTCATAAATGTCGCGGGGAAGAATCCAGCGGAGGTTCCGCAAATTGTTTTGGTCCATGAGTACGATGTAGTCGTAATGGTTGTAGTCGGCAAGTGTCATTTGACGTGCCGTTTTTCCGCTACAGTCGATTCCGTGGCTTGCGAGCATGCGCCTTGCAGGTGGATAGACAGGGTTCCCGATTTCTTCGGTGCTTGTTGCTGCAGAGGCAATTTCGAAGTCGGCGGCGGAAAGTGCTGTGTCCGTCTCGACACCAAGTTTTGTGGACGAACTAATTTCGCACTTTCCTGATGTTGGCAAATCTTGTACCATCTTTTTCATCACGAATTCGGCCATCGGACTTCTACAAATGTTCCCGTGACATACGAACAAAATTTTTATCATGCGGATTCTCTAAGGCTTTTCAGAATTTTGTAAAGCGTTTGATAAAGCGATTTGGCTTCATCTTCGGACAAATTCACGCAACTGGCCATAGACCTTGGGATGCTTGCCGCTTTATGTTGCAACTTCTCGCCTTCGTCGGTGAGGCTTACAGAAAGGCAGCGCTCGTCGTTCTCTTCGCGGGTGCGCTTGATGTAGCCTTTGGTTTCCAGTTTTTTCAGGAGCGGGGTGAGCGTCCCTGAATCGAGGAAAAGCTTTTTGCCGAGTTCCGTGACGTTGCATTTTTTCTCTTCCCACAGTACGAGCATCACAATGTATTGCGTGTATGTGAGGTCGAGCGGTTCGAGAAACGGTGCGTAACGGCGTGTAATTTCTTTAGACGCTGCGTATAGCGGGAAACAGAGCTGGTTTTCTAGTTTTAGTTGTGAACACGTCATTGCGCCTCCAAAATTAGTTTTTCGACGCAGGCGCGGACGTCTTCCATTTTGGCGGTCGGCTCAAAACGGGCGACAACGTTCCCTTTGCGGTCGACGACGAACTTGGTGAAGTTCCATTTGATGTCGGGATTATTTTTGTAATCCTTGTCGATGCTCTTGAGGAGCAATGCCATCGCGGCGGCTTTTACTCCGAATCCAAAGCCTTCGAAACCTTTTTGCGATTTCAGATAGGTATAGAGCGGGAGTTCGTTCGGACCATTCACGTCGGACTTTTTCATTTGCGGAAATTCCGTGCCGTAATTGAGCGTGCAGAATTCGTGAATCTCGTCGTCTGTGCCGGGCGTTTGTCCTTTGAATTGGTTACAGGGAATGTCGATGACTTCGAATCCCTTGTCGTGGAAGTCGGAGTACATCTGTTCGATCGGCTTGTAATGCGGGGTGAATCCGCAGCCGGTTGCTGTGTTCACGATGAGCATCACTTTGCCTTTGTAGTTGGCGAGCGGAACTTCGTTTCCCTTTCCGTCGGTCAACGTAAAATCGTAGATATTCATTTTGATTCTCCATATTTAAAGTTTATTTAATTGTATGCAATTTAATTATATACAATTGTTTGGTAAAAAGCAAGGGGCTTTGTTGAAAAAGTGTGCTTTTTTTCATTCCCGACTCCTGTGCTGAGCGTTGTCAATGTCCGATCGGGATTTTCCATGCCTTAGCTTCGTCATCCCGACCCTCGCAGAGGGGAGGGTGCCAGTCACTTTTTATTTCTACATTTTGGCGCATGAAAACGATAGAAGTTGTCGCGGGTGTTATCACGGAAAATGGTCGAATTTTTGCCACGCAACGCGGGTATGGCGACCAAAAAGGTGGTTGGGAATTTCCGGGTGGAAAGATGGATTCCGGTGAAACTCAAGAACAGGCATTATTGCGGGAGCTCAAGGAAGAGCTAGCGGTGGATGTGTGTGTTGGCGATAAAATTTGTACGGTGGATTATGATTACCCAAAATTTCACCTGACGATGCATTGCTTTTTCTGTACGCTTGTTGCAGGATGTAAGCCTCATCTATTGGAACACGAAGATGCTAAATGGCTTGACCGTGACAGCTTGAATACGGTCGAGTGGCTTCCGGCGGATGTCGAGGTCCTGAAGTATCTTTAAGCGGCTACAGGAGTATACAAGAATTTGTGGTAAATTATTGCGGCTCATAAGAGGGCGGTATATATTTTTACCATGAAAAATTTGAAGTTTGCAATTCTCGGGTGTGGCCATATCGCTACGAAGATGGCTGCGGCTGTAAAGACTCTAGAAAAGAAGGGGATGGGAGTCGAGTGTTATGCTGTGGCGTCCCGTGATTTGCAAAAGGCGGAAGCGTTTGCCAAAGAGTATGGCTTTGAAAAATCGTATGGCAGCTACGAAGAGCTTGCTGCGGATTCTGCGATTGATTTGATTTATATTGCGACACCGCATTCGCATCATCATGAATTTGCGAAACTCTGCATTGAACATGGCCGAAATATCTTGGTTGAGAAAGCTTTTACCGCAAACGCAAAGCTTGCTGCGGAGGTGATTTCTTTGGCTCAGGACAAGGGTGTTTTCTTGTGCGAAGCGATGTGGACACGTTTTTTACCTGCTTTGGAGACGATTCGTAGTTGGATTCGCGAGGGGCGCATTGGAAATGTCGAAACGGTCGAGGCCGATTTTTCGATGAAACTCAGTGACCGGGAACGCATGCATAATCCGTCGCTGGCCGGCGGTGCGCTTTTGGATATTGGCATTTACAGCCTCACTTTTGCAGATTTGTTCCTCGGCGAACGTGAAACTTCTGATGGCTTTGTTCGCAATGAAATCACGTCGATGGATTGCAAATGCGTCAAGTTCAAAACAGGTGTGGATGCAAGTGATTGGATAAACATCACGTACGAAAACGGCCAACGTGCGTATCTCAAGACTTCGATGGTCTCGCCGACGCATAACGAGGGCGTGATTTACGGAACGGCGGGGCAAATCCGCGTGCAGAACTTGAACGACATGGTGATGCTGGAACTGCTTGATGATGCCGGAAATGTTGTTGAAAAATTCGACCCGCCGCGCCTTTGCAACTGCTACGAATATGAAGTTCTCGCTTGCAAGGAAGCGATTGAAAATCCTGCAAAATTCCGGCACGAGATTTGCGACACGCTTGATGGTCGCGAATGCTCAAACGGTGCGAAAGCCGTTGTCTGGGAACGTCCGGAAATGACACATGCCAAAACGATGGAATTCATGACGCTCATGGACCAGATTCGTGAACGCATTGGCGTGAGTTACACGTTCGAAATTTCTCCAAGTGAAACGTGGAACCGCAATGGCGACAAGTCCATTTTGCAAGTATTCGACATCGAAACTGGTGAAGCTAAAGTCCTCAAGGAATTCGATGATGTGATTGAAGCGCCGAACTGGAGTGCCGATGGAACGTTTCTCACGTACAATAGCAATGGCCGTATTTTCAAGTTCGAAATTGCGACGGGCGAAGTGACCGAAATCGAAAGTCATTATGTCGACAACTGCAATAATGACCATGTTCTCGATCCGGATGGTAGTGGCATTTACGTGAGCCACCACACGAAAGATGATGGACTTTCTCGCATTTACAAGATTTATTTTGACGGTCGCTTGCCACGATTGGTCACGCCGCTTGCTCCAAGCTATCTCCACGGCATCACGCCAGACGGTAAAACGCTTGCGTATTGCGCTGAACGTAACGGCAGCTACGACATTTACACAATTCCGGCTTCGGGTGGCAATGAGACTCGCTTGACGACTGCGTTTGGGCTGAATGATGGTCCGGAATATGATGGCGATGGCGAATACATCTGGTTCAATTCCGAACGTTCCGGGCGTATGCAGGCTTATTGCATGAAGGCAGATGGCTCTGGACAAGCGCAGATGACACATGACTTGCATTGGAATACTTGGTTCCCGCATATTTCACCGGACCGCCAAAAGGTCGTGATGGTTGCTTATGCGGAAACGGATGTGCGACCGGGCGAGCATGTTCCGAATAAATACGTGGAGTTGCGTTTGATGCACCGTTTGAATTCTGCAGATCCCAGCAGCGAGACTCCTGCAGCTGAATGGAGTGCTCCGCAAACGATTCTAAAACTTTTCGGCGGGCAGGGGACGATCAATGTCAATTCTTGGGCTCCCGATAGCAAACGTTTCGCTTTTGTAAGTTACATTCATGGTGACGACCCATCCAAATAAATACACCCATCCTCGAAAACCATGGTGATCTTACACAAGCGGTAACAAAAAGCCCTCGCGATTTTTTCGCGAGGGACTTTTGCATTTTTTTGAAATTGCTTATGTGTTTTTGACACAGCGTATCGATAGTGCATCGGATCTGTAAACGCCTTCGATGTCAACGGTACTGTTGGTAAGGCTTAAACGGAATGCATTGGCCTTGCCATATTCGTCCTTGCTCCAGAAACGTGCGCGTTTGCCGAATCGGCAGAAGTTGCCGTTATCAAAACGGTATCCTGCGGGGAGCGCAAAGAATCCTAAGGTGTCTGAACCGGGCTTACGCCAATTGCACTTACTGCGCAGTTCGCGTCCGTTGGATTTTGCGTCAAGGTTGCTTAGGAGCTGTTCCCATTCCTTGTTGCTTGGAATGTGGAAGCCTTCCGGTGCGATTCCCTTGTAATTTTTGTCCCTTATTTTATTGTACATTTCAATATCTTTCGCGGTGGACTGTTCGCTATATTCCGCAGGAATATCTAAAGCCGTTGTCCATGTGTAAAGGCGCCCGAATTTTTGAACGTTGGATTCTTCGTTGTCTGGAGCGTAGCTGCCTTCTGCTTTGTAACGTAGATTTTCCGCCATCCAGACCTGGTTTCCGATTTGAATTGTGCGGTACGTTTCACCATCGCGGGCATCTGTGAATGAGCCATATTCAAATTTGTTTAAGTTTTCGCTTAAGCAGTCTTCGTATGGCGTGTTATTTTGAGTTTCGGGTGATTCTATTTTGCTTGCTTTGCTGACATGGCGCCCGAGGCAGAATGCGGCAATGATAATGATGGCAAGTACAATGGTATTAAATATTACGAATGAAATATGCATAACTTTCTCCTTTCTATAATCGTTATAATGATATAATTTTTTTTGAAAAAGAGTTCATTTTAAAATGAGAAAATCAAAGTTGCTATATCTAAACGATTGTATTAATTTGAAAAGTTTTATCCTTTGCTTTTGACAATTCTTTTGATGATTTTGACAACGGTTTCCATGCCTTCGACAGTTACATGTTCGAATGGCCCGTGATAGCCGTAACCTCCGGTGCCCAGGTTCGGGCACGGGAGGCCCATAAAGCTGAGCTTTGCACCGTCAGTGCCGCCGCGGACGGGATCACTGACGGGCGTGATATTCTCTGCGATGATGGCGTTACGGGCGCGGTCGAGAATTTCGGGTGTTTTTTCGATAATTTGAAGCATGTTGCTGTAAGAATGCTTGAGTTCTAGTTCGACTGTGCCTTTGCCGAATTTTTCGTTGAACTTTTCGGCGATTTCTTTCAAGAATTTTTGACGGTCTTCGAATCGTGTCTGGTCATGGTCACGGACGATGTAGCTGAGGGTGGCTTCAGTCACGTCGCCTTGTATGTCGGTCAAGTGGTAAAAGCCCTCGCGATCTTCTGTGGTGGCAGGAGTTTCGTTTTCGGGGAGTGCCATTGCGATTTCTGCGGCCATGAGGCTTGCGTTTTTCATGATGCCTTTGGCCTCGCCGGGGTGCACGCCCTTACCGTGAATTTTAAATGTGGCGCTTGCAGCGTTGAAGTTTTCGTAAGCGATGTCTCCTTCGTAGCCTCCATCGACCGTGTAAGCGTATTTAGCTTTGAAATAGCTTAAGTCTAGATGGTCGGCGCCGCGTCCGATTTCTTCGTCGGGGGTAAAGCAAACCCATATGTCTCCGTGCCCCGATAGGTTTTCGTAGCCGCGACTTTCGGTATGACGGTCTGTTTCGATGAGTTCTTCCATGGCTGTCACGATTTCGGCGATGCCGGCTTTGTCATCGGCGCCGAGGAGTGTTGTTCCATCGGTTGTGATGAGTGTGCGGCCTTTGAGCCATTTGAGCGTGGGGAAGTCTTCGACTTTAAGGACGGCTCCTGAGCCCTTGAGCAAAACATCTTCGCCGTCGTAGTCTTCGATAATTTGCGGTTTGGGATTTTCGCCCGAAAAGTCAGGCGAGGTGTCCATGTGGCTGATGAATCCAATAGGGGTGTCGTTTTCGCGTCCTTCGGTTGCAGGTAAAAGCCCGTAGACATAGCCGTTCTCGTCCATTTTTACCTGTGAAAGCCCGATGCTTGTCAGTTCCTCAACCAAATATTTGGCGAGTTCGAGTTGCTGTTTTGTACTTGGGCAGCTTTCGCTTTCTTCGTCGGAGGTCGTGGTGAAACTTACGTACTTTAAAAAACGTTCTTGAACTTTCATATTGAACCTGCTCCCGAAAAATTAAATTCAACAAAATAATTGATTCACTTTGTTCATATATAATTTATCTTTTTTTTAGTAATAGCGGACGCTTTGGGTGTAAGGGAATCTCTAAAAATGGCTTCGATGAAGAAAAAATGAACGAGACCGAGTGCAGGCAGGAAAGAAAAGTGACGAATACTGGATGTATTTGCCATTTTGAATGACATAACGGCACGATGTGTCGCAGTCAATTTTTTTAGAATGAATTTTTAGAGGTGACCGTAATAATAAGGAGAAAAAATGACTATAGATGAAGCTGTTCTCGCACGACATTCCGTACGTCGTTTTACCTCGATGCCTTTGACCAAGGAGCAGGTAGAGGAATTGCAGTCGCGGATTACGCGATTAAATGAGAGTTTTGCGCTTCATATGCAATTGGTTTTGAATGATGATGTGGCGTTTAGCGGTCGTTTGGCTCATTATGGTTCGTTCAGAAATGTGACAAATTATATCGCCGTTGCCGGGCAGAAATCTGTTGCGGGGTGTGAAGCTTCGCTTGATGAACGTTCGGGGTATGCTGCGGCGGATCTTGTGATTTTGGCTCAGATGCTTGGGCTTAATACTTGTGTCGTGGGGCTCACTTTTAAGAAATCATCAACGATTGAAATTGATGATGAAGAAAAATTGGAACTTGTGATTGCAATTGGGTTTGGCGAAACGCAGGGGATACAACACTCGATGAAGCCAGTGACCCGTATTGCGCCAGATTATGATTCTGCGCCGGATTGGTTCAAAAAAGGGATTGATTATGTAATGTTGGCGCCCTCGGCTTTAAACCAGTTTAAGGCGAAATTTACAGTTGATGAAAATGGGCATGTTTTTGCGAAATCTCGTTTTGCCCCATTTGCCAAGGTGGATCTTGGTATTTTCAAGTATTTTTTTGAATTGGGGTCAGGAAAAGAAATTTTCCGCAAGTCCATGCAGACCCTCCGCAGTTCGGACAGTGTTTGAAAAATGCTTGGCAAATACTCTTCCAGACTTTTAAAGTCTATGTTCTAAGCTCTAAGTTCTAAGTTCTACCAACTATTGACTAATAATTAATAACCAACATCTATATTTTTTATTTTTATGGTAACACTTTTAAATACCTCCGGTGTTACATAAACGTGAAAAGCCTAGAAACCTTAAAAAAAGCAGAATTTGCGAAGATTTACGAGAAGTATGCGCCTATGGTTTATAGACGCTGCGTGCAACTCCTTCGAGATGATGCCGAAGCGAGCGACCTCATGCAAGACGTTTTTTTGCGGATTTATTCTGCGATGGATCGTCTGGATGTGGAATCGCCGAGCAGCCTTTTGTGGAATACGGCGACAAGACTTTGCTTGAACCGTATCCGCGATAAGCGTCGTCGCGGACTTGACGTAGATTCTTCTAGCCTGCTTTTGAATATTGCTTGTGCCGAAGACGAACATGACGATTACGAGACTAAAAATGTGCTCGCTCGCTTGTTCTCGAAGGAACCAGAATCGAGCCGTACTATGGCGGTGCTCCATTTTGTCGATGGCATGACGCTTGAAGAAACTGCCCGCGAAGTTGGGCTTTCGGTAAGCGGTGTTCGTAAGCGCTTGCGCAGTTTACAGGCGAAAGTTAAAAATCTGGAGGTAAAGTGATGATCCCCGATTGGAAATTAGAACGGTTCCTGACAGGCGATTTGCCTGAAGAGGATATGAAAAAAATTCACGAGCTAGAAACGGCTGATGTGATGCTTGCTCAGCGTTTGAAAATGCTGCGTGATGACAATAAGGCAATTTTGAATAAGTTGCCGTTTGAAAACTTAGTCGAGAAAATGAATGCGGAAAGTGCTGCAAAAGAAGCTCCGAGCTTTACTCTTATGAAGTTTGCCGCTGCTGCCGTGTTTGTTTTGGCTGTCGCATTGGTTGCCTTTATGGCGCAGCGTGAAACGGTCGTTGCAGGCGGTAATTCCGGTGACGATCTTGCCCATGTGAATGACGCCTCGAAAACTCAAGTGGCGCTTGCTGAAACGCCGTCGGACACACGAATCAAGGGACTTGGCGCACGCATGGAAGTTTGGAAAAAGACTTCGACTGGGATTGTCCAATTAAACGATCTTGACGAAGTAGCCGAAGGCGACGAAATTCAATTGCGCTATGCCGTTCCTGAAAAATGCTTTGGTCTCCTTTTTAGCATGGACGGCAATGGCGCGTTGACTATCCACATGGGAAATGGTGAAAAATCCATTGAACTTGCTCCCGGAAAGATGAACTCTCTTCCGTTTGCATACAAATTGGACGATGCGCCTTATTTTGAAAAGTTCTTCTTTGTGACTTCTTCGGATGAATTTTCTATAGAAGAAAATGATGTCGATAAGTTGCTCAAGAGAAGTGACGTGAAGGTGGTTGGTTTTACTCTCAAAAAGGCGGGTAAATAATGTTTTTCTGTTCGAATAAAGAATTTGGAATTTTTTCTGTGCTGTCGGCTATGTTTCTTTTAGTGCTGTTGCTCTTGGCCTCGAATGCGAATGCAGCGGAATCCAATCGAATTAATCGCTATGTAGTGGCGGTCAGTGCAAATAATGGCGGCGCAGGTCGACCGATGCTGCGTTATGCTGAAAGTGATGCCCGTTCTTTTGCAAAGGTGCTCAAGGAAATGGGCGGTGTGCAGCCGCAGAACGTGATTTTGGTGCGCGAACCGTCTGTAGTGGCTTTGCAAAAGGAGTTTTCAAATCTTGATGCAAAAATTTTGCAGGATAAAAATTCTGGCGGCCGTGACGAAGTGCTCGTTTACTACAGTGGCCATGCCGACGAAAAAGGCCTCCGCTTGGGCGAAGAAACTTATGCATGGAAGGATTTGCGAAATCGCATAGATGCTCTTTCTGCCGATGTGAAGATTGCTGTGATTGACGCTTGCGGTTCAGGTGCGATTACCCGTGTGAAGGGAGGTAAGGCGGTGCCTGCTTTTATGGTGGACCAAAGCAGCGATATGAAGGGATATGCGTTTATCACTAGCAGTACGCAAGATGAATCAAGTCAGGAAAGCGATAAGCTTAGGGGCTCGTTCTTTACCCATTCTCTCGTGAGCGGACTCCGTGGCGCAGGCGACTTGAGTAACGATGGAAAGGTGACTTTGTCCGAAGCGTACCAGTTTGCGTTTAACGAAACGCTTCAAAAGACAGAAGCGACAATGGGCGGTGCGCAGCATCCGAGTCGCGATATGAATCTTGCTGGAACCGGTGACGTGGTGATGACGGATTTGCGTGCAACGGGCGCTGGGCTGGATTTGGATGAAAATGTTCATGGACGTCTGTACATCCGCGATGCTGATGGCGAACTTGTTGCTGAACTCAATAAAAAGCGTGGTCGTGCGATGAGTCTTGGGCTTCCTGCCGGTCGCTATACGTTGAATCTTCAGCAGAATGTTGATTACATGGGAGCGTCGGTGGTTCTTGCAAATGGCAAACGCGAAAAGATTTCCTATGATGATTTTGAAAGCGTGATGGTTGAGCAGACAGTTCTCCGTGGTGAATTGAAACGTCGCGGAACATGCGAGGAAGGTGATTCCATTGCTTGCTCGCTTGATTCCTTGGATCGAAATGGAAAGTATCGCACAACCTTTAATATTGTCGATAGCGATAAAGATCCTCGTAAGGGTGTGCAAGTGGGATTGCTTGTAACTCGCACTAAAGATTACATGCTTGGATCTCAGCTTAGCTTGGCGGCAAACATTGCCCAAAAAGAAATGCACGGATTGCAGATAACGACTGGAGGAAACATCGCTTTACGACGTTTTGAAGGAGCCCAAATTTCTACAGCATTGAATTATGCGGGATCGTTTGACGGTGCTCAAGTCAGTTCTGCGGTGAACGTGACAAGGTACAATTCATCTGGTGCTCAAATCGGTATCGTAAACGTGGCTGTTGATTCGCTTAATGGTTTTCAGGTTTCTGCTGGTGTGAACTACGCTAAGGAAACGAAATTCCAGGTGACCGCAGGTGTGAATGTGGCGGAATCAACGAATATGCAAGTCGTTGCAGGTGTCAACGTCGCAAGAACAACAAATCTCCAGATTGCTGCGGGCATTAATACTGCCAAGGAAAGCGATATTCAGATATCGGGCGGTGTGAACGTCGCTAATGAAAATAATAAACTCCAGATTGGTGTAGTGAACTATACCACGAAGGAAAAGGGGCGCCAAATTGGTATTGTGAATGTCTGCGCAAAGTGCGAAAAATCCCCGATTGGCCTTATCAACGTTGTCGGAAATGGCGTGTGGAACGTAACTCCTTATATTAATGAAATGGGCGCTCTCGGCGGATCACTTCACTTGGGAACGGCTTACTTCTACACGAATTTGGAGTGGGCAATCTTGTTTGAAAAAGGTTCACTCTTTAGACATTTCCAGAAAGTCAATGAAAGCGGATTTGGATTTGGTACTCAGTTTGGCAAATACGGAAGCCATTTTGAACTAGAATACACGTTCTTCAATGTTATTGACAAAATTTGCATTGATGAAAGGGATGATTTAAAATCTGGATTCCATCATCGTGGTCGCCTCGGTTATGTCTACCAAGTGTTGCCGTTCTTCGGAATGTCTGTGGGTGGAACCTTGAATGTGACGAGCGAAGGCTTCCTGCACAAACTTCCGCTGAAACCGCTTGGCAACTACCATGACGATGTTAGCTATAATAAGGGGCATAAGGCTCGTTGGTGGCCTGGATTCTACGCGGGACTTACTTTGGGTAAATTCTAAAAGAGCTATATAATACAAAATCGAGAATCCAGTACGTTGTGTGTGCTGGATTCTTGTTTATTTGATGACTTTGGGAGCCTAGCTCCGATTCCCGACAATCGGAAGAAATAGTAAAAAAGATAAATTTTTGAATTATGTGGTAACACTTTTTGTACCTTAAGGTGTTCCATAGGGGTAAGGAATTGAAATTGTAATGAAATTTATGTTGAGAATTGTTGTTTCTGTTTTAATTGCGGTCGCATTTACGGCGGCTCGCGATAGCATTGTCTTTAATGGAATTGTTCAAGATGCGTCTTTTGAAGCTGGCGAAAAGCTGAATGTTGAAATCCTGGAAACGGGCGAAGCGCTGCAAACAACAGTCGGACAGCCTTTTAGCGTTGTGCTCCCGGAAGATACGCTTTGGAACGTGTGCGTTACGAATTCCGATACGGCTGGTGCCGAAAAAGAAAAATGCTATGAACTCCTTTATCTCGGTAACGATAGCACGTTCAGTATGACGCTTGGCGATAAGTTCGCTTTAGACGAAAAACGAGAGACGAAAGACGAAAAAGGCGAGAGTCGCAGCCATGCTTGCATGGATATGACCGAGCCCGAGGGGAGGGACTGTAAGCCCCATCCAGTCAAATCTTCGCTCGACTCAGCGCAACAAGACGAAAATGTCGAAGCACTTCTTGCTGCGGGTAGCACGAATTCGAAGGTGACCGAACTCAAAAAAGTCGTGGTGCAGTTGCGTCGCCGTCCGAAGCGCAAGCCGGGTGAATCCGTGGTGAGCGCGAAATCCATCAAGCGCATGCCGGGCCTTGCCGAAGCAGACGTGATTAAGAGCATTCAGGCGCTTCCGGGCGTTGTCGCGAGTTCCGATTTCAGTTCCAAGATTTATGTTCGCGGCGGGGCTGCCGACCAGAACTTATTCTTGTTCGATAATGCTGTTGTTTATTCGCCGGTGCATTTCTTCGGGCTGTTCAGCACATTCCTTGTTGAAGGTATTGACGATGTGCAGTTCTACAAGAGTGGTTTCCCGGCGCAGTATGGTAACCGTTTAAGCTCTGTGCTCAAGATGGATGGCCGCGCTGGCGGTCAGGATTCCGTGGAAGAATGGTTCAGCAAAACGAGTGTCAAGATTAGCACGTTTGCAGCGCAACTCCATACGGAAGGCCATAAGGGCCCGGCGCGTTGGGTGCTTGCGGGGCGCACGACTTACATCGGTTACATTCTTGACTTGTGCAATGCCATTGGACTTTTGGATCTGGATTTGGATTACGAATTTACGGATTTGCAAGGTACATTCATGTACGATTTTTCCAAGAATTCTCGCCTCAAGTTAAGCTATTACATAGGCAAGGACCGCTTGGAATTTGATCCGCTTTACATGGATTGGGGAAACATTGCGATTCCGCTAGGATTCTACCACCGATTTAATGGCGATTGGGACTATAACGCGACATTTGCTTTCAGTGAATTTTACCAGACTATGAAAATTGGCGACCTCATGTCGATTGAAATGTTCCTCTATACATTCGCGGGTAAACAGTGGTTGAACTATCGCGGTGTTTCTAATCATACGTTCACGTTGGGCTATGAATTGGAATACGACTATGAACGTTATCAAGAAGCAATGGCCTCGATAAGCATTAAGGACATTCAAAAAACGTTCCATCATGTAGCCTATGTGCAGGATGCATGGAAGCTTTCTCCGGATTATTTATTGCAATATGGTTTGCGTTTCAATTATCAAACGGCTGCAAATCACTTTGGGGTAGAACCGCGCGCCTCGTTGAACATCAATCTCGATGACACGAAGTCGCTGGAACTTTATGGTGGCTACTACTTGCAATACTTGAATTCTATTGTCTATACAGACCAGGAAACATTGAACGAATTTTATTACCCGGCAACGACAACAACTAAAGGCAAGCGGACAAAACCGTCATCGTCATGGTTGATTGCGGCGGAATACAGCCAGCGCGATCTCTTTGAAGGTTACGATTTTACGGCGGGCGTTTATTACAAGACGCAAAGCGATTTGAATACGTTTAAGGCGGTTCTTGACAGCAATGAAGAAACGGCTTCGGATGACTTTGTGATTGCGGATGGTTTTGGTACGGCAGATGGTTATTCCATGGGGTATGAACTCTCCTTGCGCAAAGATAAAGGCTGGATTTTTGGCGGCATCAACTGGAGCCAAAGTATAAGTGTGATGCGTGCTAATGATGGTTCCAAGGCGTATTTCCCGAGTTGGCATCAACCCTATGCTTTGAAACTTGATTTGGGCATTAACTGGAAAGGTGGCGACGATGCGCTATGGAAACACAAGAAAAAAGGTCGCTATTTCCGCTCTTCGCTTGCTCTCAAATATTCGTCAGGTATGCCCATCAGTGAGTACAAAGGGTATTATGTAGCACAAGAACTTGGCGGGCAAAAATACACGGATGATGTTGTTGTGATTCCGGGAAGCCGCAATGCAGGCCGCCAGACAGATTATTTTCGCGTTGACTTGAAAGCAGTTGATATCGGTCGCGAAGGAAAATGGAATTTTAGTTGGACGATTATCAACTTGACGAATCATGACAATATGTTCTTCTCGTTCTACGATACGAAAAAGACTCCTCCGAAAAAGACTTCAATTTCTCAGTTCCCCTTTTTACCGATTATGTTGAATTATGAATACTATTTTTAAAGTGATTAGTGGTTGGTGGTTAGTGGTTAGGTCAAGACGAGCGACACGAGTGTCCAAAGGCGAGAGAGGAGATTCCCGCTTTCGCGGGAATGACAATGCTATACAAAATTGTTTTCATGGCAAAGCGAAATTCCAAAGACGAAAGATTTTGTCATTCTGGAGCGTCGCGATAGAATCCATATGCATCTTGATGACCGTATTCCTTATGGCTTGCGATTTTCATGGTCCGTGGGAATACTATCCCGAAGAGCGCGATGTCTATACAGGCATTTACACTTACGGCTATATTGTCGCTGGCGAAGGACCGAACGTTTGTTTCTCGAAAGTCTACGGACTGGAAGAATCTTCGGCAGAAAATTTTGCTTTTTATGATAGTGCTTTTGTAACGGTGACAGGGCGCTTTGCTAGATATAATTCTGATGAAAAGGAAGAAGCGACGGTATTCTTGTCACCTGAAAAAACGGCGAACTGCTTTAGTGGAGGTATGTTAAAAGGAATCGAGGGCGAATCCTATACGATGGAAGCTACATTCAGGTGGGATAGCGCGGGCCATGAAGTAACGTCTACATATAAAGCGCAGGCGACAATCCCGAAGCCGTTAAAAATCAAGGGCTTGAACATACCCAAGCGAGATGGAAGCTTTGAATGGGTTGAATATGATATGTGGAGTGATAAAGCTGTAGAAATGGATTTTTTGGAATATCCGATGGATATGGAATTTGTAAGGCTTGCTCTGGATTACGATAATTCTGTTCGTGGAGTTTTGTCCATAATGGATTACGGAAATGCGAAGGGCGAAGCGATGAATACGACTGTCAATAAAATGTTCGAAGGCGTTACAACAAAAGATGATGATGGTTATCAAGGAATCGCTATGCATGATCCTTTGGAATCGCAACAAAATTTCGGATATTCAATGAATTATACTATTGGAGGTGTCAAAAATCTTGATACGCTTTACTTGACAAACATGATGCTCCCGGTGGGTGAAATTTCTGTTGATTTGTATGCGACGGATGATGCTTATATTGATTATGTCGATAAGGTGAAACAGTCTGTTATGGATTCTCGAGTTGTTCCAAAGTCTAATATTGAAAACGGAATGGGCGTATTTTCGGGTATGGCAAAGACGACTTTGAGGATGAATGTAGAAAATGATAATTGGGCAAGTTCGTGGCATATTGCAGCCCGTAATTGTTTAAATGAAAAAGATGACAACAAGAACGGATGGAACTCTAAGGGCTGTAGACTTTTTATGGATGTTTATTGTGCCGGAAAAAGTCCTTTAACGGATTTGGAATCAGATTTGGTATCAGCAAACGAAAATGCATATAGTTATTACGGATTACTCGATGGTAATTATCGTAAGAATGATGAAACGTGTTTCCCATCTAATGTGAAAGCGGCGATGATGCAGGAAAAGAATGGATGGAAAGTCGAACGTTGGAGTGTGTACTTGCCAGATACTATAAGTGCTGAACAAAAATCAATTGCTTATGCCGATGGCTTGAAGCGCTATTGTGTGGCCAGTAACTTTAAAAACAATAAACTTGCAGATTGTTCGAATATTCGAGCTAGAAGTTTGGACAGCTTAAGTATAAATGAAAGTAATACCTATCTATGGCAGTGGTGCGCAGATCGAAATTGGAATTATAATAGATACCCGCAATGTGGCCCAGCTATGGTGAACCGCTATGTTGTGGAACATTTGAATTCTTCGATTTGGGAAAAAGAAATAAAAAAATGGTGCGAAAATCCTTGCAATGAAGAATATGCTGTTTGCAAAGATTTAGGCTACAAGCATGAAAGCGGTAAGGTGTGTATTGAGCCTATAACACTTGTGACAGGAGGAACTCATGTTGTGTATTAAAAGGGTTTGTTTGAAAGAATGTTAAATTTTCAATTTTATGGTGACAAATTTTAATTGCTTAGGTGTTACATAGGTGAATATGAAAAAGAAACTTATTTTTATCTTGATATCAGCCTTTTTGGCGGTGAATGCTTTTGCGGATTACGAGTCTGAGATTCGTGACTTGAAAATGCAGAAAGAAAAGTTGAATTCCGAAATTCAAACGTTGAACAAGAGAATTGCGGCAACCGACTCTATGCTACGTGCCGATGTGTCGCGTCATAAGGTGCTTGAACAGCGTTACAAGGCGGATTCGGAACGTCGCCATGCGGAAATTGACAGTTTGAATGTTAAAATTCGCAAGGTGGCCGCAAGCCTCCAGCAGGAGCGTAATAAGCAAGCCCGTGCGAAAAATCGCAGTGAAAATGTGGCTGCAAAGCGTCGCGCCTTGCGTTTGGAACTTGCAAAGATCAGCAAAACATTGGAATTGCAGATTTCGCAGACGCTCCCGTGGGAACGCGATAGCCGCTTGGAACGCGCAAAATCGCTCACTCGTGAAATCGAAAGCGGAAATGCCTCCGAAGAAGAAGCTTTTTCGCGCCTCAAGTCTTTGCTTGGCGAAGAAATCAAATTCGGCGACGAAGTCGCGGTCGTGAATAGTCCGCTCACTCGCAAAAACGGTGAAATCGTAAATGCTTCGATCCTCCGCATTGGAAACCAGTGGATGGTCTATGTGGACGAGAATGGTTCTGTTTACGGTCGCTTGGAACGTAAAAACGATGGTGGAAAAATCGTTTACGAATGGAACGAAAATTTGAATTTGGAAGAACGTGCTGCGGTGAAACTTGCAATTGATGTGAAACAGGCGAAAAAGCCGCCTCAGATTGTGAACCTGCCAGTCAGCCTTTCTGTTGTGGGAGGGGATAAGTAATGAGATTTTTGCAATCAACAGCCGTCATTCTGATGCTCGCTTCCTCGGCCTTTGCATGGCCTTGGTCTAGCGATAAGAAAAATGCTGAAGACGAAGCTCGAATCAAGGATTCTTTGCTGCAAGTCGAAGTTCGCAACTTGCAGCGTGAAGTCGAAGCGCTGACCCGCATTCGTATGCAAAAAGCGGATTCCCTGGAAAAACTCGATGCCAAACACTGGAGCAATCGCTATGCGGAATCGCAGATGACGGAAGAACACCAGAATGAAACGCGCGAACTTGATGGCCGTTATTCCAAACTTTCGACGGATTTGGGCCGCATCACCGAAGAAGTGATGTCGAGCAAGAGCGTCACTGAAGAAGCGGAAGAAAAATCTAAGAGTGAAGAAATTGCATTTGATGCACTCAATACGCAAATCAAGCTTTCGATTGAAAAAACGCTTGGCGATGTCGCTGGCGATTATCCGGTCGGAATGAACGCTCGTCTGTTGCGTTTGAAGCAAGCGAATATCGAAGCCGATAAGAAAACGCCGAATACGATTGCCGCATTGCATGGCTTTATGGACGATTTGCTGAAGCGTCATGAAGTGACTTACACGCAATCGTATGGTGCTGAAATATCGCAAGTCGGTTTGCGTCCGGATGTGAATGTGAATCGTCTGCGCTTGGGAACGGTATTCTTGGGTGAAATTGCAAATGATAATGGCGATGTGCAAGCCTTGATGCGTTCGGGCGCCTTGCAAGGAAAAATCTTTGAATGGAATGCAAAACTCCCCGCAGAAATTTCGCAGAATATCAAACAGGCGGTGACGCAGGCGGGGTCGGCAATGAGTGCATCGCAATCTGCTGCCGGAGCGGTCGTTGCGGTTCCGCTGGACGTGTTGCAGAATAAGGCCATCAAGAATTCAATTTCTGATGTCAAGGAACTGACTTGGACCGAAAAATTCAAGGCGTTCTTCAAGAAAGGTGGCATTGTGATGTATCCGCTTATGTTGGTTGCAATCATCGCACTACTCTTGTTCTTGGAACGTTTTATAATGCTCTCTTGTCGCGGAAAAATCGGTCGCCGTTTTTCCAAGAAAATGAATGAACTTGTCGCAGAGAAAAAGTTCGAAGATGCTGCAAATCTCTGCCTCCAAAAAGAAACGAGCCTTTCGAGAGTGCTGTTTGCTGTGCTGAACAAGGCTAAGGATTCGCGCGAAAATGCGGAACGCTCTTTGAACGAAGCATTACTCCGTGAACAGCCTAAATTGGAACGCCGTATGGGACTTCTCGCCGCTATGGGCACGATTGCTCCGCTTTTGGGCTTGTTGGGTACGGTGACAGGCATCATTACGCTCTTTACGGTGATTACGGAAGTGGGTACAAATGACGCCCGTGTGCTGGCTGGTGGCATTTCCGAAGCGCTTATCACGACTGAAATGGGTCTTGTGATTGCTATTCCCGTGATGATTTTGCATGGCCTCCTGAGCGAAAAAATCGAAAAGATTACTAGTGAGCTCTATGTACAAAGTACCTGGCTTTTAAATCAAGTCTTCGGGAAGGAATCTTAATTGAATTTACTTACAAGGTCCCTGAGCATAGCCGAAGCAATCTCATCTGAATGATTTATGACTGATTTTCATTACATATTCATAGAATCCTTGCGGAACACGTTCGAGGCGGGTGGGGTGGTGATGCTCCCCATTCTCTTGGCGGGTGTTGTCGGATTCTATTTCCTTTTCGCGAGCTGGTTACGCATTGGTGGCGATTTTTTCAGGCAAGACATTGCCAAAGTTGTAAAACGAATGCAAAAAGACTTGGCTGGAAACGGTTCGGTTGGCGAAAATGCTGATGCTCTTGAATCTTCTGAACAGCGCGAAAAACTTGCGCTAACGAGACTGCGCAAACGTAGCGGATTCTTGTCGCGTGAACTTTCTTATGCTTTCGAAATTGCTCAAAAGGATTTGGAAAGTTTTCGCGATTACATGCAAGTGCGCTTGATGAAAAGCGTGCGCTACATGGAACAAGGGAACCACATTGTTGCCGTGATGGCTTCTGCCGCTCCGCTCTTGGGCTTGCTTGGAACGGTGACGGGCATGGTTGCGACTTTTGAAGTGATTACGTTATACGGTAACCAGAATCCCGTGCTGATGGCGGATGGCATTTCGGAAGCGCTAATTTCTACGCAAAGTGGTCTTTTGATAGCGTTCCCGCTCACGCTTTTAAAGCAACGTCTTGACGAACGAATCGAAATTTTGAAACACGAAATGGAACTTGGTGCAACTGTGATTGATAATTATTTTGTGTTGAAAAATGGAACAGAGAAAATTAGCACATCGTTGCAAACTGAAGGCCGCGACTTAACGTAGCTACGTCATTGCGAGCGTAGCGCGATGCAATCTAAGGAATTTTTATGGAATTTAATATACCGAGAAGAAAACAGAAAGATATGGGCATCGAGATGGGCCCGCTCATGGACATCGTGTTCATCCTCCTCATCTTTTTTGTGGTGACGTCGTCATTCACTCGCGAAACGGGTGTGGATGTGACCAAGCCGCAGGCGCAGTCTGCAAGCCAACTTGAAAAGGAAAACTTGCTCATCGCCATCACTCGCGAAGGAACGATTCACATGAACGAACGCCAGGTGGATTTGGCGAGCTTGCAAGACATCTTGAAACAGTCGCTTGCAAAAGCACCTGATCGCGAAGCCGTCGTGATTGCCGACAAAGAAGCGGAAACCGGTGTGCTCGTTCAAGTGATTGATATGTGCAATTTAGCGGGGGTAAAGAAGGTTTCCATCGCAGCCCAAGCGGAATGAGGTTGTGAGGTATGAGGTCAGCACGTTGTGCTTTTGAGGTCGCTTCGCTATGAGATTGTGTAAGTCGTATAGAGTTAATCCTCAAAGCGAATGTAATGAGCGTGCTCATCGCTCAACGCTCATGGCCGATAAGTGTCATCCTGAGCGGAGTGTAACGGAGTCGAAGGATCTAAAGCTTTGGGCTTGTCATCCCGCATTGGCATGTCATTCCCGCCCCCGAGCGGGAATCACCCTTCCAAAAAACGAAAAAATGTATGCAAAAATTACTTAAAAAATTTTTAAAGCGTTTTACGATTCTCCTTGCGGCAATACTCGCAAGTGTGATTCTCGTTTTTTCCGTGACGATGGCGAACTTGTTCTTGAACGGCAAAGTCTTTCACGAACGCAAATTCGTCAAGACCGAAGTCTCCGTGAAAAAAATCGAAGAAGTCGAAAAGAAAGTCGAGAAAAAACACACGGCCCGCAAACCGAACCGTCAAAAGTCGAATTCGCGCTCACCCAAGGCGGGCCCGCGTTTTGCGATGAATCTTGGAGTTGCTTCGGGAACGGCAGGTGCTGCGATTAGCGATGAACTTGTAGCCGATTTCCGTGGCGGTGCGATATCAACCGGAAAGGGCGATGTCGATAAAAAGCCGGAAAGCCGCTCGATGGCGAATTTCCAGGTGCCGCCGCAAATCCGCGATCGTGAAGTTGATGCGATGCTTCGCTTGAGCTTTTGCGTCGATGTGGGTGGCCGTGCTTACGACATCAAGGTGATTGAAGAATCTCCGGTGGGTTCGGGACTTGCGCAAGCAGGGAAGGATGCTATCGCTCGCATGACGTTTGCCCCCGCCGAAAAAGACGGCAAGGCGGTCGCCTTCTGCGGCATGGAACAACCCTTCGAAGTGAAATTTAGAGACTAAGAGGTGCGAGGTATGAGGTCGCAACCTTCGGTTGCTTTGAGGTATGAGTATTGCGCCATCCTGAGCAAAGTCGAAGGATCCGGTAAGAGAAACGTCATTGCGAGGAGCAACGCGACGAAGCAATCTATAATGGTATTGGTATGAAATTTGCAAATTTGAAAAAACTTTTTGTCGTCTTTTTACTTGCTTCCGTTTCTTTCGCGGCGCAGTCCTCCTTTGACTTGATGGAACGTGCGAACGCACTCTATCGCGATGGAAAGTTCAAACAGGCGATTATGCTGTACCATAAAGCGCAAGATCGCGGTGCCGATCCGGTTGCCGTGAGTTTCAATGTCGCGAACAGCTATTATCAAATGGGAAAATTCCCGGAAGCCGCTGCCGCTTACCGCAAGGCCGTAGACTTTTCTGAAGGTTCTTTTGCACCGGCGCTGTTCAACATGGCGAGCGTCTATTTCCGCCTCAAGCAATATCCTGAATGCATTGCCGTTTATCATCGTGCGTTAAAGCTCGACCCGAACAACATTTCTGGCTGGCTCTATCTGGGCGAAGCCTACACCAAGACGGGCGATAAAGTCGGTGCGTTGCGAGCCATCGAAAACGCTTACGGCCTCGACAAAAATGACATCAGCATTGTCTACCAGCTTTCCGAAGCGAATATCGCGCTGAACGATTTTGACCGCGCTGTTGCTGTGATTCGCGAAGGCTACACGCTCCATCCCGAAGAAACAGATTTCTTGGTTTACTTGGGTGATGTTCATCGCTTGAACAAGAATTATGACGAAAGTGCA
>Ga0310786_10001334_pt1 | contig 39551 bp, 19 predicted proteins | sample AusTroGonzalo_MG_FD_203881 | JGI IMG/M metagenome (GOLD analysis project Ga0310786, IMG submission 203881) | Bovine rumen microbial communities from tropical cattle in Woodstock, Queensland, Australia - Gonzalo_03 (v2) (version 2) | ecosystem: Host-associated > Mammals > Digestive system >... | reverse complement strand
TAGCCTTGTCGTTGGCAATGTTCTCTTCTTCATCATCTGTGTCGGCCACAGCACCAATGCTGGGATCACCGCCATAGACGCGCAGGTCGACAGGAATGCCGCAAGGCTCGTTTTCGAAATACACCTGGATCACACCACGCTCATCGCCAGGCGTGTAACCCAAACGGATTTCATAGGTGCCTGCCGGAACAGGAGGCAACTTGAAGGTGACATCAAACAGTCCGCTGACGCAGACGGCATTGGCCTGATAGGAGTGCCAATAGTCCACATCACTATGTACACCCACGAAAGTCTCCTTTGTGGTCTTCCAGTCGGAGATATAGCCATTCTTGAAGCCTGTCAGGATATCCTCACCAAAGCGGCCACGGCCATTACAGTTCATAAAGTCGGGACTCAGCACGGTGGCATCAATACGGATACGACGGTTGAGCACCACATCGCGTACCTCAGGTGTATAGGCCAGGATATCGTCCAGATAGTGGTACACACCATTGACGGCATTCTGATCGACAGAACCAGACTCTGAGGGTGACAGTACCTTCACGCCACGAATGAACTTGCCGCGCTCAGCTCGCTCGCCTACTCCACGACGATTGATGAACAAACCAGAGGCAGGACCAGCGAAACGCATAATGGTACCGGGACACATCGTCTCGTAATACTCTTCAGGATCAATGAGCTTTGTGTCAAGACAGCGCTCACGGATGGTACCAGAAACAACCCAGCTGTTATACTGACCGATACGGGGCAGCAAGTGATAGCTGACGAAACGGTTCAGCGGGTTCTTACGGTTTTTCAGCATACAGTCAGAGCCATTATGCTTACAGCCAGGTGCATCGTCATAGAGACCAGCATCATTAGGATAGGTCTGGTCATAGATGTTCTTGGCATAGGCTATCAGCTCGTCAATGTTTGTGATGCCTTGCTTGTTGAACACGGAATCGGGCTCTACAAAGGCCGTGTATTTGAAGTAGCGCTTGCCCACCCAGAAGGTACGGGTGTATGTCTGGCTACCACTGGTACAACGTTCCATAGTACCGGTATTGACCGAGTCGTCACCACAGCTATAGCTCTCGTCGAGATATTTCATCAGCGAGTCACACATACCAGTCAGCTTCAAAGCCTCAGCGAAGATGGTCAGCGTAGAGTCCTCAGCAATCTTGTCGGGCAACAGCAGGCTGCTCGAAGAGATGGTATTGTTAAGCACATGTACCACACCATTGATCACAGAGTCATCACGCTCCACGATGCGAGCCGTCTTGTTGATGTAATAGATAATCTTATTGTTGTTGTTCACATCCGAATCGCTGGACAACACGATATACGAGTCATCCATATTCAACTCAGGCATGGCACCTTCATCGACATCGGTAGTAAAGAACGCACCTTTCTTAATAATATGGGTACGAGCCAAGGTGTCGCAGGTGGCCAGGGGGATGGACTCAATAGTAGAATAACCCATGCGGCGCATGTAGTTCTGAATACCATCGTTAGTGGGTGCAAACACCGTGTACTTCAACAGACCAGCCGAGCTGTATGTTCCGTAGGTGGACAGCATGGAGAAGTAAGGTGTGCGCTTCAGTATTTCCACAAAATCGCTGAACAGCTCTGGACGCTCCTCAAGGAACTGGGCTGCCGTCAGCTTGTTGGAAGAATAATAATTCTCAGGCACATCATCGTCATTGTCGACACATGCTGTGAAGACAGGGGCAAGACTACAAAGTAGCAGGCCTGCCATAAAGAATTGTTTTATGCTTTTGGTTATCATAATCTTCAGTCTTTTCATTGTTCTTTGTACATTGTTGCTTACCTGTTCAGCTCAGCATCATCACTATTGGTGAAGGCCGGATTCTGGTTCAAAAGCGGATTGACCTTCAACTCGTTCTTCGAATAGGGGAAATAGATGATGTTGGGGTCAGCCAACTTAATCTTCAGAGCGTTCACGTTCTCAAGATACTTACGACTAACCAGATTGATGAGACGGGTATTGTCGCCATCGCGACGAGATACACGAACCAGGTCGTACCAACGTTTTCCCTCAAACAGGAACTCACGTTGGCGTTCTTCGATAACCAGGTTCTCCATGGCCGACTTCGAATCGATATAGTCAGTCTTCTTCAAAGTACTGCTTCGACTACCGTTAACGGCATCATTTGCACGACAGTTCACAATGTCAATCAGCTCAAAGGCAGCATCAAAATCGCCTGCCTGTCCACGCTCAATCAGAGCCTCGGCCTTGATGAGCAGCATATCGCTGAGACGATAGATAATCCAGTTGGCATAGGCATCGTTCTCTGAACGACGGGTACCACTGAGTGCCAGGTCTTTATCAGTATTGGGGGTTGGTGTGGTCTTATATGAGACGTTTGTTCTCACATATTTACAAATCACATAGTGTGAGCTTCTCAACTCACCACCCTCATAGGCACGTCCATCAGTTCTCTTAAAGAGGTTGTTAGTGCCGGCAGACACATCCTTGAACAGAATGTCGGTGGCGTTGAGGCGACCTTCCTGATTGCGCTCGTTGCCATAGAAGTTGCTTACCATGCTGTTCTTGGTAGACTGAGGTGAACGGAACACCAGTTCAAAGATGCTCTCGAAAGAGTTACCAGTGCCAAAAATCTCATTATAAGCATTGCCACAGTTGGTACTGCCCACAGGCTTCTCAAGAATCATAGGAATGCCGTTGATCAGGTCAATGTTGTTAACATTACCTTCACGAGCCACCATCTCCTGATACTGCTGCTGCTTATACGCAATAACCTTATCGCAGTAAGAGATAGAATTGTCCCAGTCGCCTTTCCACAGATAGAGGTCGGCCAGCAGGGCATAGACTGCCCAGCGTGTGATTCTGGCTGAGTTCTGATAGGCATTGTTGCTCTCATCGACATAGTATCTGCGGACAGCATCCTCCTTAATATTCTCCAAGTCGGAGATGAGCGTGTCGAGCACCTGGTCGAAAGGTGTTGCAGCAATGACATATGTCTGAGTGTCATCAATACTTGGCTTTGTGCTATAAGGCACATCGCGGAAAGTACGTATCAGATAGAAATATGCCAAAGCACGCAGTGTGGTGGCCTCAGCAACATGAGCCTTCATCTCTGTTTCAGTATAGTTGGGGTCGATGGCCTGCACCTGAGGAGCATAGTGGCACACCGTGTTACAGCGATTGATGCACTCATAGAACTTAGCCCAGTTGCAATAGGGGTTCGAGGGCAGCAGACTCTCTTTAAGAATCTCCCTCAAGTCATTCTGTATGTTAGCGCCTTCCTTCAGGTTATCGCTGCGCAACTCTCCCCAGACCATCATTCTTGTCAGGGCGTCATCGCTCTCCAACGACTCATAGCAGGCGTTCATCACACTGGCCACGTCTGACTTCTGTTTCCAGTAGTTCTCCAGCACCACCTCGTTCATTGGCTGAATATCGAGGAAGTCATTGCAGGAAGTGGTGATTCCAATAACCAATAAGCAATAACCAATAACCGTTATTTTATTGGTAAGTCTTTTTATGATAGATATCTTTTTCATACTTAGCAATCTTTATTGTTTATCGTTATGGTTAGAATTGGATGGTCACACCGCCAGTAAATGACTTAGCACGTGGAGTCTGGGCATTGTCGGTTGCTACACCGCTCAAGCCACCATATCCCACCTCGGGATCGGATCCAGAATACTTTGTCAAACAGAAGAGATTATTAGCTGAAACGTAGAAACTGAGTTGTGAGAGTCCCCACTTCTTGATAATCTTCGGATCTAACGAATAGCTAATCTGTGAGTAGTTCAGACGGATGAACGATCCGTCCTCAACAAATCGATCAGAAGGCAATGCATTTACACCTTCTTTATATAACGCGCGCGGAATCTCGGTGATGTCACCCTCAACACGCCAACGCCAGTTCACTGCACGGCTTTGGTTGTTGTTGTTGTACATCTTCTCCACGTTGCGGCGAGCCTGATTGATAATCTTGTTGCCATAACGGAAGTTGAACTGGTTGTTCCACGAGAAGCGTCCGTAGTGCAGCTTAAATCCGAAACCACCAGTGAACTTTGGCAGAGAAGAACCCAGATAAACGATATCGAGTTCGTTGATCTGACCATCATGGTTGATATCCTCGTAGATAGCATCACCACCACGGAACTTATAGTTGACGGTACCAGGGAAATACATCATATCCTTGGTCATATTGTTCTCGTCGATAATGACAATTCCATCCTTGTCACGAGCTACAGGAGCATTAGGTCCACTCACGCCAGGTACCTCTTCTTCGCTATAGTCAGTGTACTGATAAACACCCTTATAGCGGAATCCATAGATACTACCGAAAGCTGTGTTCAGCTCTACGCGAGTCAGGTAAGGCGCATTGTTACCACCATTATCACCTGATGCCACATATTCCTTATTCAGGCTGGCGAGACAGGTCTCGTCCATTGATGTAATCACGTTCTTGTTGTTAGCAAACGTGACATTGAAGTCAGCAGAGAACTTACCAGCCTTGATGATACGATTACCATTGAGGTTGAACTCCCAACCCATATTCTTCATGTTACCCACATTCTGATAGCTCAGCGAAGAATAACCTGACGAGGTGGGGATACCACGACCCGACAGCAGCAGGTCGCTAGTGAAGTCCCAATATACCTCCACATTACCTGTGATACGATCGTCAAAGAATCCGAAGTCGGTACCCAGGTTATAGCTCTCTTTCTGTTCCCACTTCAGCTTTTTCATCTGAATGTTCTGTGGAGCCACACTACCCACGCCCAGATAGCCGGGGCCATCGTTATAGCGACTGTAGAACAGACCCTCACTACCAGGCTGGCGACCTACGATACCCCAGCTGGCACGGGCAGACAGCATTGAGACGAAAGGCAGGCTCTTGTGGAACCAAGGCTCTTTGCTGATGTTCCAACGTGTTGACAAGCCTGGGAAGTTACCCCAGCGCTCATCCTCACCGAACTTGGTGCTACCATCACGACGTACAGAGAAGTCTGCGATATAGCGACCCTTATAGGCATAGTGTACAGAATAAATGAAGTATGCGCTACGCCACTGTCCACTACCTGTCGACATGCTCTTGATAATACCTTCTGCTGCCGTGGTCTGGATAGTACCGCTGGGCAGGCCCCAAACGCCAGTGCCCTGACTTGAAGAGGTACCACTGACCGTCTGTGCACTCAGCAACATAGAAAGCGAGTGGTCCAGATTGCGGAATACTGGCGTAAAGGTCAGTGAGTGTGTCATGGTCACACCCAGGGTCTTCGACGAGTTTGACGTGCTGCTGTTACTGTTCGAGTTGTTCCATCCCGATGTGCTGAGCGACAGCGGCATATATGTCTCGTCGTAGCTGTTGAAGATGTTGAACACCACCTTACCTTCGTAGCTCAGACGTGTCTTGTCGTTTTCCAAGCTCAGCAGGTTATAACGCAACTTGAACTCAGGTGCAATGTTATAACTGGTACCTTTGCTCTTGGCCTCATAAGCCAGTGCCACAGGGTTCATATAGCTCAGCTGGTCGCGCAGTTCATTATGAACCGTTGGCAGCATACTATAATAATAAGGTAGGTCATTACCGTCTTTGTCCTGCTCATAGATAGAGAGGTTTGGCATGCGGTTATAGGCAATCGAGAGCAGATCGCCATTATTCCTATCGTTCTTCGTATAGGTCAGAGCGATATTCGTCTCAATCTTGATACGGTCAGAAACGAAGTAGTCGAGGTTCACACGCGAGGTGAAGCGATCCAACTGCTGCTCGATGATAGAACCTGTTTCGTGGTCATAACCGGCACCAATACGGAAGTGAGCCTTCTCACCACCACCCGTCAGTGACAGATAGTGATTCTGACGCCAACCAGTCTTCTTCACTTCCTTGACCCAGTCAGTATTGTTATTATACATCTCATACTCCGAGAATGTCGGATCGTAGTTGATTTCCTGAATGTTACTGGCATCATCACTCATGCGGGGGTTGAAATATTCTTCCTTCAGCATCATGGTATACTCGTCACCATTCAGCAGCTTATAGCCGTTAGGCTGATAAGTACCCGTCAAACGGAAGCTATAGTTGACGCGGGTCTTACCACGTGCACCACGCTTGGTTTTGATTTCAATAACACCATTCGAACCCTGAGAACCCCAGATGGCTGTAGAGGCAGCATCTTTCTTCACCTCAATCATCTCGATATCTTCGGGGTTGACGTTAAGCAGCTCTGCGAACTTCTCTTCGTTCATGTTCGACACATCGTCGTTGATATTCGTTTCCCAGATGTTGCCGTCCACGACAATCAGCGGCTGGCTGTTACCCGTAATGGTCGACACACCACGCAGACGCATGGTGGTTCCTTTACCCAGGTCACCGCCTGCAATGATATCCAAACCTGCGATACGTCCCTGCAGGGCTTCGTCGACAGTCGTCATTGAGAGACCCTCGAACTCTGACATGTTGATACTCTGCTGTGAAGTCGAGATTTCATCAACAGGAATGGAAAGACCAGAGCCCTGTGTCTTCTTCTTCGACGTGATAACCACATCGACCAACTGGGTGGCATCCTGCATCTTTACATTGAAATGCGTCTTGTTGAAGGGCAGCGTCACCGTTTTCAGACCTACATAGGTAATACGCAACTTGTCCTTCGGATTTTTCAGACGGAACGAGAAGTTACCACTCATATCGGTCACCGCAGAGGCAACGATACGGTTAGAGGCATCAATTTCTACCACATTGGCTCTCATCACAGGACCGAAGTCATCAGTCACTGTACCACTGATGACATCACCTGCCTTCTGAGCGTTTGCGGCAATCAGGAAATTAAAAAATGAAAATATTAAAATAGTCAGTCGTTTCATAATACTGGTCGTTTAAATGCTTTGATTTTTTAATTCTTTAATCTCCTAACGAAAGAGGTTTGTCAATCAGATGAATCACAGCCGAAGAACTCGTCTCAATTTGATTAGCGTTCTTGGCATCGGAAGAATCGTACTGATACTCACGAGCCACCAGATTAAAGAGGTTCGGATTTGTGGTCACCACCTTTGCTGGCTCACGAGACTTGTCCTTCTTGCAGGCCTGATCATAGATGGTGATACCATTGTCGGTCAGCTCTGCTGTCACACGATAGAAGCGCTCTGTCGAGGGGTCGATGACAGCCGTCTCAAAGTCGGCGCTGTCCTTCTCGGCACCAATAAACAGGGCGTTATCCTGAATATGATACTTCAGGAAGTTCACAATCTTCAGCGAGTCACGGGTCTTGGCAGAAAGGTTGCCAGCCTGCTCGTAGGCGTCAACCTGTTCCCATGTAGGCAACTGGTTAGCATCCTGCATGGCCTGGATACTCTCGTTGGTAGGCACATAAACTGTATAGTGATAAGTGTTGAGCAACGAGATATTATCGCCTGCTGTAGAGTATTTCTTGTTATGCTGTGTCTCAAAGATTCCGCTACCGTCCATCAGTTCAAGGAACTTTGAGAACTCAGGATGGTCGGCAAGCACGTTACGCACCGTCTTGCGGGTTGTCATGATTGGCTCAGAATCGAGGATATAGGTTTTTCCGTTACCACCGTCGGTCTGGTCGTAGATATAAGAAACATGAAGCGGCTGTCCCTCGTTCATCTGGAAACTGCCTTCAACAGTCATGCCGTTAACGCCAAGATGTGCGTTCTTGACGCGGATCTCATTGCCACCCTTAGTACGGTAGTACTCATGTCCGTCTTCCACATTGCCAATGACGATATGGTTCTCAAGTACATCCTGCAGACGGTCCTTGATGATGTCGAAATTGGTGATGCGGTCAATAGAGTCGCCAATCTCACCAGTCTCTACATTATAGTTCCACACGCTGGCCCACACATATTCCTTGAAGCTCTTACCATTGCCTTCCTCATAATGGAAGCGCAGCAGCTGTGTCTGACTCTTGCCGTACGAGCAGGGGTCGATATACTGCAACATGGCTTCGTTTTTGGGAATGAAGAAGCTATAGTATGAATTCAATGAGTTCAGATAAACGTCGAACTGCAGGATCTGTCGGTCGATGGCCCAGTTGATGATGCTCATCGTCTCGTTGATAAGAGCAGGGAACGACACGCTGACATAGGCTGTAGGCGTATAAACCTTATTCGTCAGATAGACGGCACCATTACAAGCCAGCCATACAGAGTCGATGCTCTCTTTGGTCACCTTCATGGGGTCGTTGGCGTCGTTGAGGATGCTGCTGAACTTTGAAGGCACTGAGCTGACAAACGAATTCAGCATGTTGTTGTTTATCAACTTGAGAATAACGTTGTCGGGCACATTCTCCCATGTGTGGTAGTAGTCACGCAACACCTTACCGGCACCGTTTTCCCAGTACTCATCCAGAGCCTCGTCGCTAGGTACCATCATGACACCCATGTCACGCTGCATGGCAATATTACCCTCGGCATCGTTCAGACCGGCATAGTAGTCGTTCCATTCGGGGTCGAACTTCAGACGAATCTTCTCTACGCTTGTCATGCGGTCAGGCAATGTATTCACAGAGACACCGTTCTGCGACTTCTCAGAGAAGAAACGCTTCTGGAATACTGTATCCACATTGGTATCGTAGAGATAGTTGTACTGCTGAATAAGCTCTCTTGACAGAGGATAGGGTGCACAGAAGCGCTCCAGCAACTTATTGAACTTGCTGGCAGCGGGTTTGGTACGCAGCAACTCTGCCATGTTAGGCAATGGCGTCACAACTTCCTTCATCTTGTGGATGAAACCGTTAGAGCACTTAATATTGGGATTCTCTACGTCAACACCATTGATGCTGGCATCGCCGGCTTGGCGCTCAGCCTTTTTATTGGTGAGGATGTAATAGTCCTCATTGGTGATGCGCTTGTTGACCAACTGCTTTTCAATGAACTGTATCAGAGGAACCTGCGAGTTGTCCGTCATACACACGATTGGAGAGCCATTCTCACGATAACGCTTCCAATAGGGGTTGTCGGGCATATCCTTTGCTGTGAGCACAGCAACAGAGTCAAACGGAGAACTCGACGCGTAACGTCTCATACACTCTCCCTCCTGAGGCGGGTTACCCTCGATACTCGAAAGGCTGTTCAGCTGCATGGAGTTGTCCATCATGCTGCCGAAAAGCAACAGTTTCTTCTGCGACACTGTCAGGTCTTCATACTTGCTGGCTCCCCAAACTTTGTCCCTGTAGAACCTTGCAAAGGCCTCGTCGTCGGCTACAAACAGGGTCTTAGAACCAGTCTTTGACAACACCTCACGATAGCCCAGATCATCAATGAGCCTCACCGTGTTAGTGTAGTTACCTTGTTCGTCCAGCCAACTGTAGATGCTCGAACCCCATCCGTCGGGGGTGGTCTCATCTAAGTCGTAATCCGAACAAGACATCAGACCGCCGCCATATGACAGCAGCAACCCAGCAGCCAGTAGCCAATACCGACCTTGCTTCCAGATTTGTCTTTTGGTTTTCATACGTTTTTGATTTTTTTATTGTGATTCCTTGTTTGCTTATGAACATAGAGCTTCAACTTTGCAAAGGTAGATATAATACACATGAAATACTTCTTTAGATGTCCGCGCGTCTTTTCAGTTCGTCAACAACGCTTTGAAAAACGTTGCTTTTTCTTTTCAATATGTCTCACAAATACAAAAAAGCCCGCCGAAGCGAGCTTTTTCTGTTGTATTATTTGTGTTTAGAAGTGCATCCTGACATCGATGCCAGCGTGGAAAGGAAGGCCCTGCTGGGCAAAACTCTGCTGGGTCAGCGCGCTATTCACCAGGAAGGTGTTGTACTTCGTGCCAGTAATGTTGCGTCCCCAGATATCCACATCAAGCTTACTGAAGTTGAAAGTAAGGTGAGCACCCAGGGTAGCATAGAACTTCTGGTACTGTTCGTTGTTAGCCTCCCAGTAGGTCTTGCCCTGGCCCTTGACATTAGCACCAATCGTGATGCCATGCAGCACATCATCCTTTATATCGAAGTGATAGTCGGCATTTGCACTGAACTGATGCTGAGGAATGAAGGGCACGAACTTATCCTTGTAGTCAACGGCCTTATAGCCCTCGCTGGTAGAGACGCTGTCCGTATACTCCTTGAAGGTGGCACGTGTGTAACTATAGGTGGCTGCCCATGAGAGATGGTCGTCGAAAGCCTGTCCGCGCAGTGCCAACTCAATACCACAGCTGCGGCTCTTACCAGCGTTGACCATCATACGTCCATAACCATAGTCACGTCCCATCACTGAAAGCTGCTGGTTGCGTATCTGTGTGTAGAAAGCGGAGGCATCGACCTTGAGCTTGTGGTCAAAGAGATTGAGGTGCAGTCCCATCTCATAGTTCCAGCTTTCCTCAGGCTCGTAGGAGATGGTCTTGTTGATATTCTCCAACTGCTCAGCGGTATGCTCTACGGTATAGTCGGCAGTCATCATGGAACTAAGCTGGCTACCCAGTGTGCGCTCCTCGGTCTGGAAGATCTCCGAGAACATCTGAATATTATAGCCACCTGCACGATAGCCCTTGCTTACCACTGCAAAGACGTTACAGCCTTCCTCGCAGAGTGAGTAGGTGAAGCCAATCTTCGGCAACAGCTGGTGATAGGAATCCTTCTGCTCTGAGGCAAGCTGCGAGAGGTACGAGTGCGTAGTGACAGTACCTCGGGCATTGACAGCCAGGTCGAACTTCGCACTGGTGTTATAGTCAATCTTCACTTGGTCGTAGTCATAACGCAGTCCCAAGGTGATCTTCAGACGGTCGTTGAGCCAGAGGTTCGACTCATGATAGGCAGCGAGGTTCAGCTGTGGTGTGTGGAAATCGCCAGGCACCCAGTTGTTCTGGAACGACAACATGCTGGCGACTGCAGCAGGCATGCCCCACTGTGTCATGATAAAACTGCCCATCTCATCGCCAAAAAATACGGGAGCGTCGGTATGCAGCCACTGATAAGAACCAAACACGCCTGTGGTGTGCTGCCAACCGCCAGTAGACTTCGAGCGGAGCACCAGCTCCTGAGTCAGGGCGTTCATCTTCTGCTGTTGCTGCAGACGCATATAGTCTGCAACCACATAGTCCTGGTCCATATTCATTCGATCCCAGAGATACTGGTGACTGGTGGTCGAGTTAAGAATCAGCGACGGCATATCGTAGGTGATGTTCAGACCAGTGTTGACCATCTGACGGCGATAACTGTTCATCGTGGTCGTTGAGGGCTTCGCGGTCTCGTCGTTGTCAGCATCATACAGTCCATAGGCAAAGCCGTTCTGGTTGGTATACTGATAGTCACTGGTCAGATCCAGCGTCAGGTGCTGCTTGGGTTTCCAAATCAGTCGCAGCTTGGCGCCGGCCTCGTCCATCTTGTCGTTGTATTCCTCCAGATTGTTGTTATAGAAGAAACCGTCCTGGCCATTATAGAAACCAGCCACCATCAAGCCCAACTTATCACTGGGACGATAGAAATGTGCCACCTCTGCCTTGCGTGTAAAGGCCGAACCTGCCGAGATGTTGATATCGGTACCCTGATAGTTCATGGGGTTCTTAGAGTACACTCGTACGATGCCACCCTCGGTATTGGCGCCATAGAGTGTGCCCTGCGGTCCGCGCAGCACGTCAACACGGTCAATCATATAGAAATGTGTGTTGAAGGCCGACTTCGACATCAGAGGAATATGATCGTAGTAAATGCCAATGGCTGAGTTGTTCACGCGCGAGCCTATACCTCTTATATACATAGAGGATGTGAGGCGACTGCCATATTGCGGCATCGCAAAAGAGGGAACATAGTCAGCCAGTTGTGAGAGGTTGCGAATCTCAAGGCGATTCAACTCATTAGAAGTAAAAGCTGTGCTGTTCATGCACTGCTGTCTGAGGGAGAAGCCCTCTTTAGGTTGTGGCACCACAACCACTTCATCAAGGTCCACCACCCTACTGGTGTCGTTAACCAGCGCGGGCTGGACATTTTCCGTTCCTACGGCCCATGCCGCAGCTGTCATGAGGGCCATCAGCCCTGTCATCATTATCCTATTCATAACTATCTTTTTTGATTGCGGGTGCAAAGGTACATGTTTTTTTCGACAAGCACAATCCTCATTTATTAGGATTATTGCATCCGCGACAGGAAAAACAGGAACAGAGGATACTACTCGCCAACAAACTGGGCGATAGCTGCCAGACAACGCTGACTGCTGATGGGCTTCGTAAGAAACTCCACACATCCCGCCTCTATTGCCATCTGACGATCGCTTTCAAAAGCGTTGGCAGTCAATGCAATGACAGGCATTTCAGGGTTCTTCTCCTTAATCAACTTGGTAGCCTCCAGTCCGTCCATCTTAGGCATCTTGATGTCCATGAGCACCAGGTCGAAACGTCCTGTCATTACCATATCCACGGCTTGTTGTCCGTCAACAGCCCTTTCAAACTCATAGCGGTTCTTCAGGATGTAAGTCATGAGGATGTAGTTACTGTCATTGTCCTCTGCTATCAATACTCTTTTCATGCGCACAAAAACACAGTTTAGTTAATTTGTTACAAAAGTACTACATTTATCTGAAATTCTTTTGTCTTTTACAAACTTTTAACTAATTTTGCACAGACTCATATGAATCTATCACAAAAAAAGTACTACAAGACATGAACTTAAAACTCGTTTCACTTTCAATGGTATTCGCAGCATCGCTTCAGGCTCAGGCCCAGCATGTGATGGATGTGAACACCCAGAAACTTGGCGCACCAGTATCGCCAACCATGTATGGTTTGTTCTTTGAGGACATCAACTATGCTGCCGATGGTGGTCTCTATGCCGAATTAGTCAAGAACCGCTCATTCGAGTTTCCCAACCCCTTCACAGGCTGGGACATCTCAGGCAAGGTATCGTTGAAGGACGATGGTCCTTTCGACAAGAATCCCCACTATGTCCGTTTGGCACCTTCTGGCCATAACGACAAGCACACCATGATCGAGAACCATGGATTCTTCGGCATGGGCGTCAAAGGCGGCGAGGAATACCGTTTCTCCGTTTGGGCTCGTGTGCCCGATGGCGGCACTGCCAAGTTGTGGATAGATATTGTTGACAACGCCACCATGAGCGACGACCAGAAGCTGGGCAACGCTAGCGTGGAGGTCAGCGGCAAGGAATGGAAGAAATACACCACCGTCATCAAGCCGAAGAGAACCTTTGCCAAGGCCCATCTGCGTGTGTGGGGCGACAGCAAGGTGACCACCGATGTAGAGCACGTCAGCCTCTTCCCTGTGAAGACTTACAAGGGTCGTGAGAACGGCCTGCGCGAAGACCTCGCCAAGGCCCTCGAGGATGTGCATCCTGGCGTCTTCCGCTTCCCTGGCGGTTGCATCGTCGAGGGTACCGACCTCGCCACACGTTATCAGTGGAAGAACACCGTGGGTCCTGTTGAGAACCGTCCTCTGAACGAGAACCGCTGGCACTACACCTTCACCAACCGTTACTTCCCCGACTATTTCCAGACTTACGGACTGGGCTTCTTCGAGTTCTTCCAGCTCTGCGAGGATATCAAGGCCGAGCCTCTGCCCGTGCTCTCTGTAGGACTGGCCTGTCAGTTCCAGAATGGTGCCGACGCCCATGCTAAGATGGATGAGCTGCAGCCCTTCATCGACGACTGTCTCGACCTCATCGAGTTTGCCAACGGTCCTGTGGACTCCAAGTGGGGCAAGCTGCGTGCAGACATGGGACATCCCGCACCTTTCAACATGAAGTATATCGGTATTGGCAACGAGCAGTGGGACGACCTCTACTTCGAGCGTCTGAAGCCCTTCGTGGCTGCCGTGCGTGCCAAGTACCCCAACATCAAGATTGTGGGCACCAGCGGTCCCGACTCTGAAGGTAAGATGTTCGAGAAAGGCTGGGTAGCCATGAAGGAACAGAAGGCCGACCTGGTCGATGAGCACTTCTATCGCAACGAGGAGTGGTTCCTGGGCACAGCCCCCAAGGACCGTTATCCCAACTGCGGTGCCCTGCGTTACGACAGCTACGACCGTAAGGGTCCGAAGGTCTTTGCCGGCGAGTATGCCTGTCACGGACGCGGCAAGAAATGGAACCACTACGAGACCTCACTCTACGAGGCTGCCTTCATGACAGGTATCGAGCGCAATGCCGACATCGTAGAGATGGCCACCTACGCTCCCCTCTTCGCCCATGTTGAGGGCTGGCAGTGGCGTCCTGACATGATTTGGTACGACAACCTCCGCATGTTCAAGAGCGTCAGCTACTACGTGCAGCAGCTCTACGCCCAGAACAAAGGCACCAACGTGCTCACCCTGCTGATGGACAAGAAGCCCGTAGCCGGACAGGAAGGACAGGACGGACTCTTCGCATCGAGCGTCTTCGACAAGACCACTAACGAGGTCATCGTCAAGGTCATCAACACCTCTAAGCAGCCACAGCCTGTCACCCTCAACCTGCAGGGCATCAAGGGCGACCGCACCGCCGAGACTATCACCCTGAGCTGGAGCGGCTCTATGGACGATGAGAACACCCTCGACCAGCCCGAGCGCATCACTCCCAAGACCGGCACCTTCCAGTGTGTCGCTGCCAAGAACACGCTGGTAGTCAGTGATGAACTGCCCGCCATGTCGTTCCGACTGTATAAGGTCAAAAAATAACCAAAGTTTTGGTGCAAAAGTTTGGTATTTTGATAAAAATTTTGTATCTTTGCATGTCAGAAGAATAACGTCTAGATGATGAAGACGTGGACAGTGGACAGTAAAGACAGTAGTTTTCTAAAAAAGTCTCCTGCGTACGTACGTGCATATACGTACGCAGGAAATATTTCCTTAATTTTTACTGTCTTTACTGTCCACTGTCCACAAATAAGAAAACAAACGCAGGTCGTCTGCCCCTTCAATACAGATACAGATAATACAGATGATTTCCAAGAAATGTCTCCTGCGTACGTGCATGCATATACGTACGCAGGAGATTTTTCCTTAAAATAAGTGTATTGATCTGTATGTGTATAGGATTTACAAGATAAACGCCTATCCGGGACAAGGATATAAGATGCAGATAGTTTTCTGAATCAAAAAACATAGATTTGAGAGAAAATGCTTGTCCCTTTCAATAAAAAAACTTATCTTTGCACGCAGATTATGTTCGTATATGGCAAAGAACCTCTATATCATCAGCGGTATGCAATCCTGGGTTGTACGAAATCATGAGGAATTATGTCAAATAAGGAAATCAAAGACTTTACCCGCAAACTGGAAGCGGGACTGCAGATTGCAGAGAAGCGTATGCTGGAAGAAAAGGCCTTGCGCAACGAGACCGTCGTAGTTTCTAATGCTGAAGGCAAGATAGAATACATCCCTGCCAAGGAGGTACTGGCTACGTATTAAGATTCATCAACGTTAGCAATTCTTATCATAACAAACCTCAGCCGTTTCATGCCGGCTGAGGTTTGTTAGTTTAGAGATTGGGTTGTTTAGAAGACAAGCATAAATTATTATACTACCTCTCTTCTTAGTCCTCATCATCCCAGGAATTATTAGAACTTCTGCTAAAACTTTCTGAAGCGTTATGTGTTTCTTTGGAATTCACACTCATTGTCATTGATTCAGAACTACCAAGTATAAGCTGCTGGGGCTGCACCTTAATAACATTGGTTGTTGGCTTATTATATCTTTTCATAATAGTCTTTAGTATTTTATTTAACAACTACTTTTTTTCCGTTCACAATATAAATGCCACTCTGGCGGATATTGTCTGTACTCTGCAAGCGCTGGCCTTTTAGATTATAGACAGCAGCCTTCGAGGCATCAAGTTTTTCGTAGTTCGTTTCAGAAATGCCTGTGACATCATCGTCAACAAAATTCATTGTGATATCACGTGTGGAACTAACAGTGGGAAGTTGCAGATAAGCCTTGCCTGCTGCGATAGTTCCGCCAGAAGTCTTATAGAAGCCGATGCCTGTACTACCATTCGTCAGAATAAAGTTGGTGTAGTCACCCGTGGTCTCCGTGATTACTTGTGCTTCAGTAACACCAATCAGCAAGTTATCGATAGTGGCAGGTGTAGTGCTTGGGACATTAAAACTATATTGAACGCCAGCCTCATCCACTTTTAATACGAGACCTTCACCAGCTTTGGCGGCAGTCACAGTTTCCAGCGTCAGTATTTCGTCGTTATAGCTTTTTGCCACATAGGCTTTCAAGCCTGTAGCCTCACTGAAATCAATATCCTTTGCACAGGCGAAAGTGGCGTATGTCTGCGCTGGTTTAATATATGGCTTCAGTACGGAATTCTCAACTCCCAAATTGATATTACACAAATTGTGAGGAATGTAGAGACTTGTCAGCTCATTGTCGAATATGTTAATGCCACCAAATGTAGTAACAGAAGTGGGAATGGTCAGGCTCTCGATGCCTGTATTAACAAAGGCATAATCCTCAATAGCAGTCACGGTGTTGGGGATAACGGTATTCTTACATCCCTGAACAAGCTTATTCGTGGCTTTCTCTATAATAGCATTACCTGATGCCATATAGACATTATTACCAGATGCAACCGAGAGGCTACCTATTGTCTTGCTGCCAAAAGCATCAAAACCAATTGACGTGACAGTAGCAGGAACGGTGACTGTTGTCAATGATGTCCCATTAAATGCTTGCCAACCGATTGACGTAACAGAACTCGGGAAAGTGAATGTGGTCAAGCCGCTACAGCGAGAGAATGCTGCAATGCCAATAGTTGTAATCGTATTAGGCAGATTAAAGGCTGTCACCTTGTCGCAGTAGTGAAATGCGTGGTGTGAGAGTTCCACCACAGTCAACTCACGTTCATTATAGGTGATAGTTGTTGGTATGGTGACAGTTCCCTCTGTGTTTGTAGGAATAGCAACATGCTCCATGCTGACACCATCGCCAACAGCAACTGTGCTAGTGGTTAATACCTTATACTCAACAGGCACCCCTTCAATAGTGTTTGCCGTGAAGGTGTCATCAAGAATCGAGAGCGTTCCTGTCACATAATTCATACTATAGTTAGTGGCAGCAGCTCCGCTGGGAGTGAGGGTGTAAACGCCTGGAGTCTCTGACGAATTGACAGGACACGTCACTGTTGGCTGGGTTGACAAAGAACTATTTGTCTGATTCTTCACAAAACCAGAATAATCAACGCCAAAGGATGGTAGTGGGTCTCCTTTCTTAATAGTATAATTCTTTGCGGTAATGGTGAGCGGTGCCTTATTGATGGTCAGAGTGCCATTTGTGTATGTAACATTCTTGTTCTCCACACTGCCTTTTGCAATGGTAATTGTATAGTTTCCTACGTTAGAATTCGATGTGGCTGTAGATGTCAGACTTGGTGTTCCATATACGGTCTCACCTGCCGTCTTACGATAGGTATAAGTCGGTAATGCTTCACCATAAGTGATAGATTTATTATCAGCCACAAGAGTAGCGGCTTCTGTCTCGTTGATACCGCCTCCGAAGTGACTACTCAACCAACCGTTACTGGTGTAATCGCTAGTTGTTCCATTGGGTATAGTTAATGTCGCTGTTGAGGAAATACCGGAGAAAGCCTGATTGATTTTCGGAGCTGTGACTTTATTGGATGTGACCGAAGTCAAGTTCGTGCAGCCGAAGAAAGCATTTCTACCAATACTACCAAAATCGTGAGAAATAGTCACTGACGTGATTTGGGTGTTTTTATAAAATGCATTATCGCCAACAGATGCCGCAACGGCAGGGAGACTCGTAGCACTGATCGTTGCTTGCACAAGTTTATTAGATGTATCGAGAAGGCATCCGTCAACAATTCTATATTCTTGATTTCCCTGAGCGACACTCATGGAGGTAAGATGACCACTGGCAAATGCACCATCACCAATACTCGTTACTGAGGCTGGTATCGAGATAGAGGTAATGCCTGTATCATAAAACGCGCCTTGCGCTATTGATTTCAAAACTGTATTAGATAGGCCAAACGAAACGTTTGTAAGGTTTGTGCATCTAATGAACGCCTCTTGACCGATAGATGTCACACTAGAAATAGTTACAGACGTTAATCCCGTACAACTTGAAAAAGATTGATACCCAATGGAAGTAATCCGACTGAAATCTATAGTTGACAGAGAAGTGCAACGGTTGAAGGCTCCTGTACCTATATTAGTGATTTCTGAAGGATAATTAATTTGACCAATCGTATAACCATCAAAAACAACTTCAGTAATACCACTACAATAATTAAAAGCATAGTCACCTATGCCTACAACTGTGATATAATCTTCATTAGTAGCCACTCTAACCCTTTGCGGTATGTGAATGACTCCTGTGGGATTAGAATGGTTTCCGTTGATGTTTCCTTCATAAAAAGCATTATACGTGGTACCATTTCCCAACTCCACATGTTTTCCAGTGTTGTCGGTAAAGCGAAATTCCAACACTATACCATTGTACTCTTCTGTGAATGTGTCTCCAATGGCTGCCTTTACTGAAATACAGCAAAGCATAGCCAATAATAATAAAGTGCTCTTTTTCATTACTCCTTTTTATAATTTTGTTTTTACTTATTAATAATGCAATTCAAAAAACCGGGGCAAAGTTAATCATTTTCCATTTGTAAACCGTTCCAATTATTAGTTCTTATTTGGTTCTTTTTATGCTCCTTCTTGCACAAATAAGAAGAAATGTGTACTTTTGCAGTTAAATTGCGCATTTCCTAATAAAATGGAAAAGAAACAGGAAGAGTTAAGACACCTGACGGAACTAGTTCTGGGCATCAGCTTAAAGACGCCCAAGGACTTTGAACTGCTACAGCAACAGATACTGCTAAAGACGGGGCAACAGTTGAGCCTGTCAACGCTGAAACGTTTCTGGGGCTATGTAGACAAGGAAAACGTGGACTATAAGGTGCGGGTGACCACACTGGATATTCTTGCACAATTTGCCGGATTCCAGAATTGGGTGTCCTTCTGTCAGACTAGCTTTGAAGAAGGTGATGAGAGTGGCACCATGGCTTATCGCAACCTGTATCTGAAAGAACTTCCGGTAGGTACCCACATCATACTACGCTGGATGCCAGACCGTATAGTTACCATGCGCTATGAAGGCGATGACTTGCTGACCATTGTAGAGTCCATTGGCAGCAAATTGCGTCCAGGCGACACATGCCATTGTCTGCATATCGTGGAAAATACACCACTGACGCTCTTCTCACTGGTAAGGAATGGAGCATTGATAGGAAACTATATCTGTGGCAAAGAGCACGGTGTGGTTTTCTCTGTTCGCAAATAATCCCTATTCTTCTTCGATTGGTTGAAGGTTGAGCTCACTCCACCCTTTTGCTCGTTGGTATTTTGACAAAGATGCCTTTGGCACACGAATAACACCACGGAAAGAGTTATCGACAATAGTAGATATCTTTGGCGGCTCTTTCGCCAGCACCTTAATTTCCTCCAACGATTCACACTTATAGAACAGATATTCGCCTAACACCTTGACATGGGCTGGCAACGTAATGGTGTGCAATGAGCGGCACTGATAGAAAACGCCACGATCTATACGTTGTATCGTATTGGGCAATTGTACATCCTCCAGACTGTCACAACCAGCAAAAGCATCCTGACCTATTGACACGACACCTTCTGGTAGACTGATAGCACGCAGCGACACACACGCCACAAAACAATTACGAGGCACCCTGATAGCTGATGCCGGCCAACTGACATTAGTAAGACTACGGCAACTGGCAAAGGGCTCATAATACAAATTGCGTAATGAAGGGGGCAGATAGAGCCCTGTAATGCGACAGCAGTTTCGCAAGGCACTGTTATGAATGGTAGTAATTGTGGGCGGTATATGGATATTCGTGATGAGTGAGCACTCACGAAACGCATTGGCTGCTATCTCGCGGATATAAAAGGTCTCACCACTGAAAGTAACCGATTCGGGTATCACAATATCTTTTTCATAAGGAAATCCGTCCTCGGGAACGGGTATCACAGCCGCTGAGTGGTCAGCAACCGAAAGCACACGAAAATAGAACGTGTCAAGACAGGTGGTATCTTTGAACTCGGTGCCGTCGACAATGAGAGAGGCATCAGGTTTCCAGATATATTGCCAAGAGATGAAAGCCACTATCACGAACAAAAGTACCAGCAGAAACCATTTTCTACCCCCCCCAGCGTTATGTTCACCCAGCAGAGTTAACAGCTCCTCCACTGACTGAAATCGTTCTTCCTTGCGTTCCTTCAAGCATCGCGCCATTATTTTCCGATAAAATGGTTGTTGAGGTGACAGTCCCTCAAGTATCTTCCCAAGAGAATAGATATCGGTACGGGCATCCACATCATAACTGCCGTCCTTCTGCTCTGGGGCTGCATAGGCAGTAGTCTGCCCCATCAGGTCCGGACGGGCATCCATATAACTACATCCCAAATCAATAAGACGCACATCATGGTTGACATTGGTGAGCATGATGTTGGACGGTTTTAAGTCGAGATGCAAGGCCTGATGACTATGTAGTTCATGGAGTGCCTGACAGAGTTGACTCAGGAATTTCCGCAGATTGTTAGCTTGAGAGAAATAGTCGGGATGCTTGCTGACAAACTCGTCGAGGGTCACACCATTGACGTAATCCATCAATACACTACATTCGTTGGGAGTATCGATTAGTTCACGATACCTCACGATGTAGTCGCAATTTAACGAGGAACCCAAAGCATACTCCTTTTGCAGCACCTCGTGACAGAATGTCTGCTGCATATACTCTGGGCGCAGGGATTTCAGAAAGAAATACTCGCCATCCCTGAACACCTTGTAAAAAAGGTGCTTCCTGCTGCCTGAGTCCAAGCGTAATTGCTGTACTGCTTCTGCCTGATGGGCCCCAGACACAGAGAAGAATGACGATTCGGAATAATCCTGTTCCACAAATGTTTTATTTACTGATAGATTGCAAAATTACACTTTTATTTTGAATCTGCCATCATTTATGGTCACATTTCTCGCAATTTGCTCAATTATTCGGGATCATGGGGTCTCATGCTCAATTTTTGACGCGAATATTTGGGGATAAGAGAATATGTTTGTACCTTACTGTCTATCAGCCGGCGCCCTTCTGAAAATCCTATCACCATCTGTCGCCCAGCCCCCTTCTGAAGTCTCACCCCCTCTTATATCTGTCCCCCTTAAGGGGGACTTAGATATGAGGGGGAGGCTTCCAGAACCCCCAATTTAGAATGTGAGCCATAAGGGACGTCATCTACGCCCCGTTTCGACGTTTGTTTTCATCCGTTCCGACGTCATCTACGACCCGTTCCGATGATACTTTAGGGGGGTAAAGTATCGCATCTACGACCGCAAAGTGACGCTCCTTCGGGTGAAAGAAACGTCTCGGACGACCCGAAAGTGACATACCTTTCAAAACCCACCACGGACTACCACTGTCAGTTACATGAAGCATGGAAGGTATCATCATGATGGTGAAAGTATATTTGAAGCATCATGGGTAGTTTTTATCTTCGAACTGATCAAATCTTTGTCTTTGAAATCACAGTTACTATGTTTACTCTTCATCACCTCCAACTACCTGTTTCTCCTCTTGGTAATAGCCATTCAAGTTGTAACTGCCTGCCTCCAACAATGGATGGTGGGGAAGGTTGACAATACACTCGATTCTGGGTGCTTGATATGTTTTTTTCATTGTGTCATCAATTAGGAGTTAAAATATCTTGTTACCACTACCGTCGCGTAGGCCGGTACCTATAGAGATCTCTATGGGATAGCTTTTGCCTTTTTCAAGTGTCAATGTGAAGGGGATGTAAGCATCGCCACTGAACGTTTTGGCACCAGTGATGTTACATGTCATCTTGATGTAGCAGTTGCTGGGTTCCCCTGATTTATCCCATCCTGTCAGCACCTGTGGTATCAGAAAGAGACAGTCGTCGCTTCCATTGCTTGGTAGCCGTTTGGGCGTCGTGGTAACCTCCATGTCCACAGCGGTGTTGAGCGTGTAGCTGGTTGGCGTGCTCAAATTATCCCAACTGCTATCGCTAAATTTGTAATTGCCTTTGCTGTTGACGTTACACAGCTGCACTTCGCTGACATGGATGGTATAATCTGCCAGCTTTGCCGTCTTGGCAATGGTGAAGTACACGGCAGCACAGGCATGGTCGAAGGTCAGGTCCACACGACCATTGTTAGCACTCTGACTAGTGGTAGTGGAAGCCACCAGCAAGTCGCGCTGCGAGTAGGCATCACTGCTCACGGTAAAGTTAATGAACGGGTTACCACCACCCGCATTGTACTCGCCACCAGTATAGGCACAGAACAGCACATCATCCGTTGACGATGCTCCTATTGGCCAATAGTCAGGCGACAAGCTCCACGTCGTGCTGCCTTTCGTGACCGTATAGCTGGTATTTTTACCCACCATGTAAAATGGACTCGTCACTGCTGTGGCAATAGCTGTTCTCGTTTGCGTGCCATCAGGGTTCGTCATGGGATTTTCCGTCACATCCACGCTGATGGGCAGTTTCTGTTCTGGCATTGTTTCGTCGTCTGACGAGCAGGCCACCATGAGACATGTCGTGGCCATCATCAAAAGAATCTTTGTCTTCATAAACTATGAACTTTGAACTATGAACTATTTAAATTGTCATGAGAAAATTGATATGCTGCTGTCCCACGGTAATCGTACTGTCAGCGGTATAGACGCCTCCCTTGTCGGTGCTGTAGTAGCGCACTTGCATGATTTCACCCTCTGCACGTGCGAAGACGGTGAAAGGTATGCCCACCTGTCCGACGCCGCGACACTCGTCGCCCACGAAGACTGCCACCTGGTCGTCGGCCATAACCGTCGACAGAGAGTTCTGGCGCAGCGTCACCGTCAACTGTCGCTGTACGGGATATTTCGAGCTGCCGCTAAGCAGGGACGGCATAAAATCGCTGTCGAAGCCTAAGGTACGATCCGGCACGAAGGTGTCGACATCCTGTAAGGTAAACAGCTGTTTCTGCTGTGCGCTGTAATAACTCAGCGTGAGCGGCGCCTGTTGGTCGGCACGGTTGCCATAGACCCTCAGCAGGAAGTAGTAGCCCTTATCCTCTGAGCCGTTTCGATTACTGCTCATACCCCTGCATTCATCACCCACGAATACGGCCATGCAGTCATCGTCCGACGAGGTGGCAGCCAGTTCGTCCTGCAGATATACCTTCATAAACATGTCGTACTCATATTTCGAATAGTCAGGGCTTGACCAGTCAGGTTGCTCGTCGCTGCTGGTCTGATCAACGTGCCAGTCGGGTTTCTGACCAGCTATGAACTTGGCACTGCCGTTACTGTCGCTGTCGTCTGACGAGCAGCCCCACGCCATGGTGAGGGCTGCCATCAGTATCATGATCTTACTTGTTTTCATCTGTCTTATAACTATGAACTATGAACTATAAACTATGAACTATAAACTATCTAACCACTTTTTTCTTACCGTTAAAGATGTACACACCATTCTTTTTCGGTGCCTTCTGTAGCTTGATGCCCTCCAGCGTGTACCAGCCCTGTTGCGTCAACTGGTCTGTTGGCACGAAGCTAATCTGTGTAGGCACTTTAGGCGTACCTATCACGGCGTTAGCCTTGTAGGTATTCACCTCGCCCGTAGTGGCAATTATCTCACCACCACGCTCAATGGCAAACGACAATGGCACGTCCTCTTCTCCCTCAATGCTGAGGAAGAATACGGGTTGCGTGGTCAACGATTCTGCCGCAGACATCATCACAGCTTCGCCTACGGCTTCACCTCTTGCATAAGCCACCAGTCGGTCACCCTCTTCGAGTGTTACGCCCACAGCCTCAGCAACCATATTCATCGTGGTAGCGAAACGTGAAGCTTTGCGCTGAGGAGCCAGTGTGGCACTACCGCCAATGGTTGCCCCAGGTTCTACGTACGGATAGCAGAATGTTGTATTATTATCGGCTTTACGGTAGAGTTTGTAGCCCTCGCCGGGTTTCATGTAGCGCAGCGAACCAATCCATTCACGCGTGCCGTTGGCGCCCTCGGTGAATATAGCAAACTCATGCTGGTTCTTAATGAGATCGCCGTCCTCGGCATCGCTCCAGTAGTCAGCCAGCGCCGTATTCACTGGCAGGTTGGTCATGGGTGTATAGCCTATGCCGTTCCAGCCATTTTTGACGGTAATAGTGCGCAAGTCCACATCTTTCAAGGCAGAACCTGTCACCTCCACATCGACATCCTTGCTCACCTTGACGCGATAGAGCAGTGAAGTGAACGGAATACTTGTATCTGATTTTGGCTTGTCACTATCACTAGTCCAGTTAGAGTCGTTGTACGTGTACCATACATCGTCGGTGGCGATGATGTCGCCATTTTCCCAGTTGAAGGCGGGTTTCCATGTGGCATCTCCTACTTTCATCAATTTCTCGTCATAGACATTGAACGAAACCCAGTTCCAGCCTGGTTTCAGGTGAATACTCTGTATATAAGTATCTTTTGCTGTCATGATGACAGGGTCCTTGACAGTGCCTACAACCTTGTCTGCTTCGAATGTGATATCCGTCTCTGTCTGAAGGATCATGGTCTTACCCGTGTTGTAGTGCCACAGACGGAAGGTGAAGGGCGTTGTGCCTATGCTCGTTTCTTGTTTGTCATCATTGTCATAGACGGTCAGGTAGACCAGTGCCTGGCCCTTATCCTTGTCATAGTCAATATGGGCTGTACCTCGGCAATTGTTATTGGCATCAAAGGCTGCCACGATGTCGCGGCTGTCGGTGACAACGGCGTCGGCCATCTTCACCACGCCAGTGATGCTCATCGACTTCTTCATAAGATTCGGATCGACGGTCCACTGCGGCTCTTCGCCCTCAACGGTGAAGTAGAGCGTCAGGGGTTCGGCCAGTCCGTCCTCGTCGGTCAGGTAGATAATCTCGTCATAGCTACCCACATTCAAGTCGGGACCAATGGTCAGCACCACCACGTCTTCAGACTGCGGTTCAATGATGTCAGTGGTCTTGCTGGCACTCATCCATCGCGGCATGTTCTCGATGGTGTAGGTATGCTGACGACCCATTGTGTTCTGTATGCGCAGCTCTATCTCCTGTTTCTCGCCGCTCATCCACTGTCGGCGTATCGTCTTCTCGCTCCATCTCAGCGGGTTGCGGTCCACGAAGAAGGTTGCTGTGAAGGGCGACGCCATATAGTTACCGTTCATGTCGGGTATGTCGGACACGGTGACGTAGAGGTTACGCTTGTTGATGCGGCTCTCGTGTTCGTTGATGTTTACCATTAGCTGGTTGTCGCGTCCCACGAAGTCGAAGTTCAGGTTCTTCAGTTCCTTGAACAACTGTACGGGTGCGCCTACGCTCTTGTCCACGCGTTTCAGCAGCAGTGCTTCGTTCTCGTAGAACACGGTGTCGCGGTCCTCCGTCATGTTGCCGTCCATATCGGTATGTATCACCTTGTTCAGGACGCATGGCTCCAGCACAATCTGGTTCTGCGAGTCGCGTTCCTGCAGGCTGAAGCTCAGGTAGGTGATGAGTCCTTTCTCTGTACCCAACGGTGCCTTCATGCTATAGCGCTTGATAAGACTGTAGGGCAGAGCCTGTGAGAAGAGTCCTATCTCGTCCACATAGCCCGTCAGCGGGTTTGCCTGGTTCAGCGTGTCACCTTTCAGCCATACCTTGTTGCCCAGGTAGAAGTTGTCGCCCGTCATACCGCCCAGGCTGTCGGTGCGGAAGGTCTGGCGCAATACACGGTCTACGTAGATATTGGCAGTGTTGTGGGCACGGTCCACAGTCATAGCGTAGTGATGCCAGCTGTTATCGTTGAAGTTTTTACCTAATGAGTACTCATGACCATTGGTGCGGTATTTCAGTGAATTGTTCTCAATTCCAATGAAGAAGCTGTTGCGGGCGTTCGTTTCACTTTTGCTGCCTAGGCCTGCGCCGTTGCTGATGAGCGTTCCGTCCTGGGCCGTCTTAAACCAGAACATCAGTGTGTAGTCAGCCTCAGCAGTACGGCTGAAGTATTTGTTCTTCAGCTTCAGTCCATGCATCTTATTGCCGTCCACCTCGGAGGTCTTCTTGCTATCCAGATATAACGACATGCCGCGTGGCAAGGCCCATGTGGCACCGTTCAGCTTCAGATGTGCACCCTGTGCCTTGTCCTCAGCATTAACACCTTCGCCATCGTCCATAGGATAGTAGTCCACCAGTCCCATCTCGTAGCCCGTCAGTTTTCTCATGCCGTAGTTGGCAAAGAGCGTGGCATCCATGGCGCGGTTCCATACACGACCTTCAAGCATGCGGCCAGAGTAATACTGGCGATTGCCGCTGTTGTCCTTGGTCGTTGTACCAAAGATGAGGGTGCCGCTACCACCATAGGTAACATCTTTAAACTGGGCCATCAGCGTGTCGTTGTAGAGTCGCAGTTGCTTCTTGTCGTTGTCCAGTACCAAGGCCACATGCTGGAAGCCTGCCGAGCCGATAGCCTTCGTGCTTATATATTCGCTATAGGTTGCATCATCCTTTGACGACTTTATGATGGCTTTCAACTTGCGATCCTTCGTGAGCCATAGCTCCAGGCGCTGGCCTTCAGTGCCTGTGACGCCATGAGCAAAGAGCGGCATATCCTGGCATGTGTCGTCAGGCTGGATAAGCATCTCCACGCTGATGTTCTTGTCGGCGAAGTTACGCTTGGCCTCGCTCTCGGCATAGCCCGTACCACTGAACAGGAGCGAGGTCTCCTCCTGGATATTCGTCTCGTTGGTCTCGCCCATCACCTCGAAGTTGGTGATGCCACTCAGGTAGTTGTGCTCAATAGCCTCCGAGAAGTTGAAGGTGATGTCATCGCCGGCTCCGAGGATGCCATTCTTGGGCTCTGGCTGTCCGAACAGACGCGGACGGCGGGTGTCCTTGATGCCCGAGAGCACCTTCGACGATGAGGTCAGATATTCGCTACCGTTGCGTACGAAGAGCACAGCCCGCAGGTCGTAGGCCTTCTCCATCTCCACGCCGTCGCCATAGAAATGGGCAGTGATGTTGCCGTTCTCAGGTATCTTCTCCTTCGTACCACTGGCCAGTGCCATGAGTGAGTCGTTAGCATAGTAGGCACAGAGGTTGGTCCAGTAGTCGTCGCCACGTGTGCTCTCCTTATACTGGAACTCTATGTGGTCGAAGTTCTTCTGGTTCTTGTCGAAGCCGCTGATGATGACTGGCATGAAGTAGCCGCGTGAGTCGGTGGCGGCATCGGTATTCATAATCCATTTGTCGCCAGGGTTCGATATGGCTATCGTGCCTGCTGTACGCAGGAAGTGTACGCTGAACTGTGCCTCCTGGAAAGTAGCGGCATCGCCTAACGAGCGGATACCGATGCGCAGGTTCTCGTAGTCGAAGTCCTCGCTGGCATACACCTCCAGTGTCTTCTCCGTCACCTCGCCAGGCACCACCTTCACCGTACGCAGGTCGCCGGTCATCGGCATGCCGTCGAGCATCAGCTTGGCACCCTGGGCGTTCGACGTCTCGTCCATATACAGACCAAAGTAGCTGTAGGCCGCCTCGGGCTGTTCGCTCTCGTTGGTCAGGTATATCTTGAAGCGGGCAGGTTCGCCGTAGGGCACACCGCTCACGCTCTGCTTGTCCAACTTGATGATGGGGTTCTCAATACGCTTGGTGGCCTGGTCGAGCACCGTACCTGGCTGATAAAAATAGGTTTTGCGCTCACCCTCATAGGGTCGACAGGTGGCACCTCCACGAGTGCGATACACGAAGCTGCGGGCATATTGCCAGTTCTTGGGGTCCAAATGGCGATCCAAGAACTCATAGTTGTAACCCACCTGTTTCAGGAAGTTATCGTTTGTGAACACATCCATCAGTTGCAGCGTGGTGCGTTTCTCATCTGCTTTAGTATTATCCAGCAAGTCCTTTCCTGCTACGGTCTTGACACGATAGACGTCAAAGTCAATGTGGCTTTTGGGGTCCATGCTGATGCTGAAACTCTCACGACGGTTGAATTGGCGCGAGAATGAAGTGGTAGGAGTTATGTCGAACTCTAAAATAGGAGCAAATGAGAATTCCATATTAAATGTAGGAAAATTTAGTCTAATAACAGTAGAATCTGGTACTATTTGTCCTTTCTCACCTGATGTATTAGCGTATGACATCAACTTAAGCACAGAGGCAGGAATTGCTAAGACACCTTCTAAACGTTCGTACCATTCATTATTACCCCAGAAGGGATCGGTGAAAGCGGTGACTCCCAAGGGCCATTTAGTCATTTGGCTATGGGTATAGGCACTGGTGAAGTCCTCAGTATAGCTAGTGGTAGAACCACCATCCACATCGAAGTTTTTCACTAGTTCGGTAGCATTCAGTTTCTCCCGCTCGTTTTGTTCAATAAAGCCCATCCAGGTAAGGATGGCTTGAAGATGCTGCGATAGCCTGTCCTGGCTATTATTCTGCTTGTTTCGATCCCAGTTGCTGGGATAGAATATCTTATAAGGGTAACTATCGGTGCCCTGCGGAACATTAGAATCCTCCAGCCAATAGATTGGCTCGTTTTTAGCATTTGCCGCAGCCTGAGCCTCTTCCTTCGTACCAGTAAACAGCATGGACTGGCATTGCTCCACCAGTTCAGGGATGAGTTGCTTAATGATGTACTGCTGCGAGTGGTGGAACACGGATGTGACGGTGTCACCGTATGCAACAATCTCGTCGCGCACAAGATGAATGTCATAATTATTCTGGTCCTTACCACGGGCTATCTCCACCATACGTCCTGCTGCCAGTTCTCCCTTCAATTGGTTAAACATACTGTCAGGCAGGGCACGGATGGCTACTGCTGGTTTCGCAAAGATGTTGGTCTCCATACCGATATATACGTCAGCATCGGCACCTACCATCGTCGGTAAACTGCTGGTGGAAATATCCTCAGTGGTGGTAATGGTATAGGAGAACGCACGCTGTCCACTGCCGGAGAACACTATTTCCAAGTTAAAAGGCTTCTTGGTTACCGTTGAAAAGCTATAGGTATTTGTCATACCCCCTCCGACACCAGCCCAGACACCTGTATACCCCGTATAACCTGAACCCCATGCAACATGTATTCTTGCACCAAGAGCCCATTTCATATCCACCTGATAGGCATACTTCAACGTAGAGCCCTTGCTAATCCTGGCTGATGATGTAGCACCGGGCGGGTCGCGAAGGATATCGACGAGGCGCGGGGTGTTGATGCTCAGAATATCTTGTGCACCAGGTTTGTAATACGCATTCAAAACATACGCCTGCAGGGGCTCGGCCTCAAAGGTAGTGCCGTCCTGCGCTAATGTAAAGCTGACGGTGCGCAGGGCCTGATTGCCCGTAAGCATATAGGGTGTCTGTGCGGCTCGCAACTCATAAATAGCCTGCCCCTGGTCGTCAAGCGTCACCTCTTCACGATGGGTGGCACTGACCATCTGGTTCTGTATGGTGACTTTACCGCCTTGTAGATATACCACATCTCTCTTGTCGGATTGACGGTCGTTGTTCCAATAATAGGTCTCCTGGGCTGAAAGCTGCAACGTATAGCTGCGGTCAATATTGAACACGGGGTATCCAAACGTGTACCTGGTTTCCAGTGAGTCTTTCTTGCCCTCTGGCCAGTTCTGTTTCCGCACGCTGTAGACTAACGGCACCTGTGCCTTATCACCAGCCAGGTTCTGAGCCATATAGTTCTTCTCGCCAAAATATTCGAGCGTATCCTTGATAGTCTGTAGTTGCTTGTAGGCCAGCTCCACGGGAGCATGATAGATGCGATTGTACTGGGCGTAATACTTGGTGACGGGATTAACGATGGTTTTGCCATCACAGTCAATATATGGGCCTGCTACCGTATCCTTATGCTCGGTCAGCGAGTCCGTCAGGTCTATCACGTCGCCCGTCTTACCCTCTTGGAACAGAGTGGCATAGCCCTCTGCCGTAATCTGTGTAATCTTCCAGGCTACAGGGGGCAACTGCACGCGATATTCACCAGTCTCAGCATCGGGCCGTATCTCAATGCGATGACGGGTGGTGTACATGCGGGTCTTGTGGTTGTCCTGCTGACCATCACGATGTTTGAACTCCTCATTGCGCTCGGTCAACGAAGGATGAGTATTGTCATAGACCAGCCATGAGGTGTGGTCGCCTTCCAGCTCCATCACTATTTTCAGGTTGTCACCCAGGTTGTTACGCGACAGGGAGTTGTCCAACGGCAGGTCGCCCTGGTCCTTACCACCTGCCACACGGCCTATAAGCGTTACACGCGTCTGGTCGTAGAAGTAGAGGCCTGCCACGTCTTGGGTGATATTGGCCGTATAGGTGCCCTTTTCACCAAACGAGTGACCTTTCTTCACGGCATTAACGGTATGCTGACCCTGGAGCGTCCAGAAAGAGAACTTACCCTCATAGTCGGTCTCTATAGCACCTTGTGCTGAACGCACTTCGTTACCGTCCACAGTGAAGCCGACACCCTTCACGGGAATGCTGGTACCCTCGTACATCACATAGCCCGAAATACGGTAGCCCTTAGTGACGGTGAACACCAAGTCGCTCACATCGTTGCCACCGGCATTGGGAGTGAAAGTGGCAGGTAGACCACCGGCACAGTCGTCACGCAGATCAGTGCTGGGAATACCGATTACAGACACGGTGTACGTGCCGGTAGAGCCTCCGTAGTATGATAGGTTGTTCACCTCAAAGTAGCCGCTTGCGTCGGTCTTAGTGGTCACCTCTCCGGAAGCGCCTGCCTCGGCAGGTGCTACGACAACTGTGATATTGGGTATACCCGTGCCGTCAGCAAAACGCACGTAGCCCTCCAGGCGACCCCACTGATCGCAACAGCCAGACACGGTTTGGGTGCTGTCTAGTATTAGCGTCTCACAGTTGGTCACCGAGCGCACAAAATAGTCATAGGTCTTGATGGGTGATACAGTCTTGTCCTCATACTGCATATCAGTGAGGTTGGTGGCAATGCATTCGAAGTCGGTTGAACCTTGGATGCAGCGGAACACCTCGAAATAATCTACAGGCTTTGTGTTATTCACCAATTCCCATCCTAACAATACAGAGCTGTGCAAGGTTGTTGCCTTTAGGCCGTCCTTTTTAATATGGCCTAATTCCCTTTCGTCGTAGTATTGAGGGTTGGTATCTTCTTCAACCAATTTATCGCTGAGCCACGGGGAGTCATTTCGGGCTATATGTAAGGCAAACTTATAATTTACGCAGGAACGGGGCAGCGTGAATTCAATGCTGCGTTGCTGGCGTTGTTCGTCGGTCACCAACTGCGTCAGGCTGTCTTTCGGATTAGAATTATTATCCTTACTATAAATATAGGTGATGAGCGACAATTTCCCGCGACTGTCCCAGACACCATCATTGTCTTCCCACGTAATAGTCACTTTACGGTCATTCTCCTTCTGACTTGATGTCAGATTCTTCGGGACAAAGCCAGTAACATTACTGACATCTACAGTAACTGTAGCTTTAGTCGGGTTATTTTCCCATCCCCAGAAGTCAGTGGAGGCACGGCGTATGCGATACACGATATCACCTTCAGATTCCATGGAAGTGATGGCCTCATCGTCAAAGTATTCGTAGGTCTTTAGCGTATCATCAAACATTACCATACCAACGTCTTCAAAGTCGGTCTGGTCTGGCAGCTTGCGCTGAATCTGGAACATATCGCCTGGCAGCAGATCACGGAACTCTAGATTGTTGACATCCCACGTCAGTTTGATAGAACCGCCCTGAAGTTTAGAACTGAGATTATCAGGCTTATGAATCATGGGCAGAGAGTCGGGAATCATTTTTGTAAAGGGTCCGCTCACTGACGTGGGACTGTTTACGGGTGCATTGTAAACAGTAGAAAGCTGGATGGTGGGCTCGTACTTGAGAGAGTCGTAAGGATTGGTAGCATCGACTTTGAGCATCATATAATTGCCAGGCTGGTCGGAAACACAATCGAGTAGCGGAATGCCCGCCTTGTTATACAACTTGAGGCTGTTGATGGTATTGCTGCTCACTACGGGAATCATCATCTTACCCTCGTCGCCCGCTTCCGTACAGGGAACAGGGTCGTAGGCATCCAACGTCACATTGTCACCGATGGTGAATGTACAAATCTCTTTTTCTCCATATTGTTCGTCCCAGTAATTATTATTTCCATCATGGCAACTCATTTTGCCACTATAGTAAAATGTCACCTCCTGGCCTACCATGTGAGTAGGATAGTACCACTCGAATTCCACGTATGTGGTCTCTGTCAGCGACTGACGTTGTCTGATTGGAGGGTACCCTTTTATCTGGGTCAGCGACCCGTTGGTGCTCAAGAACATCAGAGAACTACCATGCTGGTCTTCATTCTGGGCATTTATCAAATAATACTGATAATAGGCATGATAGTCTCCCTCGGTGTTATTTGACCAGACACCAAGGAAATTACACATCTCCGGCTCACTCTTTCCCTTCGGAATGTATTTTAACCTGATGTTTGATTTACTGCCATCAAGTTGGATGGTCTTCCAATGTGCCAGGCCATTTGTGTCCATATAATCGCAGCAGATGGCCACCCTTATCTTAATCACGCCAGGCGACGTGTTGGTAAACGTAATGGCATTCTGCATATCTCCATTAACATACAAATCTTCTGCATGCACCTGTGGCATACCGAATAATAGCGCAATGGCAACCAAGAGTAAACTGGTACACCAATGGCGCGGCCGTTGTGATTGAATAATTTTTGTCATAACTATTGTTGAATTAATGATTATTGTTTATTTACTGCGTTATTTTGCGTGCAAAGATACTAAATAAAATTAGTACGGGCGCATAAGGGTATGTTGCAATATCGGGAAACAGTGTTGCAAATCTGCAAAACACTGAAAAAGAAGAGTTTATGAGATACTAAAGAGTGGCAACAAATTCGGAGGGAGAACTGCCCATGAACTTCACGAAGTTGCGATAGGCAGCAGTACGACTGCGGAAACCAGCCTCGAAATAGAGCGTCTTATGGTCTTGCTGAGGATTGAGGCGCAACTGTCCGGAAATGAAGTCGATGCGCTTCTGGTTCATATAGTCGTTGAATGTCAAGCCAGTGTGCTCACGGATGATACGGCCCACATAGTAACGGTTGGTGCCTACGGAACGACTCACCGTCTCAACCGTGGTGTTGGGATTGCGCCACTCCTCCCACTCATCCATCACCTGACAGATGCGCGGCCAGTAATCATCCTCATCTTCCGCCTTGCCGTCAGCCTTATCAGTCAATGAAGGCTCTGAGGGCTGTGGTTCTTTCTTGGCAGGAGGCAGAAGTCTGACGACCAACTCAAAATAGAAAAAGAAGATAGAAGCACATAAACCCCACAGCATGTGCAGGTAATAGAATATCTGATGGTTGGTTAGCACATTGGCATAGAAGAGAATGGCGATACCTTGAGCGAGAATTGTAGTTCTACGAATCCATTGGTAGTCGGCACTCGACTTACGCCAGTTGTATGGGATGAAGAGCATTATCAGGGAAAAGATGGCCAGAAGAACAAGGCAAAGCAGGCGTAGCAGTACGTCAAAATCACCGATATGTGCCCATAGATCAGTCCACGAATGCAGTTCGTGAAACTGCAATCCGAACAGCGGTGGCAGCGTAACGAGCAACGCGGGGAGGAAGATTAGCGCCAGCCACCGTCCACGCAGTTCACGAGGGCGTATCACTTCTATCGGATAACATATTATCAGAGATATGGCCCAAAGTCCGCCAATTGTCAGAAAAGGCACCAAAAGTTGGGTTGACTGTTCAGTCAGGTCATGTCTGATAGCCGTGACAATATAAGACGAGACACCCAAAGCCATCATGAAGTAAATAACAGACAGATAGGTACGCGAACAGTCGGGCACCTCTTTTCGCTTCATCCACAAAAATGTGCCAAAAATCAAGCTTATAGTCAACCAAATGCTGGCTAAGATGATGGTTATATATTCGTACATGGTTTATGTCTTGGTTCGCTATATGATTCAAACGACGCCACAAAGATACAAAGATTTTATGAACTGACAAACAAAAGTGGGAAAAAACCTTGCGTATTCAAAAATAATTTGTAGTTTGCGAGTACACAACGGATTTAGAGTTCTGTGAAAAGACAGTTACATGAAGCATGGAAGGTATCATCATGATGGTGAAAGTATATTTTGTCTTACAAAAATATCGTAATTTATTTTGCATTTCCCGTGCTATTTTGTATCTTTGCAGACACAACCCAACATCAAGACTTACTTATGAGACAAGCACTGACTCTGGCACTACTGACAGTTGCCATTGCCGCGCAGGCACAGACTTACACGATTAATCCGAAAAGCCCGCAACAGACCATCGAGCATTTCGGAGCTTCTGACGCATGGTCTATGCAGAGCATAGGCCTGTGGCCTGAGGAAGAGGCCCAGCAGCAGGTTGCCGACTGGCTCTTCTCCATGGAAACCGATGACAACGGACAGCCGCGAGGCATCGGCCTCTCGCTATGGCGTTTCAACCTGGGAGCAGGTAGTGCCGAGCAGGGCGACTCCTCATATATCAATAGAGACACACGTACTGAGTGCTTCCTGAGGTTTGACGGCACCTACGACTGGAGTCGACAGGCTGGTCAGGTTAAATTCCTGAAGATGGCGAAGGAACGTGGCGTGCCGAAGATTCTCGCCTTCTTGAATTCGCCCCCCGTCTATTTCACGGAGAACGAGTTGGCCACGAACACTGGCCGAGGCGGCACGCTGAACCTGCGCTATGAATGCTACGATGACTTTGCGCAGTTCATGGCATCGTGCATGGAGGGACTGGAACGCGAACACGGCATCCACATCGACTATATCTCACCTGTAAACGAGCCCGATGGCCATTGGAACTGGCAAGGTCCCAAACAGGAAGGCTCACCAGCCACCAACTGGGAGATAGCCGAGGTGGCCCGCAGAACGGGAAAGGTCTTTGCTGAGAAAGGGCTCACCACGCAAATTATGGTCAACGAGTCCAGCGACCTGCGCTGTCTCTTAGGCATCTATAAGACCTCATGGGAGCGTGGTAACGCCATTGCGGCGTTCTGGTCAAAGGATAGCACAGAGACTTATCTGGGCAACACGCCCAACGTGCCCCGTCTGATGCTGGCCCACAGCTACTGGACAAACACCCCCGTGAACTATATGAAGCGTATTCGTCAGGAGCTGCGCAAGGAGTTGAAGAAATACGGCGTGAAGTTCTGGCAGTCGGAGATATGCATCATGAGCAACGACGAAGAGATTGGTGGCGGTGGCGGCTATGACTTCTCTATGAAGACGGCACTCTATGTGGCACGTATCATCCATCATGACCTCTGCTACGCCAATGCCGAGAGCTGGTCGTGGTGGCGAGCCTGCGGCGGCAACTATAAGGACGGTCTGATCCGTGTGTTTGAACAACGCAGGCGACAGCCGCGCCGACAGTCTCAGGAGCAGGTACAGCAAGGAGCCAGGGCTCGCGACAGCAGGCTACTCTGGGCCCTGGGCAACTACAGTCGTTTTGTACGTCCTGGTGCCGTGCGCTACGACGTTGACTCCAAACAAAAGGAAGACCCCTACGGTGTGATGGTCTCTGCCTATAAGAACGCAGACGGCACGTGGGTCGTGGTGGCCATCAACTACAGCGAGCAGGAGCAGCCGTTCTCCTTTGCCGTAGGCGACAAGCAGAACCGCCAGTGGCAGCCCTACCGCACCAGCGATGTAGAGGGTGAGACACTGAAACCGATAAATGCCTGCGACGGCGTTACGACGCTGACGCCACGAAGCGTTACCACGTTTGTTGAAAAAACAAAGATTTAATCGAAATAAAATGACACGGATATTGTATCTTCTCTCTTTGCTGCTTGGCAGCCTCACAGCCCAGGGTCAGACAGGACTCGAGGCCGTGAAGGACATGCTGGAGCAGGCCCCCGTGCAGGAGAAGGTCTATCTGCATTTGGACAACCAATGCTATTTCAAGGGCGACACCATCTGGTATAAGGCTTATGTGGTGCGCGCCGACAACCTGACCTTTACCAATATGAGCCGCATACTCTATGTCGAGCTGGTATCGCCCGACGGCATGGTAGTAGAGCGACAAAACATCATCGTCTCGCCCGATGGCTATAGCGATGGCAACTTTGCCCTGCAGGACTCTATCTATTCGGGCTATTACGAGGTGCGTGCCTACACCCGCTGGATGCTGAACTTCAAGGTGTCGGAGCACGACTATGGCCACAAGGACTATGAGAACTTCTATAACCGCCAGATGGCGCAGGACTTCTTCCGACAGTTCGAGACCATCTATAGCAGGGTGTTTCCCGTCTATGAGCGTCCACAGGAACCTGGTGACTATTCCGGTAAGTATATCGTGAGCCGTCCGAAGACACGTCTGGAGAAAGAACTCAAGCAGAAGCTCTTCGTCAACTTCTATCCTGAGGGTGGACACCTCATTGCCGGACAGACATGTACGGTAGCCTTTGAGGCAGTGGACGAGGATGGCGAGCAGCAAGACGTCAAGGGACAACTGCGCATACCCCATGTCAAGGACAGTATAGTCACCATCAGTACCACCCATCAGGGACGCGGTGTCTTCACCGTCAAGGTGCCTGAGAATGGACGACTATCGGCCCGCTTCCCATGGCGCGGCAAGGACTACACCTTCGACCTGCCAAAGACCGAGAAGGTCGGTTGTGCCCTCCATCTCGACGCCGTGGACGAACAGCTGAAGGCTGACCTGCAGCTGGTTGGCCTGCCCGACTCCACAGAGCTGGGCGTTGCCGTGCTCTGTCGTGGTTCGCTGCATTATTTCCAAACCATCACGGGCAGTACCGTCCTTACCATCGACAAGGCGGCACTGCCTACCGGCGTTAACGACCTGCTGGTGTTCGACGAGACGGGACAGCTGCTCTGCGACCGTCTGTTCTTTGTCAACCACCACGACTACGCTGAGCAGACCATCACCGTTGACGAAGGCAGGAAGATCTACGAGCCCTTCGAACAGATAGAGCTCCATTTCCAGGCGCCTGCCGATGCCCGTCACCTCTCTATCTCTGTGCGCGACGGTGCCACCGACGAGCCTACCTACGACACTGGCACCATGCTCACCGACCTGCTGCTCAGCAGCGAGCTGAAGGGTTTCATTGCCTATCCCAACTATTACTTCGAGGCCGATGATGTTAAGCACCGGCAGCACCTCGACCTGCTACTCATGGTGCAGGGCTGGCGCCGCTATGATTATCACGAGATGACCAACGGACAGCCCCTGCGCTACACCCCGGAACAGAGCATGACGGTGGAAGGGTCGGTCTATCCCACCATCGAGAACAGAGAGTTCGAGCCTGAGGAGGTGCGCTACTGGCCCGTGGGCATCTTTGGCTATAACCCCAACCGTCAGGGCACGTTCGATGCGCCCAAGTCCGTTATGGATGATTTCTATAGGCGTCTGGGTGTAGAGATGCAGACAGAAGACGAGGAAGACATGCCTCACGGCGATGAGATTGCTACGGTGGAGAAGACCATGGAGGTCATCAATGTGATGGACCCCACCTGGTCTGTCGGCCAATACTATCAGGCTGGTGGGGGACTGAAGCATGAGGTCACCCTCGAGGGTGAGCTGGTGTTCGACGATGACGTGGCGACGGTAAAGATGGAGACCGAGAATGGCGGACATTTCGTGTTTAACGTGCCACCTTATTATGGAGAAGCCATCCTCTTCCTCAAGGCCTACGACACCGACATCAGCGACAAGAAGCTGCGACGCATCACCCATAAGGGCGTGCTCGACGAGGAAGCCATCCCAGAGTATTACGTCAAGCGCGACCTGTTCTTCCCCGTCTTTGCCAAGAAGTATGACTTCTACCAGTGTCACCAGCCTGAGGAGCAGGATGCCATGAGCACCATTGACGATGCCGACCTGCCCGAGGTGGAGCGTATCTCGAAGATGGACTCTAAGCTGAAGAATGTCAACGTCAAGGGCAAGCGCCGTCATGGTCGCCGTCGTATAGACTACAGCAAGCCTGCCTGTGTCTATGATGCTCAGGAGCTGTATAACCTCGCCACCGACCGCGGTCTGTCGTTTGGCATGTATGCACCCTACGACTTCCCCTTTAAGTTGAGCATGGCGTTGTTGGGCAACTATAACAGCAACCAACAGATGCACGTCATGGCACGACTCAACGACGGCTTTTTGGTGCCCTATGTCTATTACCGCAACTTCGACCCGGGCATATCGCTCGATCAGTTCCGTAGTGACTTTGTCATCAACCGCGATATCAAGTTGAACCGTCAGGATATCATCCGAATTTATACCGACTTCGAACTGCGTAACGAGGACAAGCGCGTAGAACAGCAGTCCAATGCGGCCGACGTCACCCTCGACTTCATCCTCATGCCCGAGGAGGGTAAGCGCTATACCTACCGTGACCGCCGACTCATCCTGCCCGGTATGTATGAGCCCGATGAGTTCTATCATCCCGACTATAGTCACCGTACGCTGCCCGACAGCGTGAAGGACTACCGTCGCACGCTCTACTGGAACCCCAATGCCCGACTCGACGATGACGGCACCTTCACGGCTACGTTCTATAACAACGGCAAGCAAACACGCATCAAGGTGACGGCTGCCGGACTGACCGATGACGGCAAACCCGTGTATTACAAGAAAGAAGAATAACTAACTATATACATTAAATCGAAACGACTATGAGAGTATTCAAGCGTCTGGCCCTCGCGGCCATGCTGTTCACCGCCCCCATCGTGGCAATGGCAGCAAACGGAAAGCCTGGAACGTTTACCACAGGCAACAAGACTTTCTTGCTCAACGGTCAGCCCTTTATCGTGAAGGCGGCCGAGGTTCACTACCCCCGCATCCCACGTCCCTACTGGGAGCACCGCATCCAGATGTGTAAGGCACTGGGCATGAATGCCGTGTGTATCTACATCTTCTGGAACATCCACGAGCAGCAGGAGGGTCAGTTCGACTTCACGGGCAACAACGACGTGGCGGAGTTCTGCCGCATCGCCCAGAAGAATGGCCTCTACGTCATTGTGCGTCCCGGTCCCTATGTCTGTGCAGAGTGGGAGATGGGCGGTCTGCCTTGGTGGCTGCTGAAGAAGAAGGACATCAAGCTGCGTGAGCGCGATCCTTATTTCATGGAGCGTGTAAAAATCTTCGAGGAGAAGGTGGGTGAGCAACTGAAGCCACTGACTATCCAGAATGGCGGCCCCATCATTATGATTCAAGTGGAGAACGAATATGGCTCATACGGAGAGGACAAGCCCTACGTCTCTGAGATTCGTGACTGTCTGCGCAACATCTATGGCAAGGAACTCTCGCTTTTCCAGTGCGACTGGTCCAGCAACTTCGAGAAGAATGGTCTTGACGACCTTACTTGGACAATGAACTTCGGTACTGGTGCCAACATCGACGACCAGTTCCGTCGTCTGGGTCAGCTGCGTCCCGATGCGCCGAAGATGTGTTCTGAGTTCTGGAGTGGCTGGTTCGACAAGTGGGGAGCACGTCACGAGACCCGTCCTGCCAAGGATATGGTGGAGGGTATGGACGAAATGCT
>Ga0310786_10001333_pt1 | contig 39551 bp, 15 predicted proteins | sample AusTroGonzalo_MG_FD_203881 | JGI IMG/M metagenome (GOLD analysis project Ga0310786, IMG submission 203881) | Bovine rumen microbial communities from tropical cattle in Woodstock, Queensland, Australia - Gonzalo_03 (v2) (version 2) | ecosystem: Host-associated > Mammals > Digestive system >... | reverse complement strand
AATTTGGAGTTCACCTCTCCGTTGCAGAAAACGAATCATGAACCGCTGATTGGCAGTATCTCTGGCTGGCAGAACGGCTTGCATGATGCACAGATGTTTATGACTGTCGATGGCGTGGAGCATGAGGGCATTCAGCCAGGGCTGAAGGCAGATTGCTCGGTGTGTGTGGAGACAGACGGTCAAGTGGTTAGCAATGACAAAAAGACGATAACCGTAGAAAACGCCACAACGGCTACCCTACACATTGCGGCAGCCACCAACTTCGTGAACTACCACGATGTCAGCGGCAATGCCATGAAGAAGGTCAACGAGCGTTTGTCCACGGCGCACGGAAAGTCGTATAAGCAGCTACTGATGCGTCATATCGCCAAGTATCAGGAGCAGTATAACCGTGTGCAGCTGACATTGCCGAAGTCGGCTAACTCTACCTTGGAAACCGATAAGCGCGTAGCCGCCTTTGAGAAAGATCCCAGCGATCTTGACATGGTTGCGCTGATGATGCAGTATGGCCGCTACCTACTGATTAGTAGCTCGCAGCCCGGTGGTCAGGCCGCTAACTTGCAGGGTGTATGGAACAATAGTGTGAACGCTCCATGGGACTCGAAGTACACCATCAATATCAATGCCGAGATGAACTACTGGCCTGCTCTCATCGGCAACCTCGCTGAGACGCAGGAACCCCTGTTCTCGATGGTGAAGGACCTGAGTGAGACGGGCGCAGAGACAGCTAAGACGATGTACCACTGTCGCGGCTGGGTGGCCCACCACAATACCGACCTGTGGCGTGTCGCCGGTCCTATCGACGGTACGCCCTGGGGTATGTTCCCCACAGGGGGAGCCTGGCTGACGACGCATCTGTGGCAGCACTACCTCTACACCGGCGACAAGGATTTCTTGAAAGAGTACTACCCCGTGATGAAGGGTGCCGCCGAGTTCCTGCTCGACTATATGCAGGTGTACCCCTCGACGGGTGAGATCAAGCAGGCCGCCGGCTGGCTGGTCACCGTACCCACGGTGTCGCCGGAACATGGTCCGATGGGCAAGTACACCAATGTCTGTGCCGGTTCGACGATGGACAACCAGATAGCCTTCGACGTGCTCAGTCAGACACTCCAGGCAGCCCGCATCCTGGAATGCGACAGCCTGTTTGCCGAACAGTTGCGCTTCTCGCTGGCAAATATCGCCCCGATGCAGATTGGCCGCCACGGACAGCTACAGGAGTGGATGATTGACGGCGACGACCCGAAGGACCAGCACCGTCATATCTCGCAGCTCTACGGTCTGTACCCCTCGAACCAGGTGTCGCCCTTCAGCCATCGCGACCTCTTCACCGCTGCCGCCAACACGCTGAACCAGCGTGGCGACATGGCAACAGGCTGGAGTCTCGGCTGGAAGACCAACTTCTGGGCACGTATGCTTGATGGCAACCACGCCTTTACCATCATTAAGAACATGCTGCACCTGCTGCCCGACGACCGTTCTGCCCGTCAGCATCCTGACGGCCGCACCTATCCGAACCTTTTTGACGCCCATCCGCCGTTCCAGATTGACGGCAACTTCGGTGTCTCCGCCGGTATCTGCGAGATGCTCGTCCAGAGCCATGACGGCGCCGTCCACCTGTTGCCCGCCCTGCCCGATGAGTGGAGCCAGGGGGCTGTCAAGGGACTGAGGGCCCGTGGCGGATTCGTGGTAGACGAGGAATGGAACGATGCTAAACTTCGTTCCGCTGTGGTGCGCTCGACCATCGGCGGCGTGCTCCGTCTGCGTTCGTATGTGCCATTGCGTCTGGCCAAGGGTCCGAAGGGTGCCACGCTGAAGACGGCTGAGGGCAGCTGCCCCAACCCGCTCTTCGCCCCGGCACAGATCCGCGAGCCACTGCAGTCGCCCGAGCTGAAGGAGATGAAGCTGCTGACACTGCCCAAAGTCTACGAATACGACATAGAGGCACTGCCGGGCATGACATACCGCTTCGTGGCGGAGTGAATGAGACATACAGAAAACAATGCGACACATGCAAAAACGGTATGTGCCGCATTTTTTTATACCTTTGCAGGCAAAAACCCAGAAATGAAGAGAACGACTATCATATCCCTGCTATTGACTGTAGCGATGACGCTGACAGCGCAGAACACCGTCATTGATACTCGAGGAGGCAACGGCAACAACAATTCCGACAACTACGTCACCTACGACAAGGCCATCACCGTAGCTGCCGGTAAGGCCGTCGACGTACAGCTAGCACGCTACTGCTATATCACCTCGACCGTCAGCGGCAAAGGTACCATCAACCTCTATGCCGGCGGCGAGCGCTGCTATCTGGGCACCAAAAACGGCTCGTCATGGGCCAACTGGACGAACTTCAAGGGTGACGCCCATATCTACCCTTTCAAGGAGAACTCTTCCTCTGCTGGTTTCTACGGCATCGTGCTGGCTCATGGCGGCAAGACATTTTTACCTGGCAATATAGAGGAAAGTATTAATAGCGGCAAGCTCAACAACGCTATGCAGAACTGTAAGGTGACGGTACATAACGGTGCCGTGCTCTGTAACGAGGCCAACAGCACCAATGCTGGCGGTTTCCGTCTGGGTGAGCTGGAGATGGAGGAAGGCTCCACCCTGCGTGGCTATATGAAAGACAGTCGTACGTCCTACTACCTCGTCGGCAACCTGAACGGTGACGCCACGCTGGCAGGCACCATTGCCCCGGGCAAAGACGCTACAATCTTAGGACTTATCAAGGAAGGAACAGGTACCTACCGCATCACGGGCAATAAGAACAACCTGACGGGTGCTCTCCGCATCGTCGGCGGACGCCTGCTGGTGAACAACGATAAGGCCGAGGCCGAGTCGAAGAAGCTGAGCGGTGGTACCGGTGCCAAGAGCAACGAGAACGAGGCTATCGTCTACGTCTTCACGAATGGCGTCCTCGGCGGTACGGGCAGCATCGGTGGCAGCGTTGACAACTACGGAACCATCGAGCCGGGTGACGACACGCCAGGCACACTGACGCTGAAAAACTACGTGACAACCACGAAGAACGCCCACCTCACCGCCCACCCCGCCTCGGTGCTGCGTTTCAAGGTGGCATCGGCCGACAGCTACGACCAGCTGGCCGTGGCAGGCAACGTGAAATACAGCAACACTACCGAAGATTTCCAGACGAGCGACAAACAGCCCATCATCGCCCTCACTGTGCTCAGCGGTTTTGCCGCTGAGGTAGGCACCGAGCTGACGCTCCTCACCGCCAAGGCCAAGACCGGCGACTGGACATTCCGTCTGCAACAGCCCGGCAAAGGCACGTGGGCACTGGAGGAGAAGACCGATGGCGACGGCTATAAGCTGGTGGCACGGCTCGTGTCGCTGGAGGATTCAGAAAACCCGGACGACCCGGACAATCCGGAAGATCCAGAAAATCCGGAAAATCCGGAGTCGACCATGGGTGCCTACTATGACGACGGCATCAACGACAATACCGACACGCACACCCTGCGCTACTACGCCGAGAAGAACGATAAGCAGATTGGCATTGCCATGTCCACATACAAAGGCTTAGACAATGAGCATGACGAGTGTGGCCGTCAGTTCAACATGATGGTTGCCGAGAACGAGATGAAGATGGAGGTCCTCCAGCCGTCGCAGGGAAGCTTCAGCTGGGGCGGCGCCGACCAACTCGTCAGTCATGCCCAAAAACACAATATGGCCGTCCGTGGACACTGTCTCGTCTGGCACAGCCAGCAGCCCACATGGCTGAGCAGCGACGGCAAGAAGAACGACAAGAACTGGACACGCCAGCAGGCCCTGGACATCATGAAGACCCACATCACCACCGTCATGAAGCACTTCAAGGGCAAGGTGACGGAGTGGGATGTCGTCAACGAGTGTCTCGACGACGACCAGTCAATCGTCTTTTCTAACCCCGACGGCTACAAGCTACGTCCCTCGGTATGGCAGCTCGCCATCGGTAACGACTATATCGACTCGGCCTTTGTCTACGCCCGTCAGGCCGACCCCTCGGTGGTGCTCTATCTGAACGACTACGGTGTGGAGCAGCAGGGACAGGCGAAGGCCGTGGCCTTCCGCAACCTGGCGAAACACTTGCAGCAGCGTAACATCCCCATTGACGGCGTCGGGCTGCAGTGTCACTTCACCATAGGTCAGGTGGACTCCGTGAAACTGGCACGTACCTTCAGCAGCTTTGCTGAGGATGGGCTGAAATGCGTTGTCACTGAGCTCGACATGGGCATCCCCTCGACAACGTCGGCCAACCTCGAGGAGCAGGCACGCCTGTACCGCGTCATCACCGACATCGTCCTCAACAACGACAACTGTCCCTATATGGTCATCTGGGGCGCGAAGGACAACGACTCGTGGCGTAGCAGTTCTAGCCCCCTACTCTACGACTCTGGCTTAGGCAAGAAGAAGGCATGGTATGCCGTACGCTCGGCCCTGCGCCACCGCGCCCTGCTGAAGGAGCAGACGGACATCGCCGACATCCACCAGTCACCATCCACCATCCACCAGTCACCATCCACCGAAATCTACGACCTCCAGGGCCGTCGCGTCAAGGGTAACACCCTGCGCCCGGGCCTCTACATACAGAATGGAAAGAAAGTTTTTATTAACCCCTTAAACCAATAACACAATGAAACAAATGAAGACTATTGCAATGGCTGTGCTCCTCGCCATGAGTGGCACAGCATGGGCACAGAGCCCAAAAGCAAACATCAGTCTGAAGGATGTCTACAAAGATTACTTCATGATTGGTGTCGCTGTCAATCAGCGCAACGTGACAAATGCCGAGCAGGCAGCTCTGGTAAAGAAGGAGTTCAACAGCATGACGGCTGAGAACGACATGAAGCCCGAGCCCACAGAGCCCCAGGAGGGACAGTTCAACTGGGAGAATGCCGACCGCATTGCCAACTTTGCCCGCCAGAACGGTATCAAGCTGCGTGGTCACACCCTGATGTGGCACTCACAGATTGGCCGTTGGATGACCGCCGAAGGTACGACCAAGGAGCAGTTCTATGCTCGCATGAAGAACCATATCCAGGCTATCGTCAGCCGCTACAAGGACGTCGTCTACTGCTGGGACGTGGTGAACGAGGCTATCAGCGATGATGCCAACGCTACCGACCCCTATCGTCAAAGCGCCATGTATCGTCTCTGCGGTGATGAGTTCATCGAGAAGGCATTCCAGTACGCCCATGAGGCCGACCCCAAGGCCCTGTTGTTCTACAACGACTACAGCACCGTCGATCCTCACAAGCGTGACCGCATCTATAATATGGTGAAGAAGATGAAGGCCAAGGGCATACCCATCGATGGTATCGGCATGCAGGCCCACTACAACATCTACTACCCCTCTGAGGCTCGCCTCGACTCAGCCATTACGCTGTTCAAGAGCGTCGTGAAGCACATCCACATCACCGAGTTCGACATCCGTGTCAACGAGGAGATGGGTGGTGGCTTGTCGTTCAGCCGTGAGGGTGCTACCGTTACCGACTCCGTGAAGCAGCACCTCGCCGACCAATATGCCCGTTGCTTCAAGGTGTTCCGCAAGCACAAGGACGTCATCGACTGCGTGACCTTCTGGAACCTCGGTGACCGCGACTCTTGGCTCGGTGCCCGCAACTATCCGCTGCCTTGGGACGAGAACTACCAACCCAAGCTGGCCTACGAATATATCCGCGACATGAAGGAGCCCGCATGGAAGATGCCCGCTCGTCCGCCGCGTCAGCCCCGTCCGCAGGGTGGCTTCGGCCAGGGCGGTCAGCGTCAGGGTGGCTTCGGTCAGGGTGGTCCTGGACAGGGACAGCGTCGTCGTGGCCAGGGGGGCTTCGGCCAGCAGCAGCGCGCTCCGTTCAATCCTAACCTTGCTTTCCCCGAGCAGCCTGGTGTGAAAGAGGACTTCGTTCCTTCCGAGCTGAACCAGCCCGGCCAGCAGTATCCTCAGGTGAACTCTCAGGGCTATGCCCGCTTCCGTGTTGAAGCTCCCGAAGCACAGGCAGTCTCCGTCAGCCTCGGCCTCGGTGGTCAGGGTGGCACCCAGCTGAAGAAGACTTACGACGGCTCATGGGTAGGCACCACGTCCACCCCGTTGGACGAAGGCTTCCACTACTATCACCTCACTGTCGACGGTGGTACACTGAACGACCCCGGCACCAACAACTACTACGGCTCTACCCGTTGGGAGAGTGGTATCGAGATTCCCGCCAAGGATAAGGACTTCTACGCCATGAAGAACGTGCCTCACGGCAAGGTGTCGCAGGTTCTCTTCTGGAGCGAGAGCACCAAGCAGTGCCGTCGTGCCTTCGTTTATACCCCGCCGACCTACGACAAGGAGCAGCAGACCAAGTACCCTGTGCTCTACCTGCAGCACGGCTGGGGTGAGGACGAGACGGCCTGGATGACTCAGGGTCACGCCAACCTCATCATGGACAACCTGATTGCCGAGGGCAAGATCAAGCCCTTCATCATTGTCTGCACCTACGGTATGACCAACAACATCCAGTTCGGTGGTCTCGGTAGCTTCACCGCTCAGGACTTCGAGAAGGTGCTCTGCGACGAGCTCGTTCCTTACATCGACGCCAACTTCCGCACCATCGCCAAGAAGGACAGCCGCGCCATGGCCGGTCTGTCGATGGGTGGTATGGAGACTCACACCATCACGCTGCGCCGTCCTGAGATGTTCGCTTACTACGGACTGCTGAGCGGTGGCCAGTACACTCCCGAGGAGATTAAGGACAAGAATCAGGTGAAGTATATCTTCATGAGCTGTGGCTCAAAGGAGAATCCCGATGGCATCAACAAGGCTGTTGAGGCTCTGAAGGCTGCCGGCTTCAAGAATGTCGAGGGTCACGTCTCTGAGGGCACAGCCCACGAGTTCCTGACCTGGCGTCGCGCCCTCCGTCAGATGTCTCTGAGCCTGTTCAAGTAAATTTGTGACATTTCACTAATCTTCTGATACAAAAAGCGGCACGAGTTGCCGCTTTTTTTTGTACCTTTGCGACAAAAATCGCGAGGATTTCGTATCTTTGCAGCCGTAAAACTAAAAACATGAAGAAACTATTACTCCTTATCCTGCTTATGACGGCCACCAGTGCCGTCTCCGCCCAGAAATCTACTGTCCGTTTCGACGTCGAGACAAAGTACCAGAAGATTACCGGCTTCGGTGCCTTCGTCTGTGGTCCCCAGTTCAATTACGGTCACATGACAGATGCTGAGATCAAGAAGGTGTGGGGCTCGACCAGTACCATTGGCTGTAACATCATGCGACTCTATATCCCAATCGGTGAAGGCGCCTGGGTACAGTCGCTACAGACGGCCAAACTGGCCAAGAAGTTGGGACTCATCGTCTTTGCGTCGCCTTGGGGACAGCCCGCGGCGTGGAAGACCAATGACTCGAGCGATGCCACAAACAGCAAAGGGGAAGTGGGGTCACTGAAGAAAGAAAACTGGAAAGACTATGCCCAATACCTGGAGAAATACGTGCAGTACTTACGCAAGAACGGTGTAGAGCTTGATGCCATCTCTATTCAGAACGAACCCGACTGGACGCCTAAATATGCTGGTTGCAAGTGGACGACCAGTGAGATGGCGGAGTTTGTGAAAACATACGGGCGCCAGATTAGTTGTAAGATTATCACCCCTGAGTCGATTGGCTGTTCTGACGGTTACGTCAACGCACTGAACAAGGATGACGTACTGAGCTGCTTCGACATCTACGGTGGCCACCAGTATAGCGGTATCGGCACTGCCTACAAGAATCTGGCAGCCAAGGGCAAGGAGATATGGATGACGGAGTACCTCATCAACTGGAACGAGAACAAGAGTGACGCCGACAAGCGCAACTACGACTTCTCTCAGGACTTCTTCAACTTCTTCCGTTCCATCAACACCTGTATGCTGGGCAACTTCAATGCCTGGATTCACTATGCCGCCAAGCGTTACTATGCCTTGATGGGCGACGGAACCACAGGAGCTGGAAACTCGGGCGCCATTACCAAGCGCGGCTACATCATGGCCCACTTTGCCAAATATGTGACGGGCATGACACGTATCGGCACCACCCTCCCCGGGGGACTCGAAGGCTCAGCCTATCTGTCACAGGCGGGCGACACCATCGTCGCTGTCATGGCCAATGCCACTGACAATACCATTGACCTGACTCTCGACCTGCCGTTCTACACCCAGAAGGGTGAGCTCCGCACAACGGGTAAGAGTCAGAGTTTCAGGCAGACAGTGCTGACGCCTGAGACAGAGACCTGCCGTCCAGTAGCAACGGTCGCAGCCCAGAGCGTGGCAACGGTGATGTTCGTCAAGTCGCGTGACCGTCAGCCCTCTGACATGAAGGGCAGCCTCACCTATTTCGACCGTTCGCGTCTAGACGACATGAAGACCACCAAGACAACTTTCGGCACCAACTACAAGCTGTCGAATAATACAGGCAAGAAGTTCGATAGTTCCAACTCGCTCATCTCCTCCCTCAAGACGGTCTCCTCTGGCTATATCGCTCTGGATGGCAACTATGAGCAGCTGGTGATGGAGATTAAGAAGGTGACTACGACCGGTTCGCTGACAGCTGGCAAGCCGACGCTCTATTACGTCAATGCCAATGGTAAGGCGTCGTCCCATGAGTACACACGTCTGGACCTGAGCAGAGGCGAGAACTTTGACATCGTATTCGACCTATCGCCGGCAACGCTGACTGACGGCTGTATCGGACTGCTCTCGCTGACCTGTGACAATACGCAGTCTCACCTGACCATCAATTTCGGCGAAGTCTACCTGACAAGCGGGAACACCACCTATGCCGGAACATTGAGCGGCGCCTATGTGGGCGACGATTCAAACGTGCTCGATTTCAGTACCGATGTGACTTGCACCAGCATCGACATGACGGCAGTCACAGGACTGCCTGCCACCCTGCCATGGCTCGAAGGCAGCAACCGCGTCGTCTACGTGACAGCGGACAGCGAGCTGTCGGGAACCAACGTCGTGAAGGACGGCGTCTGTGCCTCACTGGTCATTGACGAGCGTGTCGGCCCTTTCCGTCCTGCACAGTCGTTCACGGCTACCACGGCCTCCTATACCTGTGCCATCGACGGACAGCACATCGTTCAGTTGCCTTTCGAGGCAGCTGTACCTGAGGGCATTACTGTCTACACATTGACCGAAGACCTGCAACCGGTGGCTGTCACCACCATTCCCGCCAACCAGTCGGTACTCATCGAGGGCCAAGGTGAGGTGACGTTCATTGGCTCCGGCGCTGTGAGCTACGCTCCCTGCCAGCTGTCCGACGATATCCTTCCCATCGCCACGCCGACGGGAATAAGCACCCTAACAAAACACAGCGTTAAGACGGAGAATGCGGTCTATAACCTGCATGGCCAGCGTGTCGGAAACGGCTATCGTGGTCTTGTCGTCCGTAACGGAAAGAAACACCTGAACCACTAAGCCAAGATGAAACGTATCTCCTCTCTCCTCGCAGTTCTCTGCTCTCTCCTCCTTGTGACGACGACAGCTTCGGCACAGCTGAAGTTCAGTAGGCAGCACGGGCTGATTGACGGGGCGAAGAGCATCAGCGTAGCCATCAGCGGCAACAAGGCGGCCGTCATCCGCTATACCACCGACGGCAGCACGCCGACGAAAAACAGCACACGCTATACGGAGCCTTTGAACTTCCAGCAGACCACCGTTCTGCGTGCCGTTGAGGAGATAGGCGACTCACTGTCGCCCGTGGCCACCGCCACCTACATCTTTATCGGCTCTGTCCTCACCCAGCCTAACAACCCCGAGGGCTATCCCGAGCTGTGGGGGCCTTACTGTCAGATTTCGGGTACCGCCATCGCCGACTACGAGATGGATCCTGAGATGACCACTGACGCTACGCTGCAGCCGAAAATTATCGAGGGACTCAAACAGCTGCCCATACTCAGCATCGTCACCGACCGCGACAATCTCTTCAGCCATGAGAATGACGAGGAGCGCGGCGGCATCTACATTTTCACCGGTCCGCCAGTAGGCGACGTTCCCGGTCACGGGTGGACACGTCCTGCCAGCATCGAGCTGTTTGGCGGACCACAGAACCACGAGCTGAGCGCCACCTGCGGCCTTCGTCTCCACGGCGGTCACGGCCGTCTGGCAGAGAAGAACCCAAAACACTCGTTCCGTTTGGTCTTCAAGAAGGAGTACGGCAAGAAGACACTGAAGTACCCGCTATTCGGCGAGGACGAGCCCAGCCAGTTCGACCAGCTGGTGCTGCGCTGCCACTTTGGTAATGCCTGGCAACACTGGGACAGTGCCAACCGCAAATATGCGCAGTATACGCGCGATGTCTGGGCACGCATGATACAGAAGAAGATGGGGCGCACCAGCGTCAACGCCCTCTACGTAAACCTATTTATTAATGGTATGTACTGGGGACTCTATAACATTGCCGAACGTGTGGACGAACAGTTTGGCAAGGACCATCTGGGCGGTAAGAAGAGCGACATCGACGTCATCAAGATTGAGGAGGACAATGGTAATCATATCGAGGCCAGCGAAGGTACCCTGGACGCCTGGAACCTGATGAATGCCGTCGCTGCCAATGCTGCCAACGAGGCTGCCTACCAACAACTCGACACGTTACTCAACATCGGCAGCTTCATCGACTATATGATTATTAACCAGTATGCGGGCAACACCGACTGGGACCATCATAACTGGTATGCCATCCGCCGGCATAACAACGATTCGGTAGCGAGTGACGGCTTCCATTTCCTTTGTTGGGACAGCGAGGTGATCCTCGAGAATGTCTACGAAAACCTCGCCAAAGGGTCACCCAAGAATGGCTATCCCACCACCCTCTATCGTAACTTGCTGAAGAACGAAGAGTTCGCCCATCGTTACGTGCGTCGTGCCAAACAGTTGCTGGCCGATGGCGGCCTGCTGGGCGAGAAGTCGGTGGTCGATATCTGGGATAGCCTCTACTACACCATCGACAAGGCTCTCTATGCCGAGGCCGCCCGCTGGGGTGACTACCGACGTGACGTGCATCCCTGGAAGTCGCGTGGCGAGCTCTATACCGTCGACGACTTCTATCTGCCTGAGCGCAACCGTCTGCTCAACGAGTACTTCCCCTACCGCACCGACATCGTGCTTGACCAGATTCTAAACTATGTTGGCATCGATGTCGACGAATTCGAGGCCCCCGCCGACTGGATAGCCCTAACGCCCAATATGTTCCACCAGTGGAACAGTACGGGTGCTGATGCCCAGGTAATCAATGAGACTCCAGGTGCAGAGCTGAACCTCAATGCCAACCTGAACAGCGGTGCGGTGGTGACCGGCTTCAGTGGTGTCATGTTCGACCATTTTGCTGATGTCAGCCAGTATGACAAACTGGTTATCCGTGGCACGGGCGACCGTCTGCGCATCATCGCCAATCGTCTTGAGGATCATGGCGACTTCAAGGAGATTTCTGTTGGCTTGAACGAGTGGGATAGTCACTGGGATGCTGATTTACAGGCTATCGTACTGCCGCTGTCGGAATTCCGTGACATCAACACAAAACGTAATGACACGCCACGTCGCGATGCCTTCACCCATATCAATGCTGTCAAGGTGGAGAGCGGCTCCGCCACTGTCAGCGGCTTGTGGCTGACGCCTGGCCAGCAGACGGATATTGCCGTCAATCGTGTTCGCCCGACTTCCAGTGGCAGCTATTATAACCTCCATGGCCAGATTGTGGAACATCCACGTAACGGCGCTATCTATATCAAAGACGGAAAGAAAATACACTATAAATCACTACGACAATGACAAGAAAACAGTTTCTGACAACGGTCCTGCTGGCAGGCATGACTGTTGTTAACGCCCAAATCACAGAAATTACGGGTACGGAATGGGACAAGACCGACAAGACCAGTGTCAACCGCGAGACGGCTCACACCCTTGCCATCCCCATGGCCTCTGATGCCGACATCGCACAAAACGACATGACACTGTCGCCTTACTACCAGTCACTCAACGGCAAATGGAAGTTTATGTGGGTGGGCATTCCCACCAATGCCAAGGCCGACTGGTGTGCCAAGGAGTACAACGACGCCTCATGGACGGACATCGATGTTCCCTCAAGCTGGCAGGTATGGGGACTGAACCACAACAAGTCATGGGACAAGCCGCTGTACTGTAACACCAGCTATCCCTTCTCATATAACGAGTCTACCTACAGTGTCATGGCCGACCGTCCGGGCTGGTTCACTTACACAGGGTCTATGAAAAATCCCGTAGGTACCTACCGCCGTACCTTCACCATCCCTGACAGCTGGAAGGGCCGCGACATCTACGTGCGCTTTAACAGCGTAGGCCACGGCAGCTACCTCTGGATTAACGGCCAGCGCATCGGTTACTGGGAGGACTCCTACCTGCCGTCGGAGTTCAAGATTACCGACTACCTCGTCGAGGGCGAGAACACCATCGCCCTGCAGGTGTACCGCTTCACCAGCGGTTCGTTCCTGGAGTGCCAGGACTACTGGCGCCTGACGGGTATCCACCGCGGTTGTTTCCTCTGGGCAGCCCCGAAGAGTCAGATTCGTGACTACTTCTTTACCACCGACCTCGATGCCACCTACACCAATGCCAAGGCTAATGTGAAGGTGACACTGACAGGCAGCGATGCCGTCAGCGGAGGCACCGTCGAGGCACGTATCCTCAAGGATGGTTCTCTCATTGCAAACACCACGGCCGATGTTGCCGCCGAGCTAAGCCTCGACATGGATGTCACCGCTCCTGAGAAGTGGACTGCCGAGACACCAAACCTCTACGACCTCGTGCTGACGCTGAAGGATAGCAAGGGTAACGTCGTCGACCGCCGTGGCTCGAAGGTGGGCTTCCGCGAGGTGAGTATCCGCAAGAGCGACGGTGCCCTGCTCATCAACGGCCAGCGCATGGTGTTCCACGGCGTGAACCGCCACGATTTCTCGCCCGTCAATGGCCGCGCCATAACCCCGGAAGAGATTGAGCAGGACATCCTCTGCATGAAGCGTCTGAACATCAACGCCATCCGTACCTCTCACTATCCCAACGACCCCGTGTTCTACGACCTCTGCGACAAATACGGTATGTACGTGCTGGCCGAGGCTAACGTGGAGTGTCACGGCAACCGCGGTCTGTCATCGGTTGCGAAGTTCAAGAACGCCATGGTGGAGCGCTCGCAGAACCATGTGCGCTGGATGCGCAACCACGTCTGCATCTTCATGTGGTCGTTTGGCAATGAGAGTGGCGATGGTAACAACTTCGCTGCCGTACAGACAGCCATCAAGGCCCTCGACAAGACGCGTCTGACACACTACGAGGGTGGCAGCCAGTATGCTGACGTCACTTCGTCGATGTACTGGGACTATAACGGCATTAAAAATAAAGGCGAAAACCAGAAGGATCGTCCGCACATCCAGTGTGAGAACAGCCACTCTATGGGCAACTCCATGGGTAACGTCCGCGATATGTTCGACCTCTACGAGAAATACGCCTGTCTGACAGGTGAGTTTATCTGGGATTTCAAGGACCAGGGACTGCTGACAAAGAGCTCGACAGGCAAGGAATACTGGGCTTACGGCGGCGACTTCGGCGACAACCCCAACGACAACAACTTCTGCATCAACGGTCTGGTACGTCCCGACTGGACGTGGACGGCCAAGTGCTATAACACGAAGAAGATCTACCAGCCACTGGAGTTTGCCATTGTCAGCCTCAATACAGGCTCTTTCCGTGTGAAGAACAAGCTGGCATTCCTGCCGAGCACGACCTACGACGTCACCTACAGCATTGTCGACGAGGAGGGAAACGAGCTTAGCAACGGTACCATCACCGACGACATCGCTGCCGGTAAATACAAGAACATCACCATAGACCTCAGTGCCGCCAACAGCCTTGACAACACGAAAGAGGCCTTTATCTACTTCTCCGCCAAACAGCGCGAGAAAACCGCCTGGGCAGAGGCCGGCTATGTCGTGGCCGAGGAGAAGCTGCAGGTAAAGACGGCCACAAAGCCGATGAAACAGCTTAACTTCTCCACAGCCGAGGCACTGACCGTGTCAGAGACGAGCACTGCCGTCAACGTCAGCGGCACCGACTTCAAAGCCACGTTCACCAAGGGCAAAGGCACCCTTACTGGCTATATCTACAACAATGTTCAGATGATGAGTCAGCCACTCTATCTCAACGCCTTCCGTCTGCCCACTGACAACGACGGCAGCAAGGCAGGAAGCTGGGACGCTCTGGGACTGCCCCGCCTCTATTCCACCGGCAAGGGTACAAGCACCACGGTGACCAAAGCCGCCGACAACAAGACTGTCACCGTGAATATGGCCAGCACCTATGGCAGCGGTGCTAACACCTTCGACGTCACGCTAAGCTTCATCGTCTGTGCCGACGGTACCATCATGGTCAACTCGCTGATACGTCCCAACAATACCGGCGCCATCATCCCGAAACTCGGCTTCCGTCTGGAAATGCCGAAGGAGATGGAACAGCTCGCGTGGTTCGGCCGTGGACCGTGGGACAGCTACCGCGACCGTAAGGAGGCCTGTCTGCCTGCTATCTACCAGAGCACCGTCACCGACCAGTACGAGGAGTATATCAAGCCGCAGGAGCACGGCACGAAGCAGGAGGTGCGCTGGCTGTCGGTCACCAACAGCGAGGGTCAGGGACTGCTCTTCGTGGCTCCCGACCAGATGGCGGCCTCGGCAGTCCACTTCAAGCCGGAGAATAACTACACGAATAGCGGTGACCGCAAGAAGCATACCTACGAATTTGTGAAGTGCGCCACATCCGTCGTCAACCTCGATGCCGTCACCCGCGGCCTGGGTAACAACTCGTGTGGTCCGGACGTGATGGACAAGTACGAGCTGAAAGCTGCCAACACCCCATTCCGCTTCTTCATCATCCCCATGAAGAGCGGTGTCAAGGCTGCCGAGGCTGCCCGTATCTCGATGCCCGTCTGTCTGCCCGTCAGCGTGGAACGTCTGACCACCGGTAAGCTGAAGATGAGCACCAAGACGACGGGCGCCACCATCTGGTACAGCATCAATGGCGGCGAGTACCAGAAGTACTCGACAACCATCACCCAAGACGCCAACTGCACCATCACCGCCTACTGTACCGCCGACGGTCTGCAGGACAGCCCGATTGTCAGCTACGACTTCGACGCCTATGTCAACAAGAGCGCTTGGAAGGTGGTGAGCTATGACAGCCAGCACAGTGGCGACGAGGCCAAAAATGCCATTGACGGTAATACCAACACCAAGTGGCACACGGAATATCAGGGTAGCGAACCCACCTGTCCTCATAACATCGTCATCGACATGGCAAAGACCTATAATATCAGTGCCATCACCTATCTGGCCCGTCAGGACGGCAACGAGAACGGCATGGTGAAACAGTATGAGGTCTACCTGAGCACCGACGGAAAGACCTGGGGCACGGCTGTTGTCAGCGGTGAGTTCAAGAAAACCTCAGCCCTACAGGTGGCCACGCTGCCGACACCAAAGAAAGCCCGTTACATGAAGTTCGTGGCGAAGTCAGAGATCAACGGCCGCGCCTGGACGAGTGCCGCCGAGATTGGCATCCAGATTGTCAGCGAGACAACGGCAATAGGAAACCTCACCTCACCCCTCTCCCAAGGAGAGGGAGTTACCTACAATCTGCAGGGTCGCCGCTTGAGCGGCCCTGCAGACCGAGGGGTTTACATACAGAACGGGAAGAAAATCATAAAAGGCGCCTGAACCGAGGCGCCTTTTTTATAATAAGTGGCACTTATCCAGAAATAAGTGCCACTTGTTTGGGGTTCCTTGACGATTACTTCACAAGAACCTTTTCTCCATCCATCAGGTAGAGACCAGCGGGCAGACCTTGCAGAGCCTCACTGCGCTTGACAGCGTGGCGAACCATGCGTCCCGACATCGTGTAGACACTGACCGTCTGACGCTGCAGGCGCTCCTGCTTCCATGCCACCTCGTTGATGCCCGTGGGATCGTCGGCATAGAGGAGAATCTCCGAGATATAGAGATTCTTGTTGGCCGTTTTCGAAGCAAACGTCACCATGGAGATGCTCTTACGGGTAACGGCCTTGCCATAGTTGCTGCCGGAGGTCGTGTACTTCAACGTGTCGAGGGAAATGACTTGCTCAAGTGTTTTTCCCAAGGGCACTGCACAATGTGTAGCTGTCACTTTACTGGCAATATGGATATTGAAGGTGAAGTCGGTGGTCGGCTTCGTCTTGAACTTAATTACCATATAGTGATAGGAGCTAAGGTCGATCTTCTTAGAGTAAGCCCAACCTATATAGGTGTCGGTAGTCGGGAACTTAAACAACGCGTAGTCGCCAGTGGATGTGGAATCGTAGAACTTGAAGGTTCCCTCACCAGCACCTGAGAACGCAGTCGTAACATACTGCTGGTCGAAGGGGAAGTAACTCACACGAGCCGTAAAGGCAGTGTCGAGCTTGTTGCCGAAATCGTCGGTAAAGGAAACGGCAACACGCGTCTTACCCAAAGACAGAGCTTTAATCTGTCCTCTGGTCAACTCCACGATACCAGGGGTCTCGGGTTCGTAGCTACACTTCGAGGTGACACTCTCCGTGTGCTTGTCCTTGTAGGTGGCCACGATACCCGATGAATTGGAACCTCCCATCATCACATCGATAATTTTCTTCGAAGGAACGATTTTCGTAGCTGTAAGCATATTCTCATCGAGCGTGGACTTGAACTCACCATAGAGAGCCTGCTCGTCGTAGTCGCTCTCCGTAGAGAACCAGTCGAAGTCGGCATAGCCGCCACTGAGCTTCGTAGAATAGCAGAACAGGCCGAAGCGGGCACCGAAGAAGGTGTTCAGGCTGAAGCCCTGAGAAGTCTCTTCACCGAGCTGCGACCACGTCTTGTTATCGGTGGAATAATAGAAGCGTGCCTTGTTCTCGCCAAACTTAATGGCACCACGCAGATAGACGATGTTGTCCGTCAGCTCCACCTCCTTGTACTTCTGCGTGGCAGAGTTGGCGTCAGCACCCTTCACCTTGTCCTGGAACCATACGAGCATATACTTGCCGTTCTTCATCTCGACGGCGATGGCACCGAAGGGATCCTGGAAGATGCAGATACCGGCACGGTCGCCCTCCTGCAGCGCCGAGACGTCCAGACGGACAGTACCCGTCGTCGCCTTGCTCTTATCCATGAAGATACGCTGTGTCAGCATGTTACGGGCCATCGGGAGCGTGCCGGCAACACTGGTTGTCGCCAAGCGCAGCCATCCGGGACGACGGAAGAGGCTCCAGCCATCGTCGTCGGGAGTGTGGTTCCACTCCCACTGCATTCCGAGCGGATAGGTGCGGAAGTTGTCGGTGGTAGGCATATACTTCGTCAGAGGATATTCTTCATTTGTTGCCGGCTTGTTGTATGTCTCGTAAGGCACACCGTTGTTACCCACGACGGGCCAGTCGTCGACCCACTTCACGGGCTGCAGGTTCGGGAAACGGCCCAGAGCGCCGAGGTCCTCCTGCATGATGGTCCACCAGTTGCCCTTGACATCCTGGATGAGCGAACCCTGATGGACGGTATTGAACTTACCATTGATCTGCTTCTCGACAATCATATTTGGAGCCTCCTCATAGGGACCGAAGGGATCCGTCGAGCGGAATATGGTCTGACCGGAGGGGTTGCCGCCATAGGTGGAGTAGATGTAATAGTACTTGCCCTTCTTATAGAAATGGCTACCCTCCAGACCGGCGTCCGGACGGGAAATGACAGTCTTCTCCTGCTTGAAGTTGAAGTTCTTGTCCAACTCACATACGGAAAGGTTGTTAAGACCTTGAACAACATAGACCTTGTCGTTGTCGAAGAGCATTCCCGGATCGTAGTAGGCACGTGACAGCTTCTTTGCCGTCCACGTTCCCTCGGGATCCTCGGCCGTAAGCAGCCAGCCCTTCAGAGTCCAAGCCTCGACGGGGTAACGCTCGCAAATAAGCACGTAGAACTTACCTTTGTAATACTTCATCGAGGGAGCCCACATACCACAGGCATACGCTGTCTTGCCGTTCTTCAGCAGGTAGCCGTCATGGTCTGTCGACAACTGCTTCAGCGGCTGGGCGCAGTACTCCCAGTTCACCATGTCCTTCGACTTGATGATGGTGGCACCGGGGAAGAGGCTCATTGTCGTCGACACCATATAATAGGTATCACCCACGCGGATGACGTCGGGATCGGGGAAGTCGGCACGCACAACGGGGTTCTGGTACTTTCCGGTACCCAAGTCACTGATGGGAGCCACGTTCACCCAGTCAGCTACGGGGTTGTTGACCTTGGCATACTCAGCATACCAGTCCATACAAGCCTTACCGCAGGCCTCTGGCTCACCACCGAAAGCTGGCACTACCTCACCGGTTTCCAGCAATTTTCGAATATCAAAAAGACAATGCGAGCCTGACAGCGTCATCGAGATATTGCCATAGTGGTCGTACACGTTCTTGGTGATAGTACCCCATACCGAAGTATGGGCAGTTGCCCATGTGCCGTAGTTAGACTCCACCCAGTTTCCACCCTCGTTATAATGTCCTGTACCAGGTTTATAAGGACTCCAATCAATCTCTGTAACAATGATAGGATTGGTATCGAGCACGGGCACATTGCTATGGAACTGGCTTATCTTACGTTGCGTGGCTGCCGCAACGTCTTTCTCTTTCAAATATTTGTCATCACAACCATACCAGCCATTGTAGTCGTGGACGGCATAGCCAAAATTATTGAGTTTGTCCTGAACAGGATATTTCTTATAGTCAGCATACTGCTGCTGCCAAATAGCACCGGGAAGCCAGATGACGCCGGTGAAGCCATTCTCGCGAATCTTGTCGACAACGGGCTGGAAGAAGTCGCGTAGTGCCTTTTCATCGTTCTGACCGCTGGCGTTCTTCACGCCTACCGGCTCGTTGGCCAACTCAAGACTGATTTGTCCGGCGTATTTCTTGATGGTCTCGTTCTTCGAGACGCTGTCCCACACCTCAATCAGGTACTTCTGATAGTAGCCGTTTACCCAGACGGGGTCGGGGCAGACACCCGGCGGACGCACCACAACATACATACCGTGCTCCAGGGCATCCATCATCAAGGGGACGTAAACCGACTTTAGAAAGGTTGCCAGACGCTTGGGGTTGAAATGCGAAATGTCAGCTTCATTCGTAGGAAGTTTACCATTTGAGTGCTCGGGCTGATCGGCAAGATTAACATACGTCACGTTGCCGTCGTTCGTCCATGCAGGGTCGAGATGCAGGCGGAACACGTCGCAGTTGGACTGCTGCATAGCGCCGAACAGCTTATGGAAGAAAGCCTTACAGTTCTTAGCGCCTGTAGAAGTGTTGTAGCCACCTGTCCAATAGGGGGGAATATTATCATAAGGGTCATCGTCGTTGAACCACATACTTGGTGTGTCCATGACACCATGCAGCACGACATGGTTGCCGTAGGTATCGACGAGCCACTTGCCGTCGACATGGAGCGACGGCAGGGTGGTTTGTGCCGACAGGGTCAGTGCGGCACAGCAAAAAAGGAGTGTTGTGAGTAATTGTTTCATTGTCATAGGATTTAGCGGGGGGCAAAGTTACGAAAAAATGAGAGAAATGCCAAAGAAAAGCTCGTTTTTCTTTGCATTTCCGAATGCAGAGTAAGTTCGGCGAAGCCAAAGTTACGAAAAAAAAACGATAAAGCCACGACTTTCTCGGAAAATCGTGGCTTTATTCAGTTTCATTAACTACTTATTTCTTGAACAGGTGCGGAATGAACTCATGGAGTCCGCGACGCCAAGTCAGGAACTCATGGCCAGTACCCTCAGAGACAGAGGAGTCGACCTTGATGCCCTGCTGACGGAGTGCATCGACGATAGACTGGCTGTTGACGAAGTCGTCGGTGCCCCAGTTCATGTACATGTAGTGGATCTTCTTGTTGAAGGCGTCGGCATCGGTAAAGACACCGTTATAGGCGGTCTTCACGTCGAGACCGAAAATGGCACCGCTGAACGTGCCGAGCCATGCGAACTTGTCGAGGTTCTGTAGCACGACGTCGAACGTCTGGTGACCACCCCATGACAGGCCGGCCATAGCGCGGTTGTCACGGTCGGTCTTCGTGCGGAAGTTAGCGTCGATATAAGGAATGAGGTCTTCGAGCAGCACGGGATAGAACGAAGCACCATACTCGCTGCGGCCGGCCTGGTTGTTACCGCCACCGAAGGGTTGCTTGATGTCGCCGCTCTCCATGACTACGAGCATAGGAACAGCCTCGCCGCTGGCGATAGCATTGTCCATGATGTGCTGCATCTTACCCTGGAGCATCCAGCTGGTCTCACCCTCGCCCATACCATGCTGGAGGTAGAGCACGGGATAGCGCTTCTTGGCGTTCTTAACATTCTCATATTCTGCAGGCGTGTAGACCAGGGCATGACGCCACTCGCCAAACTTCGAGTTGGGGCTGTGGTAGTAGATGCTGCGCACCTGACCATGAGCCACGCCCTGCTGCGGACGGTAGTAGTCACCCTCGGGCCCCTCGGGCACCTCAAGACCGCCACACTCGCGGTTGCAGCCGAAGTAGGTCTCGGAGGCGGGATCGATGAAGTTCACGCCGTCGATATTCATGAAATAATAGTGGAAGCCCACAGGCAGCGGGTCGGTAACAGCCATGAAGCCACCCTTACCGTCGGGCTCCATGTCGTACTTCTTGCTGCAGATATCGACGACAACCTTCTTGGCCTGCGGGGCATTGATGCGGAAGTAGGCGCGACGCTGCTTGTCGACCTTCGGGAACTCATTGCCGGGGATGGCATTCTCGACAGTGACGGCATCGGCAGGCACGTTGATCTTCTTAATAGCCACAGGCAGGTTGGCAGGACGCTTGGGCTCAAAGCCGAGGTGACGGGCCACGGCCTCGCCATAGCGGCAGCCCAGCTCACGATAGCCGGCAGCGTCGAAGTGCAGGCGGTCGGGACCGTTGGTACACTTGTCAGATGAGATAACCTGACAGGTATGGATGGTCTGCGGCAGTTCGTCAATCTGCTTCTTACAGCCGATGCAGACGCCCTTGCCGTCGGCCTGAACGATATTACCCACATAGAGGTTCACTTCCTCGGGCTTCAGCTGCAGGTCACCACAGAGGTTCTCATACACCTGCTTCACCATACCGGCCCACTTCGGGTCGCCGGTGTTGGTCTCGCCCTGGTGCATCAGGATACCCTTGATGACACCGTCCTTCTGAGCCTTCTTGGCCAAAGTGACCAGACGCTTGTAGGGATCGTTGTCGTAGGCAGCGAGCATACCCTTCATCCAGCCCGGAGCCTTCTTCTCGACGTAGCTAGGGATGCTGTCGGGCAGGAAGCCCTTGATGTCGATACCGCCGATAGCGACGTGGATGACACCAATCCTGATGTTCTCGGGCAGTGAGGCCACGAGGGTACGGCCGAACCAGTCGGCAGGGGTCAGACCGGTGTTCGCACGGCAAAGGGGAGCCGAAGCCTCGCACCACTCGCCCATCTTGCGCTCAGCACGCTGGTCGGTGGCGGGGAAGTCGACGGCGGGCATCAACAGGAAGCGCGGACCGGGGCTGGCCAGATCGACGGCCTCGGGGCGGGCATTACCCTCCATGTTCGACTGTCCGAAACAGAGGAAGATATAGAAGTTGGGATCAGCGGTCTGCTCTGTCTTGGCCTTCTTTGCGGCGGCCTTCTTTTTCTGAGCCGACATGTTGGCAGGCAGAAGGAATGCCAGGCCTATCACCAGCATTGCCTTCATCATGGTTGTTAGTCTTAAACTATTCATCGTTATTCTATTTGTGATGTTACTGAAGTCTTTTTTTGACAACGAATTTCACGAATTACACGAATTGTATTATCGCTGCGCCAGTCATTGCAATTTATTTCGAATTTCTCGAATTCGTTTAATTAGTTTAATTCGTAGTTTATAATGATAATTCGTTCAATTCGTGTAATTCGTGGTCAAAAAACTCATTCGTGGTCGTTTATTGTTACTTTCCCATGCGGACGCCGTTCAGGAAGTTGACCATCTTCTGGAGGTTCTCTTCGCTGTACATTCCCATGCCGTGGCCACCCTCGGGAACGAAGGTTGCCTCGGTCTTCACGCCAGCATCCTGCAGCTTCTCGAAGAACATCTTACCCTGGCAGCAGGGAACGACATTGTCCTTCTCGCCGTGGAAGATGATGATCGGGGGATTATTCTTGTTGACATAGTACGTAGCACTCAGGCTCTTGTACTTGTCGGGCTCCTTCGAGAGCTTCGAGTCCAGAAGCACGTCCTCGGGGCTGTTCTCGCCCATCTTCATACCTTCGCCACAGTCCATGGCCGTCAGGTCGACAGGACCAGACCAGTCGCAGGCAGCATTGACCGTCGACGGCTGGTTGAGATACTTACCGACATTACCTTCCAGGTCGATGTCATAGGTACCCACCTTCGTCTGCTTGATACCGCTGGTGGTGGCAGCTGTCGAGGAGAGGTGACCGCCGCTGCTGAAGCCGCTGGTGGCAATGAACGAGGTGTCGAACTTATACTTTGCGGCCTCGCCACGTACAAAGCGGATGACGGCACGGATGTCGTGAATCTGTGCAGGCCACTTCGCATCCATACTGGAACGGTGGTTAGGACATACGACGGCATAGCCGGCATCCAACAGGGCCTTGACGATGGTGCCGAGGTCGGCAGCACCCTTGCTGCTGTTGCTGAACCACGCACTGCCGTAGATATGGATGACGACAGGATAGCTGGCAGCCTCTTTCTTCGGCAGGTAGATGTCACACGTGTGGAACGCCTGGTCGTCGCCGGCATAGTTCACGTCCTTCCACTCCTGCGAAGTCTCGAGTTTCGTCTGCTGCTGGAAACCGCCAAAGCCACCGAAACCGCCTTGCGGCTGTGCCATGACGAGCTGTGTCATACACAGCATCGCCAGTGAAAAGAAAATCTTCTTCATCTTTTTCTTGTTTTTAGGTTATTGATGATTATTTATACACGTTTTCTTTTTTTTGACCACGAGATTTGTCGAAGACCCACGAGGAACGCAGTAATATTTGTGAAATTCGTTTAATTCGTGGTCGTAAAAAACTGTGGTCGTTTATTGTTTACTTCCCAAACTTCCACCAGTCCAGACGCACATCACCGCTGGCCTGCGAGAAGCAGATGTACAGGTCGTGGACACCGCCGGTACCCTTCACCTTGGCACTGAACGTCTTGTACTTGTCGACGGAGCCGGTGCTCTTGATGACGGTGCTGCCGACTGCCTGACCGTCCTGGCTGTCGAGACGCAGGGTGACGGTACAGCCGGCCTGGGCAGCAGCGGCAGCGACGAGGCTGAACGTCTTGGCACCCTTGCCGAAATCGACACCGCGCAGGCGGATATACTCACCGTCGTTGATGTCGAAAATGTACATGTTCTTCTTACCCGTCGACTCAGGCATATCCTTTACCACACCAGTGTTCTCGATGCCCATCTTGGCCGACTTCAGACCGAAGCCCCAGGCCATGGTCTCGGCCTCCACACGCTGGTAGGGGTTCAGCCACTGCAGCTGCTTCATAGGCTGCTGGTCGAGCCAATAAGGGATCTCCCCGATGGTGCCGTCGGCATTGTAGGAGATCTCCTGTGCCGACACCGAACGGCGCTCGTGGTGGACAAAGGTCTCGAGGTGCATCAGGTCGTAGTTCTGTCCGAAGACATACGAGTGTCCCTTGAAGTCGCAGATGCCGGGATGGTTACCGCGGTCACGCTCGGTAGGACGCATGATGTAACCCTTCTCTGTCCAGGGGCCTGTGGGCGAGTCGCTCATGGCATAGCCCAACGCCTCAGGACAGCAGGTAGAGGCAAAACCAAGGTAGTAGTGGCCATTGCGCTTGTAGAACCACGGTCCCTCCTGATAGTGCTGGATAGCCCAGCTGGCTTTCTGGCTCCAGGGTACACGGAGGTTGATCTTAGCACCCTCCTCCTTGACGGGACGTGCCACGCCGTCAGCAGGACTGACCACATAGATGTCGCCACTGGTCGAGATCATGTCCTCGTTGAGCTTGACATAATAGATCTGAGGGTTACCCCAGTACATATAGGCTTGACCGTCATCGTCCACAAAGACCGAGGGGTCGATGTCGTCCCAGTGTTCCTTCTGCCACACCAGCGGTTCGCCGAGGGGATCTTTGAAGGGACCATAGGGAGAGTCGGCCACGAGCACACCGATACCGTGACCATGCAACGGGGCGTAGAGGTAGTACTTGCCGTTACGCTCGACGGTCTGGATAGCCCAGGCACCGTTCTCACGGCTGCGCCATGAGAATTCCTTCAGCGAGGCAACGGCACCGTGCTCCGTCCAGTTCACCATGTCGGTGGTCGACCACAGCAGCCAGTCGTACATGAAGAAGCCGGCGGAGTTCTTCTCGTTAGCATCGGGGATATCCTCGGGCGAGGCATCGTGTGACGTATACAGGAATACGGTATCACCCACGACCATCGGCGAAGGGTCGGCGGTATACTTCGTCTGGAACAGCGGCATGTTCACCTGCTCCAGTCCCTGCATCTCCCACCAGTCGAAGTTAAAGAGTTTCGGACCCTTACGGCCGGTGAAGACGAAGTAGAGATCGGCAGTTGCCGGCAGGTCAAGACCGGAGATGGTGCGGGTAGGCGCATTGATATCGGTAATAGTCGAGTAGTCCAGGTCAAGGTTGACCGTCTGCCACTTCTCCCAGCCGCCGGTGCCAGGCACATTGACAGTACCGAGGAGGCGTCCCTTCAGGCTGTCGAGACGAATCTCTATCTGTCCACCACGCAGACCGCTGGCCACACGGGCCTTAAACGTACGGGGAATTTTCTTACCGAAGGCGACATTCTGCAGTTTGATGTAGTCGCCGTTATGGATATCGGTGACGTAGACGCCCACCTCATCGTTCTGCTCGGTCTTCACACCCTTCGAGAAAGCCATCGTCTCGGCCTCCACCTTACGGAAGGGGTTGAACTCTCCCACGGGCTTCACACCCTCGGCGGTAGGCAGGATAGTTGGGAACGAGCCATCGGCATTGTACTTGAACTCCTCGACAGCCACGCTACGGCCGAAGCCGCCGCCACCGGGCAACTTACCCGTGTGGTAGAAGAAGTAGCTATGACCTTTGTAGTCGGCCACACCACAGTGGTTCGTGAACGACCCGGTGTCCGACAACGGCATGATCTCGCCGGCATAGGTCCAAGGACCTGTGGGCGACGGTGCCGTACTGTACGAGATATGCTCGGGCACGCCACCTGCGGCATAGAGCAGCTGGTACTGCTTAGAACTCTCAACTTTGAACTTTGAACTGTCAACTTTACGAATCCACGGGCCCTCGGTGTACGAGTCTTTATACTTCTTCCCGCGCTCGCGCTTGTCCATTGCCGGTGAACCGAAGGCCTCCTCGGTCATGTCGAGACGGCCCAGTTCGCCGCTGTACGAGATCATATCCTCGTTCAGCTTCAGGTAGTAGCACTGGGGGTTACCCCACATCAGCCACGCCTGTCCGTCGTCGTCGATCATCACCGTCGGGTCAATATGGTCCCACGAGCCGTTCTCAAACAGCGGTTTTCCGATGGCATCGCGGAAAGGTCCCGTCGGAGAGTCGCTGACGGCCACGCCGATAGCCATACCACGCGACAGACGCGAGTGGGCACAGATATACCAGTAGAACTTCCCGTTACGCTCGATGGTCTGCGAAGCCCACGCACGGTCGTCAGCCCAAGAGAAGCTCTCCAGGGCCAGCGGCGAACCGTGGTCCTGCCAGTTCACCATGTCGTCGGTGGAATAGACACGCCACTCCTGCATCCAGAAGAAGTCGGCGTTGTCCTCGTCATGGCCGGTATACACATACATACGGTCGCCCGCCACCATCGGGGCTGGGTCGCTGGTGAACCACGTCTGAACGAACGGGTTCTGCGCTTGTGCTGTCGTCAGCAACAGCGATGCACCCAGCATCGCCGTCAACCTACAGCTCTTTTTCTTCATAAAACACTTCATCTCTTATTATACTTTCAATTTATCTAATACTCATATTCTTTTTGACTCCGAATTTTCTTTTTTGACTACGAGATTTGTCGAAGACCCACGAGGAACGCAGTAATTTCACGAATTGAATTTATGCTGCGCCAGTTATTATTTAATTCGTTTAATTCGTATAATTCGTGGTCGTAAAAAATCATTCGCTTAATTCGTGGTCGTAAAAAGTTTATTCGTGGTCTTTAATCTCGGTCCCTGACAAACACGGGGATGTGGCCTTTGTCCACTGCCGTCGTCACCGTCTGTCCACCCTCGTAGTGGCGTCCGGTGCGGTAGTCCTTCCAACCGCCCTTCGATACAGGGAGGTACGTGCGCCACTCCGTGACGCCCGGTTCGGTGACGGGACTGATGAGCAGCTTCGGGCCAAACATATACTCATAGCGCTGCTGAAGTGCCACGGGGTCGTCGGCGAAGTCGAACACCAGCGGGCGCATCAGCGTGTAACCCTCCTCACTCACACGGCGGGCACACTCCTCGATGTATGGTTTCAGGCGGTAACGCTCCTTCAGGCACTCGGCGATGATGGCCTGCGTCTCCGCGCTGTAGTTCCACGGTTCGGTATTGCTCATGTAGCCGTGCACACGCATCAGCGGCAGGTATACCGATGTCTCTATCCAGCGCAGCATACGCTCCTGATAGGCCGTGTCGGTATACTGGTTGCCGGGACGGAAGAAACCGCCAGCGTCATAGGTCCACCAGGGGATGCCGGCAGCCTGGATTCCCAGACCAGCCGTCAGCTGACGGCGGAACGTCTCCCAGTCGTTGCCCACATCACCGCTCCACAGGGCGGCATTGTAACGCTGGATGCCAGGGAAGCCGCAGCGGGTGAGGATCATGGGAGAACTGAGAGGTGATAACTGAGAGGTATGATTACTTTGAGTGGCAGCGAGTCCCTCGTACACCGTCTTGCACACCAGCAGGGGATATACGTTACGCACCTGCTCGCCGGCCCAGCGGCCGTTGTTCACGCGGCGTCCCACGAGGTCATCATTCTCGGGCTCCGTGGCATCCTGCCACCAGGCATCGATACCTAAGGGTACCAGCCGCTCACGGAAGTTCTTCCAGTAGGCGGCAGCAGCCTCGGGGTTGAAGAAGTCTATCCAGTCTGTGCCGGGGATATAGTAGTTGTCGGCCAGCATCTGGCGGCCCACCTCTGAGTTCTTGTCAATCTTCGACCATACCGACACCATCAGGCGTATGCCCATACGGTGCAGGCTGTCGGTCATCGCCTTCGGGTCGGGGTAGTGTTCCTCGTCGAAGCGCATGGAGTTCCAACCGTATTTTCCCCAGTACTGCCAGTCCTGCACGAGCATGTCGACGGGCAGCTGCTCGCTCTGGAAACGGTTGGCAGTCTGCAGGATCTCCTCTTGCGAATGGAAACGCTCACGGCAGTGGATATAGCCTAATGCCCAGTCGGGCATCTGCGGCGCAGCACCCGTCAGCTCACGGTAGCTGGCAATCACCTCGTCGGGCGTGCCGACGAAGACGGTGTAGTCCACCTTGTCGGACAGCGGTGAGCGCAGCACCGTCTCTTCGCGTACCTTATTATAGTAGAGTACGGGCTTGTCGCCCTGCGACAGCTCGGCACTCACCTGATGGCGTCCTGCCGTCAGGTGGACGATGGCCGATGCCGTCGGCGGCAGCCAGAGGTTCTGCATATCGATGACTGGACGTCCGTCAATGACAAGATGATGACGGCGCGCCATCGTCTGCCCGACATCAAGCAGCAGCGCGTAGTCGCCCGTCTCCGCCACGTCAACGGTAGCCTCAAAGAGGTTCTGGCGGCGCACCTCACGACGGCCACCCTCGGTGGTGGTGACATTCACCTCCTCGGCACGCCCCGTCTCCTGACGGCGCACCAATGCCACCTGCTGGCTACAGGGGTTGAACTCCACCAATCCGTAGTTGTTCCACAGCAGACCATAGCCCTTGCTTGACAGGAACATCGGGATGCTGATCTGCGTGTTCACCTGCGTCAGACGGCGCGACAATCCGCGGACGTTCAGGAAACCGTCCTGAAACTGTCCCAGACCGTAGAGGTACTCGTCCTCAGGCGACTGCAGGGTCAACGTTGCCTGTCCGCCGATCAACTCATGGCGCAGGGCGGTCAGCACCACCCTACCCTTGGCGTCGCGCACCGTCAGTCGGCCGCCTTTCGTATCAACGCTCACGTCGCACTGCGGCACCTCGTCGTGCTTGACATACACCCAGTCGGGCATAGTGTCCACCAGCTCACGGCTCGCACTATACTGTATGCGTACGGCATTGCGGGCGACGTTCTTCACCGTCACCCACCCTTTGCCGAACGGTTTCTGGGCCACAGCGCCCAGCGCAGCAGCCAACAGAAAACTCAATATCAGTCCTTTCTTCATTATCATCTTTTATCTATCCTCGTATCTCATACCTCGAATAATAACTTATTCAAGCTTCTTAAGTACGCAGATTTATTTTAAAACCACGAATTTCACTAATTAAACGAATTTGCTGCGCTTTCCAGAGACGAATTCATTTCGAATTTCACTAATTGCTGCGCCTCATTATTCGTTTCATTCGGTACCATATTCGTGTTTGTTACAGTGTAAACCATTCGTATAATTCGTGGTCGTAATAAACGTCCGAAAGTTGAATTACTTCTCACTCACCTCATAAACGAACGCATCGACGTCCACATAACCGCCAACCTTCTTCGTGGCGTAGTTGAAGATGCCGAACTTCGTGCCCATGAAGAAACGACGGTAGTCGAACACCATGCGGTAGTTCTTCGTACCGATTTGTGTCCAGTTCTCTCCGTCGAAGCCATAGTAGAAGTTCGCGGCATCGCCGTGGCCCGGCTGGAAGTCGCCGGTGAGCTTCAGGTAGATGGTCGACTGCTTGGAGTTGAGGGCCACCGTCTCGATGACCTTCTCCTCGACATTCGTGACGGCCTTCTCGCGCTCGGTGAGGCTCACCTTCTGCTCGCTCATCTCCAGCACCAGCTTCTTACCCTGCTTCTTCACCGTCAGCACACCGCTGTCGCCGTTGAAGGCAGCCAGACCGGCACAGTCGCCGTCGTTCATCTTCCTCAGGTCAATGACGATGTAGCCACTACACGTCGGGCCCTCCATGCGCTGCGTCAGCGTGTTCGGTGCCAGGTAGAGGTTAGGCACCACGCGGCTGGTCTTCAGACGCAAGAATCCCGGACGCTCCGTCAGGCTCCATGCCTTGTCCACGGGGTTATGGTTCCACTGCCAGCACTTCTTTAGTTGAGAACTGAGAGTTGAGAAGTCATCGCTCTGCACGATGCTGGTCTTCGGCTGTCCGCTGCGGTAGGTACGCACGGTTTCTGGCACCTTGCCGTTCTCGTCGCCCAGCTGCGGCCAACCGTCAATCCAGCGTACCGGCGACAGTGTCAGCACACGGCCCACACCACCGCGGTCCTGGAACATGATGCCATACCAGTCGCCCTCCTCGGTGTCGACGATGGTCCCCTGTGCCAGATACGAGAAGCCACCGAAGTCAGACTCCAGTACAGTGTTCTTCTCCCACACGCCGTTCAGGTCCTTCGTGCGGTAGCACACCTCGCGGCGATGGCGGCCGGGAGCATAGACGTGCGAGATAAGCAGGGCGTAGTACGTGCCGTTGTGCTTGATGACACGTGTACCCTCCAACAGTCCGCGCTCGTCGGCCTCACGCTGGAAGTAGTGACGCAGCGAGCCCTCGACGACACCTTTCAGGTCGCGAGTCAGCTGACACATCTCACCCGTTCCGAAGAACACATACGGCGTGCCGTCGTCATCGAAGAACAGCGTGGCGTCATGGAAGTGGCGCAGACGCGAATGGATGGTCCACGGACCCTCGGCCTTCGGAGCGGTGAAGATATAGGTGTCACCCATGGCGCCGGCCTCGTTCGGTGCCAGCAGTGCCCAGAACTTCCCGTCGTGATATTTCAGCGACGTTGCCCACTGACCGCGACCATAGACCGTACCCACGCCCTCGCCTTTCTGGTCGGCGAGAGGCAGCGAGAAGGCCAGGTCGTACTTCGGCGAGTCCGTCAGCTTGTCAAAAATATAGCCCACCGTCTCCCAGTTCTCCAGGTCCTTCGAGGCCATGACCGGTGCACCGGGCATGAGGTGCATGGTGGTGGAAACCAGATAGAAGGTGTCGCCGACGCGAATCACGTCGGGATCGGGCACGTCGGCCCAGAGCATAGGATTCTTAATCGTTGCTTGTGCACCGGCTCCTACGAGGAGCACAGCTGCTAAGGTAAGTAATAGCTTTTTCATCCGTTTCAGGTTTTGGTTCATTTTGCTTGCAAAAATACAAATAAAATGCCACACCGCTTACCTACGGATGTTTCGTATCCTTTTCTATTTGTCTAAAGCCTCCGGCTTTTCTATACGGCAGCTGTGTATCTTCGTCTCACGGTCGTAGTTAACACCTACCAGCAGCAGGCGGCCAGCATACTCCTGCACCTTCGCCGGATACTGTCGACGGTGTATCTGGTCGATAGCCGAATCGGCATCTTTGTTGCACTTCAGCTCCAGTACAATGGCTGGCGAATCGACATGTTTGCGGGGTATCAGAACCAAGTCGGCAAAACCCTTACCCGTAGCCAGTTCACGATGAACAACATAGTCGTTCTTGGCGTAGTAGTAGGCTATAGACAGTACGCAAGCCAGCGAGTTCTCATTATTGTAGCTGAGTATGCTCGTGTTCTCGTCGTGGACAGCCTCTATACCGCGGGCCACAGCCTCCTCGTCGCCATCAAGGGTGTCCTGCAACAGCTGCTCAGAGGCCTGAAGGGCGCCCACCACGGGACGCCAGTCGTTGGCCTCGACGGCATTCACCATCTCACCGGAAACCTCATAGTTGGGGATATAGCACTCGTTCTTTTTCCAGTTATAGGACAGATAGCCAAGATGGATAAGCACCGTCAGCACATCGTCCTTGCTGCGGATGATGGACATATCGTTCTGGAATTTCGTTGGATTAACCTTACAGCGGCCGCCTGCCAACATACGGACAATGTCGTCCTTCAGTCCCTCGTAGTTCATGTTGATGTAATGGGCCACGGCATCAAAGGCACCCGTGGAAGCCCAAAAGCTGCGACAGCGCCCTGCATCCAAGGCCTGAATCACGGAGTTGGGGTTGAACATCGACAGTTCATCGCCTATCTGATAGCCGTCATACCACTTCTCCAGGTCATCGAAATCCATGCCATACTTGTCGGCCAAGGCTCTCACCTCGTCCTTCGTAAAGCCGAAGAACGATCCCATCCGGCGTGGCTCCACCATGGAATATTCGGCAAAGTTGTTCAGTGCCGACTCCGTCTTATACTTCTTTACAGGGAGAATACCCGTCATGTAGACACCAGCGAAGACTCGTTCCGTCGAGCCGCCTTTGAACATACGACGCAGCCAGTTCACGTATCCGTCCATGGCCGTTGTCCCCGGATTGAACTCACGGCAGATGGCGTCCCACTCGTCGATGATGAAGATGAATTGCTGACCTGTACGGGCGTTCACACGGATAAGGTAAGCCATGAGGTCGTCATCAGGCTCTGCCGGCACATCGGGGTATGTCGTCTGGAGGTCTGCTCTCACCTCTTCGTCAATCTTACGAACGATAGAGTCATCGTTACGGAAGCGCGCCACGAAGTCACTGATATCCAGTTTAATGACCGGGTACTTGTTCAGATGCTGCTCGAACGAAGGGTCAGAGACTATCTTCAGGTCGGCAAACAGTGCACGGGAGTCACACGAATGGTCATAGTAGGCACACAGCATCTTCGCTGCCAGAGACTTGCCGAAGCGACGACTTCGGGTGACACAGCTCATGCGACGCTCCGAGAAGAGCGTACTGTTGACAATGGCTATCAGACCTGACTTGTCTACATACTCGCCGTTTAGTACTGACTGGAAGCCGGCATTGCCGGTGTTGATATAGATTCCCATAACTTCCTCCGTTTAGTCCCTTTATTCGTTCATCCAGCTGCAAAGATACACCTTTTTTCCATAACTTCCAAAAATAAGAGAAAAAAACGTCCCCCGAAAACATTTCGTTCTCGGGGGACGCCGATATACTATCAATAATTACTAATTACGAATTTCTAATTATTAATTATTTCACGACCTTGAGCTTCTAGCTCGAGCTCGTTCAGGCTCGATAAAGCATGAGCAAGCTCTTGCTTTATGCTCACTATTTCACGACCTTGTCAGTCTTGACAGAGCCATCGCTCATCTGACGCTTGATGATGTTCAGGCCCTTCGTAGCCTTCGAGATGCGGCGGCCGTTCAGATCGTAGAGTTCGATAGCACGGACCTTGACAGTCTTGGCAGTGTTTACACCAGTCTTAATCTGCTCGTAGTCAGCAGCGTAGTCGTGACCCTCGATAGCACCAACGAGGTACAATCCAGCTCTGTCGAAGTGATACTGCGTGCTGGCGTCCTGAGTTGTCAGCGCTTCTGCATCAGGATTGAGTTCAGCATATTTAGCCTGAAGTTCAGCAACACCGGGGAATTCACCAAACTGAATACCAAGCGTCAGCTTACCATCGGTAACCTCAACAGCATCCACATAGTGAGGATTGTCAGTTGAGCCATTAGGATTCTCGAGAAGCTTGAAAGCAGAGACATTCTGCTCCTTGTCAAGCACAGCAGCACCTTCCGCAGCCTGAGCAGCAGGAGCATTAGCGCCGCTATAGGTGATAGCATAGGCGAAGGACTCCTCAAAGATATTTTTCTTCAACCAGTCGGAAGCACCGACATAAACCTGGTACATACCGGCAGGCAGGCCCTCAATAGTCTGCTCCATACGACAAGCATGCGGACGCCATGAAGTGAAGGCAACATCCTCAGGCAGACCAACGACGTTGCGAGGACGACCCCAACCGTCACCACCAGAGCCATACAGGCCAACAGAATTATTCGGGTCAATAACCGTCCAGCTAGGAACACTCTCCTTATTGGCCTTACCAGTACCGAGCCTATAGATATTCGGGTTCTTGACGAACACAGACATATCAACCTTAGCGGGAATAAATTCACCAGACTCACCATCAAATTCTTCAGAAGCGAACAGGTCAACACCATCCTTAAAGGCCTCGCAGACCTTCAGTGACAGGTGGTCCTGAATCTTCTTAGCCAGCTCCTCGTCATCGCTCACAGCCTTGTCGGCAGCAACGATAATCTCATCGTCTTCAGCAACACCAAGGTTCACCAGAGCTTCACGGCCCAAACGGATGCGGTCAACGAGAGCGGCAATACCAGAAGTACCGGCATTGGAAGCACCCTCAGTGAACATCAGCTTGCCGGCGTCCACATTATCCTTCAGTTCAGCAATAGCTTCAACCAGAGCGGCCTCGTCGGTCAGAACTTGGCCATCGTACTTAGCAACGGCAGCAGCCAGAGCCTTATAAAGCTCATGGTCAGCGAACTTGGCGTTCTCAGTAACAATCTGCTGGGCTTCCTGCAGAGACTCGTCGTAGGTAATACAGTTAGTGCGATGCTTACTCAGAGCAGAGGTCTTCTGAGACAGATCGTTCACAGCAGCATTGACCTGGCTCGGAGCGGTGTAGGTAGCGCCCTCAGCCTCATATTTGGCAATAGCCTCGGTCAGAGCGGTCTTCTCAGCGCCGTCATAGCGCTCGTCGGCACTCTCCTCAAGCTCACTCTGAGCAGAAGCGATGGCATCGGCAACCTCCTGAGGCATAGCCTTTGCACCTACGGTGAAGGTCAGCTCAAAGGTAGAAGGATCAACATCCTTCTGGCTCGTAGCAGCCCAAACCTGAGTAATGGTAATCGTGTGCTCACCCTCAGCCAAGGCATCACCGGTACGCTTCAAAGTGATGGTAGCACCACTTGCCTCAGCATATTCCACAGTCAGCTTTATGCCATCGAGCTTAGCTTCAATATCACCACAATGTACAGCCTTGTCGAAGGTCACAGTGAACTCGTTGAGATTACCGTCCAGACCGAACGACTTGTCCTCGGGCTCAGATGACTGGATACCAGGAACACCGAATGCGAACGGCTCGATACCGTCGAGAGCCTCCTCATCATATACAGATGAAGCCTCGAAGTTCTCTACAGCCTCACCCTTCTTGTCGCCATTGGTGTAGATCAGGCGGAACTTAGCATCAGAAGGATTGGTGAACTTCACCTTCACCTGGCTGTCCTCAGTCATCTCGTCTTCAAGGAAGATGTAGAGCTGACCTTCCTGGTCGTACTCAATAGAAGAAATGGTAGCAGCAGCGCCGTCGATGGTCACTACGAAGTTAGACCACTGATCCTCAGGAAGCTCCTGACGAGACTTGTTGCCTACGTTGGCCTGAATCAGGTCAGGCATATTCGTGAAGTCGGTGAAGAGCACCTGGATACACTCAAAGTTGTTCTTCAGATCCTCGACCTTCGTGGGAACGCCGAACTTGACGTTGTCAACATAGAAAGTATAACCCTCCTGACCTGTAGAGCCATTGGCATCGTGCAGGTTGAATGCAATACTCTGGATATCATCAGCATCCGTAGAAGGAACCGTACCATTCCACGTCTTGTGCTGCCACTCGGTAGTGATGTCAAATCCGGCGATGGGGTCGCCAGCACGCCACGAACGAGGCTCAGCGTGCCAACCAGTAGAGATGTGTGCATCGTTGTCAGCCTTGATATCCATCTCCATTGCCCAGGCTGTACCCTTAGCAAGCACCTGATTAGCTACGAAGAAGAGCTGTGTGCCCCACGTCTCGATAGCTTCAAGGTCAGTCGTCAACTTCAGGTAGCGAGTGTTGGTGCCGTCAATACCTTCACCCTCTTCAATCTCGGGGAAGTAGGAAGCCTTACCGGTATCACACTCGTCTTCAGGATATCCAGCTGTAGCCTTCTTATTACCATGCCTTGAAACGGGGAAACTGGTGAGGTCGTCATTCTCGAAGTCGCCATTGGTCAGCCATGTTCCTGCAAGAATCACCTTATCAGAAACCACGGTTCTCGTAACGCCCTTCTCAGAAAAAAGCTCAACCACGATATCCTTGAAATAATAGGTATTGGCCACCGGGCCATTATCATCTTTCAAGCCAGGAGTCAGGTTGAAGGCAATGGAATAGAAACCAGGCTTATTACCCGGAACCCCATTACCAGCATCACCATGTGCCATCAATTCAGTTACTTCCTTCTCGCTTGAATAGGGAGTCCACTCCTCAGTAAAATTGACTGCATCCATGCCCTGCCAATAGTTATAGTCACCGGGCTTGTTGTGAGCCTGAGAACCGATACCGCTAGTTGTTGCGGTTTCAGCCTTAACCTGCATCGTAATCTTAATCTTGTCACCCTCGTACAAAGCACGAGAAGCGTCCCATGTGACAAAGAACTGGCTGTCCCAGTCGTCAAGGCTCGTCGTACCAGATTCAGCGAGGCCACGGCTAAATACCTTGTAGGCACCTTCCTCGTCCGTCAGCGCCTCTGCATCGGTCTGCGTAGAAGACCCATCGCGATACTCATGGACCCAGCCCTTAATAGCGACCTTGGACCATGAACGATCTGCGTTCGCCACGCCGGCTACACATAGCAGCGCGAGCGTGAGCAAAGATTTAGTAAAAATCTTCATGTTTTTAATGTTTTAAGTTAATACTGACTAATATATAAAGTATGAATATATAGTTTCGAAATATATAGTTTATAGAGGTTTTCTAATGGTTTTGGTAATTTTCGGTGACAAAGGTAAGCCCCTTTCGCGAAATGTACTTTGTTATTTGTATCACAGGTTTTTCTATTTGTCTAAAGCCTCCGGCTTTTCTATACGACAGCTGTGTATCTTCGTCTCACGGTCGTAGTTAACACCTACCAGCAGCAGGCGGTCGGCCTCTATACCTTTTTTCCATAACTTCCAAAAATAAGAGAAAAAAACGTCCCCCGAAAACATTTCGTTCTCGAGGGACGCCGTTATACTTTCAATAATTACTAATTTCTAATTATTAATTATTTCACGACCTTGTCAGTCTTGACAGAGCCATCGCTCATCACGCGCTTGACGATGTTCAGACCCTTCTGAGCCTTCTGGATGCGGCGGCCGTTCAGGTCGTAGACCTCGATAGCACGGACCTTAGCGGTCTTGGCAGTGTTCACACCAGTCTTAATCTGCTCGTATTCGTCAGCGTAGTTGTAACCAGGGACAGCACCAGTGAGGTAGAGCTTCACACGGTCGAACATGTACTGGGTAGTGCCCGTGCCACGCTTGAACTGAATACCGAGATCCAGACGACCATCAGTAATCTCGACATCCTCGAACTCACAAGCGACACCCTGCACACTACCGGAATGGCCTAAAATCATAGTACCTTCGTAATATATTTCATCGGTGTCGTCGTCTTCCTCGTCAGGCGTCAGCGTCGAAGACAGTCTGTAGAAAGCAAAACTTTCGCTTCTGTCTTCAGCACATGCGTTCAGCCAGTCCTCACCATAGACAACCACGGTGTAGACGCCGACGGGAAGATCCTCGATAGTCTGCTCCATACGCTGATTGGCACACCAGTTAGAGAAGGCGCAGTCCTGAGGCAGGTTGGCAATGCCACGATCGCCACCACCCCATGCACGGCAGTACAGTCCAAGACCTTCTGGAGCCGTCCATCCAGGTACATTACCAGCCTTGGAACCATCTCCCTGATTCAGAGAGTAGATGTTCGGGTTCTTGATGAACACAGACATATCGTACTTAGCAGGAAGCATCTCGCCAGAATCTTCGTCCGGCTCCTCAGAAACGAAGAGGTCTGCAGCCGTAGCCTCATCCTTCAGAGCCTCATAGAGTCTCAGTTTCACGTTGTTCTTAACAATCTCTGTCAGCTCCTCATCATCGGTCAGAGCATTCTGGGCAGCAACGACGGCCTCGTCGTCTTCGGAAGCACCAAGAGCCATCAGGGTCTCAGCACCCGAACGCAAAGCTTCTGTAAGCACCTTCACACCACAGTCACCCAGGCCAGACTCACCCTCAGTGAACAGATAGCCAGCCATCGTCACATTCTCTGACAGCACAGCGACAGCAGGAGTCAGCAGCTCATCGTCGGTCAGAGGATCCTTGCCAGAGTACTGGGCAACAACTTCGGCCAGAGCCTTGTAGGCATTGTGGTTAGCGAACTTGGTGCTGGCATTCTCGCCGACAATCTGCTCGGCAGCACCCAAGTTGGTATCATAAGAGTCGCAGAGAGCTACATGGTCAGTCACAGTCTTCGACTTAGCCTGCAGGTCCTTCACGGCAGCACGCACCTGGCTGGGAGCGGTGTAGGTAGCGCCCTCGCCCTCGTACTTGGCGATAGTCTCAGAGAGAGTAGCGGTGGCAGTGCCGACATAGCGCTGCGCCTCATCTTCCGTAGCCTCGTCGTACACGGTCTGAGCCGACTGAATGGCAGCGAGAAGTTCCTCGCTCATAGCAGCTTCACCAACGCTGAAGACCAGCGAGACAGGTGAATCCTGCGTTCCCTCAGGAATCGGGTAGTTAGACCAGGTGTAGACCTTGGTGATGCTGATAGTATGTTCACCCTCGGCGAGGTCACCGCTACCAGTACGTGTGAGGGTAATCTCTGCGGCAGCATCCTGAGGCGTTACCGTCAGGGTCTCAGTGCCGTCGAGCTTAGCCACGAGCATCTGGCTTCTCACCTTCTTGTCGAAGGTCACCTTGAACTCGGTGATATTTGCGGGAATGCAGAACGAACCGTTCTCAGGATCACTGCTTAACAGCTCGGGGTTAGTCCATGCAAACGACTCGATGTCGAGGTCCTCATTGTAGACAGACAGCTCATCCTCGAAGTCGGAAGCGGGAGTCTTGTCGTCGTCAAGATAGGTAATGTTCTTATCACCAGCGGGGTTGGTGAACTTCACCTTCACCTCAGAATCCTCAGTCAGGTCGCCATGCTCCATAATCCAGTCCTCGTCAAGGAAGATCATGAACTGACCCTTTCTGTCGGCCTCGACAGAACCAACGGGAACGACCTCACCGTCGACAGTCACCGTTACGCACTCGATGGGGTACATGATACGGGTCTTGCCGATAGCATTAATCATATCGGGGAGATTGGTGTACTCAGGGAACAGCACACGGATAGCCTCCTGGTTGTGCTGGAGGTCACAGGCTTTCTCATAAGTACCGAACTCGATGTTGTCGAACCAGAAAGTAACAGCGCGATTCACATTGGCTGTACCCTCGCCGCTAGTATTAGTAACCTCCTCGTCACCATTATTCAGGTCGAGGGCCATGCTGTGGAATTGATCACAAGAGATCTTACCCGTAAAGCTGAGCTCCTGCCACTCTGTGCCAACATAGATGTCTTCGCTAAGACCCGATCCACCCTTCCATGTACGAGGCTCGGCCTGTCCGGACGTGGTAATCTTGATATCATCCTCATCAGCCTTCACCGACATCTTCAGCAGGAATGCCGTACCGTTGGGGATCTCCTCGTTGGTTCTCAGATAGAGCTGTGTGTGCCACGACTCCGTGGGCTCGTCGAACGATGTGATCTTGGCGCACTTGCTGCCGTCAGGGCCCTCATTAGCAATGGGCAGAGGATCGACAGCCGTTCCCTCGGGATGCTCTTCAGTCTTGTTGTTAGGACCGTCGTAAGAGAAGGGGAAGCTCGACAGGTCATCACCCTCGAAGTCACCGTTGACAATCCACGACTCAAGGAGCTTGACCTTGTCAGACTTCAGGGGAGAGTTGTCAGCCAGCGTGCAGAACGTCCAGACGGTAGCCTCTTCCATTGAGAAGCTGGCAGCGCTGTTACCCTTCAGGTAATTGTCCGTACCAACATTCTTCAGATAGAAGCCACCACCCTCGGCGGGCTCCAGATCCCAAAGGGCAAGATAGTTACCATCCTGACCGTATTCATACTCTTCACCCGTTTCATTGTTCTTACCTGTGATACCCAGGATAAAGCTCACGCCGCCATTAGGCTGAGAGTTCAGGTAGCCGGGACTGCCCCAGACGCCATAGTCGCCACCGTCACGCTTCTGAAGGAGGAACAGCAGGTGTCCTTCGGCCTCTTCCACCTTGAACAGCCAACCATTGGTGGGGACAGTGTTACCATCGTTCACACACGTCCCAAAAGCATCCTCGGCCAGACCATAGCCCAGGTTTTGGTTGTACGATCCGTAAAGGAACTTGTTGGCTGTCTTGTCCCAGATAGCCACGATGTCGCCGTCTGAAAGCACACCAAGTTCCACATCGGGAACTAGGTTCAGCTGGGCGACTGATGCACTACAGAAACCTATAGCCATCAGACAAAGGAGTAGGAATTTCCTCATAAATTGTTTTTGTTATAAGTTAATAATTAGGTAATGTGAATGAATCTTGGCTGCAAAGGTAGTGCAGAAAGGCGTAACGGAGTTTAGTGTATGTTTCACACTTTTTCGTTTTTGTATACCCGTATTAAAGGCTATGACAGTGTTTAACGGATAGTAAACACGCCTTAACGGAAAACGAACTATAACCGCAAATAAGCTGGTCTTAACGAAAAA